>ENA-UOJR01000008-UOJR01000008.1-human-gut-metagenome-genome-assembly--contig:-C115P-NODE-8-length-313520-cov-12.669628_pt1 | contig 313520 bp, 309 predicted proteins | sample MGYA00242354_ERZ723901 | MGnify/ENA metagenome assembly ERZ723901
AGAACAACAGGAAGTCGATACCTACGAACAGAATAAAAGCGATTTTGACAGCTTCACCGCCATCATCCGCAAGTATGTGAGAATAACCAAATTAACTCCCACTATCGTCAATGAGTTTGTAAAGAAAATCATCGTCCATGCGCCGGATAAATCAAGCGAACACCGCAGACAGAAGATACAGATTGTATGGAACTTTATCGGAGAACTGGAACAGGACGAGAATAAGCAGACCATTGAACGGCAGAGAATCAAAACCACTAGTAAACTAGTGGTTTGCTCAGACCCCAGAGGGGTCAGTACTTGCTGACCTCTCGAAGGGGTACTGAAAATATCATCGCATCGCTCGCTCCGCAACTGGTAAACCAGTCATGCGTGTCTTTTTAAGGTTTACAGTGCTTTCTAATCTTTTATATGTTTTTTCTCACAAGATTTTCTTTTAAGGAAATTACATCTATTTATGTTGCTTACTACTAGTTTCCATCAATTTATTTGCCAAGGCTTTTTTATTTACCCCTGGTAGAACCAAGGGTTTTGTTAAGCCTAAAGGCAACAAAAAGCAAGACAGCATAGCAAACCGCTATGCTGTCTTGCAACTTAACAATTACTTCCTTATGGGTGTGCTCCCTTCGGATGCTTCCCTTTTTTAATTAGAAATCAGCAGGTTGCGCCGCCGACCAGATGCAGCTTCGCGCCGATGATCTGGTCCTTTCTTTCCAGCAGCTCGGAACCCAACAGCTGGCTCTGGACATTTTCAAAGCCCAGACGCTCGATGGTATCCGAGAAACGCTCGCCGGTCTTGCCCTGTTCGCGGAAGAGCAGAATGGCTTTCTCGATGACCTGCATCACCTCTTCCTCCGAGGTAAACACAGGGTCCAGCGGTTTGCCGTGGGCATATTTCTTACCCCAGCGTCCGCCGATATAGATGCGGTAGCCATACTCTCCGGTCGGCATTGCTTTGAACGGGCAGGTACCGATGCAGCGACCGCAGTTGTTGCACAGGTTCGGGTCAATCTTCAGAACACCGTCCACCACCTTTGCTGCATGGACCGGACAGGTGTTTTCCACCTGGCAGACCTTACAGCCGCGGCAGATGTCCGCCTGAAAGCCCGGGATGCGCTGACCGACCACGCCCAAATCGTTGAGGTTTGGTTTGACGCAGTTGTTCGGGCAGCCTCCGACGGCAATCTTGAATTTGTGCGGCAGCTTGACCGATTCGTAGCCTTTATAGAAGCGGTCGTGAATCTTTCTGGAGAGGTCAAAGCTGTCCAGCAGTCCGTACTGGCAAGTGGTACCCTTGCAGGCAACCACCGGTCTTACCTTCGAGCCGGTGCCGCCGGTTTCCAGACCGTACTCTGCCACAAAGGCGCGCAGCTCTTCAATTTTATCAAACGGCACGCCCGGAATCTCGATGGTCATACGGGAGGTCATCTCCAGTTCGCCGCTGCCAAAGCGCTGCGCTGCCTCGGTGATGCAGGCGCTTTCCTCTGCGGTGATTTTTCCGTTGCGGGTAATGATGCGGGCATTGAAGCAGTCGGTACCTTTGTTATGCAAAAACCCCCACGCCTTGACCCGCTTGATGTCCTCTGCGCTGATGGTCACCTGACCGCTCTGTTTTGGCATCCGGTTGACGGTCAAACCGCCCTCCAGCACCTTGGTGTTGGTATAGCCAAAGTGGCGCAGACGATTTTGCAGCAGGTAGGCGCGCTTGCCCTTGTCGCAGACCAGTAGCAGCTTTTCTTCCTTGCCAAGACCCTTCACCTCGCCGTTTACCTCTGTCAGGTTCACATACGGTGCGCCGGCAATCTTTGGCTGAATGGCTGCATCGACGATTCGGTAGTCCGCTGCCTTGCCCTGCAAAAATTCCAGCGGTGTGATGCTGTCCAGCTTGCCCGCCAGCTTGTTTTCCAGCAGGTTGACAGCGGTAACAAACGGATGGATGGCGGTGGAAAACGGAGGCGCATATGCCATGTCCATATTTTGCAGCTGGTCGATTGTTGCGCCCATCGTCAGAGCGACCACGCCGACGTCCACAATCTTATCCACTGCGCCTGCACCCAAAACCTGCACGCCCAGCAGTTTTTTGCTGTCGCGGTCGGCAATCAGTTTGATGATGAACGGGTTCGAACCCGGGTAATAGTGTGCCTTGTCGTCGGTGACCGCTGTGACCGAAATTATCGAATATCCTGCCTGGCAGGCTGCCTGCTCGCTCAAGCCGGTGCGTCCTGCATTCAGCTGCGGCAGCTTGACCACTGCGGTGCCCAGCACACCTGGATAGGAGGCTTCTTCCCCGCACAGCACCTGTGCCAGTGTTCTGCCCTCCATATTGGCGGAGGAACCCATCGGCGACCAGGTGTCCTCTCCGGTCAGACGGTTTTTGACGGTAACGCAGTCGCCTGCTGCATAGATGTGCGGCAGATTGGTGCGCATCTGTGCATCCACTGCGATGGTTCCGTTCGGCATCAGCCGGATGCCGCTCTCCTTCAAAAAGGCGGTGTTTGGACGGATGCCCAGCGACAGGACGACCACATCCGCCTTCAGCTCTTCTCCTGCCACCTGTACACCCTGCGCCTGTGTGGTACCGGTCACTGCCTCCAGACGGGTGTTCAGGCGGACCTTGATGCCCTGCTTTTCCATGTGATTTTTGGCAAGCTCTGCCATCTCCGGGTCGAAGCCGGGCATAATCTGCTCTGCCATGTCGATGACGGTGACCGACAGACCCTGTTCCATCAGGTTTTCTGCCATCTCCAGTCCGATGAAACCGCCTCCTGCGACTACGGCACGCTTTGCATTGTTCTGCTCCAAATACTCCCGCAGGTCGATGGCATCCTGTGGGGTGCGGATGGTGAAGACACCCGGCAGGGATACTCCCGGCAGCGGCGGGATGATGGAGGAAGCGCCGCTTGCGATGATACACTCGTCAAAGCTGTATCGCTCCTCTGCCCCGGTGCGCAGATTCTTTGCCACCGCTTCCCTGCTCTGCGGCAGCAGGGCGGTCACCTCCCGCTCAACCAGAACGTTTGCTCCGGTCAGAGCAGTAAATTTTGCAGGTGTGTTGACAATCAGTTCTTCCTTTTGCTCGATCAGACCGCCGACATAGTACGGCAGTCCGCATCCTGCATAGGAGATGTCCCTGCCCTTTGTCAGGATGGTCACCTGTGCATCGGGCAACAGACGTTTGATTTTTGCCGCTGCTTTGGTACCGGCAGCTACGCCGCCAATGATCAGTACATTCATTTGAGTACCCCACTTTCCTATTCCATTTTCATCGGACGAAGCTCCTTCGTCCACTCGGCTTTTTCGTCTTTATTATACACGATTTTCCGTCAAAATCCTAGACCCAAATATCATCCATCCATGATTCCCCGCCTTCTTTCGACAGATTTTGCAGCGATGCTGTTGTATACTGCGCTTGTACGAGCATCCACCTCCATTTACAAAAGAAAGAAGGATTTCCCATGAAAAAATGTTTTTCCCTCATCCTTGCCGCTTTGCTGTGTCTGGGCGCTGCCCGCTTCCTGCCACAGGTAAAGGCTCAAAGGCTGACCATTGACCCACTGACTGCACAGATTTCCGAAAGCGACGAGGATTACGGCATCATGCTGCTGGACGGCAAGTTCCCGGACGGTGCCGGTGACATCCAATAGGGCATCGGCTCGCCAAAATACTCCTCAATGTTCTCCTTCATCAGCTGTGCATTTTTGCTGTCCTGCATCGAGCAGTAATAGAAATAGGACTGGTAAAAATAGCGCTTGCTTTCCTCTTCGCGGTGCAGCTGGTGCAACGACTGTGCGATGACAAACAGCAGCCCGCCCATGCAGCTGGAACGACCCGACTGCACCGAACATTCGATGCCCTGTTGGGCAACCTGAATCGCCTGCTCGTTCTGTTGCTCCATGCACAAAACCCGCGCATAGTTGTAGCTGATCAAAATCTTCATCGGGCGGGTCTGCTCCAGACTTTGCAGGTGCCCATCCAAATATTGCAGCAGTTGGCTGTACAGGCTGACTGCTGCTTTTGTTTGCCCGTAATCCGCATACACCAGCGCAATCTGGTTGATAATCTTCAGCTCATCCACTCCGTACAGATTGCCGGAGATGTCCTGCACACAAAAATGAGGGACCGTCAGGCTGATTGCCCGAAACAGCAGCATCTGCTTTTCCCGAAAACTGTACGGGACCAACTTGCCGTCCTCCCACCGTCCCAGCAGTGCCCGGCAACGCAGCACAAACTGTCTGGTCAGATGATCGTCCGCTTCCATCATCTGCTCAAGCTCATCCAGTTTTTTTAAACCCTGCTCCCGCTGACCCAGCACGTTGCAGGAAACGATTTCGGTTTGCAGGTTGGAAATCTTCATCTCCTGCTCACTGAGCAGCGCATAATACCGTTCCCCGGGCATCCCCAATCGTTGCAGCAGTGCATTGAGCTTGCTGCGGGACGGGGTCTGCTTGCCGTTTTCAATCCTCGAGAGGGTCACTGTCTCGCAGATGCCGCGGCACAGCTGCTCCTGGGTCAGTCCCAGCTCCTGCCTGCGTTTTCGGATGATCGAACCAATGTAGACTTCCTTCATTCTGCCTGTTTTGCCTCCCTGCACAGCGCACCGCTGCGGCAGTCCACTGTCCGCAGATAGTCTGCCCACCAGCCAAGTACCTCTGCGATGCGTCCCAGCTCCGACTGCTTGCTGACCGTCCTCCACAGCTGTTTGTAGTAATAGAGCCAGTTTTCCAGCTGTTCTGCCAGAGCGCCTGCCTGCGCTGCATCGACCGGTCGGTGCAGATATTCCAGATTGGCTGCCATCGCTCCCATTTGGTTAAACAGGCAGCAGCCGTCGATTGCCAGCACATAGGCATTGAGCCGTTCCCTGCCCTGCGGCAAGGCGTGTACAGCACAGCCCAGCAGCTTGGTTTGCAGCTGTTTTAGGCAGCGGTTTTGTTCCTCCACCTGCTCTGCTGTCTGCTCAGCGGAAAAGCGGCTGTCCACAAACTGCCGGACCGACTCGGTCCCCTTGTGCTTGTGGTAGGTCTGGTACTCATAAAAGACGCAGATTGCCATCCAGCTGTACAGGATGTGCCGGTCGATTTCCCCAATCCAACTGGCTGCCTGCGGGAGCTGCTGCCCAAATTCCAGCACCGAGATAGACTGCATCAGCTCATCATACTCCATCGGCTGCTCGCTCCAGCCAAACTGTGCGCCGATTGCCGCCCCCAGAAAGCTGAAGGTCGGGTGGCAGATGTGGTGGAAATCTCCCCAATCGGTGTTCAGCAGCCCTACTGCTCCAAAGCGATGGGCATACTCTGCCATCCTGCGGATGTTCCGGTAGGAATCCTGCACGCTGTTGACCAGCCTGGACCAGCTCAGCACACCCGGACAGTTATAAAAGGTCGCCTGCGCCTGTGCAAACTGGCGGCTTTCGTCCTCCTTCACCGTCGGCGAGTATCCCCAGTTGAGGTAGATCATCTCTTTGGGCAGCTGCTGCACCAAATCGGGATATTTTCCGATGATGTCCCCCCACATCATCGGGCGGCAGCCTTTTTCGATGAGGTGGTCGCACAGCTTTTTGACAAAGCCGACATAGGCGGTGTCCTTGCCGACCTGCCGACAGTATTCCTGACTTCTTCCCAAGCCTAAATCAAAGGTTTCGTCCGCGCACAGGTTAAACAGGCGGGTGCGGAACAGCGGACGGTACTCGTCGATCATCCGGCAGACAAAGGGGAAGCTGTCGGGATTGGTGATGTCGATGGTGTGGTGGTCCTGCTTGTCCCAGGCATCAAACGGGTCGTCACAGCTGTTTTCCAGCTCGCACAGGCAGGAAAACTGTCGGGTGCGCAGCACCTGATACAGGTGGCTGAAGGTGGAGATGGATGGCACCAGCTCGATTCCCCGTTCATAGCAGTAGTCATCCAGCTCGATGATTTCCTCCGGTGTCAGCGGGTCGTCGCTGCGCCACACCTCGCTGAAATCGCGGAAGAGGTAGGTGTTCTCGATGTACAGCTGCATCTGGTTGAGCTTATATTCGGACAGCTTATCTGCCAGCTGCTTTAAAAAGTGCAGGGTCGGCACCCTGCCGCGGGTCACATCGTGGTAGTAGCCGCGGTACGGCAGGGAGGGAGCATCCTGCAAACGCAGCTGCGGCAGACAGCACCCGTACTGCCCCAGTATCTGGCAGAAGGTCTGGATTGCCCAGAACAGTCCCTGTTCCGAACCGGCAAGAACTACCCCTTGCCTGCCGATTTCAATGGCATAGCTTTCCGGCTGTGCATCCATCTGCGGGTCATAGCGCAAAAGGATGTCACCCGCGCGCGCCTTTCCTGCGGTCAGGTGCAAGGCAAGCCCGGTGCTCTCCTCTATCTTTTTCTGAAGCAAAAACGCCTGCCGCCGGTGCAGCAGGCTGCATCCGTCCTCCAGCACGATGTACGCATCATAGCGCAGTACAAAACGTTCCTCAAAAACCTCCAGCTGTTTTGGTGTCGGCAAAAGAATCATCTGTAACCCCTCCTTATTTTTTCTGCTTTTATTTTACAACAGGCTTTCCCTCCCGACAAGCCCTGTTTTTCTTCTCCGCCATAAAAAGCAGCAGCCCTCCGTTCTGGAAGGCTGCTGCTTTTTACTTGTTTTATGCTTTTCTTACGGTGCCAAAATCAGTTCGCAGGTACATTCCTCCAGCTGGCTGCTGATTTTTTGATTGACCTCTTCGGTAGCTTTTTTCAGCTGTTCGACCGCAAGCGTAGCCGAGGACACCTTAAAATAAACCGCTACCCACAGGTGTCTGCCGGTGCGGGTGATGTCAAAAAACACCGGCGAAAAGGCATAATGCTCCAAGCTTTCGGTGCAGGTCTGTTTAATCTGCTCCACCAGCTCCTCATCGGGCGAAAATAAAAAGATGTCCCGCACGCTGCTCCACAGCATTTTTACGCTTTCCGGCAGCATAAACACCATCACCAATACAGCGATAATCTGGTCAAAATAAGGTGCGATGAACGCCAGCGGTGTCTTGACCAAAAAGGAGGAAGCAAAAAACGCCAGCGACATCCCCAAGCTGTACCCAATATCCAACCGCCATCCCAGCAGCTCCGCCTCCACCGTGGGTGAAGAGGAGTTTTTATTCACCCCGCGCATGATGACGTAGATGACCACGCTTGCCACACCCAGACAAAGCTGAAAGAGAGAAACCTGAAGGTCATCGACCGGGTTTCCGCCTGACAGCGCCGATTCGATGACCTCGACACCTACGCCGAGTGTAACCGAAAGCATCATGATTCCTTTTACAATCAAAAAGATGGACTCCACCTGAAAATATCCATACGGGTGCTTTTCCGAAACCGGCTTGTGGAACAACGGGGTCAAAAACAGCAGCAATGCAATAAAAACAAGCTCTGAAGCATCGTACACCGCGTCGGTCAGCGCCGATTGCGAGTGGCTGTAAATGGCAAAAATCAACTCGGCAAGGGCAAACGCAAGCCCTGCCGCAAAGGACAATCTCAATATCGTTTTTTCTTTTCGTTCACTAATCATACAATTTCACCTTTCCTGTCAAACGTCTGTTCCGATGGTTCTCATTTGGTCAGGCGCTTCATTTCGGCGTTGCGTGTATGATTTTATTAAAGTCCTCGTCCACTCTTTCACCCTTTCTCATCTTGCTGCTGTTTTATTATACTATCTTTATAAAACTTTTGAAAGGCAGAAACTGTAAACTTCATTTGCTGGCGTGACATTCTTTTTCACACGTAATAAGTAAGATCGTGGGCTTTGTTTTTTACTCGGATTGTCGGTAAAGGTGATATAACTTTTAAAAAAGGAGGATAACATTAAATCGGAAATGTCTTTCGGTACCATTCCCACAGGTCCTCTGTGGTATGGATGGCTTTGGCGATGCCGTAGCCGTTGCCTACATATTGCCACAAGCTGTTGCGGAACTCCTGGATGGTAACTTCTCGGAATGTCCAGTCATCACCTCTCCAGTCGGTCCATGTGAAGCCGTGTTCCTGGGTACTTTTCATTTTGCCACGGATCATATGTCCACGGTTGGTATCGTAAAAGCAAAGTTCAGGTGTTCCTGGCTTATCTGGGCTGTCTCGGACTATCATGTGTAAGCATAACTGTTGGGTGTTTCCATGCGGTCCCATATCTAAAACATACAGAGCTTTTTCGTTTGGTTGCTTCATTTAAATTCTCCATTCTTTGTTTTATAACATAGAACATTTCTCTTACTTTATTATATCACACTATTTCAAGGTTTTTCCTACTGAATCGTTGATTCGAATAAATTTTCCCAGTGGTTTTGATAATTCCCACACTTTTAATCGTATCAATCAAAGCCCATCTTATTATATTCAGACTAACGTTATCATTTCCTTTTCCCTATGTCTTTTCCTTTTTACTTGATTGTATACTATTTTTTCTTTCCGTCCACGCTTCCGACAGCAAAGGCAGCTGCTTGTCCACTCTCTTGTTTCTTTTTTCGAAAAGTGTTATAATTGAGGGTATTAAAAAATTTAGGAGATGAAAAATTATGCAGCAATCCAACGATAAGGTCGTTCTGTTTGAGCAGACCCCGATCCCAAAAGCAGTTGCACAGCTGGCGGTTCCCACTGTTCTCAGCTCGCTGGTCATGGTCCTCTACAACCTTGCTGATACCTTTTGGGTAGGAATGCTCAACGACCCGATTCAGAACGCCGCTGTCACTTTGGCTGCCCCGGTCCTGCTTGCTTTCAATGCTGTCAACAACCTGTTCGGTGTCGGCAGCTCGAGTATGATGAGCCGCGCTTTGGGACGAAAGGATTTTGATACCGTTTCCCGCAGCTCCGCCTTCGGTTTTTACTGCTCGGTCATCTGCGGCGCCATCTTTTCTTTGTTATGCACTGTTTTCCAGCAGCCGCTGCTTGTGCTGCTGGGCGCGGACGCTTCCACGTTGGAGGCAACCCGCTCCTATATGTTCTGGACGGTCAGCTGCGGCGCAGTTCCTGCCATCCTCAACGTGGTCATGGCATATCTGGTCCGCTCGGAGGGCGCTGCGATGCACGCAAGCATCGGCACAATGAGCGGCTGCCTGCTCAACATCGTCCTTGACCCAATCTTCATCCTCCCATGGGGACTGAATATGGGTGCCGGAGGTGCAGGCTTTGCCACCTTTATCTCTAACTGTGTCGCCTGCCTGTACTTCTTTGTGCTGCTGCTGATCAAGCGCGGAAAGACCTACGTCTGCATCAACCCCAAGCAGTTCTCCTTCCATCGCGACATCGTTTCCGGTGTGTGCGCGGTTGGTGTTCCGGCTTCCATCCAGAACCTGCTCAACGTCACCGGCATGACCATCCTCAACAACTTCTCCTCCGCCTACGGAGCGGATGCGGTGGCTGCCATCGGTATCTGCCAGAAAATCTACATGGTGCCGATGTACGTTTCACAGGGCATCTCGCAAGGCGTCATGCCTCTGGTCAGCTATAACTATTCCAGCGGCAACGTTGCCCGCATGAAGCACGCCGTCAGCTTTGCCCGTCAGGCTGCCTTGACGGTCATCATCTCGGTGGCTGTGCTCTTCTTCCTCTTCCCCGGCTTCTGGGTATCCCTGTTTATGAAGAATGAGCTCATCATCGAGTACGGCACCCACCTGATGCGCGGCTTCTGTCTGGGTCTGCCCTTCCTTTCCATCGACTTTCTTGCGGTTGGCGTCTTCCAAGCGGTTGGCATGGGACGGGAATCGCTGCTGTTTGCCATCCTACGAAAGATTGTGCTGGAAATCCCTGCTCTCTTTATCCTCAACAGCACAGTAGGATTGTACGGTCTTGCCTATGCGCAGTTCTGCGCCGAGGTCATCCTGGCAACCGCTGCCATCCTTGTGCTGCGCCGCCTGTTCAGCCGTCTGGAGGCTGCCGATAACCTGCACCGCCAATAATACATCAAAGTATGCAAAAAAGGACAGACAAAAGTCTGTCCTTTTTTTCTGGTCTATTTATGAATGGAATTTCTCCTTCATCATTACATTTGCATTGTCAATCGAGCTATCGATTGCTTTTGTATTCACAGAATTTATTCCGTTCTCCTGTGTGCTTTTCTTTACAAGTTCCACTGTTTCCTTAAAACGCTGCTCATTCTTCTTATGGCGATACTGCGCAACCTCTATCGTATCCTTGGCATCCTTCATTTTGACTGCACCGCTAACCTATCCTGTTTTTCTCCGCTCATGATGGCTCCCCTTTATCATTGCTATTATTTTTCACACAATTCGGAGACAAACGATTTGCTCATTCGATTAGAGTCTACTCCTTCTTGTAGCTTCTGTCAATAGCTGCCTGCTTCCTTCTCTTTTTCTCTTTTTATTATAAAGGAAGAAGCGGACATCCTTTTGTCCGATAAAAATATTTTTTGTTTGAACAGGTTGAGGTCATCCGGCAGTTACAGCTGCGCGGGTTCAACGTCACCAAGGAAACGATGGTAAAGTGGGAGCATGGAAAGAAACACTTTTCTGCCAGCCAGCTTAAAGCCATCAAAGAAATCCTCCACACAACTTACGATGAACTGATGCAATAAGGGCAGGTACCACAGTTGGTACCCTGCCCTTTTGTTTATCGGTCCAGCAGACCCTTGAACAGCCCGCAAATCCTTACGCCGATTGCACCCACCAACATTCCGACAATCGCTCCAGGAATCCCGGCAATCATCCCTCCGATTACACCGCCGGTTTCAAAGCCGTCGTCGATACAGTCCTTGATAATACAGCCAAAGGAGCGGACGATGGATTCGCTGTAATTTTCCTTTCCATCATCATCGGTCCACATACTCTCGTCCTCGTTGATGTTGTCTGCCAGCACAAGCACCTTTTCGCTTTTAAGTGCCCGAAGAATCTGAAGCAGCAGCTTATTCAGGTTGTAGGCTCTTCTCTGTTCCCCATTTTCGTCTGTGTATCCCGCACAGTAATAGATGGGGTCGGTCTGTAAGCCGGTTGATTCCAAAATCCTTCTTTGGATGGAAGAAACCTTTTCCTCCAGAAATTTCTGCAAGGTTTCATCCGGCAGGTTCTTCTCGTAATCCCAATGGTTTCCCTTCATCGCTACATCTGCCTGATTGACTGCAACCAAAATGCGCTGTCCGGCATCCGAGTCCAAATGAGGAAGGATGGTTTCCCCGATCAGTCGATAAGCTGTGCCCATATCCTTGGAAGAAGCATCCAGAACAACCAGGACCACGTCGATGAGCAAATTCCCGTCGTTGTCTGTTTCTTCCAGCTTGCTGATGATCTGCCGTGCATACTCTCGGTCGGCAGATTCACTGTCCCCAAATCCGGGCGTATCCCAGATGACCAGATTTTCCAGCTTGTAGCAGTCGATGTCTTTGGTCTGCGGGTCCACTCCTACCCCAACCTCTGCGACGCGCATATTGAACAGGGAGTTGATGGTGCTGCTCTTTCCGCTTCCAGTCGGTCCGGTGACCAGCAGGTTCACCTGTTTGCCCTCCATCTGTTTGAGCAGCTCCAGTAGGCGCTGATGCTCCTGCGTAGAGCCTGCCATTTCCGAAAGCTGTTCGCGAATCCGTTCAAAGATATTGTTTGTGTTCATAAAAGTCCCTCCTGAAAAGATGTCAGCGTTTTTCTTTGTGCCCTCAATATACTCCTTTAAGTAGACAGTCGTATGTCGTTCTAATCTTTTATTTGTAAATCCTCGTCATTTTTCTGACCTGTGCCCTTTTTTAAATCATCACAAGCTCAAGCACATCCCATTTATTCACACCCAAACCTTTGCCACAGCTGTTTTGTGCTACAAGAATTAAAAAACACAGAATCAAGGCAAAGCTAAAGGACTTGCCGCCTGCAATTCACAGACAGCAAGCCCTTTCGGCTGCTTGAACAATTTTTACTTCAAAATATTGTCTAACTTTTGGAGGTCACTTCAAATTCCCTGACCTCTCCTTTTATCCTATTTGCAGAATTTCCGTTTTCTCATTCCCTGTCCCCCGTTTTGTCAAAGCAGGTCTTCAGCTTCCCCAGCGCTTTTTTCTCGATGCGCGATACATAGCTCCGCGAAATATCCAATTTTTTTGCCACCTCTCGTTGCGGCAGCGGTCTGAGGTTGTACAAGCCATAGCGATAAGAAAGAATTTTTTGTTCTCGCGGCTCGAGGTTGGTTTCCAAAAAATGGTAAAGTTTTTGTGACTGGATACTCAAATCAATGCTTTCCACAATATTCTCGTCACTTTGTACAATGTCCATCAGAGTGATCGAATTTCCATCCTTATCCATGTCAATCGGATCGCTGATGGAAACATCCTGCATCGTCTTTTTCTTTTGCCTGAAATACATCAGGATTTCATTTTCAATACATCTGCTTGCATAGGTTGCAAACTTGGTGCCCTTACTGCTGTTGAAGGTAGAAGCTGCCTTGATTAGCCCGATCGTTCCAATCGAAATCAGATCCTCCTGATCACGGTAGCTGGCATAGTACTTCTTGATAATATGTGCTACCAAACGCAGATTGTGTTCAATCAGCTCATTTTTTGCCTCCTCATCCCCTTGCTCGATTCGGCTAAGACACTCCTGCTCCTCCTCCTTGCTCAACGGCTGCGGAAAGGAACTGCTTCCTGTCACATGCAGTGCAAGGTAAATCATGTTGCACAGGGCGGTCAGCACCATTGCAGTATACATCGTTCATCCCTCCAAAATCATTTGATAAAAAAACTCTCTTTTCAAGATATGCCTAAAAGTTTGCTGATTTGTTTGTCCATTGCATAAAATGTCAGATTTTTATCTGTTTGCGGTGAATCTTTCCTTCCTTCTTTCGGCACAATATCGTTTTCTTGGCATCTTAGACCTTAAAGCGAACAGGCTAAAATTCAACATATTCAAAAATCCGAATTGCACCCATACCTCCTCGACAAATACGAGTACAAAAGAACAGTGACCTGTTTTACAGGTCACTGTTCTTTTGCTTGTATAAAATACTATTTTAAAAAGTCGATTTCACCGTTTCCAGAATAATTGCCGATGACGTCTATCCAATTCTATTAGAATCCGCGCCCATACTGCGAGAAAAGATTCTCCCGTATACACATTGCTTTGCTTTACGAATGAAACTTTTGTATAGTTGAACATCCGTTTTTCACTATATCCCTTTTGGGATATTCCGAACTCTTTACGCGCAACCGTCCCGCTTCCCAATCCATTTCAGTAGGTCGATATGACTCAAGCTATATTCTGTTACTTCGGAATATCCATACAAAAACTCCAGTTTCCAACTCTTTGACCGTTCTTCTCCAAGATACGCTGAGAAAACTCCTGGAATCCATTTTTTACATAAAATTTGCGGTTGCCCTCGGTGTTGGTGATGAGGGTCAGCTCCTGTCCGCCCTGCTTTTGAACATAAGGAATGAGGCAATCCTGCAACATACCACTTCCCAAGCCACAACCCTTCATCGAGTTATCCACTGCCAAGACTTCGAGATACCACGCGGATGGGTGTTTACGGTCACAATCTGCACGTGCATCTTCTGAAAAATGGAAAAAATCCAAAATTTTTGAAAGACCAACCGGATAAACCAGGCTCAAACCTCCGGCTTTTACATAATCCTCAACATCTGCCTTCTTTTTTGCAGGGTTTTGTATCAACGCCGCAGAAACAATCTCCCCATCTTTTACGCCAACAAAACATTTATTCTGCTGTGCATTGGCTTTGATATTGACCCGATGCAGCTTTTCCATATAAGTATTGTAGCTTTCTTCATTTTTGAATGCGTTATGAAAAGCGCAATCAAAATAGGGATAATGTCCAAATGATTTGGCAGATAACTGGGCAATGCGATTAAAATCCTTTGTTCCCGCTTCACGATAATCAATCATAGAACCTTTTGACCTCCTTTATATGATGGATTATTTTATCCCATACTTTTGGATAAAGATAGACAGAACGGTGAACAGTCAAATAACTTTCGGAGAATTTTTTTCATCTAAGACCGACTAAATTCCTATTATTGATACCGTCGGCGACATATAAAAAAATCAAACCATCTTGTGACACCTTTTCGGGTAAAACTATTTTATCACCACCGTTTACTCCAAACCCATCCTTCCAAAGTAAATTTTTTCTGTTTTATGAAAGTCATCATCTCAAAACCACAAAAAAGAAACAGCCGGCTGGGAAGCTGTTGCGCTCCAGCCGGCTGTTTGTATGATAGATAGAATTGTTGTGTTTCCGGGTAGCTACTTACCAAAATTCATATTGGCATAGACCCGTTCCATTCGTTCGTTGGGGAAACGTTCATCCACCATCTCCCAGAAGCTGTTGGAAGCAGGAACATCATGGACACGCTCGGACCAGCGGTAGACCGCAACCATCGAAACTACACAGTTGACCACCAAGAAGGCTACAACACACCAGGTTGCAATCTTGCCAAAGCGGTTGGGCAATTTTAAAATCCACTTTGCCATGCGCGGGTAGATGTCCTTAATCCAAAGTACACCCAGCACACCCCAGAAGCAGGAATAGAGCAGACAGATTCTGCCGTTGAGATTAAACGGCATCCGGCTGTAATCCCACGAGCGGGAGCCGAGGATCAATTCCTGTCCCCAGGAGCAGATATATTCCACCACGCTGCCGACCAGCATTCCTCCCAGGAAGGAAAGCCAGCGCCCACGGTTGCGGAAACGGTACAGTGCAAGGGTTAAGGTCAACGCACCCACTCCGTACAACAGGTTAAACGGTCCGTACACCAATCCCGCCCGGCTTTCCAGATAGCCATGGCGCAGGATGCACCAGATGGATTCTACCACTACGCCTGCAAAGCTGCCCACAAAGCAAACCAGCATCAGTTTATAGCCGTTGATACCCTGAGCAAAATGCTTGCGCTGGCGCTCCTCCAGGTCGATGGTGCCGTTTGCCGGTGGATTCAGGCGATACCACTTGCGGTCGCGGCTCTTCTGCATATCCCGAAAACGTGCGCTCAGCTCATCCTCCATCGCCATTGTGCGCTGATGCGCCTGCTTGAGGTCATTGTTGACCTCCTTTAAACTGTCGATCTCCTTCTGGATTTTCTGGTCCAGCGGAGCGTTCTCCCCGTTTTCCTTTGGCTCCTCTGCCAATATCCGATAGCTTTTTTCCAGCTCCTTTTCAGTTTCTTCCACCACAGAAAGCAGTTGTGTGGTTTCTTCCTTCAGCTTCTGCTGTGCGCTGCTGTTTGTATCCTTCTGTTTTTCGTTCATCGCTCTGCCTCCTCTTGTATGATTCCCTATTCTTCTTTGCTCCTTGCTCCCTCACTAAACTGTGGATGTTCCGCAAGATTTTCCAGCATCCGCTCTGCCACCTCTGCCACCTGCCGAAACTCCTCTCCCGAGATTCCCTGCGCTACCTCACTGATAAAATAGCTTTGTGCGACACGCAGTCGTTTTACCAGCTCCTGCGCCTTCTCCGTCAGATGAAGGTGATAGATTCGGTTATCCTGCTCATCCTTTTGGGAGCAGATATAGCCGGCTTCCCGCAGACTTTCCAGACTTTTGCTCACCATCCCCGCCGAAAGCTGGGAATACTGTGCGATGGCATGTGCGGTATCCTCGTCTGGAAAATTGTAGAGGTAAAGGATACACAGCATCTCACTCATCTTGATGCCCAGAGGAGCAACCGCCTGATAGCAGTATTTTCGATATGCTTTTTGCAGCTGGTTAAAAGCGCCCAGCACATCCTTCATCCAAAACCTCTCCTTTGCTTGACTCTACTGTTTTCCAGGAAAATAGTTGAATTTTAAACTATCTATCTCTATGATAGATAACTTTCCTGCATCTGTCAAGTAATCTCCCCTGATTTTACAGTTCATTCACAGTTGTCATTCCAATATAGCAACTGCTTTATTTTGTAAAAGAAAACAGCCCTTGTACTTTCAGTACAAAAATGTACGTTCGGTACAAAGGCTGTTCTGTCTGCCCTTTTCTATCTTTTTCTTTCCAGCAGGTCGTACAACGGCTGCGGGTCCTCAGCATCCAGACCCACCATCGGCAGATCAATGCCCTCCTCCTGCATCATCTGCGACAGCACCTCCATCAGTATACCACGTTCCGGCACACAGCGGACATCCCGGAGCAGTTGTGGTAGGTCGTCGTGACTGGAAAACTCCCCTCCCCATGGAGCAGAGCAGGTGAATTTGACCCCGCAGCTCGGGCTTCCATTGATACCGACCACGCCCAGCACCCGAAACTTTTCCTGCTCGCGTGGCTGAAGGTATCCCTTCATCTGCTGAATGACCGGCTGTAAAATTTTTCGGCAGTGGTCGCGGAAAAAGGGATTGTCAAACTGTTCTTTGACATGACCCCAGCGGCTTGCGCCATAGAAGGTAAATTCCGGGCAGGGCAGCTGAATCAACTGGATGCCTTGGTCGACAACTCGGTGCAAAAATTCTCTGCGCAGCTTTTCCTCCTGCTCTCCTTCCTGCGCCGAACGCTGCACCTTGGCAGCAGTATTCAGCGCACAATGACTAACGAATACAATCTTCTGCTGTTCCATTGTAAGCTCCTTTTTATCGTCTTGTCTCTGTAAGTGCTTTTCTTCCTTTATTATAATCATCCACCTTTGCAAAATCAACCGCTTTATTATTCCAAATTGTATAAATAGCCATCAGTTTTCCTGTTTTTAAATTTTCACCGGTAATCTCCTGTTATTTCCCGGTAAAAATCCCTCTCTCCGAAAAAAGAGAGAGAGGGATTTTCAGCTTCATTATTTACCCTGTGCTGCCAAGATTGCTTTTACTTCGTCTACGGTGTAGCCGTCCGCTTTGGTTTCCCAGTTCTTCATTCTGGAACCGCTGAATTCAGCATGGACGTTGTAGCGGGTCAAACACCAGCCAACGTTGTAGTAACATGGGAGCATATGTGCTTTTTCCAAAGTGTAGGCTTCTGCATCTGCAAATGCTTCATATCGAGCATCCATATCCTTGGTGATGGCGTCTGCTTTTTCTACCATTTCGGTGTAGGTGCGGTAGGAATCCAACAGTTCTTTGTTGGTTTCATTCTCTTCCACCTTGTTGATGTTGGAGTAAGCTGACGAATACCAGGCGTTGTCATTACCGATGACGGTCTGACCCAGATAATTCTTCGGGTCATTGTAGTCTGCACCCCAACCATTGATACAGAAAGACTGTACTCTTGGTTCACGAACCTCTTTGCTAAAGCTGGAGATATAGGTCTTAATGTTAAATTTCACATAGTCGCTTCCCAAATATTTATCAAAGCTGTTCTGTAGAACGAGTGCGTTGTCCAACTGGGTCTGATTTGCACCAGGAACATAGAAGTCCACATCGACTGGGAAGGTCACACCCAACGCAGTCAGTTCTTCGATTGCCTGCTTCTTATATTCAGCTCCCTTTTCAGCATCATATCTTCTTGGATTTTTTCCGTCCGATTCTGGAAGTCCCATGCGTTCTTCTACCAGATCAACATAGTCAACACCGTCCGAGGTGCGAGCCAGGTTTCGGCAGGTATAGCTACTGTTCTCACACTGGAGTGGTTCTACTGCATTGAATCTACCGAAGTAATCATACAGATTCAACCCGTAATAGATGGACTTTCTGAATGCCTCGTTTGCAATCGCGGTGTTCCAGTTGGTATCCGGTGTTCCATCTTCTTTGTTTTTCGCATAGTTCCAATGGAACTGATAGGACATGGTGCTCGGTTTATCCGGTACCATATACTGATAGAGTTCGTGGTCTGGATTTTCGCTGATGGTCTTAATCATACTTTCGGTCAGTTTGACGTAGTCCACGTCTCCTGTCTGGTACAGCTGATATGCAGTATCCCAGGATTCAACCATGCGATGGGTCGCGGTGTCAAAGCGTACCGACTCGGTATCCCAGTACTTCGGATTCTTGGTGAACACCTTTTCGTTGCCCTGGATGTAGGATGTCAAAGTGTAAGCACCATTATACCACATATTCTCGTTGTTCATCGCATTGACACCGTCTACGCCCAGTTCATCGACCAAACCTTGTGCCAGTGGATAGAGACAGTTAGAGGTTGCCAAGGTGTCAAAATATGGCTTTTCAGAAACACAATGATAGATGATGTTGTTCTTGTCAACGATTTCCATGCCAACCATCTCAAGGAATTTGGAGCCTTCGCCCGCAGTCAGTACACGTGCTTCTTCTTCAGAAAGGGTCTTTGTGTACTGGTAGTATTCTTCTGCACCCTTAATCATCTCAATCGGCATCGAGGTGTTGACCGATTCATTTTTATGGAAGTTGAGAACCCACTCCAAACCGGTAGCAAAGTCGTCCGCTGTACAGTCCGCTTTTTCGTTGGCGTTGACGTCCACCCACTTGACCCCATCGCGCAGGTGGAATTTCCAGGTCAGACCGCCATCCTCGGTTCCCCATTCATCTGCGATTGCCGCAACAATTTGACCACGGCTGTTGGAGGTCAATAAGCCGTCCCACAGGTTGAGAAGTACCACAGCATCCTCGGACCTTTGACTGTGCAGGAAGTTAAACGTTTCCAATTCAGTAGATGCAATCTTCGGGATGACCACTTCGGTCAGCTCTCGTTTTGCTTCCGGTCCACTCTGCTTCTGCTGCTGTTCGGTTTTTTCTGCTGATGCTTCTTCCGCCGCTTTGGTTTCGGTCGATGCGCCACCGCAGCCGCCCAATACCATCATTGCCGCCAAACCCAGTGCCAGTGCCTTTGTAAATTGCTTGTTCATACTTCTCCTCCTTCAATGAAAACCTTGCTAATGAGGGTTTTCTTTTTAGTAATTGGATACAACTGTTTTGCTCTATTTTATTTTGAGAGTAAAATTCTGTATCACTTTACCTTAGAATATCAGATAAATGCAGTATTGTCAATCATAAATAAAAGTTTTTCTCATATATATTTAATTTTTATTTATATTGATTCAATCCTCTTCGCTCATTCTGGAATATATGACCAATTTGTTTTAATAAAATAAAGTATGCACTGGTATTAAAAAACAAAATCCGTTCTTTTTGCCATTTTATTTCTGTTTTTTTCTCTATAGTTTATTGCACAGTAAACTAATTTGTTATTAAATTAACTCTGAATACAAAAGGCAAAAAAAGATGCAGCCTGCCAAATAAAAAGACAAGCTGCATTTTTTTAAATCATTCCCCTGCCTTTCAGCATCCCCAGCACAACGCAGACCACAATGCCCACTGCGCAGGCTGCAATCAGGTAATCCAGATAGCGCACCGGAACCTTTCGGAAGCTGTCATAGACACGTTCCTTCCCGGTCATCTGCTCCAGGCGCTCCTCCTTCTTCTTTAGCTCTGCTTCCCGTTGGGCAAGCTGCTGCTCTCGCTCACGCAGCCATTGCTCCTGCTGCGAAAGAGGGTTTATTTCCTCGGAAATTTCCTTTTTTTCTTCATCCATTGTAACAAACTCCTTCTGCGAAAGAAAACAACACGGAAAAATCGTGTGGATTTCTCCGTGTTGTTATAAGAATCGAACAGCGATTACTTCTTAGCCAAATATTTGCGCAGGTCCAGAGCAACTGCGACGATAATAACAAGACCCTGCACGATGTAGGTGTACGCCGGGTCCACACCCAAGAACTGCAAACAAATCTTCAGAATTTCAAATACCAGTACACCAATCAGTACGCCACTGACCTTACCGACACCACCGTTGGTGGATACGCCGCCGATGGTACAAGCTGCGATTGCTTCCAGTTCATAACCGAAACCGGTAGCAGTAGAAGCGCCGCCTGCTTTTGCGCCCAGCAGGAAGCCGCCCAGAGCGTACAGGATAGCAGCCAGAACATAGATGCGGATGAGGGTGGCAGGAACGTTGACACCTGCTACCTGTGCTGCGTTTTCGTTTCCGCCGATTGCATACATATATTTGCCATGACGGGTCTTATTGTAGAGAACCCACATAAATACGCCGACCACAACTGCAAACAGTGCCAGGAAAGGAATTGCCCAAATAGGGTTCATCTGGTACAGTCCGGGAATCGGAATTTCGCCGCTTGCTACTCTGGCGTAGCTCTGTTTATAGCCGCCCATTGGCTGGTTATTGGTGATAACACTGCACAGACCGTATACGATGGTCTGCATACCCAAGGTAGCGATGAACGGAGGAACCTTCAGGAAAGCAATAACGCAGCCGCTGACTGCACCAAAAACTGCACAAATCAGCAGAACGGCAATCAGACCACCGAACACCGGGATGTCCGGCAACCATGGAAGCATACGGCCCGCATAGTTAACATCCTGCAACAGCATAGCAGACAGACAAGCGGACAGACCTACCATACGTCCGGCAGACAGGTCGGTACCTTTTGTAATCAGACAGCCCGAAACACCACAAGCGATGATAAATCGAGGAGACACGTTGATCAGCAGGTTTTTAAAGTTTCTCAATGTAAAAAAGTTTTCTGTAAAAAGACCAACAAAAATTGCAAGAAGCAGAATCAGAATAATAATTGCGTTGTTGGACAAAAAGTTTCCTACACTTTTTGCAGTGATTGGTTTACCTTTGGATTGCACTTGTACCATAGTCATTTCCTCCTTATTCAAACTGTGTAGCCAGTTCCATGATATTCTCCTGGTTTGCTTTATCACCGTCGATAAAGCCTGTAACGCGGCCGTCGCACATAACCATGATGCGGTCGGACATACCAATCAGTTCGCCCATCTCGGAAGAAATCATGATAATCGACTTGCCCTGTCTGGCAAGCTCTTCGATAATGCAGTAAATCTCATACTTTGCGCCGACGTCGATACCGCGGGTCGGCTCATCCAGAATAAAGACATCCGGGTCATTGGCAAGCCAGCGGCTGATCAAAACCTTCTGCTGGTTACCGCCAGACAGCGACTGAATCAACGTCTTTGAGGAAGGTGTCTTGATGGAAAGCTTTGCAACGTTGTTCTGCACCAGCTTTTCAATCTTCTTGTCGTCCAACAGGATACCGCCAATCAAATACTTATCCAGCGATGCGATGGAGACGTTGTCGGCAATGGAAAGCACACCCAAAATACCGGTCGCTCTGCGGTCCTCGGTCAGCATCGCAATGCCTCTCTTGATAGCGTCTGTCGGTTGATTGATGTTGATTTCCTGACCGGCATAGCGCACATGACCCTTTTGGTGTCTGCGCAAGCCGAACAGACCTTCCATCAGTTCGGTACGCTGCGCACCTACCAGACCTGCTACGCCGAGAATCTCTCCCTTGCGCACATTAAAGCTGACATTGCGGAAGCTCTTGGGGTTGATGGAAGTAAAATCCTCGACCTCAAAAATGACCTCGCCGGGTTTGTTCTCTTTCTTCGGATAGAGGTTGGTCAGCTCACGACCTACCATCTTGGTGATGATGAAATCGATGTTCAGGTCCTTTGCAGCCCAAGTTCCAATGTACTGACCATCTCGCATGATGGTAACTTCATCAGAGATGCGAAGGATTTCATCCATCTTATGGCTGATATATACAATCGCAACACCCTTGCTGCGCAGTTCATCTACAATCGTAAATAGTGCTTCTACCTCTGCTGCGGTCAGCGACGAGGTCGGCTCATCCAAAATCAAAACCTTACAGTCAGCGGAAACAGCCTTTGCAATTTCAACCAGCTGCATCTGCGAAACGCTCAGTGTCCCCAGTTTTGCTTTTGGGTCAAAGTCCAGATGTACCTCTTTAAGCACCCTTGCGGCATCCTCATACATCTTGTTGTGGTCGATGACCTTGAGCGGTCCAAAGTTTTTAGTAGGATAACGCCCTACATAAATGTTTTCACCGATGCTGCGCTCAGGAATCGGCTGTAATTCCTGATGTACCATTGCGATTCCTTTATGCAGCGCATCCAGAGGGTTTAAAATCTTAATTTTTTCCCCTTCGTAATAAATCTCGCCTTCATCCATGTGATAAATGCCGAACATACATTTCATCAGAGTGGACTTACCTGCGCCGTTTTCTCCCATCAGTGCATGGACCGTGCCCGGACGCAGCTTCAACTGCGCATGGTCCAGCGCCTTTACACCCGGAAAAGTCTTGACAACATTGCGCATTTCCAAACGATATTCAGACAATTCACTTGCCCCCTTCTCTGCTTGCTCCGCTGTGTTCTGCTGCTTTCAGAAACAGGTGCCGCCTTCGGAATTTGACCTATACCCGCTTCTGAAATCAGCCGAAACAGCGTTGTAATTCATCCGCCTGTGCGGAAAATTCGTCTTTTATTGCGTGCAATTTCACCATATCTTTAAAAAAAGGGTGTGTGTACGTTCAACGCACACGCACCCTGAGTGACTAAACGTGCTTATTTGATAAACTCGCTTGCGTTTTCTGGGGTAACCTTTACGTAGTCAACATAGATGGACTGTTCGCCTTCAGCAAAGGTCTTGCCGCCGAGCAGGTCTTCCATGCTTGCTACTGCCTGGCTTGCCTGGCTCTGTGCATCGTTGAGAACGGTACCGGTCAGGTTGCCGTTTACAACTTCGTTCAGAGCAGCGTCCAGAGCGTCAACACCTACCAGGTAGATGTCTTTGTTAACGGTGCGTCCAGCAGCCTGGATAGCCTGCAGAGCGCCGATTGCCATGTCATCGTTGTTGCAGAATACAACTTCGATCTGATCGCCGAATTTTGCAAGGTCGTTCTGTGCGATTTCCTGACCTTTGTTGCGGTCCCAGTCACCACGCTGCAGGTCGAGTTCTTCCACTTCCATACCTGCATCCTTCAGAGCTTTTACAGAGTACTCGGTACGCAGCTGAGCGTCGATGTTCTCCGGGTCGCCCTGAATCATGATGTAAGAAACTTTGCCGTCGCCGTTGATGTCTCCCTTGTTCTCGGTTTCCAGAATGATTTCGCCCTGGAAGGTACCGGACTGTGCAGCATCACAACCAACGTAAACCAGCTTGTTGTATGCAGCCATCTGTTCTGCGGTTGGCTCACGGTTGATCAGTACGGTTGGAACATCCGCCTGCTGAACAGCAGCGATGATGGTGTCTGCTGCGGAGGTCATAACAGGGTTGATGATCAGAGCGTCAACACCCTGGGTGATGAAGGTGTTTACCTGCTCGGTCTGTTTTGCCTGGTCGTTGTTGCCGTCAACAACGGTTACTTCGTAGCCTTTTTCCTCAAGCATTGCCTGAAGAGCGTTACGGTAGGTGGTCATAAATGCATCGTCGAATTTGTAGATGCAAACGCCTACTTTACCGCCAGCCGGTACTTCTGCTTCGACTTTCTTAGCGTCTTCGCCGGCTTTGTCCTCAGCTTTTTTCTCCTCGGTAGCTGCAGGCTCGGTAGTTTCGGTTTTGCTCTCTTCTGCTGCTGGCTGTTTTTCGCCGCCGCAAGCTGCCATAGACAGTGCCAGGCATCCTGCCAACATCAGTGCAAGAATCTTTTTCATTGGAAATCTCTCCTTTTGTTGTGCCGCAGTACCAACGACGGACCGTTCTTTTTAAACGACGGACCTTCTGGCTTTTGTGGAAAAGTCCGCTAAACCTTATCCGAACAAACGGTTTCCAGGTGCTGTACTGCGATTTTAATCCTCATAAGAACCTGTCGGAATCTTATAAGGTCTGAAAAAATGATAGCATCATTTCGGCTAATTGTCAATAAAAAAGTCTATTTAAATGGTTTTTTTATCGATTTTCAATAATAGTTGTAGGCTTTCACAAAAACAACAGATACGATTTGTTTGTTTTACCGCTTGAAATCCATATTGATTTATCCCCCAGACAGGTCTTTGTTTATTTGCAACTTAAATTGTTGAATATTTTAAACAATTTGCCCAAATACTTTGTCTTAAGCACACAACAGCTGCTTGTTCGACAGGATTGAGTTATTTCCTCTTTTATTTACTTTAGTCTGCTAATGTATTATCATAATGTCAAATAATCTTACTTTTTCTTTGTCAATAATCACTGGCATTTTGTACATATAATCAGAGAAGTATTTTAAAAAATTGTAGAATTTTCTCATGGAATCCACCTTTCTATTTGACAGCGTACCCTTTGTCTGTTATCTTGATATTAAAGAGTCTGCTGCACAGGCAGCCGGTCAAATGGTCCCCGATACAGCAGGATAAAAGAAACTATTTTATTTTTGAGAAAAGGGTGAATGTAACATGAATTTGAATCCATCTACCATCCATGAAGTTGTCATCGACGGTCACAGCCTGACCATCGAAACCTTTCTTGCCGTTGCACGTTTTGGCGCAAAGGTAAGCGTTTCCGAGCAGGCTCTGGCTCAGATGCAGCGTTCCCGTGAGCTGGCAGAAAAAATTGCCAGCGAAAAACGTGTTGCTTACGGCATCACCACCGGCTTTGGTGATTTTGCCCGCGTCGCTGTTCCCGAAGAAATGTCCAACACCCTGTCCACCAACCTCATCCTCAGCCACTGCACCGCTACCGGTGACCCTTATTCCGAAGAGGTAGTCCGCGGTATGATGCTGCTGCGTGCCAACGCTTTGTGCGGCGGTGTGTCCGGCGTTCGTCCTCTGCTGGTGCAGATGATGGTGGATATGCTCAATAAGGGTGTCATTCCTGTCGTTCCGCAGAAAGGCTCTCTGGGTGCTTCCGGCGACCTGGCTCCTCTGGCACACATGACCCTGCCGATGCTGGGCAAAGGCAGAGCCGTTTACCAGGGTGTTGAGATGGACGGAGCCGAAGCAATGGCAAAAGCAGGCATCCAGCCGGTTGAAACACTCGTTTACAAGGAAGGTCTGGGCATGACCAACGGCACCTGCGCCATGACCTCGGTCGGTACCCTGGCATGGTACGACAGCTTCTGTGCCGCTCAGCTGGCAGACGTCATCGGCTCGATGACCCTCGAAGCCCTGACCGGTCTGCTCAACGCTTATGACGAGCGTGTTCATCTGGTGCGCGGACACAAAGGTCAGCTGCAGGTTGCCAAAAACTTCCGCCTGCTCACCGAAGGCTCCGAAATCCTTTCCAACTGCCAGAACGACCGCGTGCAGGACGCTTACTCGCTGCGCTGCATCCCGCAGGTACACGGCGCTATCCGCGATGCACTGGACTATGTCAAAGATAAAATCGAAATTGAACTTAACGCAGTCACTGACAATCCGCTGCTCTTCCCGGACGATGAAGCGGTTATCTCCGGCGGCAACTTCCACGGCGAACCGATGGCACTGGCGTTCGACTTTATGGGCATTGCCTGCTCGGAAATTGCAGACATCTCCGAACGCCGCACCGAGCGCATGGTCAACGCAGCTCTCTCCAACGGTCTGACCCCATTCCTGACCACCGAGGGCGGCGTCAACTCCGGTTACATGATCGTGCAGTACTCGGCAGCTTCGATGGTTTCGGAGAACAAGGTGCTGGCACATCCGGCTTCGGTCGACTCCATCCCATCCTCTGCAAACCAGGAGGACATGGTTTCGATGGGTACCACCGCTGCCAGAAAATCCGGCTGGATCGTTCAGAACACCCTGTCTGTCCTTGCTGACGAGCTGTTGACCGCCTGCCAGGCAATCGACATCCGCCGCAGACTCAACACCCACGGTCAGGGCATCTCTCCGGTTCATCAGAAGGTATTTGACCGCGTCAGAAAGGACATCGCCTTCTATGAAACCGACCGCGAACTGTGGCAGGACATCCAGGCTGCTGAAAAGCTGGTCCGCAGCGGAGAACTGCTGGAAATCGTACACGAAACTGTTTCCGACTTCGAATAGCAGGCTGCGCCTGCACCCCTTCCCCATTGTGACCCATCCTTTTTTACTCATAGAAGATATTTAGGAGGTTTTTCTTTATGTCCTATAAACCTGAAGAAGCCATGATGATCAAACTTGATTATGAGCTTCCAGAATATCCTGCCTTTGAAGAAGGCATCCGCCGCGCTCCCAGAAGAGAATCCCATCTGAGCAAATCCGACAAAGCGCTGGCAATCAAAAACGCACTGCGTTACATCCATCCTGACCACCATCAGCAGATGGCAAAGGAATTTGCACAGGAGCTGGAGGAACACGGCAGAATCTACGGCTACCGCTTCCGCCCGGCAGGAAAGCTGCACGGCAAACCAATCGACGAGTACAAAGGCAACTGCATCGAAGGCAAGGCTTTCCAGGTCATGATCGACAACAACCTGGACTTTGACGTTGCCCTGTATCCATACGAGCTGACCACCTACGGTGAAACCGGTCAGGTCTGCCAGAACTGGATGCAGTACCGTCTGATCAAAAAATATCTCGAGGTGCTCACCGATGACCAGACACTGGTCGTTGAATCCGGTCACCCACTGGGTCTGTTTAAATCCCACAAGACCTCCCCGCGTGTTATCATCACCAACGGTCTGATGATTGGTATGTTCGATAACCAGGAAGCCTTCAACCGCGCTGCTGCTCTGGGCGTTGCCAACTACGGTCAGATGACCGCCGGCGGCTGGATGTACATCGGTCCACAGGGCATCGTACACGGTACCTTCAACACCCTGCTCAACGCAGGTCGTCTGGTGCTGGGTATCCCGAAGGAAGGCAACCTGGCAGGCAAACTGTATGTTACCTCCGGCTTGGGTGGAATGTCCGGCGCACAGGGCAAAGCGGCTGACATCGCAGGCGCTGCCTCCATCATTGCTGAGGTGGACATCTCCCGTATCATGACCCGCTACACCCAGGGTTGGGTAGACAAATACACCGACAGCCTCGAGCAGGCTTTGGAATGGGCGCTCCAGGCACAGAAAGCCGGTGAACCATGCGCTGTTGCTTACCACGGCAACATCGTTGACCTGCTGGAATTCCTGCTGGAAAAGAACATCCATGTCGACCTGCTTTCCGACCAGACCTCCTGCCACGTTCCATACGACGGCGGCTACTGCCCACAGGGTCTGACCTTTGAACAGCGCACCGAGATGCTGGACAAAGACCCTGAGCACTTTAAAGAGCTGGTCAACAAGACCCTGCGCCACCACTATGAGCTGATCTGCAAGATGCACGAGCAGGGCACCTACTTCTTCGACTACGGCAACAGCTTCCTCAAAGCGGTCTATGATGCCGGCGTACCGGAAATCTGCAAAAACGGTCACGACGAGGTGGACGGCTTTATCTTCCCATCCTACGTTGAGGACATCCTCGGTCCATGCCTGTTCGACTACGGCTACGGTCCGTTCCGCTGGTGCTGTCTGTCCGGCAAACCGGAAGATCTGGATGCTACCGACGCTGCTGCGATGGAGTGCATCGACCCGAACGCACGCTATCAGGACCGCGACAACTGGATTTGGGTCCGCGATGCCAAAAAGAACAAACTGGTTGTCGGTACCCAGTGCCGCATCCTGTATCAGGATGCTTACGGCAGAACCAAGATTGCTCTTAAATTTAACGAAATGGTCCGCCAGGGCAAGATCGGTCCGGTCATGCTCGGTCGTGACCACCACGATACCTCCGGCACCGACTCCACCTTCCGTGAAACCTCCAACATCAAGGACGGTTCGAACATCATGGCAGATATGGCAGTTCAGTGCTTCGCAGGCAACTGTGCCCGCGGCATGAGCTTGGTCGCTCTGCACAACGGCGGCGGCACCGGCATCGGCAAAGCAGTCAACGGCGGCTTTGGCATGGTGCTTGACGGCTCTGCGCGTGTCGACGAAATCCTCAAGGTTTCGATGATCTGGGACGTTATGAGCGGCGTTGCCCGTCGTTCCTGGGCAAGAAACGAGCACTCGATTGAAACCTGCGTCGAGTTTAACCAGTCTCATCCGGGTCAGTACCACGTTACCCTGCCTTACATCGCTGACGACGCCATCGTAAACGAGGCTGTCGAGCAGATGGGCAAATAGCAGGCTGCGCCTGCACCCTGTTTCGCGTTGTCGGTTGGGTGTAGGCACTCAACTTAATCCGCTCGAGCTGGTCGCTTAAAAGCAAAACCAAAGTTTTACTCAATTTTTTTCAAAAAATTGTGGGTTTCCAAAGGGCAAAGACATTTCGCTCGTTGCGACGAGCGCCCAAAGGCTCTGCCTTTGGAATCCGCCACCTTTTGAAAAAGGTGTACAAAAACTCCCTCATTTTTATAAAAGGAGATTGATTACTATGGCAAGAATCATCGAATGTGTACCAAACTGCTCCGAGGGCAGAGACAAAGAAATTATCGAGTACATCGCAGACGCTGTCCGCAGCGTGCCGGGTGTAGCTTTGATGGATTACTCCTCCGATGAAAACCACAACCGCAGCGTTTACACCATCGTCGGTGACCCGGACCAGATGGGCGAGGCAGCATTCCGCTTTGCAAAAGCCTGTGTGGAAAAAATCGACATGACCAAACATCACGGCGAACATCCGCGTATGGGCGCTGTTGACGTAATCCCGTTCACTCCTGTTAAGGACGTTTCGATGGAAGAATGTATCGAGCTGTCCAAAAAGGTTGCACAGCGCATCTGGGAAGAACTGAAAATGCCGGTTACCCTGTACGAAGAATCGGCTTCTGCTCCGCACCGCCGCAACCTGGCTGCCATCCGCAAGGGTCAGTTTGAAGGTATGCCGGAAAAATTGCAGGACCCAAAATGGTATCCTGACTACGGCAACCACGAAATCCACCCAACTGCCGGTATCGTAGCAGTCGGCGCACGCTTCCCACTGGTTGCCTTCAACATCAACCTCTCCACCTCCGACGTCGAGATTGCAAACAAGATTGCAAAAACCATCCGTGAGTCCTCCGGCGGTATGAGATGGGTAAAATCCATCGGCGTTATGCTCGAAGAGCGCAACACTGCACAGGTTTCTATCAACATGACCAACTACACCAAGACCCCAATCTACCGCGTATATGAAACCGTCCGCTTCGAGGCTGCCCGCTACGGCGTACAGATCATCGGCTCCGAGCTGATTGGCATCGTTCCGATGGATGCGCTGACCGAAACTGCCGAATACTACCTCAAGCTGGAAAACTTTGATAAAGACAACCAGATCATGGAAAAACACCTGCTGTAAGGCAGCGTGATTTCTAAGGAGGTATCTTGATGGCTTCCCTTCTTATCAAAAATATCGGTATGCTGGCGACCGCCTGCGGCGACCGGGCAAAATCCGGCAAGGCACAGGGCGAAATCCTGACTTTGCAAAACGCCTATGTTCTGGTGCAGGACGAGCAGATTTTGGAAATCGGACAGGGTGAACCGACAATCGACCCTGCGTGTGAGGTCATCGACGCACAGGGCAAACTGGTCACCGCCGGTTTGGTGGATGCACACACCCATCTGGTGTTCGGCGGCTGGCGCGAAAATGAGCTTGCCCTCAAACTGCACGGTGTCCCCTATCTGGACATCCTGGCGCAGGGCGGCGGCATACTGTCCACCGTGCGCAGCACCCGCGCTGCCAGCGAGGACGAGCTGTTTGACAAAACTGCCAAAGCGTTGGACACCATGCTCTCGCTGGGCACTACCACTTGTGAAGCAAAAAGCGGCTACGGGCTGGACTTTGAAAATGAGTGTAAACAGCTCAACGTTACCCGGCGGCTCAACCAATCGCAGCCGGTGGAGCTGGTATCCACCTTCATGGCAGCACACGCGCTGCCGGAAGAGTACAAAAACGACCGCGAGGGCTATCTGTCGCTTGTCATCAACCGGATGCTCCCCTATGTTGCCGAGCATCAGCTTGCCGAATACTGCGACGTGTTCTGTGAAACTGGTGTCTTTACACCGGAGGAATCCCGCCGCATCCTGACAGCAGCACAGAAGCTGGGTCTGGGAGCCAAAATCCACGCCGACGAGATCGACCCCATCGGCGGCTCGCAGCTTGCCGGCGAAATCGGTGCAGTTTCTGCCGAGCATCTCATCGTTTGTCCGCAGGAAGGCATCCAATCCATGGCAAAGGGCGGCACCATCGCCTGCCTGCTGCCTGCGACCTCCTTCTATCTGGGAGCGACCTTTGCTCCTGCCCGACAGATGGTCGAAGCCGATGTGCCAGTGGCAGTCGCCAGTGACTTCAACCCCGGCTCCACACCGAACCTTTCGCTGCAACTGGCAATGAACATCGCCTGCTACCGCTATCGTCTGACTCCCGAGGAAGTCCTCACCGCTGCCACCCTCAATGCCGCAGCCGCAATCGGCAAAGCAGAACAGGTCGGCACCCTGGAGCCCGGCAAACAGGCAGACCTGCTCATCTGGGATGCGGACAATCTCAACTTCATCTTCTACCGCTATGGCAACAATCTGGTCAAAACGGTCATCAAAAAAGGTAAGGTCGTCAAACACAACTAACCTCTGTGCAGGGCATCTGACACAGATTGCCCAAAATTGAAAGGATGGATTTCCCATGAAACTGACCGATATGCAGGTTAAGGAATTTATCAACGTTCTGGCATCCGATGCACCCGCTCCCGGCGGCGGCTCCGCTTCTGCGCTGGCAGGCTCGATGGGTGTCGGTCTGGCAAAGATGGTCGCTTCGCTGACCCTGGGCAAGGCAAAATATGCCGAGCATCAGGAAACCGTACAGCAGATTCACGACCGCGCCAATGAACTGGTCAGCCAGCTGACCGCAGGCATCGACCGCGACACCGAAGCCTTCGACGGCGTTTCCGCTGTATTCGCTATGCCAAAGAACACCGACGAAGAAAAAGCTGCCCGCAAGGAAGCCATGCAGAAGGCGCTGAAGGAAGCGACTCTGGTTCCTTATTCGATCATGGAGCTGTGCCTGGAATCGCTGAAGGTGACCGAAATGGGTCTGGGATGCACCAACACCAACGCTGCCAGCGATTTGGGCGTTGCCTCCCTCAACCTGAAATCCGCCGTACAGGGCGCATGGCTCAACGTGCTCATCAACCTGGGCGGCATCCGTGACGAAGCTTTTGTCAACGAGTACAAGGCAAAGGGCGAAGCCATTTTGGCTGAGGCTCTGCCGCTGGCTGACAAAATCTACAACGAGATTCTGGCAAGCCTGTAATCTGTTTTCGATTCGAGCAAAACACCTTTCTGCTGTTGCAGAGAGGTGTTTTTTTATGCTTTTTTCTCCCAATGGTTTTCTTTTCAGCAAACATTTCCCGACCTTCTTTTTGATTTGCATATTTATGCAGGCATATACTCCTTTCAGTCGACTATTTCCCGACAGTGGATGACAGGAAATCTTTTAAAGAAGCGCAAAAAGCAGCGGGAAATTTCCCGCTGCTTTTTCATCATCATAAAATTTTACCGGTTGTTTTCTGCCGAACCGGTCGTTTAACTCAAAATTTTCGTCCACCTTTTTTAAAAGGTGGCGGTTTCTAAAGGCAGAGCCTTTAGGTGCTCACCGCAGTGAGCGAAACACTTTATCGTTCAAGCGCATTTTCGGGGGTTTGGACCCCTTTTGCAAGTGAAAAGGGGTCCAGCAGGCAGAGCCTGCACCCATTTCGCGTTGTCGGGCGGGTATAAGCCAGCAGCTTGATGTTCTCGCGGCGGTCGTTTGAGGAAGGCATCGCTTTCTGAAATCGTAACTTTCTCTCCTACTACCCGTCCTTGCGCCGAGCGTTGGTTCAATCTGCCAGATTAAGAATGTTCATAAATTCCTCGCCGGTGATGGTTTCCCTCTCCAGCAGGTATTCTGCCAGCTCGTGCAGCTTGGGCATATTTTCCGAAAGAATCTGTTTTGCCTTATCGTAGCACTGTGCGATGACCTGACGGACCTCCTCGTCGATCTTAGCAGCGGTCTGCTCCGAGCAGGCAAGGGAGGCATCGCCGCCCAGATACTGATTACCCACCGTTTCCAGTGCCATCATACCAAAGTTATCACTCATGCCCAGTCGGGTGATCATCGCCCTCGCCAGCTTGGTCGCCTGCTCGATGTCATTGGAGGCACCCGAGGTAACCGAGCCGAAGATCAACTCCTCTGCCACTCTGCCGCCGGTGTAGGTGGTGATTTTGTCCAAAATCTCCTCCTTGCTCATCAGCAGCGTTTCCTGCTCCTCCACCTGCATGGTGTATCCCAGCGCGCCGGAGGTCCTTGGCACAATGGTAATCTTGTGGACCGGAGCAGAGTGTTTCTGCATCGCTGCCACCAGCGCATGACCGATTTCGTGGTAAGAGACAATCTTCTTGTCCTTTTCGGAGACGACCGCTCCCTTTCTCTGGTAGCCGGCGATGATCGTTTCCACCGACTCCTCCAAATCTGCCTGCTCCACCTGTGCGCGTCCGCTGCGCACCGCACGCAGGGCTGCCTCATTGACGATGTTGGCAAGCTCGGCTCCCGAAGCGCCTGCGGTCGCTCTGGCGATGACCTTATAATCAATGTCCGGCGACATCTGCTTGTTCTGCGAATGTACCTTCAAAATCGCCTCTCTACCTGCAAGGTCCGGCAGCTCGACCGGGATACGGCGGTCAAAGCGTCCCGGGCGCAGCAGCGCCGGGTCCAGCGTTTCAGGACGGTTGGTCGCTGCCAGAATCACAACGCCCTTTTTGCCGTCAAAGCCGTCCATCTCGGTCAGCAGCTGGTTGAGGGTCTGTTCCCTTTCGTCGTTGCCGCTCATCATCCCGCTGTCACGCTTTTTACCGATGGTGTCAATCTCGTCGATAAAGACGATACAGGGCGCCTTCTCCTGCGCCTGTGCAAACAGGTCACGCACTCTGGCAGCGCCTGCACCGACAAACATCTCCACAAACTCCGAACCGGACATAGAGAAGAACGGCACATTTGCCTCGCCTGCCACCGCTTTGGCAAGCAGCGTCTTACCGGTTCCGGGAGGACCCACCAGCAGTGCTCCCTTTGGCATCTGGGCACCGATGGCTTCATACTTCTGCGGGTTGTGCAGAAAATCGACAATTTCCTGCAAGGCTTCCTTGGCTTCGTCCTCGCCTGCCACATCCGCAAAGGTCTTGCCGGTCTGGGCAGGGACATACACCTTGGCGTTGCTCTTGCCAAAGGTCATCGCATTGCTGCCTCCGCCCATCCTTTTTTGCAGCGAGCGTGCCAGCAGCTGTCCCAGCAGCGCAAACAGCAGGATCGGACCGCCGACGCTGATCAGCAGGTACAAAAACGGCGACATCGGCTCTTCGATCTCCTTGCCGTAGATGACCTTGGCTGCATCCAGCTTGTCCACCAGCTTTGGGTCGCCCATGTTGCCGGTGATGTAGATGTTGTTGTCCTCTTCATCGTTGAGCAGGTATTCGATCTTCTGGTCAAGCACTTCCACCTGCTGGATATTGCCCTGTGCAAGCTGGGTGGTAAAGGTGCTGTAATCCACCTCTACCTCCTTTCTGCCCAACAAGGCCGGAAACAAAAAGGTATTGAGCAGCAGCATGATCAGCAACGCCATCATGTAATAGTAGATCAGCGGCTTTCTTACCTTTGGATTTTTTACTTCATTCATCGTACCACTCCTTTGTCTTCATCTTCTCTATTTAAAGATATTGCAAAAATATCAAAAAATCAATTATTCTAGCTTTTTCTTTACAAATTGTTTGTTTTCGACATATTTTATTCGATTACTGTCATTTGTAGCATCCTGCGGCAGCACAAAGAGGACCCGAAGGATACCTTCGGGTCCTCTTTGCCGCCTTGCGGCAAAGTCTTGCCGTACTAATCGCAGCAGCAGTTGCAGCTGCAGCCGCAGTTGTTACAACCACAGCTGTTAGAGCCGGAGTTGTTGCAGCCACAGTTGTTGCCGGAGCAGCTTCCGCAGCAGTTACAGCCGCAGTTGTTCATCGCAGGAAAGCCACAACCGCCGCAGCTGAAGAGGATGAGGATAAGAATGATGATCCACCAGTTGTTGTTGCTGTACATAGATAAGTACCTCCCTAATCATTGTTTTCAAACCATACTATGAAGAGCGGTGAAAAACGGTTCCTCTTTTTTTGAAGGAAGTGGTTTTTTCTTTTCCTTCGGTATAAATACCACACATCCTCCAATATTCTGCTATGTCGGGAACTTTTGCTCGTGATCATTCTGTGTCGTCGTCCCGCATCGCTTTTAAAAAGGTCTGTGCTTTTTCCGCTGTTCTTTAACAGTATAAGCAGCCGCCGCAAAATGTGTGCCACTTTATTTTCACACGGCACACACAATTTCATCTTGTAAGGATGGTGGTACTATGTTTCGATTCCGCGGATTCACCTCTTGTGCAAATGACGCGGTCAATCTTGCCCTTTCGCAGGCTTGCCTGCTGGGTCACACCTACATCGGCAGCGAACATCTGCTGCTGGGTCTGCTGCTGGAAGGCAGCACCGGCAGCTGCGCTGCGCTGCACCAGCGCGGAGTCCATGCCGAAGCCGTACTGGAACAACTGATCAAAACGGTGGGACGCGGCATCCAGTCCCGTCTGTCCCCTGCTGATATGACGCCGCGCTGCCGCCGCATTTTGGAGCAAAGCATTTTAGAAAGCCGAAAAAACGGGTGCGAGATGACCGGCACCGAGCACATCTTGCTGTGCCTGCTGCGGGAGAAGGAGTGCTATGCGGTGCGCTTTTTGATGCAGCTGGGCGCAGACCCGATTTTGCTGTACCGAGAGCTGTGCGAAAGCATGGACTTTTTTGGCGGTCCGCGCCCGTCCGAGCAGAATTTTGCCAAAAAGGAAACTGCCCACACCGCCCTGCTGGACAAATTTGGGCGGGACCTCACCCAAAAGGCGCGCAGTCATCAACTGGACCCGGTGATTGGCAGGGAGCAAGAGATCGAACGGGTCATCCGCATCCTGTGCCGTCGCAGCAAGAACAACCCCTGTCTGGTCGGAGAAGCGGGCGTTGGCAAAACTGCCATCGCCGAAGGGCTTGCCCAGCAGATTGCACAGGGCAGGGTTCCGCCTGCGCTATCGGGCAAGCGGCTGATTTCGCTGGATTTGGTGTCGATGGTGGCAGGTACCAAATACCGCGGCGAATTTGAAGAGCGGGTCAAAAAACTGATGGACGAAGCCGCTGCTGTCGGGGACATCATCCTGTTCATCGACGAGATACACAACATCATCGGCGCAGGTGCGGCAGAAGGCTCGATTGACGCTGCCAATATCCTCAAACCGCAGCTGTCCCGCGGTGAGATTCAACTGATGGGAGCCACCACCGTCGCAGAATACCGGCGGTATATCGAAAAGGACAGCGCGCTCGAACGGCGCTTTCAAAAGGTAAACGTGGAGGAACCGGACGACAGCCAGACGGTGCGCATCCTACGCGGCATCCTTCCCCGCTACGAGCAGCACCACGGCGTACACATCACCGAGGAGGCAGTGCAGGCGGCGGTGCGCCTTTCCCGGCGGTATCTCAACGACCGCTTCCTGCCAGACAAAGCCATCGACCTGATGGACGAAGCCTCCGCCAAGGTCTGCCAGCAGTCTGTTTCCCAGCCGGACACCGAGTATCAACAACTGGACGACCGGCTGCACGAGCTGCGCGAACAGAAGGAGGCTGCCATCCTGCGGCAGGATTTTGAACAGGCTGCCGCCCTGCGCGACCAACAGGCACAGACCCTCGAGCAGCTCGCCCTCTTTTCCGAAAAACTGCAAAAGGAGCGCCGCAGCAGAAGAAAGCAGGTCACCGCCAACGATATTGCCCAGGTGGTCAGCGAAAGCACCGGCATCGAGGTGTCCTCGCTGATGTCCCGGATGCTGCCGGCTTCCCGCCAGTCACAGCAGCTGTTGGGACTGGAGCAGGCACTCTCCCGCAGGGTCATCGGGCAGCCGCAGGCGGTGCAGGCGGTCTGTCGGGCAATCCGCCGCGCCCGGGTGGGACTCAACGACCCTGCCCGTCCCTATGCCTCCTTTCTGTTTTTGGGACCGACCGGCGTCGGCAAAACCGAGCTGTGCAAAGCGCTTGCCGAACAGCTTTTCGGCTCTGCTGACTGTATGATTCGGCTGGATATGTCCGAATATATGGAAAAGCACACCGTTTCCAGACTGGTCGGTTCCCCGCCGGGCTATATCGGCTTTGAGGAGGGTGGGCAGCTGACCGATTTGGTCCGCCGCCGTCCCTATTCGGTGGTGCTGCTCGATGAGGTGGAAAAGGCGCACCCTGACGTGCTCAATCTGCTGCTGCAAATTTTGGAGGAAGGCTCTTTACAGGATGCCCAAGGCAGAAAGGTCAGCTTTTGCAACACCGTCATCATTATGACCTCCAACATCGGCGCGCGGTTCTTCTTTGAGCGCGGCGCACTGGGCTTTGAACCTGCCTGTACGCAGCAGGAGGACAGCTGCTCCCACTTGGTTTTGGAGGAGCTGCGGCGGCAGTTTTCTCCCGAGCTGCTCAACCGCATCGACGAAACCATCCTCTTTCGCAAGCTGGGTCAGCCGGAGCTGGAGCAAATCTGCCGGAAACTGCTGCAACAGCTGTCCACCCGTATTCAAGCGCTGGATATGCAGCTGCACTGCACGCCTGCCGCCTTAAAGGAGCTGTGCGCCCAGGGGTACAGTCCTCGCTATGGAGCCAGACCGCTGCGCCGCGCCGTTCAGCGGTTGATCGAGGACCCGGCTGCCGAGATGATTTTAAATGGTCAACTGCCGCCGCAGAGCACCCTGCTGTGTGACTACTGCGAGCAGGACCACCAGCTTCACCTGTCGGTAGCAGGCTGAGCCTGCATCCGTTTCGCGTTGTCGGTTTGGTGCAGACCCGCAGCTTGACGCTCGCGGCGGTGGTTTGAGCAAAACCAAAGTTTTCGCCCACCTTTTTCAAAAGGTGGCGGTTTCTAAAGGCAGAGCCTTTAGGCGCTCACCACAGTGAGCGAAATTCCTTATCGTTCAAGCGCTCTTTGGAGAGTTTGAGAACCTTTCTGCAAGAGGAAAGGTTCTCAATAGGTTGAGCCCGCATCCAATTCGCCTACGGCGCGAAGATGGGTAGTGAGAGCAAAAACCAAAGGAACCGACTGGGCGTTATCCAATATTCCCTTCTTCTGCCGTGGATGTATTCCAGTTTACAGCAAGCAAAAACAGGCACAGCCCTTTGGGCTGTGCCTGTTATCGTTTTATGCAGTTTTAAAGCTCCAAGTCGTCGGCGTCAATGCTCTGCCAGGAGGCGCACTCCTGCTCCGGCTGCTGCTTTTGGACAAAGATGTCCTCTCTGCCGACCACCTCCTGCGGCTTTTGATACGGAACGGTGACCATGTGCGGATAGGGAAATTCCACCCCGCTTTTGTCAAACATCTCCTTGACGGCAAGACGGATGCCGCGCTCCACCTCCCACTGCTTCATCGGCTTGACCTTGCAGATGATACCGATGTCCACACTGGACGGACCAAAGTTGGTGATGCCCTGCACAAAGGGCGGCTCTTCGATCAGCTGTTCATACTCCCTGGCGTACTGTTCTACTGCCAAGCCGATCAACTCCATCACCTTGCGGGTGTCCGACTCATAGGCGGTGGAGATGGTGACCGCAGCCACCGCATTGCCCTTGTTGTAGTTGATGACCCGCTCGATGGTCCCGTTAGGAATGATGATCTGATCGCCCTTCATCGAGCGCAGATAAGTCACCCGCATGGCGGTCGCCTCCACCGTTCCCTCTACATCGTCGATTTTGATGTAGTCCCCGACCGAGAACTGGTTTTCGAAAATCATAAACATCCCCGACACCACGTCCCGCACCAGGTTCTGCGCACCAAAACCGATGGCAAGGCTTCCGATTCCGGCGGTGAGCAGCAGGTTGCTCAATGGTTTTCCCATTCCTAAAATACTCAGCACCACCAGAAATGCTGCAAAGTAAATCAGGTATCGGGTCACGCTGCGCAGCAGAGTCATCAGCGTGCGCATCCGTTTGGAGGCGGGCGCATCATTTTGGTAGCGCTTGTTCTTTAAAACGTGTCCGGTCACCGCCGAAATCACCCGCAGCGCCACCTTTGCCAGCAGCACCGTCAGCAAAATCAGGCACAGTCCCCACAGGATGTTGCCGCGGTTGCGCATCAGTTTTTGCAGCAGTCCTTCCAGATTTTGCATAAATTGCTCACCGACCCCGACCACCTCATCCACCAGCGCTGCCGGTTGTGCCTGTAAATACAACTGTTTCATTCTTCTTTCATCACACCTTTAAAATATCCAGCAGACGACTGTCGATTTCCCACAGGTGGTTGTCGCTGTGCTGCTTTAAAAACAGGGAGAGCAGCTGCTGGGCGCACACCAGCATCGGCTGCCGCTCGAAGGAATGCGGGTAGGTCGCCTGCAAACGCAGCTGAAAGTCGCGGTCCAGCGTCCGGTAGTCTTTGAACTGATGCTGCTCCTTCTTCTCATAGTAGCATTGCAGCCGCACCAACTTGTCACGCACAAAGTCCATGCGGGACATCACATACAGAAAATTCCCGCGCTCGATTTCAAATAGGATGCTGCGCATCGCATAGACGATTTCAAACTCCCAGTCGAGCAGCGTGTCCCGAAAGGTCTGGCGCTCCAATCCCTCCAGTTGGGAGGAGTGCATCCGCGAAAGCACCTGACCGGTCTTGTCGGTCAAAATTTTCCAGTGTGCCGACCGCACCTGCAAAGCAGAGGTGGGCATCAGCACCAGGTCAAATTCCAGCCCGTTCTTTAAAAAGACATACAAAAATAATCCCTGCTCCAGCCCGATCTGCCGGATATACAGCGCATCGCTGAACAGCTTGTCCATCCGCGCGCGCAGCACCGGCACCTGCTGCGAGGTGAAGGTCGAAAAAATCAGGTCGATGTCCGAATACTCGTCCAGAAAGCCCTCCACACCCGAGCCGACCTGTACAATGCCCTCCACCTCGGGATAGGTGGAAACCACCGTCGCCGCCTGAATCAACAGCTTGGCTCGCTCTTTTTCGGTATACATTGCATCACTCACCCCATGATTTTACTTTGAATACGAATATCCCGCCCTAAAAATTCAAAATGCATATAGCCGCCAAACAAACGCGAGGTCAGGCGATCGGTGTACCGCTTGCTGATCTCCTGAAAGGAAAGGTTGGTGCTGATAATGGTCGGTCTGCCCTCCAGCAGGCGGGTATTGATGATATTATACAGCATCGCCGTGACGAATTGGCTCAAAAATTCTGTACCCAGGGCGTCCAGAATCAACAGGTCACATTCCAACACCAGCGAGAGGTAGCTCTGCGGCTGATCCTCTGTGTTGTTGAAGCTGAATTTTTCCTTTTCCAGCTTTGCCAGCAGATTTTGCGCCGAACCGTAGATGACCCCGTAGCCCTTGTTGATGACCTGTCCTGCGATAGCAAGCGAAAGATGGGTCTTGCCAAGACCGGTATTGCCTAAAAACAGCAGGCTGGGCGAAGACTGCGCTTTGCTAAAGCTGTGGCGCTCCACAAAAAAGTCGCGTGCATAATCGGAGCAGAAATTTTTGACCTGCGCCATCCGCTGTCTGGGGACCACCCCGTTGGCAAGCGGCTGCGGGCTGTAATAGTCCAACGAAAAATTGGAAAAGCGGCAGTCCTGCGGGTGGGAAGCTCCCAGCGCATCGAAGGCTGCCTCCCGCAGCAGCTTCTGGAAACATTCGCATTTGGTCGAGCCGATGTATCCGGTGTCCTCACAGCGCTTGCAGACGTGTCCGTCGTCGCGGTAGATTTCCAGCAGACCTGCCGCTTCCAGCAGGTCGTCCCGCTGCTTTTGCAGTCCCAAGCTCTGCTGCTTGAGCCGCTCGATGATGGTATCCAGCCGTTCCGGGGAGCCTGCTACCGCCTGTATGGTCTGCATCCCGATGCGGCGCAGCTGGCTGTCGATCTGCTCGATCTGCGGAAGCAGCCGGTAGATCTCCTGCCGGTGGCGCAGGCTCTGTTCCTTTGCCGCCTGTCTGCGGCTGGACAGCACCGCTGCCGCTTTGTCATATATCTCTTTTGGAAAACCCATAACAATCCCCTTCCTGTGCTGGCGCCGTGCCATCTTTATCGGTTGCCGTCCTCACCCATGAACCAGCCGTCGTGCGGCTGACCCATCAGCCGCAGATAATATTCGTTCGGTCCCGAGATGGTATAGTCGTTTTGCAAATCCATCGGGTCATATTCACTGACCGCCATCCCGTCGTAAAGCCCTGTCATATCCTCCGCCTGCTCCGGGGCAAACCTTTGCCCAACCAGCTGCGGACAGCGTTTTAACTCCCATCCGCTCAGCGGGTGTCCCTGATAAAACCGACAGCCGTATAAAAAATCGACCACACCCCAGTGCTCTTCATAAAACGCTTCGGTCACCACATGTCCGTGGTAGGCTTTTTGGCGGTTTGCCAGAACGAGGATGCGTGCCGGTATACCCAGACACATCAGCAGCACCGCGCCCAATCGAGCCATATCGCTGCACCAATCGGTCGAGCGCAGCAAAATCTCCCGTTCGGTCCCGCCAAAGCGCATCTGCTCAAAGGGGACGGTAAAATTTTCTGCCATCCGTTTGGTCAGGCGCAGCAGATGGTCGATGCTCTGTGCCTGATGGCTTCCGGCAAAATGTCCCGCAAAATCATACAACGGGTGGTGCTGTATTCCCGCAGGCAGGCTGCTCTTTTGGCTGTACAGCCGCGCTGCGGTATCCTCCTCCAGCAGGACCATCCTGCGCAGCAGCTGGTGGTCGATGCTGTTTTCTGCGTGCAGGTCGTGGCGCAGCATCTGTTCATATTCTTTTCCAAAGACGGAATATCCTCTTTTTTCCTGCATCCGTCCGGTTTCTGCCTTATCGCTGTGGCTCACGACTTCCTCCATAAGTAACATAGCGCTGCAGCTCATCAAAGTCAATCGAGGACTGCTCGCTTTTCTGCATTGCCTTCATGCCCTGCCGTTCGTTGGCAGCATCCTTTGTATTGGTGATGCCTTTTTCGTGCCAGCTGGTCAAAATCTTGTTGATGTAGGCAAAAGACACCTTTCCAATCTGGTCCACCGTCCGCTCATAGGCGAGCTTGACCATCGAAATGTCAAATCGATAGTCCAAAAACCATGTGTCGATGTATTTGCACTCCTGGCGGGTCAGCTGGCGGTCGTGGATGCCAAAGGCGGTCTTGACCTGTCCCTGTGCGCTGTCCTGCCGCTGGCGGCGGGTCAGATATTCCTCCGCCTGCTCATAGGTGTAGATGTTTTCCGACATCATATCGGTCAGCAAACGGGACACCGCGCGCATATTCGGCATATTTTTTGCACAGCAGAAGGATACTGCCAGCAGGATATATTCCGGTGGCAGACCTGCATAGGTGTAAAAGGAAACCAGCGTTTCAATCTCGGTGCGGGTCAGCGCCTTGCCCATCTGCATCTGCACCATCTCCACCAGCTGCGAGATGTTTGCATCCTGCTGGGAGAGGTGGTCAATCTCGTCGATGGACATCGTCTTTTTCTGTGCCTGCAAGCCGACCGATACCGCCGGTTCCCGTCTGGTCTTTGGCTGCGGCTGCTGTGTTTCCTGTGACTGCGGCTGGCAGGTCTGTTCGACCGGCTGCTCCTGACGGCACAGCAACCCTTCCCGGCACCAGAAATCCAACCCGTCCAGCACCTGCTGGTAGGGAATCATCAGCCGGTCCGCCAGATAGCGCGGGTCAATCACCTGCGGCTGGTTCTGCATCAGATACAGCAGCAGCCGCAGAGCTTCTGCCGAAGCGGTACACAACGTTTGCTCCGACAGCTGCGGCAGAGCGAATACGGCTGAAAATTTTGCATAATTGATCTTCAAACTCATACGATACTTTCTCCTGTTTTGCTCAGAGCCTGCGCTCTTTGTTTTCATTATACTATTTTTCCGCCCGGAATCCTAGTGCCTGTGCAAGGATTTTTACCTGTTCCCATTGGAAAACCTTGCTGTAAAACCGGCTTGTCCGCTGATTAGGATAGACACCGGCGGCATTTTGGTATATAATAGAGAATACCGACGGTTCCCTATCCTCTGTCGGCTTGAGGGTTCTTTCTGCTTTGTACAGGCAAGAGTCCTCATCCTTTTGCTAAGGAGTGATTGTACACCATGATAGGCGATCTGCATTGCCACAGCAAACTTTCCGACGGCTCCACCTCGCTGGAGGACATCGTCTTTTATGCAAAACGTGCCGGTTTGGATGCGCTTGCCATCACCGACCACGACACACTGGCAGGTGCTTCCCGCGCACAGGTGTTGGGAAAGCGCTACGGGATTACCGTCATTCCCGGGGTGGAAATTTCCACCTTTGACCCGGACACACAGCGCAGGGTCCACATCCTGTGCTATCTGCCGCTCAAGCCCGACCGGCTGGCAGGACTGCTGTCGCGCACCCTCGAGCAGCGGCGCATCTCCGGTGAGCAGATGATTCAAAAGGTTTCCCGACTGTATCCGGTCACCCGCGAGCACATCCTGCGCTACGCCGCCGCCAGCAACTCCATCTACAAGGTCCACATCATGCAGGCACTGTTGGATTTGGGCTACGATACCTCCATCTACGGTCAGCTGTATGCTCAGCTGTTTTCCGACTCCGGCAGCAGCTGTCTGGTCAAAACGGTCTACCCTTCCCTCGAGGAGGTTTTGCAGACGGTCAAGCAGGCGCACGGAATTGCCGTTTTTGCTCATCCGAGCGTCTACCGCTCGATGGAGCTGGTCCGTCGTTTGGCTCCCAGCGGCTTCATCGACGGCATCGAGGTCTACCATCCACGAAACACCGAGGAAGACCAACAGGAGCTGCTCACCCTCTGCCGGCAAAACGGTCTGCTCATCACCGGCGGCACCGATTTTCACGGCAGCTATGCCTCCCGTCGTGCAAACCCGCTGGCAACCTGCGTGACCGACGAGGAAAATTTAAAGGGCATCTTTGAACTGCACCGGAAAAGAAGCGGCTGTTGAGCTTTGCACATTTCCGATGTCCCATAATTAAAAAATATTAAAACAACAAAGGAAGGTCATCACATGAAATTTGAATACCATACCAAAGGCACCTGCTCCCGCAATATTATTCTGGAGATGGACGGAGATACCATCCAGTCGGTACAGTTTATCGGCGGATGCAACGGCAACCTCAAGGGCATCGCTGCGCTGGTTCAGGGACAGAAGGCACAGGATGTCATCCCGAGAATTCAGGGCATCACCTGCGGTCCTAAACCCACCTCCTGCCCGGACCAGCTCGCTCTGGCTTTACAGGCATACCTGGAACAAAGATAATTTTCTGTACACAACGACCGACACCATCAAAAGGAGGGGTCTGTGTGATCGATTTTTTCATCGTTCTTCTCGTCTTTCTATGGGGAAGTGCGCTGATGAGCACGCTGATTTTGGTCCGGCACAGGCAACATCCTGCTTGCAGGCAGTTTGCATGGGCTGTCGAAAATGACAGTGACATTAAAATCGCTCCTGATTTTTCCTCCAAGTCCTCCCTGCCCCGGCTGGAGCCTTCGGAGGAGGAAATCCTGCTCTATTTTAAGCACAAGCAGTGCCGCAACCTGGAAAAAGCCCGCTGCCTGGGTCAACAGCTGGGGACACAGATTTTGTGTTTACCGCAAGACTTGTCACAGGAGCAGCTGACCTTGGAGCCGGCGCTGCTGCTGCACGCGCAGATGCTCTGTCTGTTTGTCAGCGAAGAGTGTGTCCGCAGACTGCTGCCGGACCCCATCCTGCACAAACTGGTGCTTGCACAGATGAACGACACCATCTCCGAGCAGCTGCCCAACTTTTACAACAATCTGCTTCAGTACCGTGCCTACACTGCTTATAAGATGTGCTTAGAGGAAGCTCCGGCAGAATCGGCTGCATCCGAACCGACACAACAGCAGCTGATTGGCAACTGTTGGGCAAAAATGACAGGAAAACCACAGGACCCCGCACATTGTCAGCTGGGCAGTCGGCTATATCAGTGGATGAAAGCTCGCTGCGAACAGCTTGTGTGCTCGGTACAGTTTCAAACGGTATAACAAACAGGGATGATTTTTAAAAAATCATCCCTGTCGTTCTTTTATCACAGAAAGGAGCCAACCTTATGTTTTATTCTGCCAACGGAAAATCGCCGCAGCTTTCCCCCAACGCCCGCATCGCTCAAGGCGCCCGACTGGTCGGTCAGGTGCAGCTGATGGAAAACAGCAGCGTGTGGTATAACGCCGTCCTGCGCGCCGACAACGCACCCATCACCATCGGAGAGGGCAGCAACGTCCAGGACAACTGTACACTGCACACCGACCCAAACTACCCCATCACCGTTGGGAAAGGGGTCAGCATCGGTCATGGAGCCATCCTGCACGGCTGCACCGTCGGCGACCACTGCACCATCGGGATGGGTGCCATCCTGCTCAACGGCGCAGTCATCGAAGAAAACTGTCTAATCGCAGCAGGCGCGCTGGTCACCCAAAACACCGTCGTGCCTGCCGGTTCTCTGGTCATAGGCTCTCCTGCCGTCGTCCGCCGCAGTCTGCGCGAGGAGGAAATCCTGCACCTGCAATCTGCCGCACAGGAATATGTACACGCTGCCGCCGAGCAGCTTGACTGTCCGCAGCGGTAATACAGCCGACCGGCTGTATCTCCCTCTATCAGAAACCGGGCTTTATCTTGACCTTCTGCGCCAGCAGGTCCTGCTGCGGGTATCGGGCAAACCAACTCTGTGCCGACCGGCATCCCAGCAGCAGCTGCATCTTCTGCTTGCGCAGAAAATCGCCCACCGCCTGCATTGCTTCCTGCAAAATCGTCTCCGGCTGCGTGCGGTCGAGTTTCAGTTCCTCCACCAGCCAGATGCCCTTCTGCTGCTCTTTCAATCGCAACAAAGCAACGCTCTCCCCTGCTGTCAGAGTGCAGCGCGCGCCGCTTCGGCTTTCTGTCACCTTCATCCCATCCCCTCCCTTTTCCTTTATTATAGCACACTTCCGGTGGCTGTGGGAGATTTTTAACGCAGCCACTTTAAGCATCCCATCAAAATCAAAAGCAGTCCCGCGCTCCAGCTGATGTCCCGCTCAAACCGCGTGCAAAACCGACTGCCCAACCGCCAACCGCCTTTGACTGCCAGCAGGTTGATGCCCAGCGACAACGCCAACAGCAGCCAGTGATCCTGCTGCATCATGCCCGCGCCAAATCCTGCCGCCAGTCCGTCCACGCTCAGCGCTGCCGCCAAACTGACCGCCTCGGAAACGGAGAGCGACTGCGAGCGGTTAAAATCCGCACAGGTGGAATCGACACACACCTGCAAAAAAATCCGCAGATTTTTAACGCGGAACACCCAGCCGTTTTGCCGCTCGCAGCATTTTTTCAAGGCATTTTTCAGCAGCCCGTCGCACAACCGCACCGAACCCATCACGACCAGCACCCCACCGCCGAGCAACGAAGCTGTCCTGACGCTCATCCATCCTCCCGCGGCATCGCCCAGCCACACCGCCGCCCACAGACTGAGCGAACAGGTCAAACCCAGCGCCAATGCAGAACAAAACGGAATTTTAATCTGCTGTGTTCCCAAAGCCAGACCCGCAGCAAAGGTATCCATGCTCAACGCCAGCGCCAGAAGCGTACATCCCCACAGAGTTTCTGCCAAACCATCATCTCCCTGTCCAGATTCTGTTGTTATCTTATGAGCGGCAGAAAAAATCGGTGCAAAAAAATCTTAAAAAACTCTTGACAAATCCTTCCTCAGTTGCTATAATAATAAAGCACTTGTGATTTGTGTAAACAATTTCATAGTATGGAAAGATGGCTGAGCTGGTCTAAGGCGCACGACTGGAAATCGTGTGTGCCCTATAAAGGCACCGAGGGTTCGAATCCCTCTCTTTCCGCCAAAAGACTGAGTCTGGACGCACATCGCGTTCCAGGCTCTTTTTTATCGAAATGAGCGGCTCACATTTCAGCCAATCTAAACGGACCACCCTGTTTTCTGCCGCACGCAAAAATCCCCGCAATCCTTTTAAATAGGACTGCGGGGATTTTTTAACAGGGATTTCTTTTTAAGAATACAGCGATTCTCCATCAGGCATCTGCTCGCGTTTTTTCAGCACCCTGCCGATGATGGACAGGAAAACAATCGTGCTGACGATTCCGCAGAAAATATCGACAATCGGTTCGGCATAAAAAGCGGCAGTCGCACCGAAGAATGCCGGCAGTGCAAGGGTGAACACCAAAAACATCAACTTACGAAAAACCGACAAGGACACCGAAACCTTGACAATTCCCAGGGCGGTCAGACCGTCTACAAAGCTGTATTGCAGCGCCAGTGGAATGATGCCGAAGGTAAAGACCTTGATTGCCCACACCGACAGCTGGATATATTCGGCATTCTGGGTGAACAGCCGGACAAACACACCGGACACCGTCTGCGAGATGATAAACATGACCAGGCAGAACAGCAGTGCCATCTTGGCAATCTCCTTTTCCCCCTTGCGGATGCGGTCGGTGTTCTTTGCTCCGTAATTAAAGCTCAAAATCGGCTGGGTTCCGCTGGTGATACCGCCCAAAGGCAGGGTAACAATCTGCATATAGCTCTGGACGATGGTGGCACAGGCAATCAGCATATCCCCCTGCGCTCCTCCGTAATTTTGCAGCACGGTGTTGAGCGCGATAATCAGTACACTGTCGCCTGCGATGATGATAAACGGGCAGAAGCCAAAGGTCAGCACCCGCAGCATAATTTTTCCCGAATAGCCTCGGAAGCTGATGCGGACGTGTACCCGGTCGCTGAACAAAAACCACAGGACAAACAGGCAGGAGCACGCCTGCGAAAGAACGGTAGCAATCGCTGCACCGGTGACACCCATGTCCAAAGCAAAGATGAAGATAGGGTCCAGGATAATATTCATCACCGCTCCGATGATGGTGGTCAGCATCGCCTCGTTGGCAAAGCCCTGGCAGGTGATGAACTGGTTGAGTCCTGCCGTCAGGATGGCAAACACCGTACCCATCACATAATAGGTCAGATAGCTGTTTGCATAGGGGAAGGTCTGCTCGCTCGCACCAAAGAACATCAGCATCGGCTCCCGAAATGCAATCGCCAATCCCGTCAAAGCGGCAGAAAGTGCCAGCAGCATAACAAAGCAGTTGGCAAGAATCTTCTGTGCGCCCTCCCGGTTGTCCTCTCCCATGCGGATTGCCATCAGCGGTGCACCGCCGATTCCAACCAGAAAAGCAAATGAAGAGATGAGGGTCACAATCGGACCGCACACACCCGCTCCTGCCAAAGCGACTTCACCGACCTGCGGGATATTTCCAATATACATTCTGTCCACAATGCTGTACAAAACATTGACAAACTGTGCCAGCATCGACGGGATCGCCAGCCTGCGCACCAACAGCTTGATGTCGTCCTTTCCAAGGTCGTTTTGCCTGCGAACCATTTTTCTCCTCCTTATTGTGCGGGCTCCTCAGAACAAGCTCCGCTTCCATAAATTCCGCAGTATAGTTTACTCCCACAACAAAGCAGGTGTCAACCGATTTTTGATAGGAAATGATACTTTCTAAAACTTTTGTGCGCTTTTGAGCAAAACTTCTTCACACCAAAAAAATTTCCGTCTAATTTGTCCCTCGCACAAATCTTGCGCTAAAACGGTAAGCCTGACAAAACAGCGCCCATCTTCACCCTTTTGTGTAGCCATTACAGACAAAATCAGGCGGAGAAAAATCTCCGCCTGATTTTGTCAGACCCTTCGTTTGAGATTGACCCCGATGCTGCCGAAGATACACCCGCACAGCAGCATGGAAAACAGCTTGACAGCTCCCCAGCAATCGGGTCTCTCCCCCACCGCCAGCGAGCAGAGCAGGCAGCTGACAAACAAAATGCCCGCGCACCCCAGTCCCAGAAAAAAGCCGTTCTGGCGCGAAAGGCGGGCGCAGCAAAAACCTGCCGTTGCTGCTATCAGACAGCTGACGCCCAACCCGACCCACTTGACCGCCCAGATGGGAAGCCCGCCGCTGCTCATCCACCCGGCAAGCGCTGCCAGCACCGCCGCTCCCACCGCTGCCGCACTCAGACAGCCTGCCGCTACTGCCCACATCTGTCTTTTGCGGCTGTCCTGCGGCGTTCTGCTCCTGTTTACCCGCTGCGGTGTTGGGCTATTCTTGTTGTTCAACATTTCTTTCATAAAAAAATCACCCCATATCCTGTCACATCTGTCCTACAGGATATTCGGGGAGAAATTTTTTTATTCCCTATCAGGAAGCTTACTTCTTATTTTCTTTGTTTGTTGCCCGCTGCGGCGTTTGGCTGCTTCTGCCGTTGTGCTTCTCTTTCATAAAAAAACACCTCGCACCCTGTGTTCGTTCTACAGAATGCGAGGTGAAGCGTTTTGATTCCCTATCGGGAAGTTTACTTTTTATTTTCCTTATTAGCAGCCTGCTCTTGTGCTGCGCGCTCGGTAGCAGTGATGTTCTGCTGGATGGACCAGCGTGCCAGGCGGATCTTGCTTCTGTCGCCTGCGGTTTCGATGACAATGGTGTCATCCTTGATGCTGACGATTCTGCCGATGATGCCGCCGATGGTGACGATCTCATCTGCGATTTCGATGTTCTCACGCATCTTCTGAACTTCTTTATCTCTCTTCTTCTGCGGACGGATCAGCAGGAAGTAGAAGACAACGATCATCAGGATCAGCGGGATAAAGGTGGCAAGCATCGATGCGGTATCGGTAGCTGCTGCCAGGTAAAGATTTGTCATGGGTTGTTGCACCTCCGTTAAAATGGACAAAATTGCACCGGAAAATCCCCTCTGCAATTTTGTATACAAGCAATATTATACCGTTTTGCTCTATTGATTGCAAGCATTTTCTGAGAAATTCTGTGCATCTTTCCAAAAACTGCCGTTTAGATTCTTCTGCCCAACAGCGGAATCATCTCTGCACGGAACTGCTCGAAACGCTCTTCCTCCAAAGCTGCACGAATCTTTTCCATCAGTGTGTTATAAAAATACAGGTTGTGCATAACCGCCAGTCGCATTCCCAGCATCTCGTTTGCCTTGAGCAGGTGACGGATGTACGCTCTGCTGTGGCGCTGGCAGACCGGGCAGTCGCACTCTGCGTCGATTGGCTGATCGTCCAGCTCGTATTTGGCGTTGTTGATGTTGATGATGCCCTGCCAGGTGAACAGGTGTCCGTGGCGAGCGTTGCGGCTTGGCATCACACAGTCAAACAGGTCTACGCCGCGGTAAACTGCCTCGATGATGTTGACCGGTGTTCCCACGCCCATCAGATAGCGCGGCTTGTCCTTTGGCATAAACGGCTCCACTTGCTCGATGATGTGGTACATTACCTCGGCAGGCTCGCCGACCGCCAGTCCGCCGATGGCATAGCCGTCGCACTCAATCTCTGCAATCTGCTTCATATGCTCGATGCGCAGGTCGTCAAAGGTAGAACCCTGGTTGATGCCAAACAGCATCTGGTGCGGGTTGATGGTGTCCGGCAGGGAATTCAAACGGGTCATCTCTGCACGGCAGCGGCGCAGCCAGCGCACGGTGCGGTCGATGGAGCGGCGGGTGTACTCGCGGGTGGACGGGTTTTCGATGCACTCGTCAAATGCCATGGCGATGGTGGAAGCCAGGTTCGACTGGATGCGCATACTTTCCTCCGGTCCCATGAAGATGCGTCTGCCATCGATGTGGGACTGGAAGCGGACGCCCAGCTCGCTGATGGTGCGCAGCTGTGCCAGCGAAAACACCTGGAAGCCGCCGCTGTCGGTCAAGATTGGACCTTCCCAGCCCATGAACTTGTGCAGACCGCCCAGTGCCTTGATCTTTTCATCGCCTGGGCGCAGGTGCAGATGGTAGGTGTTGCACAGCTCCACCTGACACTTCAAATCTTTAAGGTCGTAGGAGGAGATTCCTCCCTTGATGGCTGCGGATGTTCCGACGTTCATAAAAGCAGGAGTCTGTACGGTGCCGTGTACCGTCTGGAACTGACCACGGCGGGCACGTCCCTGCTGTTTGAGCAATGTATACATTCTGTTCCTCCTCGGCAGACCGACTTTTGTCCGCCGTATTTCCATCATTTGTTTTTGTTATAAAATCGCCATTGCATCCCCAAAGGAGAAGAAACGGTAGTTTTCCTTGACTGCCAGTTCATAGGCTGCCATCGTGTGCTCATAGCCGGCAAAGGCACTGACCAGCATGATCAGGGTGCTCTCCGGCAGGTGGAAGTTGGTAATCAAGCCATCCAGCACCTTGAACTGGTAACCCGGATAGATAAAGATGTCGGTGTAGCCCGACTGCTCGTGCAGCGGCAGACTCTGACGGGTTCCCAGTGTTTCCAGCGTGCGGCAGCTGGTGGTACCCACAGCAATCACCCGTCCGCCCTGCTGTTTGGTCTGATTGATGAGGTCAGCGGTGCGCTGCGGCAGATAATAATGCTCCGAGTGCATCTTGTGGTCGGTGATTTCGTCCTCCTTGACCGGACGGAAGGTTCCCAGACCGACATGGAGGGTCACAGTGGCGATGTTGACCCCCTTGGCTTTGATTTTTTCCAGCAGCTCGTTAGTAAAGTGCAGTCCTGCCGTCGGAGCTGCCGCAGAACCCAGCTCGTGCGAATACACCGTCTGATAACGCTCGTTGTCCTCCAGCTTTTGGGTGATGTACGGCGGCAGCGGCATATTGCCAATCTGCTCCAGCACCGGATAGATGCTCTCCCCTTCATAGGAAAAACGAATCAGGCGGTTGCCGCCCTCCACCGTTTCCAGCACCTCGCCGTGTAGCAGTCCGTCTCCAAAGGTAAGCTTGACCCCCGGCTTTGCCTTTTTTCCGGGCTTGACCAGTGTTTCCCATACGTCCTTTTCCTTCTGCTCCAGCAGCAGCACCTCGATGTGCGCGCCTGTGTCCTCCTTGACCCCGTACAGTCTTGCCGGGATGACTCTGGAATCGTTGACCACCAGCAGGTCGCCCGGCTGCAGCAGGTCCACAATGTCATAAAAATGGTGGTGGCTGCATTCGCCGCTTGTGCGGTTCATCAGCAGCAGGCGGGAGTGGTCCCTTGGCTCCACCGGAGTCTGTGCAATCTGCTTTTCGGGCAGATCAAACCAAAAATCCGATCGTTTCATACTTGTATTTTCCTCCACAAAACAGGTGTAGTTGTAAACAGGGTAATGAGCAGGTTCTCATCCCCTACGGATTGCCGTACCTTTTATTGTATCTTTCTGAAAGCGCGCTGTCAATCTTTTGCCGACAAATTTGCCGCTAAAATGCGCATTTTCATAGGAAAAAGCCGCTGCACATCTTGACAGCCTGTATTCTCGGTGATAATATATACTCAAACACTTACAACTTCATAGCAGACGATAGAGGCGCACCTTTCATCAGTAGCACGGGCTAGGCTGCCAAAGCCGCTGGATGCCTGTGCCAAAGGGAACGGTGCCGAAGGGAATATCTCGGCGGGTATTGCCCTGGGGGTGTCCTTAACAGGGACACAACTGTCACCGCAGCTTGCGGTGAAGCGCTATCCATCCTTTTCTTTTCTAAGTATAGCTTTAGAAGGGGAAATCAGCCCCTATCTGCAAAGCGATCCCGCCGGTTCTTCTTTTTAGAAAAACCGGCTTTTTTCGTTTCTTCCCGCGTTGCCGCATCTTTTCGGAAGAAGAAGCATACAGTGTTTTATCCTCTACCATGAAAGGACGTATCACAAATGAAACAGTATCGTGTAGCCGTTATCGGCGCTACCGGCATGGTCGGACAAAGATTCGTTTCCCTGCTGGAAAATCACCCATGGTTCACCGTTACCGCTCTTGCAGCTTCTTCCCATTCTGCCGGAAAAACCTATGAACAGGCTGTGGGCAGCCGCTGGATGATGAGCACCCCCATTCCAAAATCAGTAGCCGGACTGGTCGTGCAGGACGCCGTAGCAGATGCCCAGCAGATTGCACACAGCGTGGACTTTGCTTTCTGCGCCGTTGACATGAAAAAAGAAGAGATTCGCGCACTGGAAGAGACCTATGCGAAATATGAGTGCCCGGTTATGTCCAACAACTCCGCACACCGCTTCACTCCCGATGTCCCTATGATCATCCCGGAGCTGAATGACGAACACGCACAGGTCATCGAGGCACAGCGCAAGCGCCTGGGCACCCGCCGCGGCTTTATTGCCGTCAAATCCAACTGCTCTTTGCAGAGCTATGTTCCTGCCCTGCACCCACTGCGCTCCTTCGGCATCACCAAAGCACTTGCCTGCACCTATCAGGCGATTTCGGGCGCGGGCAAAAACTTTGCGACATGGCCGGAGATGGTGGACAATGTCAACCCCTTTATCGGCGGTGAGGAAGAAAAAAGTGAGAAAGAGCCGCTGAAGATTTGGGGAACTCTGGAAAACGGACAGATCGTTCCGGCACAGTCCCCTTCCATCACCACCCAGTGTATCCGTGTTCCGGTCAGTGATGGTCACCTTGCTGCTGTCTTTGTTTCTTTTGAGCACAAACCCACCATCGAACAGATTAAGGCAGCGTGGAACAGCTTTGCCGGTTATCCGCAGCAGCACCAGCTGCCCAGCGCGCCCAAGCAGTTTTTGACCTACTTTGAGCAGGACGACCGTCCGCAGACCCGCCTGGACCGCGATTTAGAGGGCGGCATGGGTGTTTCGGTCGGCAGATTGCGCCCGGATACCCAGTACGACTACAAGTTTGTCTGCCTGTCCCACAACACCGTCCGCGGTGCGGCAGGAGGCGCCATCCTGATGGCAGAAACGCTTGCCAGCAAGGGCTATCTTGACTAATCGAAACGAGGCTGCAATATGATGAAGAAAACCATTTTTACCGGAGCAGGCGTTGCCATCGTCACTCCGATGAATCCCGATGAATCGATCAACTATGATGAGCTGGGTCGTATCATTGATTACCAGATTGAAAACGGCACCGATGCCATCGTTGTCTGTGGAACCACCGGTGAATCCGCTACCATGACCGACCAGGAGCATGTAGATTGTATTGCCTACACCGTCCAGCGTGTACAGGGCAGAGTGCCTGTCATCGCAGGCGCTGGAAGCAACCATACCTCCTACGCTGTCTGGATGTCCAAGGAGGCAAAGCGTGCCGGAGCCGATGCGCTGCTGCACGTCACCCCTTATTACAATAAAACCTCCCAGACTGGACTGATTCGCCACTTCCATGCGATTGCCGATGCCACCGACCTGCCAATCATCCTGTACAATGTACCATCCCGCACCGGTGTCAACATCACCCCCGAAACCTACCGCGCCCTTTCTGCCCATCCAAACATCGTGGCAACCAAGGAAGCCAGCGGCAACATCTCCCACATCGCACAGGTCATCCAGACCTGCGGCGACCAGCTGGATGTCTACTCGGGCAACGATGACCAGATCGTTCCCCTGCTGGCGCTGGGTGCAAAGGGTGTCATCTCGGTGCTGTCCAACGTCATGCCGCGTCAGACCCACGACATCTGCCAGCTGTTCTTTGACGGCAAGATCGAGCAGAGCCGTCAGCTGCAACTGGAGCTGCTGGAGCTGATCAACGCGCTGTTCTCGGACGTCAATCCGATTCCGGTCAAACAGGCAATGAACCTGATGGGATACCGCTGCGGCAGCTGCCGCCTGCCTCTGGATGAGATGCAGCCGCAGGCGCGTCAGCATCTGGAAGAGCTGCTGCGCCGCCACAAGCTGGTGTAAGCGCAATATAAAAAGGAAGTTCTTGCCGATACGGCAACAAAAGAAAGGAAGTTTTTTATGGTATCCATCCTTCTGTGCGGAGCGGGAGGCAAGATGGGTCAGGTGATTACCCAAGCGGTCGCACAGCGCAGCGATTGCCGCATCGCAGCGGGCATCGACCCACACGCGCCTGCCTGTGACTATCCGGTCTATGCAAGTGCAGACCAGTGTACCGAACCGTGCGATGTCATCATCGACTTTTCCCATCCGTCTGCCCTCTCCCCGCTGCTGGAATATGCAATCAGCCACCGGCTGCCGGCTGTCATCTGCACCACCGGACTTTCCGAGGAGCAAATTGAGAGCATCCATCAGGCTGCCCGTCAAATTCCTATCTTCTTCTCTGCCAATATGTCACTGGGCGTTTCTTTGCTGTGCGAGCTTGCCAAAAAAGCTGCACAGGTACTGGGAAGCGATTTTGACATCGAAATTATCGAAAAACACCACAATCGCAAGGTGGATGCTCCCAGCGGAACCGCGTTGATGCTGGCGGATGCCATCAGCTGCGCACTGCCGCAGCAGCCACAGTATATCTACGACCGCCACAGTCGGCGCGCACCGCGCAGCCGCGAGGAAATCGGCATCCATTCGGTGCGCGGCGGCACCATTGTCGGGGAGCATGAGATTCTCTTTGCCGGTCACGACGAGCAAATCTCTCTCACCCACACCGCTGCCAGCAAAGAAATCTTTGCCACCGGTGCCATCAATGCAGCGCTTTTCCTGGCAAATCAGAAAGTCGGGCTTTACAATATGGGGGATTTGGTTTAGAATCAAGGCAAGACCAACGAAAGGGGATTTTTTCCATGAACGGCGTCAGCAAACTCTCTGTGACCGAGGACATCTCTCTGGTCAACTTTAAAAATATCCCGCGGGACCTGTGCATCTCCTCCCGCATTATGACCGAATTTGCCGAGCAGGGCATCAATATCGATATGATTTCCCAGTCGGCTCCCACCGGAGAGACGGCGGACATCTCCTTTACCGTCGATTCCGAGCAGATGGTCCGCGCCCTTGCCATCGTCCAGCGCTTCCGCGAGCAGTACCCTTCCCTTCGCACCAGCGTTTCCACCGGCTGCTGCAAGGTGCAGCTGTACGGTGAAGAGATGCGCACCCGTCCCGGCGTGGCAGCACAGGCGTTCACCCTGGTCAGCGAGCAAAATGCCGATGTCCGGCTCATCACCACCTCGGAGGTAGACATCTCCCTGCTGATTGCCGACCACGACCTGCCTGCCGTGCTTGAGGCACTACAACAGCATTTCGAGGTGGAATAAGCGATGGAATCTCCTTGTTGTCAGGACTGCCGCTACTGCTGGCAGGACGACCGCAGCAGTGTTTACCGGCGTCCCCCTTTCTTTTTCTGCCGCAGGAAGGGCAGCTTTTTCAGCCGCAACTATCAAATCGGCGAAGGCACCCGCATCGACCCGTGCCAGAGCGCCTGCGAGCAATTTTCTCCTAAACAAACCGATTGCTGATAAAAAAGAGGAGCCGCACCTAAAATGGTGCGGCTCCTCTTTTTATGATGGTTTTATTTACCGGTCTGCCTGCTGGCTTTGCAGCAGTTTCGGCATAGCTTTTGCAATCAGGAATCCTGCCAGCGCAGTCAAACCCACCTCCGGCAGCAGGAAGAAGAGGTTATAAATCAGCGAATACAACACATACAGGGTTTTGCCCGGGAACATATCCACCAAAGTCTGTCCCCATGCGAAGAAGCCTTCCTGGGTAAAGAACCACTCGCCCCAGATACCAAAGAAGATAGCGCCCGAAATAACGTGGGCAACATACCGCAGCAGACCTGCCAGCAGGATGCCGCACACCAGAGCCAGCGGCTTGTTTTTGATTTTGTCACGGAAGATGCCGCCGATACCCAGCACCGTAAACGCAATGATGTAATCCAGCAGGAAGATGCCAAACGCTGCCAGCAGCGGGCTGCCCGAGAAGAAGCCGCCGTTGAAAACACCGTTCTCCACGCCCAGCGCCGCTGCGCTGAAGGTACCCTCTGCGATGCCCTGGATACCCTGAATCAGGCTGAAGGCGAATGCGGTCACAAATCCCCATTTCACTCCGTAGCGGTAGGAGACCAGAATCACCGGCAGCATACAGCAGGCGGTGATGGAACCGCCGAACGGCAGGCGGAACAGGATGATAAAGGAAAGGATGGCGGACAGCGCAATCATCAGCGCACTTTCCACCAGACGTTTGGTTTTAAAGGATGATGTCATAAAAATTGCCTCCTCAAAATAAAAAATGCCGCACCGGATGATGTGCGACAGACAGAAAGCAAATCCTATTGACAGAATCCCTCCGCCGGCATTATCCGGATCAGGTCACAGGGTTAAAGGACCGATTTATCCTTCTCTCAGCCGCTGCGTGCAGCACCCCTTCTTTTTTCGACTTTAGTGTAACAGAGTTTCCTGCCTTTGTCAAGTTTTACAAAATGTAAAACTGACGATTTTGCCAGAAAAATTTCATTTATCCGGCATAATTGCAGGAATTTGGCATTTTTCCTGCAATTTTCCTTGATTTTTGCAAGGATTCACGTTACAATAAAATAAATCGTATTAAATCACAACGAAATATTTGTTTCTGTATAGATCCGAGCATCACCCAGCCGGAATCAAGATTCTTCAACCACTTTTTTAAACGAATAGCAAGTAAGGAGAGTGCCGTGATGAACACAGATTTTCTCAGTCAGATCGAAGCGCGCCTGCCTGAGTTTTCCAAAGCGCAGAAGCTGATTGCCCGCTACATCCTCGACCACTATGAAAAAGCTGCCTTTATGACCGCCTCCCGCTTAGGAGCCACCGTTGGGGTCAGCGAATCCACCGTTGTCCGCTTTGCCTCGGAGGTCGGCTGCGACGGTTATCCGCAGCTGCAAAAAGGCTTGCAGGAAATCATCCGCAACCGCCTGACCTCGGTACAGCGCATGGAAATCACCAACGACCAGATTGGGCGCAACAACGTTGCCTCCAAGGTGCTTTCAATGGACATCGAGCGCATCAAGCACACCATGGAGGAGTTGGACACCCAGCAGTTTGACCTGGCGGTGCAGAAGATCATCCATTCCCGCCGCATCTATATCATCGGCGTACGAAGCGCAGCTTCCCTGGCAGGATTTTTGCAGTTTTATTTTAACCACATCTTTGACAACGTCCACCTGATCAATACCACCAGCACCAGCGAGATGTTTGAGCAGCTGTTCCGCATCAGCGAGCAGGACGTGCTGATTCCTATCAGCTTCCCACGCTACTCTCAGCGCACCCTCAAGGCTGCCAAATATGCGCGCAACAAGGGCGCCGACGTCATTGCGTTGACCGACTGTGCCGCCTCTCCGCTGGCATCGGTGGCAAACATCAGCCTGCTTGCCCGCAGTGATATGGCATCCTTTGTGGACTCTCTGGTGGCTCCGCTGAGCCTGCTCAACGCCCTTGTGGTGGCGGTCGGCTTGGAAAAACAGGCGGAAATCAGCCACACCTATGCACAATTAGAACACATCTGGGACGAATACAACGTCTATGAAAAAACGGAGGAAGAAAACACCGATGCCCAATAATTGCGATACCCTGATTATCGGCGCAGGAGCTGCCGGACTGATGGCTGCCATCCAGTGCGCACAGCGCGGACAGTCTGTTACTCTGCTGGAAAAGATGGACCGCCCCGGGCGCAAGCTGCTGATTACCGGAAAAGGTCGCTGCAACGTCACCAACTGCTGCACTATCGAAGAATTCATGCCCAATGTGCTGAGCAACCCGCGCTTTTTGTACAGCTGTCTAAATGCTCTGAATCCGTATGAAGTGATGGGCTTCTTTGAAGAATGCGGTGTTCCGCTCAAGGTCGAGCGAGGCGAGCGGGTCTTTCCTGTGTCCGACCGCTCGGCAGACATTGTGCAAGCGCTGGTGGACAAAGCCCGTCAGCTGGGCTGTCGGCTGGTCCACGGCTGTGCCGACGCGCTGCTTATCGGCGAAGAACGGGTGGAGGGTGTATCGCTGACCGACGGACAAAAGCTGTATGCCCATTCGGTCATCGTGGCGACCGGCGGCAAAAGCTACCCCGCTACCGGCTCCACCGGCGATGGATACCGCCTTGCCAAACAGGCAGGTCATCGGGTGACGCCGCTTCGTCCTTCCTTGATTCCTCTGGTCTGCAAGGAAAAATACTGCCGGGATATGATGGGACTTTCCTTAAAGAACGTCACCCTCAAGGTGACCGACCGCTCCAGCGGCAAGGTCGTCTTTGAAGAGCTGGGCGAAATGCTGTTCACCCATTTTGGCGTGTCCGGTCCGCTGGTGCTCAGCGCCAGCTGTCACATGAAACCGGACAAAACCGGCAGTCTGGAGAGCTATTGTCTCTTCATCGACCTGAAACCGGGATTGAGCCACAGCCAGCTGGACGCACGCATCCTGCGGGATTTTGAGCAGTTCATCAACAAGGATTTCATCAATTCCCTCGGTCAGCTGCTGCCGCGCAAAGCCATTCAGCCGGTCGCTATCCTCAGCGGCATCCCGTTTGAAACCAAAATCAACCAGATTACCCGCGAGCAGCGCACCCGACTGGTGGAGGTCATCAAAGCGCTGCCCGTCACCCCACTGTCTTTCCGACCGATTGAAGAAGCCATCGTCACCGCAGGCGGTGTGGATGTCTCACAGGTCAATCCCAAGACGATGGAGTCCAAGCTGCTGCCCGGTCTTTACTTTGCCGGCGAGGTGCTGGACGTGGACGGCTACACCGGGGGCTTCAATCTGCAAATTGCCTTCTCCACCGCCTTTGCTGCCGGAAACCACTGCTGATTTTTCATAAAACCACCCAATGCTCCCTGCTTTTTTCAGACAGGGAGCATTTTTCTTTGCTTTTCTGCGTTTTTACAAGGCGCACACCGGTATTTTGTGAAAAAACAATCAGAATCTTTCAACCTATACAAAGCCCTTTGTAGCCGTTTATATCTAATTTGGGAAAAAAGTAGGAAAAGCACTATCCTTTGGTAAAAACATTTAAAATTGCTCTTGTATTTTCAACAAAATATGCTAATATAGTATCTGCTTAACTCTCTTTTGAAAGGTGTGCTTCTGCTATGAACCTTCCAATCGCCATTCTGCTGCTCTGTGCCATGCTGGGTCTTGTGGACAAGATACTGGGCAACCGCATGGGGCTGGGCGAAGAATTTGACCGCGGATTGACCATGATGGGCTCTCTTGCCCTGACCATGTCCGGCATCTACTGCTTTTCTGTCATGCTGGGTCGCTGGCTTGCTGTCTGGCTGCAAGGGGTATCACTGCCCTTTGACCCAACTTTGCTGGTCAGCAGTGTTCTTGCCACCGACATGGGCGCCTACTCCATCGCACAGACCATCTGCACCAGTCCTGCACAGCTGATTTTCTCGGGCGTGGTGCTTGCCTCCACCTTAGGCTCCACCATCTCCTTCTCACTGCCGATTGCACTGGGCAGCGTGCCTGCCAAGGACTCCAAAACGCTGATGACCGGCATGATCTACGGCATTATTGCAACACCGGCTGCTCTGCTGATCGGCGGTCTGATGGCAGGCATGACCGGCAAGGAGCTGTTGTCCAGCCTGCTTCCGGTTACACTGATCTGTGTCCTGATTGCCCTTTCCATCTTCTTCGGCGGCGAGCGCACCGTCGGCGTCTTTCAAGTGATGGGGCGCGGTATCAATCTGCTGGCGATTGTTCTGTTTGCGCTGGTGCTGGTACAGGTCTTTTTTGACTCCCCTTCGGTGCAGTTTGTAGACCCCGCTCTGATTGGCGAGGTGCTCACCATCGTCTTTAAAATTTCGGTGGTGGTCTGCGGCTCCTTCATCCTCTCCAACCTGATTTTGCGTTACTTCATGCACCCCATCCTTTCGCTTGCCCGCCTGATCCATGTCAATGAATTTGCCATCATCGGGCTGCTGCTCAACCTGATCAACTCGGTTTCGATGTTCTCGGTGTTTGGCAAGATGGACCGCCGTGGTCAGCTGATGAACGCCGCTGCTGCGGTCACCTCCGGCTTTGTGTTCGGTGGTCAGCTGGCATTTGTTTCCTCGGTCAACAACGATGCGGTGCTCATCTTCATCCTCTCCAAATTATTGGCTGGTGTGCTATCGATTGTGATTGCAGTCCTGCTTTCTCCGCCATACGACCCGGAGATAGTACAGGGAGGTGAAACCGATGCTGCCTGTTGAGACCCTCACCTTTAGCAAGGAGCACTGCACCCTGCCGTGCAAGATTGTGCGGATGCAACAGGATGACCTGGACATCATCTTAAACTACCAGCAAAAGCTGTGTGATACTTTGCAGGATGCGGACATTTTCGTCCCGCTGTCCCGACAGGAGTGGCAATATCTGCTCGACCACGGCTTTGCTCTGGCGGTGCTGCCGGAAAACCCACCTGCCCACACCGATTCGATTGCCTATCTGATTGGCTGTCTCTATCCTGCCGATGCGGAAAACCTGGGACCCGATGCAGGTTTAAGTAGCGAGCAGCTGCTGCACACTGCCAATCTGGAGATTGCGATGGCTTCTCCCGACTGGCGCGGCTGGCATATGCACAGCCGGATGTGTCAGCGGTGTGTCCAGCTGCTTTCGCAGGACGGGTGCACCCGCTATGTGCTGGCAACCGCCAGTCCCAGAAACCTGCCCAGTGTGCGGGCGCTTGAGTCAGCTGGATTACAGACGGTACTTATCAAGGAAAAATACGGAGGCAAACTGCGCTGCATTATGCTGAAATGCCTTTCATCATGCTGAAACATCTTTCAGAGGCTAAAATCCCCTTCAGACTGTTCCGTTATATTTTCCTAACGGTATATTCTATTGCTTTTATTTCCATTTGTAATTAAGAAAAACAGGCGGTTCCTTTCTTTGGACCGCCTGTTTTCTCTGTATTCACTTTTTTTATTTTCTTGCGATTTCTTTATTTACATAAAAGTTTGTTAAAGTTTTTACTTTATTTTTTATGATACAAAAATGAATTTCTTTCTATTTTTTCTTTACAAACTGCTTTACATTTCGTATAATGGGGATATGGATTCTAATTTTTAGGAGGTCTTTTTTATGTCACAGCCTTCCCATGTTGTTTCTGGAAAAAGCCACCTTGGCATCCTGATGATGCTGGCGTGGCCGGCTATTCTGGAACAGCTGCTTTTAACCCTAGTCCGTTATGTCGATACCGCGATGGTCGGCTCGCTGGGAGCCAACGCCACCGCCGCGGTTGCCATCAATGCTTCTCCAACTTGGCTAATCAGCAGCATCCTGAGCGCCATCGGTGTTGGCTACTCCGTTCAGGTTGCCCACTCGATCGGTGCAAAGGACAAGCAGGCTACGGCACGCATTGTGCGGCAGGCACTGCTGGCGGTGCTGTTCATGGGCATCTCCATCATGCTCACCTGCCTGCTGATTGCGCCGCATCTGCCCAAGTGGATGGGTGCGCAGCCGGATGTCCTGCCGGATGCCGTGCGTTACCTCCAGATCTATGTGCTTTCTCTGCCGTTCCAGTGCGGCTCCTACACCTTCTCTGCCGTTCTGCGGTGTATGGGAGACACCAAGACCCCATTGATTCTCAACACGGCTGCCAACCTGCTCAACGTCGTGCTCAACTTCTTCCTGATTTTCCCAACTCGACCCACCGAGCTGTTTGGAATGTCCTTCACCGTCCCGGGTGCAGGATGGGGCGTTGCCGGCGCTGCGATTGCGACCACCATCTCCACCGCCATCACCGGTCTGGGCATCTCCTATACTGCCCTGTTCCGCAAGCCGGACTGCCGCATCTCGCTGCACGACAGCTTTAAGCCCGACCGAGAGATCATCCATCGTGCGCTGGAACTGGGTGTTCCGACCGCTTTGGAGCACGCCACCGTCAGTGCCGGTCAGATTGTCGTCACCCGCATCAACGCTACGCTGGGCACCGTTGCGCTGGCTGCCGACCACGTCGCAGTCACCGCCGAGGGCTTGAGCTATATGCCGGCAGATGGCATCTCCTACGCTGCCACAGCGCTGGTTGGACAGTCTTACGGCGCACAGGAATTTGAGGATGCCCACCGCTTCGGCAAATTGTCCGGTTTGACTGGTCTTGCCTTTTCCACCGTCATGGGCGTCATGCTCTTTATCTTTGCTACCCCGCTTGCCAGCATCTTCTCTTCCGACCCTGCGGTCATCGAGCTTGCTGCCCAGATGCTGCGCATCGTCGCCATTGCCGAACCGCTGTTCGGCGTTGCTATCGTTATGTCCGGTGCTCTGCGCGGTCTGGGCGACACCCGCTTCCCGCTTGTCATTTCGCTGATTGGTATGTGGGGTGTCCGCTGTGTACTGGCTCCTACACTGGTCTTTGGATTTAAGATTGGTCTTGCCGGTTCCTGGATTGCAATGGTCTGCGACCTGTGTGTCCGCGGTCTGCTGTGCGCACTGCGCTTCAAACGCTTCACTCCACAGTATCTGGCAGAAAATCACCGCTAAGTATTTCTACCTTTTCCAGCCTCCTTTCCAAACCGGAAAAGAGGCTGGTTTTTTATGGCTTGCTAAACTTGCTCACCCTTCTCAGCACAGGTAAAGCAGGCAGAAGAACCCTGTCCTGCCGTTGCATCCATCCTTCATCTGTTATCATCACAAGCGTGATTTTCTTCTGCAAATCGGAAAAATTCTCGTGTGACCTCCTCTATCTCCAGGCGAATCAACTGTTCAAAGTCATACCTGCTGCAAAGGTCTTGAACAAATCTTGCACCAAGATAATATCCAACATCCGCTCTTCCGCAGTAATCCACCCAATCGCCAAAGTACCTCTGATTGAATCTGGTCATATCTGGCAAATCCGCTTGAAAATCCATTAGAATCTGCTGAAAATGCGCATCGCACCAGTTTTTCCATCCATCTTTGTTTTGATGATAATAAGAAAAGTCGTTCATCAGGAGTTGTTCAAAGTACATCGCAATCCCCTCGGTGAACAGCTGCCAAATAAAGTTTTGGCTTTGATTTCTGCCCTCCTGCTCAAATGCGCCGTATTGTTTGTGGTAGATGTGCCCTAATTCGTGATAAATCAGCCCATACATCGAATCTTCATCATACCAGCTCAGTTCCAAAATCTTTTCAATCCCCAGCAGGATCACATCCCGTCCATTGATGTCCGTTACCCAGCCTGCTGCGTTACAAAGTCCAAGATACAGCACAATATCAATCTCTAATTCATGCGCAAAGCAATCTATAATCCTTTGATTCAAACCATTTGTAACACGAACAAAGGAAGTATGGAGCGTTTCCAGGAAAGGATGACCCTGCACCCTATTGAGAAGCGGCAAAATATCATCCTCATAGGTATAGCTTCCGCTCTCTATATATTCTTGCAGGTCATCCTCAAAAATGTCCGATGTGTTTCTATAAATAGTATTGATATACTCTCTCCACCGCTTTAAATCAAACCTTCCATTACAAAACACCTCGCCTATTTGTGAGAATGTGTCTATTATCTGTACCATCTTCCTCTCCTTCCGATTCAATATCATTTGCACTCGATTCCATAAAACCACAAAACCCCGACTGCACAGTGCAGCCGGGGTTTTGTTCTGCTAAAAAACTTACATTACGATGATAAAGCGCAGGATGAACAGTACGCACAGAACGTACATGATTGGATGTACTTCCTTTGCTTTGCCTTTAAAGAGCTTGGTAATGGTGAAGAAGATGAAGCCTGCTGCAATACCATCGGCAATGCTGTATGCAAACGGCATACAAGCGATGGTCATAAATGCCGGCAGTGCGCTTTCAAATTCTCCCCAGTTGATGTTTTTGACACTTGCCATCATCAGCACGCCGACGATAATCAGAACCGGAGCGGTTGCAGCAGTCGGAACCAGACCCAGGAATGGGGAAGCAACAATCGCTACCAGGAACAGCACGCCGGTGGTCAAAGAGGTCAGACCGGTGCGTCCGCCCTCAGAAACGCCTGCGGAGGATTCAACGAAGGTGGTAACGGTGGAGGTACCCAGAACAGCGCCGCAAGCGGTTGCAATCGCGTCTGCCAGCAGGGCGCCGTTGGCTCTTGGCAGGTTGCCCTCTTTGTCCAGCATATTGGCGCGGGTAGCTGTACCAATCAGGGTACCGATGGTGTCGAACATATCGACCAGTACCAGAGAAATCAGCACCGAAACAACCGACATCAGCACAGAGCCGACACCTTCGCTGAAGTTGAACAGCTCGCCAAAGCCGTGGGTAAACTGCATAAAGGTCGGAGCCAGAGATGGGATGGAAATGCCACCGGTAGGAGCGGTTACACCAACATCAATCTCCAAAGCAAACTGGAGTACGCAGCCGACTGCCGAGGTAATCAGAATTCCTAAGAAAAGCGCACCCTTGACCTTTCTGACATACAGTACTGCCAGAATGATCAGACCAAAGATGGCAAGCAGGGTGGAAGCGCTGGCAAAGTTGAAGGCAGGGATTGGAGAAGCATCTGCCACGATGGTACCGTCAAAGTTCTGGTATTTGCCCGGGTCGATGGTGAACTTGAGCATATTGGCATTTTTCAGACCGATGAAGGCGATGAAAAATCCGATGCCGACGCTGATTGCATTTTTCAGCTCCATCGGGATGGCACGGACGATTGCTTCACGGACACCGGTGACGGTGATGATGATGAACAGACAGCCGGAGATAAAGACCGCTGCCAAAGCTGCCTGCCAGCTGTATCCCATCGAACCACAGATGGTAAAAGCAAAAAAGGCGTTAAGACCCATGCCCGGAGCCAGAGCAAACGGGTAGTTTGCCAAAAATGCCATCAGGAAGGTACCGATTGCCGAAGCAACACAGGTTGCCAGCATAACTGCGCCCGGGTCCATTCCTGCGGCGGACAGAATCTGCGGGTTGACAAAGATGATATAAGCCATGGTAAAGAAGGAAGTGATACCAGCAGTCACTTCGGTTTTTACCGTTGTCTTATTCTCTTTGAGGTGGAACAGTTTTTCCAACATGTTTTCTTCTTCCTCTCTCATTTGTTTTCCTCGTGGGGAAATTTCCCTTTTGGGAAATCATGTCCCTATTGTAAATTATTTTTAAAGTTTTTACAAGCACCCTTTTTCTGCCGCCTGCCACTTTTGCTCTGTTTTTGACAGATTTTCCTGCAAAAATCAGGCTATTTTTTGTATCAATAATACATTTAAAAGCTTATTTGTTCAGCTAATTTACTGTATTTCTAACAAAAATCATGCAAAATCAAAATTCCTCTGTAAAACTTTGAAATGCACAAAGAAATGAGCGCCCTTTGCACATAAATGCAAAAAAGGCGCTCATTTTTATTTTTGCAATATATTTTCCACCCATACCACCAACATACCGCCGCCGACAGCGCTGCCCAGTGCGGTGATGACAGCACCGGCAAATTTTTCCCACCAGCGCAGAGGCTTCTGCTCAATAACCTGCAAACGCCTCGACTGGTGGTTTAATTCTTCATCGTGTTTTTTGATTAGTTCTCCCATTTCAATGCTCAGACGATTGAGCTTCTCACAGATTTTCTCTAAATCTTCGATGCGCTCCTTGTCCCGCGCAAATCGCTCATCTTGTACCCTCTGTCGTTCCCGACACAGAGCGTCGCTGACTGTCTCCGACATTCTCTCCTCCTTTTTGTTGTAGCAGTCTATTTTTCAGGATGCTTTTCATCCAGTCCCAGTGACTTCCACGCATTTTCGATGGCAACCTGAATGGCATCCGCATTGATTTTGATTCCATGCTCTTTGCATTGCTGCTCGATATACCGCTTGGCTTGTTCAAATTTTTTCTTTCCGTTCCCGGCTCCCAATAGAATTTCCGCTGCCTGCACCCCTGCAACAGCAAACTCCTTCATCAACTCCCAGCGAGCGGCACTCACCTTGGAGCGAATCAATGGAAATACAATCCCGGTAATCACCGCCGAAAGCAGTGTAACGAAAACGACAATGACCTGTGTAATCTCTATGTGCATTTATCTGACTCCTTTCTAACTGTTGTAAATTATCCTATGCTTTCTGCATCCAATCCGCTACTCGCAGACCTCCACCAAGCCTCCAAAGCTCTTCTTACTAAAGTATTGTGTTGTTTGCCTTGCCTCTGCCTGTGTGCCAAATCTTCCCACGCACACCCGCACTCGGGTCCTTGCCGCCATGCCTGACGCCAAGAAACACCCTCCTGCTTTTTCTTTTTCCAAATAACACGCCTCCTTTCTTTCCCTTGTGAATCGTTTTCCATTCCTTTCCTGATTGTTCCTCCTTTCACCCACACCCCAAAGCAAAGGGGAAGTTGCCCTAAAAAGAGCAACTTCCCCTTATCCATTTGTTATATTGATTGCAAAGCAGCCCATTGCCTGCTATACTTTTTTGAGAGGTGGCAGAGCATGGACGATAAAAGAAAAACAGACAGACGCGTTAATTCTACAACATTCACAATTCGCATTGACTACAACTTACTTCATCAGTTTGATACGAAACGTCAAAAAGAAGGAAAATCACGTCGAGAAATCATTATAAATTGGATAGAATCTTATTGTGACGAAAAAGAAGATTAATTGTTCTTTTTAAAAATTATTTGTGTAATCGCCATACTCCCTATTACCCGTTTACCAAATGACAGTAATTTTGCATCTCAACAGGTAGCCTACTATGAATCAGCTTGCAAAAGCATTTCTCTTTTTCGATTTTAAGCAAAAAAGCCGCCCTACACGGACGGCTTTTTTTCATATCACTTCTGTTTTTATTTCTACAACCGGTAACAACTGTCGTCAAGACGTCGTCAAGGATTTTGCGGATGTCAATATGGATGCAGGCATCTTGCCGCAGATTGCAGAGCCTACCCTCAAGGAATCCTTTCATCATGCGGTTTCTTGACAAAAAGGAAAAGAGCCACCAGGTATTCCCGGCAGCCCTTTTTTTGGTGACCTATCGGAGACTCGAACTCCGGACACCCTGATTAAAAGTCAGGTGCTCTACCGACTGAGCTAATAAGTCTGGTGGGAGTTACAGGGCTCGAACCTGTGACCCTCTGCTTGTAAGGCAGATGCTCTCCCAGCTGAGCTAAACTCCCATATCACAGCTGTTTTGCTGTAACGTATGATATTATACGACATTATTTTGGATTTGTCAACACCTTTTTTCAAGAAAAACAAAAAAACTGCCCCGATTTTTTCAATCGGAGCAGTTTTGAAAATTTACTATGCAGCTTTGTAGTTGGAGGTGGACAGGGTTGGATAGGTAACGGTGGAATCTTTCACACGTTTGTCGCCCTTAACAGCGCCCTGCATGAAGTAATCATAAATCAGGTAGCTCTTGCTGTTGCCGCCCTTGGTCTGTGGGTCATCCCAGTCGGTGTCGACCTGATACCATTTGCCGTCTACCTGAACGTAGTTCCATGCATGGGTACCTTTTTCACCGATATTGTTGGTTGCGTTGCCGACAACGATTACACATGGAATACCCTTCTGGTCGCAAGCGTACTTGAATGCTTTTGCATAGCCGTCGCAAACTGCTTTGCCTTCTACCAGAGGACCAACTGCCTGATGCTGGTTGTGGGTCGCTTTATCCGGGTTTGCAGGATACTGGGTCTTGTTGATGATGCCGTCATGGATTGCCTTGACCTGCTCATAAGTGGTAGAACCGGTCATCTTCTTTACTGCTTCATTCATCTTGGCAGTGGTGTTTTTGATAGCGGTGGTGTTCAGCTTGGAAGCGGTCAGACCGTCTTTGCTGGCTGTGCCGTAGCCGCTTGCCGGACGTGGGTAGAAGGTCAGGGTCTTGTGGTCAGAGCTGACAACCAGGTTCTGCATGGTGTCCAGCCAGAAAATTTCTGGGTGCTCGTCAAAAATCATCTGCAAAGAGTTCTGGAAAGCAGCATATACCTGCTTCTCGGTGTATCCCTTGATGCTGACGGTGATCTTATCTTTATTTGCCTTGAGTCCGCTCAGGAAGGTATTGTGCATGCTCAGCGCCAGTTTGTCTTTTGCCAGCTGGGTTTTGCACAGGTCATACCCTTTGGAAGAGCTGCTGGATTTTTTGCTGCTGGAGCTGCTCTGCTCGGTCTTGGTGGATGGGGTGCTGCTACCCGGTTTGCCCAGAGCAGCCGAGGTGCTGACAGCCATGCTCAGTACCATTGCCATTGCAAGAGCGGTGGAAAGAATTTTCTTGAACATTATTTCTCCTCCTAATAATTTTTTGTCCTCTGAACCGTTTCAAAGAACTTCAGATTGCCCTCATTATACAACATCCCATGTCGATAGTAAAGAAAAAAATTGTAAAATTTTTTATTTCTGTCTGATTTTTTCCTCTCTATCCAGTTTTTTCCAGATTTGATAGGAGTACAGATACGCCGCCAGGTTTGCCGCCAGCATGGCTCCCACTAAAATCAGCACACAGGCAAAGTCGTTCAGCAGCAGCGCCGACAGAATCCCCACCAGTGCAGCGGCGGTGTAACAGTAGCCTGCAAACCGCTGGCTGCGCTCCCAGACCCGCTCGTCCGAAAGGGTGTAGCAGCTGCGAAATCCATATCGCTTCATCCGATACTCCCAGGAGACCTTCGGCAGGTAGTTCCCCACCACCAGTACCACCACCGCGACCAGTCCACAGACGATTTTTCCAAAAGAAAAACGCAGCAGGTTGACCTGTGGGTGGAAGGTGACATACAGCAAAATCGGCACGATGACGTTGAACAGCAGCATCGCACCCATGCCGCCTGCCCGAAATCCCTTGGGCTGCTCCCCTTTGCCTTTGAACCAGAAAACCGCACCCACCAGTAAAATGATTGCTACCGGAATCAACAATTCAAAGCGGCTGCTGTACCGGTCGGGTGTTCCGTCCAGTCCCCAGTGTACCGCTACCGTGTCCGGCAGCAGCGCAATCGCCGTCAGCAGCTCCGCCACCGGCAACAGGGTCAGCACAAGCACAGCACCTCTCCACAATCGATTATTTTTCATTTTTTTTCCCCTCTTCCTTTCGGTCGGAAAACTGTGCAATCCACAGCATCATCTCCTCGAACACGCTGGTGTTCAACCGATAATAAATAAAATTTTTCTGCCGCTCCTCCAAAATCAGCTCCGCTTTTTTCAACTGGGACAGATGATAGGATACCGTCGCACCCGTCATCTGAAAATGGGCTGCAATCTCGCCTGCCGGTTTTTTCCCGTCGCGCAGCATCATCAAAATCTCTCTCCTCACCGGGTCGGAAAGAGCCTTGAAGGTTTCTGCCAAACCCATTTGTCCGCCTCCTCTCACAGGATATTTAGAAAATTTTCTAAATAGATTCTACCACACCGCCCATAAAAAAGCAACAGCTATTTAGAAAAAAATCTAAATAGCTGTTGCTCTCATCTGTTTTGTTTTAGATTGCGTAGATTTTTTCTCTGCCCGGGTACAGATAGTTCAGCTTTCCATCCTCGGTAAAGGCTACTGTTTCCTCTGCGCTGAAACGAACCCGCTGTCCTCCCCACTCCTTCAGATAGCTTTCGGTGTTCAATTCCAGTGCGTAGCAGGTATTTTTGTGCAGCGGAAAATCTCCATACTCACCGATGCCCTGCTGCATATCCCACAAGCCGACCACCGTACCGGCGCTGTGTCCAAAATATCCGATTGGATGGCAGTAGAGCATCGCAGTGATTCCCTCCTGCTGTGCCCGCTCCAGACAGGTTTTTAAAATTTCATTGCCGGTCCGGCCGGTGATATGCTCCTGTGACACGATGTCCTGGAAGCGGCTGGTTTTAGAAAACGCCTCCTGCAAATATGCCGGCACTTCTGTTTCATTCTCCCGCAGCACATAGCCCAGCCGCTGGCTGTCGGAACACAACCCAAAGTACTTGATTCCCACGTCATAGTGCAGCAGGTCGCCGTGCTGAATCAGCTCCCCTTCGCTGCCGACGCCGTCCAACCCCTGCCGCTGTACGTCCACGTGCGGGCTGAACCAGAAGGTCAGACCCAGACGGTTTATTTCCTGGGCAATCCACTCCTCCACCTCGGTGGTGGTCACGCCGGGCGTGATGACCTTTCGGGAAAAGGCTTCCTCGCAAATCTCCATTGCCAACTGGTAAACGGTGCGGTAGCGGGAAAGCTCCTCCTGCGTCCTTGTTTCAATCCAGCGCACCGCCAGCGGGTAGGCGCTGCACAGCTTATCGCGGTCCTGTGGGTCGAGCGCCTGATACAGTTTATCATACATCGATTTGGAAAGCCCGTCGCACATCGCATTGATGGGTGAACAGTTGATGCCGATGCGCTGTGGCTCGACCTTTCTGACATACTCTGCCAGCATTTCCAACTGGTCCCGGGATGAATCGGTGTAGCCTTGGGTGTACACCCGGTTCAGATGCTCGCTCGGTCGCCCGAAGTTGAGCGCTTCAAACCGCTCGCCCTGCTTGACGAACACCAGGCAGGACAGCCTTCTGGCGGTCAGGCACAGCGACGGAAGCATAGTGGTGAAAACAGGGTCCTCGTTGTACTCCCTGCACAGGATGATCCACATATCATATCCGGTTTCTTCCATCAGCTCGGGAAGCAGTTTGTGTATCCGCTGAACCAACAGGTCGTCGACGATTTGATATTGTTTTTTTAACGATACGGTTTGCCACATGGCATACAGCCCTCCCTATGATTTGATAGTAAGCTCATTATACCACATCCTGCATAAAATTACAGTTCATTTTGCAAAAATTCCGGTAAAATCATCGCCCTTCCTCTCTTCATCATTTTTTTACAGTTCGTTTTCTTTTTTTCTGAAATATTTCGTCCGTTTTTGGCGTTTATTCTGTAAGAAAGAAAAACCTTCTGTGATAGAAAAGGAGAATGAAGATGAAATTACTCGGCAATCTGCTCTGGTTTGTGTTTGGAGGACTTTGGATGGGTCTTGGCTGGACGCTGGTCGGGCTGCTGTGGTGCATCACCATCGTCGGCATCCCCGTCGGGATGCAGTGCTTCAAGCTGGCAGGGCTGGCATTTTTCCCGTTTGGCAAGGTCATCGTCTACGGCGGCGGTGCGCCCTCGTTGCTGATGAACCTGCTGTGGCTGCTCTTCGGTGGATTTGCCCTTGCCATTTCCGCTGCGCTGCACGGGCTGCTGTTCTGCATCACCATCGTCGGGATCCCCTTTGGGATGCAGTGCTTTAAGTTTGCAAAGCTTGCCCTGTGTCCATTCGGCTCCAGCGTCGCCGTCCCCTGCGCCTGCTGAGCCTAAATGTAAAACAGCAAACACGGCTGTTTCGTAAACAAAGAACCAGGCTGGATTTTCTTCCGAAAATCCAGCCTGGTTTTGTTTGCTTGTGGAACGACAACAACGACAAATCAGCATCTTGAAAACAGAAGATGGATTGTAAAAGCTGGAAAAAATCCTCTTCCCATACTATACTGTATTTATCGAAAAAGGCAGGTGAAAAAATTGGCAAAACAGAGGGATTATAAGGCTGAATACGAAAAAGAAAAGAGCGGACACTATGAAAAACGAAAACGTTACGGTATAACATTGTCACATGATGATATTCGTTTCAAACAACTTTTAGATTCTGTACAGGCAAAAAACCTTAGTGACTTAATACATAAGCTATTGGACGACGAGTTAAAAATCGTCAAGCAAAGGGATTGAAAAACCTTCTTTTGTCCATCCTACAAAGTCAATCGGTACAAAATCACTCCGCAGTCTGTCCGCACAATAAAACCTTCGTTTTCAGAACTCCTGCCAGGGCAGCTGCTCGGCGGGCAAAAAGTCGATGGCTGCCGCCCTTGCCTGGCTGTGCTGGTGTTTTCTGGGAATGTGATAGAGCTTCCCATCCTTTAAAAACCGCGCTCCGGTCTGCATGAAATAGAAAGGGACCTGTGCCTGCACACACTGACGGCGGATGTCCAGCACCCAGCTGTAATCGCACAGATGCGCCTGCTCACCCGACTCGCCGCCCACCGTCACCTCCTCCACCCAGCTTCCTAAATAGGGACTCAGGTCGATGGCGCTCAGCAGCGGCGAGCAGATGATACTTTTATGACGGATGGGAAGCTGTTGGTAGACCGGCAGACGCAGCTGTGCCTGCCGCTGATTTTCCACCGTGCAGCAGATTTGTACATTTTCGTACCCTTCTCCCCAGTCGGGCGGCAGACAATCCTGCAATCTTAAAACCCGCTTGGTGATGATAAGAAACTGCAGGTCGCTGCGCCAGCGCATCATCTCCCAGGCGCGCGGTCGCCACCCGTCCGCTTCCTCCAGAAAAAAGTCGGAGCTAAAACAGGTGTACACCTTCGTACCGGGCGCCAGCAGATACCCTTTCCTGCCGCGGCGCATCGGCAGGTCAAACTCTCGGTTCAAAAAGATTTGGGAAGCATCCTTGCCGTGCGCGCTGTCGATGCGGTAGACATAACAATTTTGGCACCCTTCGCTGTACTTGCGGCAGCCGTGCCACGGATTCCAGTTTGCCATCGGTCCACCTCCTTTTTAACGGTATGATAGCACACAAGGGGAGCGGTTTTCAACCGCTCCCCTTGTTCTATTCATCGTGCATCTGCTGTTTGATGCGCTCCAACGCGCTCTTTTCCAGTCGGGAAACCTGTGCCTGCGAAATCCCGATCTCTTTTGCCACCTCCGTCTGGGTCCGTCCTGACAAAAATCGCAGGGTCAGGATCCGCTTTTCCCGCTCGCCCAGCGCACGGATGGCATCCCGCAGGCTGATCTCCTGGAGCCAGTCGCGGTCGTCGCTGCTGTCCCCCACCTGGTCCATCACATAGATGGTGTCTCCGCCGTCCGAATAGACCGGCTCATACAGTGAAACCGGGTCCACCACCGACTCCAGCGCCAACACGACCTCTTCCTTTTTGCACTCCATCCGCTGGGCAATCTGCTCGATGGTCGGCTCCTTGCCAAACTCGTGGATGAACTGCTCCTTGGTCTGCATCGCCCGGTATGCCGTATCCCGCATCGAGCGGCTGACCCGTATCGCATTGTTGTCCCGCAAAAAGCGGCGAATCTCCCCGACGATCATCGGCACCCCGTAGGTGGAAAAACGCACATCCAGCTCGGGATTAAAGTTGTCGATTGCCTTCATCAGTCCGATGCACCCCACCTGAAACAGGTCGTCCAGATTTTCCCCACGGTTGGAAAATTTCTGCACCACGCTCAGCACCAGCCGCAGATTGCCCGACACCAGCTCCTCCCGCGCCTGCCGGTCGCCCTGCCTGCACCGCCGAAGCAGCTCCATCTTTTCCTTCTCCATCAACACCGGCAGCTTTGCTGTATTGACCCCGCAAATCTCCACTTTATTGCTGTACACACCTTCACTTCCCATCTGATTTTCTATTGTTAGTCTGGGAAATGAAATCTTTTTTATTCCTGTAAAATTATCTCATTTTTTTGTAGGTTTGCAGTTTTTTACACTTTTCTCCCATTTACGTCAGAAAATTTTCTTTACACAAATTTTCATTGTTTTTTTCCTCCTCAGGATTTATACTAGAAAAAAGACAAAAGATACAATCAACACAAATTCAGCTTGGAACAGGGGGAAACTTTATGAAAATAGCAATGCTGACCAGCGGCGGCGACTGCCAGGGGCTCAACTCCGCTTTGCGCGGTGTGGCAAAATCCCTTTACTGCCGCTTTGGGAACGATGTGGAGCTGTACGGCGTGCGGGACGGATACCGCGGATTGATTGAGGACGACATCCGCAAGATGAACCGCAATGATTTTTCCGGCATCCTGACACTGGGCGGTACCATTTTGGGAACCTCCCGCCAGCCGTTCAAGTCGATGTGCCTGCCGGCAGAGGAATACGGCGGCAAGACCCGACTGGAAAAGATGCTGGAAACCTGCAAAAAATATAAATTCGACTGTCTGGTCGTTTTGGGCGGCAACGGCACCCACAAGACCGCAAACCTGCTTTCGCAGAACGGCATCAACATTGTCAGCCTGCCCAAAACCATCGACAACGACCTGTGGGGTACCGACATGACCTTCGGCTTCCAGAGTGCGGTGGACATTGCCACCAACGTCATCGACTGCATCCACTCCACCGCCTCCTCTCACGGACGGGTCTTCATCGTGGAGGTCATGGGACACAAGGTCGGCTGGCTGACCCTGTACGCAGGCATTTCCGGCGGCAGCGACGTCATCCTCATCCCGGAGATTCCTTATGATGTCAACGAGGTCTGCCGCGTGCTGAAAAAGCGCAAAAAGGAAGGCAAGCCCTTCTCCATCCTCGCCGTAGCCGAAGGTGCGCTCTCCAAAGAGGAAGCAGCCCTCTCCAAAAAGGAATTCAAAGCTGCTCGGGCAACGATGAAGGAGCCTTCCGTTTCCTATCGCCTTGCCAACGAAATCTCTGCGCGCACCGGTCAAGAGATTCGTGTCACCATCCCCGGTCACTTCCAGCGCGGCGGTTCGCCCTGCGCCTACGACCGAATGCTGACCACCCGCTTTGGCACCGCCGCAGCCGAGCTGATTGCCAACAAAAAATTCGGCTGCATGGTCGCTTTGCAGAACAACCGCATCGTTCCGGTGCCCCTTGAGGAGGTTGCCGGCAAGCTGAAAACCGTTTCTCTGGACTGCGATGAAATCCGTGCTGCACGCGCCATGGGCATCTCGCTTGGACAGGCAGAATAATTTTTCTGCAAAACCTGCCGCAGACGTCGGAAAAACTCCGACGTCTGCTTTTTTTGCTGCTCTTTTTCGTTGAAACTGCCCGCTCGGTATGGTAAAATAGAGAAAAACAGCGCCCCCGCTTTTGGAAAGGTGGAACGATTTATGAAACATCAAGCATTTTTGGCTGTCCTGCTCTGCTGCCTGCTGATTTCTCTGTCTGGCTGCTCCCGTCCGGCTTCGGATACTCCCGCAGAGAACGCCAACCCTGCTCCTGTGACCGACGAAAAGCAGGAGCAATCATCCGAGGAGGACGCATCTTCTGCCCCAACTTCTCAAGAGGAAGAGGATTCCAAGTCGGATTCCGAATCGGAAGAAGAGGATAAAAAAGAGGATGAGGAGAAAAAGGAAAATGAGAAGGATGACCCTGGCGATGAAGCAGTTCAGGGCTGCTATAAACTGTTCGACAGCGGTTTTGAGGTCACCGTCAACGAACCGTTCTCCATCTACTACAATCCTCTGGCATACAATATGACCCTCACCATCCCCGACCAGCCGACCTTCCAGGGCTATATCTTCTATGATACCTCTGAGCAGTCGATGAGCCAGCTGGAGGACACCGTCAGACAGCTGGAGGATTCCTACAAGCAGGACCCCACTATCGAAAATATGACCAAAGAGGTGGATGAACAGGAAAACGGTCTGTTCTCCTTCACCTTCACCTACTCTGCCGGAGCCGCCGAGGGCAGCCCTGCCGGTTACTACTTCATCCACTATCAGAAGACCGAAAACGGTGTCATCAGTGCCAACCTCTTCACCGACCGCTCCAGCAACTCCGACTCCATCCGCGCGTTGATCGACTCCATCCAGCCGCTCACCGAGCATGCGGTCGAGTACAGCGAATAATCCGATGGATCAGCAGATTTTTCTTTGCTGTCGTTCTGCCGACGGTCTGGATGCTACCCAGCTCAGTGCCCTTGCCAAGCAGCTTGCTTGGCGTGCGCTGGAGCAGATGACGGAGCAGGACCAACTGACCTTACAGGCAACTGGCGTGCAGCTGCAAAAGGAAAGCTGCGGACGCCCGCTATTCTGCGGCACCGACGCCTTTGTTTCCATCACCCACACCACCGGGATGGCAGCGGCAGCGGTGTCTGCCCTGCCGCTTGGCATCGACATCGAGCGCAGCTCCCGTGTCAGCCCGCGCGCTGCCGAGCGGATGTTCTCTCCGCAGGAAAAGCGTTGGATGCAGCAAACCGACCTTGCGGACCCCTTTGCTCTGCTGTGGACCCTGCGGGAGGCGTATGCCAAATGGACTGGTCTGGGACTTGCCGGTCTGTGCCGCTTGGAAGCCCGGCAAGGCAAGGTCAGCTTTTCTCCTGCCAATGCACATCAAATCCTTTGCAGCGACAGCCGCTGCCTTGCCGGCAGCCTGCTTCTGGAGGAATATCGCCTCTCCTTTGTCGCTCAAAAACCGCTTCATCCCTCACCTTCTTTGATTGTACGGGTGGAAGAAAACGGAATTTTAAAAAAAATTTGGAAAACCTATTGACAAATCCTTTCCTTGTGTATATAATAATATACGTTGTCAGCGCGACAACGTCATGCGGGTGTAGTTCAATGGTAGAATCCCAGCCTTCCAAGCTGGTCGCGTGGGTTCGATTCCCATCACCCGCTCCATAAAAATGCGCCAATAGCTCAGCTGGATAGAGCAACTGCCTTCTAAGCAGTAGGTCGGGAGTTCGAGTCTCTCTTGGCGCGCCATATGGTGGGTATGGCCTAGTTGGTTAGGGCGCCAGATTGTGGCTCTGGAGGTCGTGAGTTCAACTCTCACTACCCACCCCATAAAAAAGGCTTTTAAACTACTTAAAAGCCTTTTTTCTATATCATTTATTGGGCTGTCGCCAAGCGGTAAGGCACAGGACTTTGACTCCTGCATCTCGTGGGTCCGAATCCCGCCAGCCCAGCCAAAGAGCAACCCTCAACAAATGGCTTGTTTATGCGGTTTGTTGAGGGTTTTCTTTTGCCTTGAAACACTGCTTGAAAGTGGTTTGATGGTGGATTTCAAAATTCCAAAACAACAGTGCTTCCTTTGTCCCCAATAGTTTGTCTGCTCAATAAGCAAAAATCACCCTCCCCAACATCATGTCAAGGAGGGCTCATTCTTTTATTTTTCTTTTCTCCAATTTTTATACTTGCCGCTGGTAACTCTTCGGTCAACATATTCCTCTTCCGAATCAATCACCCAGTTTCGACCAATCTTCCTGGCAGTCTTAAATTCACCGTTGATACACTTTCTCCGCAGGTTTGCAGCATCCTTCCCGTGCTGCTGTGCATATTCGGCTAAACTGATCAGCATTCTACTTCTCATCCTTCCATTTCTTCAAAATCATAGAAATAACAACAACATCTAAAATAATTACTATAATATCCAAAATCATTTTGATTATATCCATAGTTTTTCCTCCTTCTTTTGGTTCAAGATTTTATTCTCCCCCTTTCTCTTTCTGTTTCTGTTTCTCTGAGATCATCACAGCACAGGCTACAATCAGTTTAACAACGCCAATCGTAACAAAGAAAATTCCTAACCATTTCAGCATATTGACATTGAGCAAGACTTTTTTTATAATGGGGGTGGGGATTGCTACTCCCCACCCTTCGAATCTTACTTGATGTATTTACCTGCAATCAAGAGTAAGATTCCGATGATTAAGTCTGCAATCGCATTAACAATGACATTCGACCAGTCAATGTGCGGTTTTGCAGGCTTTTTCTTTTTCCTGCTCAATTCTCCACCTCCTTTCCATGTTTCTATTATAACACTATATCGTGTATTTGTCAATACAAAATAATACTTTTTACACAAAAAATCGCCCTCCCCGGATACTTCCGAGGAGGGCTTTTTTAGTCCTGGATAGTCATAGATTTAGTCTTTGGCTTCCACCTCTTCCTGCTCCTGCTGCTCTTGCATCACTGCCAGCTTGTCGCGGACCGGGAGCTCTTTTAAATCCTCCATCAACTTGGTAACAGTGCCGTTGCCGCCGAGCTTGTGGTACTCATCGTACATTTTCTGCGCTGCTTCCAGCCCATGCAGGCTGATCCAGCCGCGCTCATAATAGTGATAGTATGCGTGTACCAACTCCGCCCGCAGCAGGGCGATGATTGCTTCCTTTACTGCTGTTTGCCGCACTTCTTCTTCCTGCTGTTTCTTCCAGAGGCGGCGGATCAGATACCCGCCGCCTGCCAGAACCCCGGAAAAGAGCACCTCCAGCCAATATTTTGCCAACCACTCCAGCAAATCTATCGCCTACTCTCTAAAATAATCCTGCACAGCTTTGCACACCGCCTTTTCTGCGCTTTCTGCTTTTGGCAGATGCAGGTGCAGCATCGGCACCTTGCTTGTGTAAAACCATGGGATGTCCTTAACCTCTCTGAGTGGGATTTCCTCGGCTCCCAGCAGGATTGGGTCGATGCCAACCATCTTGAGCTGGTGTTTGTAGTAACCCTGTGCCTGTCTGCTCTCCTCGGTGTCGCGGCGGACGTTGTGTCCCAGGCGATCGCCCAGCAGCCCCTCCACTCTGGTGATTTTGACTTTGCACTGTGCGGACTCATAGACAAACAGCACATAGTCCGGTTCCAGCTGTGCCAGGGTGTAGTAATCCGGGTATGCCTTTGGAGCATCCAGCTCCACGACACCCTTCATGCCCTGCGCTTTCATCTCCTCCACGATTCTCTTTGCCATTGGATTGCCGTTTACACCTACTACTGCGATTTTTTTCTTGCCCCAAAACAGATTTGCCATAAAACACTTTTCCTTTCTGTTACTCATTCACAAAATTTTTGATGTTCGGATTATTTTTGATTTGCTCGCGCATCTGCACCAGTGCCTCATCCACCCAAAGGGAAAAAACGCTGAACGGCACCAGGTACTTGATTGGCGGAAACGCCTCGACTGCTAAATCGTAGACGTATCGCAATTTCAGCGCACCGGTGCCGCTGCCTAAGTACTGCTCCGCCTGCGTTACTGCCCAAAGCAACCACTCTTTGACGTTGCCCCGCATCCGCAGGTAGCCGATCAAGAGCAGCAGCAAAAAGGCACCCACCGTGCAGATGATACTCATGATTTGCTCCACAACCTTACACCTCCTTCCCTTCTAAATTGTATTCACAAAACCGCCAAAGCCCTTTTTCTTGAGGTCGTCGGCGGTTTTTTGTGCTTCTCCCTGTGTCGCAAATTTGCCGACACATACTTTTGCAAGGGCATCGTTTTTGAAAAATACGAAGTACCCCATATCATCGAGCTTGGCGTACAGGTCCGCAGCGCTTTTTGCCGATGCAAATGCTCCCACCTGTACGGTGTACAGCAGGTTTTTGCCTGCCTGCGGATGATTCATTTTTGCAATGATAGCAGGGTAGTCTTTATAGGCAATATCTCTGTCTACATCTCCAACGATGCCATTGACCCTGCCGCTGCCGGTGTACTGCCAGATGCCGTATGGATGCTTGCAGGTGCATTTGCTTGCATACTGTGCAATCCATTTGTCATAGGCGGTCAGCTGTGCAGGGTAGAGATAGCTGTCCAAAAAGTCCTTGGAGCAGTACAACATGGCATAGTAGCCAGCAGCCTCAATCTCATCCAAAAACGCCTTGCAAATCTCGGTGTTGGTCTGTTTATTGCCACCGGTGTAGATGCTCTCATACTCAATGTCAAAGGCGATGGGGTAGGTCAGCTTGTACGGCTTGACCGTCTTGATAACCTCCTGCGCCGCTCTCCTTGCTGCCTGTACGGTGGTGGCATAGCTGTACAGATAGACGCCAACGTCAAGTCCAGCCGCCAGCGCACCCTTGATGTGCCGGGTAAAAGCACTGTCGAGCTTCAATGCACCATTATTGTAGCAGTAGCCGATACGAATGATGGCAAAGTCGATGCCGTCCGCCTTGACCTTCTGCCAGTCCACCTTGGGCTGCCATTTGGATACATCAATTCCCTGTTTCATCTTCCTCTTCCTTTCCGTCAAATCCTTTTTTCAGCGCTCCTGCCCTGCCGTGCTGTTTAATCAGCTGATTGAGGCAGATTGCTGCCGCCGCCAGCACATAGCCTTGCCCGACGCTCACCGACGCCAGAATCACCCACTGCATCCAGCCCACCGGCTCGCAGGCAGCCACACTCACCAGCGCCGACAGCAGCACCCCCACCAGGCACAGGATGCCCGGTATCAGGGTATCGTCGATGCGGATGGAGCGCTTGATGATGCTGCCCAGCGCATACAGGCAAAGCACCAGCCACACCGTTTCCGGCGATATGTACTCCTTCACCAGCGCCGAGATTTCGCTTAACTCGTTCATTTACCAATCACCTCCTTTCATATAAAACTCCAAAGCAAAAGGGAAATTGCCCTAAAAAGAGCAACTTCCCTTCGTTGTATAAAATGTTATCTATTCACCACTTTTTGTTGACAATATATGTTTTATCGTATATAATGAATATATGATAAAACATATATAAGAGGTGTTGTCATGCAGCGTTTTGAGGTTGAATACTTTGAAAAGGAGGATGGTACCTATCCTGCTGAGGAATTCATTCTTTCACAGGATGTCAAGATGCGAGCAAAACTCTTTCGCCTGCTCGAGTTGCTCGAAGAAAAAGGAAATACCCTCCGGGAACCTTATTCCAAATCCCTGGATGATGGAATTTTTGAAATCAGGGCAAAACAGGGCAGCAATATCACCCGTGTTTTGTATTTCTTCTACATCGGCAACAAAATCATCCTGACAAACGGTTTTATAAAGAAAAGTCAAAAAACTCCTCCGTCCGAAATTGATTTAGCTAAAAAATATCGGGCAGAATATGAAAAAAGGTTGGTGTAATGATGGGAAAGAACTTCCGAGAAACTTTAAATGAACAGCTCAAAGACCCTGCTTTCAAAAGAGAGTACGATGAACTGGAGCCGGAGTTTGCAATTATCAATGCTATCATTGATGCTCGCAAAGAAATGGGACTCACGCAAAAACAGCTTTCCGAGTTGACCGGTATTACACAAGCCGACATCAGCAAGCTGGAAAACGGAAATGCAAACCCATCCCTCAAAACGCTTCAGCGCCTCGCTGCCGCCATGGGGAAAAGTGTTAAAATTTCATTTGTTTAAAAAAGAGAAGGGCTTTCCCTTCTCTTTTTATTTTCCACGGTATCTCTATCTCCTATGCCGCTGCGCTGTCCCCAATCAGCTCTTTGAGCTCGGTGTACTGCTCCGGTGTAATCCTATCAAAGAGCATAAATACATCCAGCTTCGACTGCCAGTCCGACCTGTTCAAAGCGCCGGATGCCTTCTGTCTGATAATTGTGTGTTTCATCATTTCGTAGGTTGCCATAATCATTTCTCCTTTGTTTTACATATTGGAAGCACTCAGGCTTTCAAGCATTAAGATTCTAAAATCTGTGTCGATGATGTTTTCGTCGAGCTTTGCCTGCACCTCGGCAAGACGTTTGTGGGTTTCTGCCAGCGGGTCGAAGGGCAGGATTTCCTCCTCCTGCTGGGTTTCGGGGTCGGTGCGGTAAAATCTACCATCCCGGTATGTATCGCCGATTCCCGCACCCACCCCTTCCGGGATGGTGACGGCATTGCCAAAATCAGAGGCATTGCGCGGGTCGATTTCGATGATGTTTACGATGGTGTCGTTATCAATTACTGCGTGTCGCATGATTTCCCTCCTTTATGCTCTTGCATCTCGGATGATGACGATGCCTTGGGCGCCGGTAGCTATAGGGCTCTCTTTTGTTGCCGTTCCTCCACCTCCGCCACCGTATCCTCCTCCCGGACTTCCTCCGTCTGCATCTGCGTGTACTCCTAAATAACTGCCTCCTTTTTTGGCAATAATCGGAGACCCCGAACCACCTTTTCCACCTTGAGCGGTTTTACCCTTTCCGTTTGCATAACATCCACCGCCACCGCCGCCAGAATAAAGTTCCGCTCCAGAATCGCCAAACTCTCTCGTACTTGTCACTTGCCCATTGCCTCCTCTCCCAGTAGTTTCAGAAGTGTCGTCATCATTGAAAATAGTCGCGGATGTACCATTTTTACCATCACTTCCACCCTGTCCTCCTCTACAGCCTGTTTGATTAGACACTATTGCTTGAGCTCCTGCTCCACCTCCGCATCCTCCATCTCCACCTCTACCTTTGCTGCCCGCTTTTCCTCCTGCGGCGGATACATTGTCGTTAAAATATGTTGTTCCTCCGTCTCCTTGACTTCCTCCTGCCCCTATGCTAACTTGAGACCTTTGTCCTTTGGAAATAACTGTACCTTTTACGGTTTTAGTGTATCCACCACCACCACCACCACACATATTCTCGGCACCTGTTCCACCGGCGCCACCGCCGCCGACCAAAAAGACATCAATCTCGGTATCTGGCGACAGCCACTCAAGCACGCCGGAGGAAAGGAATTTGATACGCCAGTGGTTGTTTTCATCCTTGACGAGGGTGTGATTTCCGGTATAGCTGTACTTCGGGTAGATTTCTGGGATGTAATCCTTCACAGCTGGTTCTTTGTACTTTTCGTTTTTGGCAATCGCATAGACAGCAAAATAATAATGGATGCTGTCCTGCAAATTGGATACCGTACAGCTTGTCCCTGTACCGCTGTACACCTGTGTTCCATCGTTCGGGTTTGCAGGTGCAGAATCAATCTTCTGGATGACCCTCACCTCTTGTAAGCTCTGCTGGGTCGGATTGGTCCATGTCAGGGTGGCGTTCCCTTTGTTTCCTTCCAGCTTTAAGCCGCTGACCGGATTCGGCACATCAGAAGGCGTTGCACTTGCAATCGCGCCGGTGGCATCCAGCTGGAATTTGTTCTGGCTGTTGTATGCAAAGCCGCGGGCAAAATAGGTGTGCTCCCACTGCACACCCTCGGTGTAGGTAAAGGTCGTACCAGTGCCTTTGTAGACCTGTACACCGTCGGTCACACTGTTCGGCGCGCTGCCCTCCTTGACAATCAGCACCATGCCTGCAAAGTTTTCGTCCGATGGATTTGTCCATGTAAAGACAATGCTCGGCGTTTCTCCTTCTGGTGTGCTCGCCTGCATATTGCTCACCTGCGCAGGCAAAGGTCTTGGCGCTCCGCCGCCGGCAGAAGCCCAGCACCGGCGGGAGGTTTTGTCAAAGTTGATGGTCACCACCTCGCCAGCCTTCCACGCATCATTGAGCGCCGGGTCGGTGCCCTGATAGAGGTTGTAGGCGGTGTCCTCCACCATGACCACATCGCCCTCGACAAAGGCGCGTGGCATCTTCAAGGTAATGGCAAAAATTCCGGCATCCCCCACCGGGAACAACGGCGCCACCTGGAAGCTCCCGCCTGTTTCCAGCACCGTGCCGGAGTTGGAAAGGTTGGTCCAGCCCGGTGCCCGCTCTTCGAGCTTCTCAAAGTTTTCTACCAGTTTCTGCACATCCGCAGCATCGGTATAATCAGGCAAGTTAAGCCCTAAATACTTTCCCTGTCTCATATCTTCCTCCTATATCGTTTTTGAGCCCAGTCGGATGTTCCCCCACGACAGCTCTTTTACCGCTTCCCAATTTCTATAACCGTCCAGTACCTCTCCCCACGTCTGGAGTTTATACAGCACCTTGATGATAAGGTTTGCCGGAATCAGCTCGTACAACATCTCATACAGCGGCGCAAGGTCAGGGATTTTGGTTGTCCCTCGGTAGTAGATATAGATTACATACGGCTCGCCCTGCCGGTAAAAATCTCCCCATTTGCGCCTGGATGCGTTGTGCCAGCTTTTGTACTGCTCCTGCACCTGTTGCCATGTCAGCTCCTGTGCATCCCACCACATTTCAATCTCCACCGGCACGCCCAGATAGGTCTCCACCACCCGCCGCAGGGTATCAAGGTTGATGACACCCCTTGCCCTTAACTTTGCAAGGCAGGCGTTGCGCCGGTCCTCCAGTGTGCCGCCAATCGGTGGAGATACACCCAAAATCTGCTCCCAGCGGCTGATTCCTTCTGCATCCGCAAAGGTCACCGTTTTGTTGTCCACAATCCGCTTGATTTTGCCGTTGAGCGCATCCAGATAGGGATTGATTATCTTTGCCATCAGCTGGATGTCCTCAATATCCTGCAAAACCTCCGGCAGGTGGCTTACATAATCGGCAGGAATTTCATAAAATTTAGCCAACCGCTTTCACCTCTTTTAGGGTAACTGTTCCCAGTTTTGCCACCTCAAACTGTCCAAAGGTTTTGCTCAGCATCACATTGCCGCTACTGTCGTTGAGCATTACCTGTGTTGCATCCCGGATTCCCAAATCAGCATCCAGAATCGCCGCGATTGCCTTTGAGTGGTAGATGATGTCCTCCTCAAAAGGCAAACCTTCGATGTATGCTTTCAGCGCCGCTTCCACCTTCGGCTTTATCAGCTCAAACTGTGCGCTTTCCCGCAGCTTCAGGGTGGCAGAGAGATTGATCCCCTTTTCTGATACCGTTTTTACCTCCGGCTTGTGCCCGATGGGGGCAATTCCGTCGCCCTCCTCTTTTACAGCATCCTTCACCCGCTTGAGCAGTTCTTCCTGTGCCGGTTTTCCCTGCTCGTCTGTGATGATGATTCCCACACGCCCGGGTCCCATCACCGGCGCACCAAAGACCGTTACCTTACCAACGCCCTCAATCCGCATGACCTTGAGCTTATAGTCCGCTTTGTTGCCACCGTATGGCTCCGAGCGCACATACAGGTAAAATCGTTCCCGCAAGCTCTCGTCGGTTTCATCGTCCCTTGCCGGAATCAGCGGGTCAGATGCCAGTTTTGCATAGCCAAAGTTTCCTCCGATGTTGTCCACCGGCAACAGGGTATCCCGAGGCCAATTTCCTGCCACACCGTATTGCTCGCACTCTGCCTTGTACTGCCCGATGTCGATGCGCTCAGTCAGCCGGAAGGTCACCTCATCAATGGCAAACCTCGTTCCCAGCGGCACATCATAGGGTGCGTTTTTGGTATCAAAGGTGCTGATTTTCCGCAGGGCTTTGGTCGCCGGCTCTCGATTGATGCCAAAATCGTTTGTCACCCGGTCCAGCCACTGTCCGGTGGCGGTATCGGCAAACAGCTGCAAACCCATCAAAAAGCCCAACATAAAGTTTTGGCGAGCTAAAAAATAGGCGGACGGCGCAAGGGTGTTGTACATAATAGAACCCTCGCGTTTGTCCACCTTGTCCGGCACCTGCTCCAGCATATCCTTGATGATGTCGCCGTATCGCCATCCGTTATCGAATACTTGGTAGTTGGCTGCCAATATTGAACCTCCTTTCAATCGGCACTGCACCGAAGATGGTGTCCACAGTAAAGTCCACCACTACCGATTCCCGGTCAAAGGTGTAGGTATAATCCCTTGTCCCCTTGATGCGGTCGTCCTGTGTCAGCGCTTCGTCCAGCCTGCGCTGGATGTCCGCCTCCACCAGTGTCCTGCGCTTGCCCACAAGCTCTGCCAGCTCTACGCCGTAGTCGTAGGAGTAAATCTTATAATCAAATCGCTCCACTGCCAGAATCAGGAAGATTGCCTGGTTGATTGCCTCCACGCTGTCGCACATCCTGCGCCCCAGCCGTTTGTTCTCCAAATCCAGCTGATAGGTCACGCTGGTCGGTCGCTCCCCTGTCAGCCGACGGTATGTTTTTAATACACTCATCCTTCCTCCTCCGGCACCCGATCGATGATGAAGTATCGGTTGGAGCCTTGCTTTTGCTGCACCATATACCGCTGTCCTGCCCCCATCTTGTCATATTCTACGGTAACAGGGATGCGGTCAAATTTTAATCTGGAAAGCTCCACCCTTTCCCCTGACTTTTTGACGATCAAAACCCGATTGTCCAGTTCCTCCTGCGTCAGGTCAAAGGAAATCCGCGCCTTGTATTTTTTCAGATGCTCCGGCACATTTACCATGTCCATTTCAATCTCGATTGGCTTGTCGTCCACCTTTAACCCTTTGCCTGTATAGGTTGCAAACACCGCATCGGATAGGTTTTGGTTTTTAACATATCTGTCAACTACTTGTTTTATTATTTTGTGTAATTTTGTTCCAAAATCATTTGTTGGCACTGTACATCACCATCTTTCTGTGCTATGATGATAGTAAATTAAGGAGGTGTTTATATGTCAATGTTCAAGAAACCGGCCGATGACCTTTTAAACTCCCTGTCTCCTGAGTTACAAGATGCGGTTAAAAAGCTAAAAGCTAATCAAGACCTTTGGCTTAATCAAGTATCAATCGAGATGGGATTAAAGTCAGGAGCAACGCCAGACAGACAAACCTATTTGCTTTCTCAGCAAAACTGGATTATTATCCATCAGTTAAACGAGATTGGTAATAAGCTCGACAAGCTAATCGAAAAGTAATTACCTTAGCCCGCTTGATGCGGGCTTTTTTATGTCCACTCTCCCCATCGCAAGTTTAAACTCATCGTGTGTTGGCTGCTCGTAAAGATATGGGTAACGCCTTCGACCACCATCCATGCACTGATATTCTCCTGCTGCAGCTCCACCTTGATGCCGCTGCCTGCGTGTACTCTGGTGTCTCCGATTGCATCCAGTTTTAAGGACTGCGCCTCTTTGTTTTTGAGAGCCAGCAGCATATGCGCAAGCTGCTGCATCTGTGCATCGTTGCGGTCGGTGGTGACCTTTTCATAGTGCATGATTTTGCCCCATTTGGCGATATTGGCACTGTCCTGCGCCACATACACCTTCCTTACGCCCGCCTTTTCGTCGTCCTTTGCCAGCTTGATGTGGTTTGCTACACCGTCGTCGTCGATTGCTTTTTCGTATTCAAAGCCGGTGCAAAGGCTTTCATCCCCTATCACCAAAGGCAGGCGCAAATCCAATGTGTCCACAAGGTCGAGCTGCCCAAAGTTATCAAACAGGGTGTACCAGTAACCGTTCAGCCCCAGATTTTCACGGATGGCATCATAGAGCATATCCAGGTGGCTTTTGCTGTCAAACAGCTTTTTGCTGAGATTGACCCCGGTGCTGTCGATGCTCCCCAAGCGAATCCTGTCCCCGTCAGATACCGCAGCCGCTACCACATTGAGCCAGTCGCTCAGCGGCATTTCTTTGCGCAGGATGGTGTTGGTCGGCTTAAAATACCGCAGCTGGTCGGCACAGGTGCATCGAAAACGCTCACGGTTGCCGCCGGTCCTCTGCAAATATCCATAAAACATCGGTGCACCATCGTATGTAAACGTCACCGTCGAGCCATTGGAGAAGCGCCTGCCGCCCTGTCTGGGGTATTCAAAGGTAAGGGTGCTTGCTCCATCGTTCCACACCTGATGCAGCCGGATATTGCCGGCAATGTCCGATAGCTCAAACACCCCTTCGGCTTGGCTGTCCATGATGAGCAATTTTCCTTTTCCCATCCTTATTCTCCTTTGCCGTACCTGGTTTTGATGTATTGGTCATACGCCCGCTTTATATCGTTCCAACATTGCGCCGCTGGACTGTTCTTCCAGTCGGGTGCAATCTTGTCCCAAAGGTTTCCCCAGTTGATTGTGGGTGCTTCCACCAGTTCCCCGGTGATGTTATTGATGTAATAATCCTTCTTTTCCGTATCTATAATCGGCTTGTCCACCGGCGGGTCGAGCAAATCAATCTCCTTGCCCGTTTCCGTGTCCAGCAATGTCCCGTTGATGGGGTCATGTATCACTCCGTTGCCCGGATTATTGGAGGGCTTTAGAGAATTGTTCGGCTCATCCGTTTTGTCGTAAACCGTTTCGTCTTTTTTTATGACAACTTCCGGCTGTGTCGGGATTTTTCCCGGTCGCGGAATTTCCGGGATGGCAGTGTCCCTGATGGCAGCTGCTTTGTATTCCAGCACATTGACCGCTACCTGATACACCCCGCCGTACTGCTCTTTTGCGGTATATCCTTTTAGCAACACCTGCTGAGACAGGCTCTTTTTCTCCCCGCGCACAATCAGCCGCACCGGCTCTTTGCTCCTTTGCAGCTCGTCGAGCTTGCTGATGATTTCGCCCGCTCGAGTAAAGCCCTTGCTGTGGTAATGCTCGGGGAAATCCTGCAATCGACATTCCCAACTCCATTTTTTCAGGTCGGGGTCGTCCGCTTTCGGAAAGTACCCTGTGCCGATGCCGTTGTAGACAATCAGCTCCCGGGAGCCGGAAAAATCAAAATCGGTGACCCCGTAAAAGTAAATATCGTCTAAGTACACATCGTACATCCGTACTCCTCCTAATACACGCCGTCCGCAGCCGTTTCCACGCTGGTCCGCAGGCTTTCCAGTGCATACTCTGCAAACTCATCAAAGTCGGCTGTTTTCTCGATGGTCGTGCCGTTAAAAATCATCTGTGGGGCAAGGGTCGCTGTCGAGAATTTTGCAAGCCATTTCTGCCCCTGGATGTCCAGCAGATAGCGCATGGACTCTTCTTCGATTTCCACCTCGCCCTTTACTTTGATGGGTGCAGAGTTTGCAACCTCGACCGGCAGCTTTGCTCCAGCGGCGGGAAGATTGGCAGAAAGGTCGGCAAACTGCTTTTTGGCGCTTTCCATATCCATCTCCACCCCAGCATCAATCTTTTTGGATACCGCCGACATGGCAACCATGCCGCCTACTAGTCCAGCAACCGCCGCAGTTAGTTGGAGAACATTCCCGGTCGTCAGCGCCGTTACTGCCTTGAAGATTGCCATTGCTGCCGTTGCGGTCATCTGCACGCCTTTGTACACAATGAATGCCGTCGCACCGCCCAAAACCGCAGGAGCCAGCCAGTTGAGATTTTCCGCTACCCACGCGATTCCGCTGCCAATCAGCTCCATTCCGTTTGCCATCAACGCAATAAACGGCTGATATTTTCCAGCGTCCATCTCTGCATTTAAGCGCCGCATGGTGCCCGCAAGAGTTTCCATCGCCGGTGTCGCACTCTCTGCAATCGCTGTTTTGAGGTTGGATGTAAAGATATTGGTTTGGGTCGTGAGGTTGTCAAAGTTTGCGTCCACAACCTCCTGCGTAGCTCCAAATCGGTTAAACATCTGGTCTACATAGTCGAGCATCCCTTCGATGTCACCGGTGTTTGCAAAGTTTCGTATCATCTCGCCGGAAAATCCGCTCATGTTAAAGCGGTCTTTGATGCTCATGGTGTCACCGGATAAAAGCTCCCGCATCGCAAAGACTGCGCCCTCTGCACCCTGTGTCGGGTCTTTTGCATACAAGCGTTCGGTCAGCTTCATCATCCGCTCGAGCTGGTCTGCGTTTTTGGTATAAGCACTGTATGCTGTCACCGCATTTGCAAGATCCTCCCGCCCTAAAACGGACACCTTGGCATAGGCTGATACATAATCATACAACGCGCTTCCGGCAGCCTTGCTGTTTAAAAGTGCTTGAAAGGTGGTTTCCTGCACCTTTTGCATGGCGGACAGGTTGATGGCATCCATCGTCCCTTTCCATGCTTTGCGTGCAGCGATACCTACTGCTGCAAAGCTGGCAGCATCACCAATTAAGGAACGCACCCCGGACGAGCCTGCGTTCCACCCGTCCACGCCTCCCTGATGGTCTCCTAACTTTTTATAAGCCTGCTCGGTGCCTGCGATGGTATCGTTTAACTCCTCATGCCCTTTTCGCGCCCGTTTGGTCGCTCCTACTGAGGTGTCGCCAAACGCATCTGCCGCTTTGGACGCATCCTTGGTATTGGACTTTACCTTGTAGAGCTCTTTGGAGATGTTTCTGAGCACAACACTGCCGTCATCCTTGATTTGAAATCTCGCATCCAATGTCTGTGCCATCACTCACCCCTCCTCACCTCTGCCGCAATCTCGTCCGATGCTGTCAGAAAAGCCTTTTCCCGCACCGGCAGCAGATAATATTGCTCCGGTAAAATATTGTGGTTTTGCAGGGCAAGGTGAGCTTGCAAAGCAAACGCATCCCCACCCTGCTTAATCAGTTTTTTGCTTCTTCTTTAAGCGTATGGAAATCCAGTGACGCCTGATTGTGCTGATTGTAAATCCTAACCAGCTTGGCAAGCTCGCCATCTGTCACCAGCTCCAGCAGGATTTCAGAAGGGCTCATAATCTTGCCGTTGTGCTCCTGCGCCATAGCATCCACAATTTCTGCACTCTTAAGATTTGGCACTACCAGCGCCTCTGCGATATAGCGCGCCATTGTCTCCATTTCCGGTGCGCCCTCGCAGTCTCGGGAGATTTCCATACCCTCTTTTGCTTTAATCTGCCGCATCTCCCATTCCAGCGGATTTCCCTGCTCGTCCACAAAGGAATCAGAAAGCACAAACCGGATGTTTTCTTTCCTCTTTGGGTGCAAGAAATTCTTTAAAGTTTCCATCGTCGTGCCTCCTATTTCATTTCACTGATGATGTCAAAGTCATCAAAGGTTCCCTCTGTGGTGTGGGTAATGGCAGCAACCGATTCATCGTCCAGCATCCCCATCTCCAAATCTTTGAGGATGCAGTTGCGCAGCTGGTATTCACCGCGTCCATGCACATCGTTGAGCTCGTTGTAATACTGGATGGTAATATCGGGGTAGATACCTGTTTCCTTCCACTGCTTCACCATTTTTACAAAGTAGCTGGTAGGACAATAGCTGACGGAGAAGGTCCCCTCCACGCGCCGCAAAGCGTGCTGGCTCATGCGCTCTCCGAGAAAGTTTCCTTTTTCCACTTCGCCTGTTAATTTTGGAGAAAGTTTTCGGATTTTGAAAACTGCCACCTTTTCGCCGCCTACTGTGGCGTATCCGTTCCCATCGTTGCCGGACGGGATGTTTGATAATCTTTCTTTTTTCATAGCTCACCCCTCCTATTCCGAAACGACAGTGAGATAGATTTTATCCATTGTGTCAACAACTCGCACACCGACAGTAACCGCTACACTGTCCCTGGCAGCATCCCCCATGCAGCTGACGGTCACATCGTCCGCTGCAAAATCCTCCACATATCCATTGTTCAGGTAGTTTTCTGTAATCAGACTGACGCACTTGCCTTTGATTTCGTTTCTGCCGTCTTTGTTGTTGCGGATTTTGCCGATTGCCTTTTCGTCCAGCATCTTTTTGAGGTCTGCTGTGATGGCGCGCAGGGTGCGGATGACAAGGTTTTTACTCCAGTCCTCCGGGTGCTCAGCGTCAAAAGTGGTCAAGCTGTTGATGTCACTGAGGACACAAATCTTGCGGTGCATCTCCACAAAGAGGATTTCGCCTGCCGCTGTTCGGGTCTGCTGCTGCCACCTGTCTAAGGTTGGGTTTACCCGAATCCAATGGTCCACCTGATAGTGTGTGGCAGATTTCTCAATGCCGCAGCCTGCCTGGATTCCTGCCATGGTTGCACAAGCCTCTGCCGCTGTCAAATCATACTGCGCTGTGCTGCCGCCAACGGTGTTGTTGATGATGTTGACCCCTTTGGCAGCCGGATTGTTCATGACTACCTGGGTGTAAATTCCCGCCTGTTCCAGCTCCTCCGCAAAGGCTGCATATTTCCCCTTTGTTTCTGCATCGGTGCCGGTGTAGCAGAGCACATTAAATTCATGCTTGCGGATTTCCTCGAAAAAAGCATCATACCCTGCTGCCGCGGTTATTTCTCCATTGCTGCCGCTGGTGAGGGTGATGGTTTTCGCTTCCAGTGTGCCGGTGCCCTCGATTTTGATATACGAGTTTGGAATAAAATCCCCCGGCTTTGTCACTGCCTGGGCGTCCATCTCCCGGGTGCCCAGGTAGGTGCGGATAACAAAAACATCTTTGTCCTTCTCCACAGTGATTTTGATGTCGTTTCCGCGGATGCCGGGATAAATCGCTTTCGCGGTGATGCCCGCCGCCAGTGTGCCCTGTGCCGGCTGTCCCTTTTTGGCATTCAGGCGATACAGCAGCAGTGTTCCTGCGTTTTGCATCACCTCGCGGACCAACTTGAGCTTTGGGTCGGTCAAATCGTAGCCCAAAGGGGCAATCGTGCTGTTTCCTCGCAGCAGTGTGGTCAGCGGCGCACCCCAATCAAGGTCGAGCGCCATTGCCACGGTTCCGCGCGCAGACAAGGCTGCATCTCTGTCACCGGCGATGATGTTTGCATATACGCCGGGCAAAATCTGTTTAACAATCGCCATGCTCTTTCTCCTTTGCAATAATATTTGTTTCTGCGTACTGAATCAGCGGTGCATCGTCTGTGCGCTGCTCCCATACGCTGACGGTTCCTGTGATGTTCACAATCCCATCCACCGTTTTGCTCTGTGCGTTGTAGATGGTATAAGGGGAGGATACCCCCTCAATCGGTCGGATGCGCTCTATATTGTCCATGATTCGGACTGCGGCATCCTGCTGTTCGCTTGTGGCATTTACCTCCTTGCTGATGTAGGCAAAATTTACCGCCAAAGTCCACTCGGCAAAGCCGTCCAGGCGCTTATGCCGTTGCACCTGAAACACCTGCACGAAGATAGCCGGAGGAATTTGCAGGATGGGTCTGCTCTGCTGTTGCGGCACAAGTACCACCGGCAGCTGAGGGAACTCTTTGCACAACTGTTCAGCGGCACTCAGTTGAAAACAGTCGATGCAGTTTAGTTTGTTTTGGTCGATTTTGTCCGTCAAAAAGCGGTCAAATCGTATGTTTTGATTTACCTGCATCACCACCCACCTCCTTGCTTGATGTTCATGATTTCCTCATCGAAGTATTGCTTCATGTGTTCTTTTGCAAACTCCTCCCCGGCTTCCAGCATAAAAAAAACGGTGCTGTATCCGACCGTTTTCCCGTTTCTTACAATGCGGTGCCCATAGTTTACATACAAGCCATACTCCACATTGTTGCTGTATCCGCTTTCCCAGCCAACTAAGGTGCGCTTTGCTGGATGCGGCTCCCATTGTCCCCGCAAATATCCGGTGTCAACAGGCGTTTCCTTTATTGTTTCGCCCATGCCTTCCAGCGCCGCCCGATTGAGCACATTCTTTGCAGCTTGCTCGCAGTCGGCTTCCAGCTCTCTGAGCTTTCGCAGGAAATCATCAAAATTTTGAAAATAGATGGAATCGCTCATACAATCCCCCGCCTTTTGCATCGGCAGATGCGGTTGATGTGATAGGCGTGGACTGTGCCCACATCGTACTCGCTCACACTGCCGCTGTGGGTGATTGTGAGCCGGTCGCCCTCGCAGATGTCTGCATCCGGTGGGAAGTAAACGGTAAATTCCGCCGGTGCGGTTGCCACCTGCTCCCCTTGCTGCAAAACAGGCTTGCTGTCCAGCGACAGGTGGCAGGGCAAGGCTGGGTAAACTCTTCTTTGCTCCACCACATTGCCGGTTAAAGCTACCCGATAAACATCCGCCCTGTCGTCATAAAGCTGTTGCAGGGCAGCTCTGGCAGCCGCTACTGTATCCTTTGGAATCATGGTCGCACCGCCCCTCTGCGGTATCGGTTGAGGATTTCCCGGTTTGCCTCCAGCACCTGTTGCGGGCTTACGGGGATGGCATTGCTGTTTGCAACCGCTGCTGCCTCGCTTGTGCCGCTTGCAAAGTTGACGGTCGTGTCCCCCTCGGTGATGGATTTGACCGATTGCGCGCTCTGGACTTGGCTGTTTCCCATACCGGCAGCAATACCGGCGGATATGGTTTGCGCTACTGCCAGCTGCGCGCAGATTGGATAGAGCGCCCTTGGCAAATCATAACGGTGCAAATACGCCTTTAAAAGCAAAGCGGCAGCGGAGATTTGCTCAACCGCCGCCGCCATCTGCTCAGGGACCAGAGGATAAAGCCGGATAAAGGCAAGTATCCCCTCTTTTTGCTTTTCATCCATGCTGTTCCCCTCCTGTTACTACGCCTTTTTGGACTGGAGTTTCACCGCCAGCGTTTTGTCCAACGTTTTGACACCGCACAGCATATCAATCGAGATGGTGTCGGTTTTCTTGGTGATGTCGTAGCCGTAGACAACACGCAGACCGAAGCCGTCGTAGTTTACGACCTCTGCTTTTGCGGCACCGTTTGGCAGAGCCAGAGGGCGGGTGACCAGTGCAAAGGCGTTTTTGTGGAAGGCAAGGTTCTGGATAATCTGCGAGCTGTCCTTCTGGACGTTCTGGTCCATGTAGGTATCAAAACCAAACTTTCTGCCGAGGGATGCCTCTCTCAGTGCAGTACCGTTGTCGCCAACCTTGTCCGCCTCGTGGAAGGTTCCCAGCTTCATGAAAGCAGCCTCGGTCAGCGGGTCGAGCACAAGTCGTCTGTCGCCCAGAGGAGCCTTTGCGGTGTTGAGCAGTGCGCCTGCATCCACAATCGGGTCGATAGCAGTCGGCAGAGCAGCCGGGTCACCGGCAACCGCAGTAACATCCTTGTACAGGCTCAGCAGCAGGGTATCAATCTTGTCGTTAAATGCCTGCATTGCCGGCACAAGAAACTGCTTGGAAAAGTCCTTGATGTCAAGGCTCATCTCTTTGGAGGTTACCGAGAAGGAGACATCCAGGTGGTGGCCCATCTTGATTGGCACACCGGTTTCGGTCGCTTCCTGAATCTCGATGGCGCTGGTAAATTCCTTTGCGACAAAGGTTGCCGGTTTGCGCACGGTGATGGTGTCGCCCACCCCTGTGACAAACTCATTGGAATAATCTCGGTGCACCAGTTTTGCCATCACAGCGTTGTTTCTCAGCACCATCAGGGCTTCTCTTGCGATAATGCTTGGGGTCAGTAATGTGTTTCCCATTTTCTTCTCTCCTTATTTTTATTTCTGTCTTGAGCGTTCTGCAATGTAATCTTCCATCGAAAGGCTGCCTAAATCCGCTTTGCTATTGGGCGGCGTTCCTGCCGGTGGGGTGTATCCGCTGCCCGCAGGCTTTGTGGAGATGACATCTGCATACTCGGTTTTTGCAGCAGACACCAGATTGTCAAAATCCTTTGCCCTGCCGCTTTCGTCCAGCTCCAACGACTTTGCATCAAAGAGCTTGCTTGCCATTTCAAGCGCTTTTCCGCTCAGTCCGGCAGAGGTCAGGACTTCCCTGACTGCCTTTGCTTTGGCTGCCTTGGTTTCCTTTTCGGTCTGCTCGGTTTTAAAGTCCTCAAACTGCTTTTTGAGTGCTTTGTACTCCTCGCTGTCCTCCACCTTGATGGGTTCCGGTTTGTGGTCCTTGAGGGCTTTGTCCACTTCTGCTTTGGAAAAAGTGTCCCTCGTGCTTATGTGCTCATTGATGAGAGCATCTTCCAGTTCCTTCGGAAGCTCAACGCCGCTCTGCTTTGCGGCAGTTCTGACAAATTCTCTTGTAAATGCCATTTGTTTCATCCTTTCTGTTTTTGGGTATAAAAAAACCGCCCTATGAAGGACGGTTTGATTATTGAATTTAGGATTATAACAGATTTACTTTTCCTTCTTCAATCGCTTTTTCTAACTGTTTCATTATTTCTTCTTGCCTTTGTATATCTTTGGGATCAGTCGATTCTTTTGCAACAATTACTCCTCCTGGAGCCCAATCACTCATTCTTGCAAGAAATTTATCGTGATCGTTCAGTTGTTCATACATTTTTATTTGTTCATCTTTCGACAAAGTCAGAAACTCTTTAAAGGTTATCATAAAACTTCCTCCATTTCTAAAACAAATACACCGTCTTGGAGTTCCATATTTAGCACACGAAAATGAGAATTTCGCCGGAAGAGAACTTCGCTTTCCGACTGATTATATTTTCGTATATCTCTTCCTGATTTCGATAGCATATTCAAAATAACAGTCGGCTTATCATGATAACCACTAATCGTTGAAGTAGATATATACTCTTGATAAATAACTTCTGTTCCACATTGATGCTCTTTTGCAAATCGAATTAGAGACTTCTTATCCATTACCAAACTACGAATCGCTTTTCCGTGATATTTCGGCATCTTCTCCAACGCGGAATCCAGATTTCTGACAAGCTCCTGCTGTTCCTGTGTCAGCTCGATCCCCTCACGCAAAGGAGCATTGATTTTATAACTGCCGCTGCTGATATACTCATTGAGCGCCCATTCTTCATCATCGGTTAGTGTCTGGTTTGCCTTCGATGGCTTTATTATACCACTTTCCGGCAACTTTTCAATATAGGTTTCATACCATTCCTCATACTTCATGTCGGCAGGAACGGTAATCGGGTTGTCCTCTGCGTCCCTTGCTGCCCTTGTCATCCGGGCGGTGTCGGTCGTCGGGTAGTGTGGCACCGCTACTGTGCGGCAGTTGACATGAAATGGCGGATAGTTTACCCCTACAACCACCCTGTCTGCACTGTAAGCTGCCTGCCGGTACTCGCTGCCGGTCTTGCGGTACTCTGCCGGCACATCTCCGCCGGTATAGATACCAAAGATGCAGCCGTCCAGAGATTGGCAGATCGGGGTCGTGCGAATATCCAGCGTTGCCGTAAGCTCGTAGTATGGTGCGCCCATCTCCCGATAGGCTTTCAGCCTTGCCTGGTTGGCAGCATAGCTCGCTTCGTTGTACAGCAGGCGGTAGGCTTCGTACTTTTTGCCACTGCCGATGACCTTGCCGTCCTTTCCCACCTGCACTGCACCGATTGCTTTGCCCAGCTCCTCTGCAAAGTACTGCGGCGGTTTGCCCTCGATGAACATTTGGTTGAGATACTGCCGGATTTTAAAGCCGCTGTCGATGTCCTGCCTCCACAACCTTGTGGAGATGTCTGCGCCCATCACCGGGGAGGTGAGGACCTGTTCTATAAAACTTTCCGGGACTTTCGAGAATTTGAGCACCCTTCCGGTGGAAACAGAAAGGTCATACTGGCTGTGATAGTATTCTTCGAGCGTGACCCGCTCTGTGGTTTCCTGTATAACCTTCTGCTGTTTCTGATATAATTCCTGTAGCGTTGCATCCACCTGCATCAGCAGCGCTTCCAGACGGTTCAGGCGGATTTTCATGGAGATGTTTTCTACTTCGAGATGAAAGGTCCCGATGCTCTGGCGGGCAAGCTTTTCATACTCGGCAAGATTACCTTTAAATTCTGCAAGCTCTTTGCGGCTTAACAGCTGCTTTGCCTGTGCCAGGGTGATTTCGTTATTTTTTGCATACCGCCCGTAAAAGGCATACATCTCTGCAACAATTTCCTTTTTTGCCTGCTCAAAGGCTTTCAGCATCTCCGGGATTGCCTGCCGAACCGCCTGTTCATAGCGTTCTACCGAGCGTTTTGCCCGCTCCTCCCAATAATGGTCCATTCTTTACACCTCTGGTTCGTCGGCAAACTGGTCCAGCAGATTCTGCATCCGCTGTGCTTCCTCCTGTTGCACTAAGGTGTCCTCCAGATCAGGGTCGTCGATGTCCGGGTGCAGGCGGCGTTTGGTGTAGTTGGACATCACTTCTGACGGGGTGCTTGCCAGGCGGTTGACCGTTTCGTTTGCATCCTTCGGTTTGTTTCGGGTCCACGACTGGATGATTTTTTGCTTGGTGTCTCTGCCCAAATAGCGCAGGATTGCACGCACCAGCCGGTTGAGCGACGAGCGGAACTCTGTTTCCATCAAGCCCGCCTTCAGCTCTAACAGGTGGTACATATGGTCCACATAAGCGCCGGTTGCCTGTCCGGTGCGCTCGGGGTTCGGGTCAACGCCCATCCCCGCTACATAGATTTGCTTTTGCAGCATGGTCAGCGCAACGTCGCGCGCCTCGGTCGGAATTTCCAGCGATAATTTATCTACCCCGCCGGTGCCGTCCACTGTAAGATATTTCTGCGCCTTGATTTGCTGCAACAGATTCACCGGTTTTTTTACCTCTTCCAGCAGCGGGTCGCCGTCAGCGTCCAGCTTCTCGTTTCCTTCTGCATCACGCACCGGCACCCAGAGACTGTCCTCCGATTCGCCGGTCAGGTCCTTGAGCACCAAAACAATCTCCTGAATGTCGTCCAGGTCATTGATAAATCCAGACACGACCTTGTCGTAGGCATCCACCAATCCCTTGTACTTGAGCAGGTCGCTTGCCTTGCGCTCGTTGTTTGCAAATTCGATAAAGGGGATTTCGCCAAATTCATTCGGCATTCGGGTAACTTCCCTGCCGCCCACAATGACCGGCTCTTCCTCCATTGTCTCACCGTTGACAAAAACAACTTCCTGCTGATCCCACACCTCATAGTGGACCACATCGTTGCCGTCTGCGTTTTGCAGATTGTATGCGCGCACAAGGGCAATCGTTTCTTTGCCAATGTCCATCGGGTTGTAAAAAGCTGCGCACTGGTCCGCTTCCAGAGCTGCCATCCGAAACACACCGTCGCTGTCCACCCAGTATTCCAGCCAGGCTGTCCCTGCGTTGGTCGCATAGATTCCCAGCCGAGAGAGCACCTTTGCGTACTCGTCCCCCAAGGTGTCGTTGACCTCCTCGGACAATTCCTTATCTTTGCCGATGGTGAACACCGGCGGATAGGTCAGTACATAGGCGTTTTTCTGGACGGTCAGAATCTCATGCCAGTTGGTGGAAATGCGGTTATCTGCCGAGCGCAGAGGGTTTTGCCCAATACCCTGTAAATATCCATTGACCGCGTCGATTGCCGCCGCTCCGGTGCGCTTAATGTCATCCTCGTTGTTGTAGTACCTGTTGCCCAAAGCCACCTTGCTGCGCCACTCGCTCAACTTTGTTTGGGCTTTGTCGATGTATTCGATTGCTTTATTAAGCTCTATTTTCATCACCTCCAACTCTCAATCCGCCCTGCTTGTACAGGATGGTGTTGACAAAATACCGCATATCATCCATCGCATGGTCGGACGATTTGACCGGCTTGTCCTCGCCCTTGTCACTCGCCTTGCTGTCCCACACATAAGCGCCAAATTCGTCAAAGATGTCGTGGCAACCATCACAAAACAAAAGCCGCCCGGCATTAAGCTCGGCGGCTGTGTTGCGGATTCCATCCAGCACATCGTTGTTCGCTTCCTTTGTGCGGAATCTGCCGTGTTTTTTGATTGTCTGGATAAAGCTGGCAGCACTCGGGTCCACAATCACCGCGCGCACCGCCTGAAACGGCTGAGCCGATGGGATATTCTCTTTTACCAATCGCTTCAGCTCCTGATAGTGCTCCTCGTCGGTTCTGGGTCCTCGCTCCCTGCCGTCGTAGTAGCTGTCTGCCACCCGATACCATTTGCGGTTGTACAGTCCCCACAAGCCCATCGACGTCGGGTTGCTTGTGCCGTAGTCGATGGAGATGTAATACTTGCTGTATGGACGCGGCTTGCTTTTTACAATGTGCCTGTTCTTGTCAAACTGCGGGTAAATGATGCCGTCCGCCGCTACCCAAAGCCCTCTTACATATCGATCGTAAAACACACCGCTGTAGGTGGTGCGGTATCGCTCCTTAATTTCCTCTGACAGTGCCGGATTGTCGTCCAGCTCGAAGTGCAGGTGCAGTGCATTGTGGCGCTCTGCCTGTTGAATCCACTCTTTGTAAAACCAGTGGTTCGGGCTGTCCGGGTTGCAGTTAAACCAAAACCGGCTGCCGTCCACGCTGCATCTGGCAAGCGCCTGTTCGACAAAGGAGCGGGTTTGCAGCGCCACCTCATCAAACAGCACACCGGCAAGGGTGCGTCCCTGAATCAGAGCGAAGGAGCTTTCGTCCTTGCCGCCAAACACCTCGAAGATGTTTTGCTTTTTGCCTTGGGTCACAATCATTGTTTTGTCCGCCCTGCGCCAGCTGATGCGATACTTTTCCCGCACCAGCTTGATTCCCAAGTACGGCTCGATGATGTTTTTGATTGCCGATTCCACCGTTTTTCCACAGATGGCAAACCGCTGGCGGTCGTATCTGCGCATGGCATCGTCCACAAAAGCAATCGACATAAACGACGTCTTGCCGGAACGCACCGCGCCGTCTGCAATCAGCGCATCGTAGGAAGTAAACGGAAAGGCAAGAATCTGTCTTTGCTTTTTACTGATTGGCATTTTCTTCCATCCTTTCCGCCTCTTCTTTCAGCGCTTTTGTCAGCGGGTCCTCTGCCATCTGCTCTGCCTTGTTTGTGCTCATGGTAAATTTATCAATCAAAGTCCCCAGCGCCGTTGTAAGCTGCGCAGGGGTCGCCTTTGCAATCTTTTCGTCATCCAGCAGCGCATCCAGATATTTGTCCATGATGCTGCACACCTTGTCCCGCTTTTGTTCCATGTGCTCCAGAAGGTCGGCGGTGTTCTGCTCTTTTTTAAGCTCGAATTCTTTCGCAATCTCCGAATTAGACGAAACAATTTTGCGAACGGTATTATCCGAAACCCCGTGTGCCTTTGCCACAGCACTGTAATTTTCCAGTTCCATATAATCTACTAAAATTTTCTTTTTCTCTCTATCCGTCAAACGCTTTGCCATTTCTCACCACCGCACCCTCTTTCGCATTGGATTTTTGCTGTATATCTTTTGTATCACCGTCCAAAACGGCATAAAAAAAGCCGGAATTCATTATCTGAATCCGGCTGATAATATTAAATTTTCCGCATAAGTAAGCCATTTTTCTTCAAAATCTATTGACATACCGCAACCGGTATAATATAATAGAATCAATAAAGGAAGGTGAAACGGATAGGCAAGAAAAAGAAAAAAGCCCAAGAGCATCGACTCAAACGACTGAAAGAAATTCTCGAAATCGTATCGCTGATTACTGGAATCATCTCAGCTGTTTACTCAATGCTTAAGGGCTAACAGAGTGGGGAGCGGGTTCGCCGCTCGCTCCCCTATCTCTAAACCTATTATAACCCATCCGCTCACAATGTACAAGAAATATTTTAGAAATATCCCACTGTATCTGTTGACTGCTGTCAACATCATCCAAGGAATCCGCGTTGGCTTTGATTGGTTCATGGTCCTTGCGTTGGTTCCTGCAATCATTGTCATTATTTGGGACATTTGGGAGGTCATCACACATGGAAACAAAAGACATTAAGCTTTCCCCCAAAAAAGGAGGTCATGGTCATATCACCAGCTATTCGGTCAATCTGGGCAGCGCAGAGGTCCGCTCCTGCGGCTTCCTCGATGAAAACGGTTCCCCGTTGCCGATTGAAAAGGTGATTGACTGTGAACATCACCAAATCATTATCCGCTTAAAATAATCCTTAATAGAAAACCCGCTTACCTTTCGGTAGGCGGGCTTCCTGTTTTTCCGCATAAGTAAGCCATTTTTTCAAAAGAAGCATTGACAATCACGCAAGTACGTGGCATAATAAAAATATGGAAAGGGGTGAGAAAATTAAGCAAACAAAAAAGCAAGAAGATGTCCAAAAAGGAAATCCGGGAGCTTGTAATCGAAACTGTGATTGCACTAGCCGTTTTGATTGAAGCGCTCAAATCCTAAAGACATCAGAGGCTGGGGTTTCCCAGCCTCCCCCAAAAGGGGTTCTTGCTTAAGTTCAGTATACCACACGGAAAGGAGCGATTCAACTTGAAAAATCACGATTTTACCTTTTGGGTTTTGATAGCCTGCTTCATTATCGGACAAAGCACCGATTGGAATCCATTTGTTCGCACTGCCTCTATTGTAATCAGTCTGATTGTTCTGTTCCGAGTTGCACACCGCATTTGGAAATTCTATCACACCCCGGAGGAAAAAGACCATGCTTAAACTTCGAGAAATCCGCAAATCAAAGGGTCTGAGCGTGCCGGAGCTGTCGCGCCAAAGCGGTGTTCCCAAGCGCACCATCGAGGACATCGAAGCCCGCGGCGACTGCCGTATCTCAACTGCCTTTGCTTTGTGCAAGGCAATGAATATCACCCTCGATGAAATCTACGAACCTGACCCCGAAGCCGAATAGCCCTTAACAGCAAGCCCGCTTGTCTTTATGATAGGCGGGTTTTCTTTATAGAGCAAAAGCCACACCCGAAGGCATGGCTCTTGTCCGAAAGGAGGTCTTACAATGAACTCGAATATGAGATTTTGTCTTTCTAATTCCATTATAATCATATCAGCTTATGATAGTGGCTTTCAATGGTCAATTCCTCTAACGCCCTGCCGTGCAGCCTCAATACCCACCGATAATCCAGCCTCATATCCTCCGCTACCTGCTCCCATGTTTCATCTGCAAGATAGTACAACCGCATCAGCTCATACAGCCGTCCATCCTCAAGCTGATCCAGGCAGGCGGCAATCTCCTTCCTGGTGTCCACATATTGGTCAATATGCCTGTCGATGTCGCTATCAATGTCCGCAAGCCGCGCAAGGGATGCTTCACGTTCGCTACTTCCTCCTCGCGGCATACCGGAAAGATTCGGGCTGACCTTGCAAACCAAATCCTGTAAACGCTCCTTTTCCTTTAACAGAGCATTGATTTTGCGGTTGAGATGTCGGCACCGGAGTAGGTAACGCTTTTTCTCCTGATTATTCATTCAGCAACCCCGATTCCTTTCTGCTGTCCATCGCCGCCCGAAAGAGCGCATCGTTTTCGGTTTGCAGCTGTTCCAGCCTGTCCGCCGCCTCATCCAGCAGCGCCCTCTTGCTTCGGCTGTGCGTTGCGCGCAGGGCTTTGATGATTTCTTGGGTTTTCATCGAGATTCCTCCTAATCCATCCTGCTCTCAAATTTTGTAAAATACCAAATGAGTTCATCACGAAATTCTTTGATGACTTGTTCTGCGTGTTCTTCGGTATCAAAGTATATTTCTCCGAAACCTCTAATCAAAACACAAAAATCAACACATAAGTCGTCGTCGTCATAATCGTAGCGAATGCAATACTTTTCAGTTTCTGGATTTCTCCAATCTACCTTTTCACACAACTCTGCACTCCTGCGCCACAATTTGCGTTGGAGGGTTTGTGCTCTTTGTATATCCTCGGCAAGAGTTTCGTTAGAAAAATAGTTAGCCTTTTCATATCTATTAGCATCAATGCTATCAAAAGATTCCGTAGCCAAGCCATAACCATCAGCATAATTAACATAGTATGTTTGGCTTTGTTCAGACCTTTCCCAACCAGTTTTCTTTTTCTCTGCCTTTTTCAAAACCTCAATTTGTTCTTCGGTGAGTTCGAGTTCGATTAGTTTGCCGTTGTATGTGCCTGTGAGTTTCATAGTTATTTCTCCCTCTTTTTCATCTTTTCCAGTGCTACTTCGGCTTCTTCTCGGGTGAGGAATACGGTTTTTCCGATTTCATCTGGCGAAAACTCCCAATCAAGCCTATTTTCGTCATAACCGTTAAGAACTGTCGTTTTCCATCCATCGTACCATGTAAATCTTGCTGACGAATCAACAGAAATTTCTTTTATGGGGTCTGCGCAATCCATATCAATCCCCCAAAAAACTTCTTGCTCTCCAAAAACAGTTTCAAACCAATCTTTACAGGGTAGCACCACACACTTTCCTTCCCTGCCCGCTTCCACCAGCTCTTTCAGGCGTTCGAGGTCATAGTTATCGCCGATGATGTTTTCGATTTCTCTAAGTCTATCAACGGCATTGTATACTTCTCCCAATACATCCCATTGTGTTTCAGGATTTGTGATTCTTTTCATCTTTATTCCTCCTTTCCTAACCAATTCACCATACACCCCACGCACTTTTCTTTGGGGATTTCGCCATCTAAATCTCCTCCTTTAAGCCCTCCCATTCGCTCCACAGCCTCCATCAGCAAGGCGATCACCTTGTCTTTGTCGGCGTTCGGCGAGTGGTTTTCTTTCCGCGCTGCGCAGATCAGCTCCCCTGCGCGGACCATATTTCGATTGTAAATCTGGTAGATTTTAAATCTTTGGTTTTCTTCGCGTTTTGCATCCTCAAAAAGGCGTTCTGCCCTTTCTTTTTCCTCCAGCGCGCGGCGATTGGTAACGAGCCCCAGTTTCCAGTTTCCCAAAATCCCTGTGATGGTAGTGTATGCTAACTGCTCCGATTGGCTGCTGATTTTTGGCATAGTTGAGCCATTTTTCGCATATTCTACGATCGAAATAAAATCCATTTTCTACTCCTTTCTAAGCATCCAAAGTAACCATGTAAACGTAACAATGTGTTTTGCATACTTTATATAAAAAATAAAAAAATTAAAATATTATAAATTATTTATTTTTTAAATCTTTATAGTATATATTAGTTACATAGTTACTTTATAGATGTAATATATTTATATATGGCTTATTTATGCGGTTTTTAGGGTGTAACCCGAGTTGCAACTAACAGGTAACTGATTTTGGGCTAGTTATCAAAACGGAAGATCTGAGCCAAGATTTTTGCTGGAAACTTGCTTAACCCAGCACCGCTGCACTCCCCATCGGCTGGTGCGCTGTACGCTTGGCATCTTAATCCACCCGGGCGCGCTTTGCATGATAAGGGCAAGCTCGTTGCTGTCCTTGCGTGTTGGTTTAAAGCTCTCGCCCAGTGCCTCCTGCCACAGTTCGATGATGCACACGCTTTCGCCCTCTGCTTTATCATCAAGATAGGCTTTTATCATACCTGCCCGGTAGTCATCTTCCAGCGCGCATTCCTGCCGGTACTGCGCTTCCGGCAGGATAGATTTGTCCAGCACCGGCGGCAGCTCGCCCTTTTGATAGAGCGCATAAGCCTCTGCCCAACACTGCTCGATGTACTCCTGTATTTCTGCCTTGTGCTCAAAAAGGTCGCGCCCCGAGCTGTTGCACTCTACCGGGTAATATCGTCGGTTTCCGGTTTTGTCGGTGAGAAATTCGGCTGTGTTGGTCGTACCGATAAAGATGCACTGCCGGGGATTCTCGGTAACGCGCTTGTCGTAGGGCTTGCGGTATGTATCGGTTTGCCGCGAAAAGTAGCTCTTTGCTGCCTCCACCTCTTTGGTGCGCTTGAGGGCGAGCAGCTCGCTCACCTCGCAAATCCAGCCTCCTTCTACAGCCTCTACGCCCCTCTGCCCGTCAATCTCGTTTACCTCTCGGAAAAACTTGTCGTCCATTGCCAGCCAACGAATGATGGTGGACTTGCCCTCGCCCTGCTTCTTCCCAATCAGCACCGCCATGTCCTCAAATTTGCACCCGGGATTAAAAGCCCTGTGGATACCGCCGGCGAAAATGAGCCGGGAAACCTCCTCAGAGTACGGGCAATCGTCCACCTTGAGCCACTCAATTAAAAAGCGCTTAATGCGTGGTTTGCCGTCCCAAGTGATGGATTGGATTTTCTCCCGCACCGGGTGATACCGGCGCTGATTAAATCGCACCCTGAGCGCATCGTCCAGCTTTTGGGGGCTGTAAATGCAGTAGTTTTGCTCGATATATCCGCGCAACCAACTATCGTCCTCGTCTTTCCATCGCCTGATCTCCCCGCTGCTGATGCACTCGGGAGCGTTGGAAAGCTCGTTGTATAGGAGATAATCCTTCAAGAGCGGGTCATTTTCTAAAATAGAAAGAAAATTTTCGATTGTTAGCTGGGGGTTCTTCCCGCCGTCAAACTTTAATGGTACGGTGCCTTGCTTGGTAAGCTCATGCTTTACTTCAGACTTGTTGTAATTCTTTTCTTTTTCCTTAAAAGCTTTCAACGTCTTTTTAAACTCTGTTTTCGTTCGAAGCTCTGCAGCTCGCTTTTCCAATGCTTGAAAAGTCCGCTCGTATTTTACAGGGTCAGCGATTTCTAGCAGAGATAAAAACACATCATCTTTCAAAATATCTGCACATGAAAGGCAATCAATCGCCTCTTGTGTAAAGTCCATCAGTTTATTCCCTCCTTTCCTGTTCAATTTCAGCATCCAGCCGCTCTATCTCTGCCGTTATCAACGCCTTTTCTTGCGCTTGCTCATGGGTAGTGGCTTCCATCCCTTTGCATTTGAGCCACTGTGCGCGTCTATACAGCACTTTTTGTTTTAAGCTATCCTGTTTCGCTTTTTGCTCAAAAACTCGCCTATCCCGCTCCTGCTCGCGCTGGATAACCTCTCGCAGGCTCTGTTTTTGTCCGATAAGCCCAAGATGGAAATCGCTGTCCAGTTTTGCCGCCGCCTGCCGGAATCCGTAGTGCTCCATCTCCATCACAAAATCAATCACGCTGCCGCCCTTGCCACAGCCAAAGCAGTGCCAGCTGTTTTGCTCAGGGTACACTTTCAAGCTCGCATCCCTGTCCCCGGCGTGGAACGGGCAGTGTATAAATCCTGCCCGCCCCGGTTCCAGGTGGTAAAGGGCAAGCACATCGGAGATACGCACTCTGTCTTTAATTTCCCGTGCTAAATCCATCGTTACGCCTGCCCTTCTAGGTAAATTTTTGTTTCATAGCGGAGAATCGCTGCTATCATCTTGCCGGTAAGCTCTGGCGTGCAAAAGTAGACTCTTGCATCATATCGGGCTTGCCATGCTAGGATTGATGCTGTAAGCGCCTGTGGCTTCATCTGGCTGCGATAACTGCCTGCGTGTATCTTTTCCCAACTTGCGTTTTCTATCAGCAGATGGAGGCGCGTGCCTGCCTGTTGCGCTCGCTCAAACTCTCGTTCAAATCGCTTACGCTCTCGGGTAAAGCACTGGCACAGCTCATCTAGGCTCATCTTGCGCTCTACCACCACAGGCACCCGGCACAGCTCACCATCCAGCTCGATCTCGCAGCCATAGTCCCCGGCATCCAGCTTTTCACGCCGCCATCGGGGGAAGTCCTCTTTGCGTTTTCGGGCGCGCTCGGTATCCTGCTCGCGGGTATCAATCAGCACTGTGAGGGATTCCAGCGCGTCCCGAATCTCAAAAGGTGTGTAGCTCATGGCTTAAAACGGGAGGTCTTCTTCGTCCGTATCTGCTGCAATGTCCACGCTTACCGGTTTTTGGCTTGCATCTAAGGGCTTGTCCGCTGGGAGTTTAAATTCGCCGCTTCTCACTTTTGCTACATCGATAAAACTGTGCGGCTGTGCGCTCCATCCGGTTTTGCCGTTGTAAGCCCATTCTCGATTCTGGTACAGGCAGCCTACAATCTTACCTTTGAGCCCTTTTTCGTTCCAGTCCCAACGGTAGCCGGGATTGCTGTCCTCGATTGCCTGCATCATGCGCTTAAAAGTTTTCTTAGTCCATTCGTCCTTGTCTGTGCCGTCTTCCTTCGGAACATACAGGCGCATTACGCCCTTCCACTTTTTGTCCTCCTGAGTCTGCGCATCAAAGTTGCGGCGGTAAAATCCTGCAAATTCACCGGTTGCAATCTCAAAGGCGATTTCCAGCTTGCTAAAGGTACTTCCATCCTTGCCGGTATAAGTTACCTCCTTAGCATCCATGATTTTTACCTCATAAGCGCCCTTTGGCAGCTTCTCGAAGTCGCTTACCTGTACGTTTTCATAGCCTGCAAATGGTTTCATAATTATTCTACTCCTTTATCGTTATTATCTAATCCCCAGTACTCTCGGATAGCAGTGTCTACAGCTTTCAAATCGTTGTCAATCCTGTCCTCTGCAAACATATCCATCGGGGTTTTTACAGTATCTGAGCCGCTGCTGTGGGTTTGGAAAAAATACTCTCCTTTTTCGGTCCGCGCCATCAATACAATGGAGAACAGCCCCTCCAAAGTGAGCTTTTCGTCCAGCATCCTCCCCACCGTTTTAGCTTTGATTTTACCTTGCTCGTCCTCCTGCACATGGTGCAAAAAATACACAATGCAATCCTCCGGCGTGCGCTTAATCACAAACTGGATTAAATCATAAAAGTTTTTTGCCATGTCTGTAAATTTGCCATAGCCGGTTTCTTTAGCTTTGTCAAACATCTCAAACACCAACAGATACTGGCTATCATCGATTACATAGCGCTTGAGACTTGGCTTTGATAGCGCTTTTAAGATGGTGTGGTATGCCGCGTTATCAATCTTTTTGAGCGGCTTGCGAAACGGCAGGGGCTTGCTGGCAACGTTAAAAATGCCAACCTCGTCCGGCTCAAAATTGCGCAACGATGCAGATTTCCCGCTACCGCTCTCGCCTAGAATCATCACCGGAATCCCCATTAGTCTCTCTCCTCTCCTGCATCCCTTAGCGGGCAATCCTCATCAATCTTGAGCTCCGCAAACGGCAAAATCTCGCCTGTAATGCTGCAAACCTCTCGCTTGTGGTTGCTCGGGTCCGCTACGCAAAAAGGACAAACCCGGCAAACCTCCTGCTCCTCTGGGAAATGCACTTTGCTCACCAACACCTTTGTGATGTACCGGCTGCATCCGCCTCGCTCTCTCACTCCAGTTTCCTCCTCACATACTCCAAAAATTCCGCATCATCCTGGCAAAAATCCACCTTTTGCTGCTCGATGTATTCCTTTTGCAGCGGTTTAAGTCCCTCTGCCAGATACCCGGCTTTTACCACTCTGAGCTGCTCGTCCGGGTCTGCATTGGCAAACAGCCAGTCGAGCCAAAACTCTGCCTCGTTTTGGGCAATGTACCCCGGCACAAAGTCCGCGCCCTGGCTCTCCAGATAATCATGCAAGCAATCGTTGCACACCCTGTCGCCATTGCCAAAAACCGCAATCTCGGTATCCGGCACCCACTGGTCGCACGTATCGCATCGGCTGCACTCTACATCTTGGCACTGTGGGTCGTATCGCTCGGCACCTACAATCATGCCGTTTTCTATTGATTTGTCCATTGCCTTTCCTCCTCCAGTCTCGGCGCCATTACTACATCGCAAAACCGATTGACAAAACATCTGACGCCGGGCTTTTTGCGGCATAGCCGGATGCAAAACAGCGATTCTGTGGTAGATGTAGGAAAATTCCACATCCTGCTGATAGCCTGCTCAACCACACGGATAACCGTGCTTGTACTTACGCCCATCTGCTCGGCTGTCTTATCGTACAGCCTGCATATCGGCTGCTTGCGCTCTGGGTCGCACATTATCATATAAGCGAGCCATTCTCTCGCTCGCCCTTTCGGGATGCCGATGGATGCCAGTTGCAGCTGCACCCACCGCTCATTTATTTTTATCATTGATTTTCTTCTCCTTTTCTGCTACTATGGAGATGGATATTCTTTCTTTTGCCGCTCGCAGTCTGCTACACTGCCGGCGGCTTTTTTATACCTTGCCTCTGGCTCTCCCGCCCTTGATGTCCATACACATCCGGCGCAGGTAAGAGGACCTGAAATTTTCATGTAGATGCCGCACCTCGGTGTAATAGATGCGGGCGTTGCGCTCGTCTATGTAGTCATACGCAATCTTGGTAGGACAATCCGCACACTCCTCTGGCATCCCCTGCCATTGGCAGTGCGCGCAGGTTTCTCGGTATACCTTTTCGGGTCCGCTTTTCATCCCGCTCGCCTCTCGTCTCTTGTCTTGCGCTGCATCTCTGCCTTGATTTCTCGGGATTCCTGCCGGGCGCAGATCACCTCAATCACCCATCCGGCAATCCCTGCCAAAATCAAGCCGCCAAACAGCAGCGCACTTCCTATAAATGCTGTAATGCCAATCATTTTTGATTCTCCTTTGTGTTTGTAAAATAGTCCTCAATCTCCGCCAGCGGAATGTTGAGCAGCTTGCAAATTTTGATTGCATCTATCACCGGTATGCGCTCAGGATTGCGCAGCCAGCCGCTCACCGTTTCCCGGCAGTGATATAGCGGCTCGGCAAGTGTCCGCGAGTTGTACCGGTTTTCCTCCATTTTCTCGGCAAGTTTTGGATGCCATTTTGGTTCTTGCATCACTCATCCTCCCTTGCAAAGTACTTGTGCATCTCCACTAGCTCAATATCCAGCAGCATGCACAATTTAGCAGCTTCGCACACTCGGAATTTCCACGGCTGGCGAAGTTTCTGCGATACATAATCTGCACTTCTTCCCAGCTCTTTGGCTAGCCTCTGGATGCTGTATCCGCGTTCTGCCATCTTGCCTTTTAAGAGATTAAGCATCAATCTTCGCCCTCCCGCTTACAAACAGATTTACAAAGTACACCTGCCCCTTGCCTGTAACCTTCGGGGTTTTGCTTACATGGATGTGCCCGTCACTGTGGGTGATGGTAGTTTCTTTAATCTCAAACAGCCCCATCTCCATCGCCCTTTGCGTTGGCATATTGTAGTCGCTGCCCTGCCGGCGGATTAAATAGCCGTTGTTTCGCAGCCACTCAAACAGGCGGTTCTGCCCGATGTTGATGCCGTTCTGCTTGAGCAGTTTTGCCAGCTCGCCAATCAGGATTGAGGTTTTGGCAACTTCCACCGATTCGGCAAACAGCACCTTCGGTTTCTGTTCTTCCATTTTTACTTCCAGTGCCCTGCGCTTTTCTTGCTCGGCTTTGAGGTTCTGCGCTAACTGGATGAGGGTATCAGGCTTTAGCAGCACTTCTTCCAGCTTGTCCGGTGTCATGTATGCGCCGTGCTTGTGAATGGTCGGAAGCACCTCATCAAACACCCAGCTTTCAAATTTTTCTGCCGCTGGGAGTTTAGAATGAGCTATTAGGCGGTAAACATCGCCTTTTGGAATAAATGAAAAGCTTTGCATCCCACCGTTTGAAAGGATGTCGTGTTTCGCGACGCCCTTTTTACAATGCCTTCTGATAGCGTCCCTTGGGTTACTGTATCCTAAAGCCCTTGCTACATCGGCGGCACAAAACAAAACTTCTTCTTTGTCCTCCAATGTTCTGATTTCCCCAAATTCTGGATTATTGAAAATCTGTAAGTCGTTCATCTAATCTTCCTTTCTACACCCTAATCTCACTGTTTTTCTGGTTTCCTCAAATTGCTTAAGGTCGCTTTCCTGCACCATATAACTTTTACCAATCTTAAGTGCAGGCAGATTCTTTTTGCGAATCCAATCGTATACAGTAGTGATTTGCACTTCGTATCTGTTGGCAATTTCTTCACACCGATAGAGTTTTTCCATTCTTATTCACCTCCTGTTTAGGGGCAAAATAGCCAAAAAACGACCCTTCCCCTTCTTGTTTGTATAAGATGACTATCAGACAGCCTTATAAAAAAATATCTTTGTTGTTTATTTTAGTTGAGTTTACTTAAGTTTTGTTATATACTTAAGTTGCGATAAATAATAAACAAAGCTAAAGTAAACTTGATGTTTTTATAAGGTTTCTTAAGCACAGCCCTATAATACATCAGTTTTCTTAACTTGTCAAGGCTATTTGCTTAAGATTTTTTAAGTATTTTGAGCTTTGTGAAAGGTTGACAAACTATGTATGAAATTTTTGCGCAACTTTGCAAACAACATGGAGTAACTCCATATAAAGTATCGAAGGAAACAGGAGTGTCCCAGCCAACCCTCAGCGAGTGGAAGAAGGGAACCTATACACCAAAGCAAGACAAACTGCAAAAGATTGCTGATTACTTTGGAGTAACTCTCGATTACCTGATGGGCAACACCCACGCCGATGAACAAACACCCCCAGAAATGCAAAAAGCGCCCACCCTTAATAAAAAGGATGAGCGCGATATAAAAAAGAAAATGGATGAAATGCTGGAGCTCTTTGATTCGGCGGACGCCCTCATGTTTGACGGTGAACCACTGGACGAAGAAACTCGCCAGCTCCTCCGGGACAGTTACGAAAACCAGCTCCGCATTACCAAGCAACTGGCAAAAGCGAAATTTACTCCTAAAAAATACAAAGAGAAGTAGGTGAAGCCGTGACAAGCAAAGAAACCGCCGCTACCATAGCCACTAAGCATGGTACCCGAGACCCGTTCCGGCTATGCAAGGCTCTTAATATCATCGTGCTGTTTGAGCCGCTCGGCACCGTCCGCGGCTACTACTCGAAATCCCATCGTTTCAAAGTAATCCACATCAATCAGAATTTGCCCGAGCAAAAGCAGTTGTTTACCTGCGCACACGAATTGGGGCACGCCCTGATGCACCCGAACGCCTGCACGCCTTTCCTGCGAGAGCACACCCTTTTTTCGGTGGACAAGTTGGAAGTGGAGGCAAACCGATTTGCTACCTGTCTCTGCTATCCACCCAATCTGCTGGCAGAGGAGTACGAGGGCTGCACCACCACACAGATAGCAGAAATACTCAATCTACCGTTGCCCTTAATAGAATATACACTAAAATAAAAAAGCCCCACTCAGACCGGTTCTCTGAGTGGGACAACAAGAAAATTGCGCGGTTCCGTCACACAACCTTCTCGAATTCTATTATATCAGATTGGCTAAAAATGTCAATCAGAAAAACCGCCCTCCGTGCATCAACACAGAGAATGGTATAGAATGCATTGCCGACATTGGCAAATCAATCCCCATGCCAAAGGACGACGCTCATATCGTCAATGAAAGGAGATGATCGCATGGACCTTTCCCCCGCCCTGCAAAAGCAGATCGCACAGCTCGGCGCCCGCTACGGTGCCACAAAGATTGTCCTGTTTGGCTCCCGTGCGCGTGGGGACAACCATCCCCGCAGCGACATCGACCTTGCCATCTACGGGATGCCCGAAAGGCAGCAGGCTTCCTTCTACTTTGCGGTCGAGGAAGAGCTGCAAACGCTGTTAAAATTTGACCTGGTACACATTACGCAGCACACCAGTCCCGCGCTGCTGCAAAATATTCAAAAGGATGGTGTCACCCTCTATGAGCAAGTATAAAACGAAAGTGGAAAACTTCTGCCTTGCCGCTCAGCGTCTGAACGAAGCAAACCTGGCTTTTGAATCGGAACCTGACAACGAACTTTACCGTGATGCTTTAATCCAGCGTTTTGAGTTTACCTTTGAGCTGGGTTGGAAGTCCATGAAGGAATATCTGGAAGATCAGGGGCTCACCGTCACCATTACCTTCCCAAAACAGGTTCTCAAAGAAGCTTATCGCTACCAGATGATTGACGATGAACAAATCTGGTGCGATATGCTTTCGTCTCGCAACCAGACTTCTCACATCTACGATGAATATACCGCCCAGCGGATTGCTAAAGCCATCAGCCAGGACTATGTCTCCGTTTTGCTGAAACTCAAAGAATACTATGAAAATTAAAATATAAAAAACCGCCCTCTGTGTTGGCGCACAGAAAGCGGCGACGAGAAAAAATTCTATCTTTCTTATTATTGTAATAGGTTGGCACTTTTGTCAATCGGAAGGAGATAACGGTATGCCATTCTTAGGCTTAGTGTTTGCCAAAGAACTCAAAGAAGCAGAACAAAATATTGATTCTCTTAACCACGAATTGACTTCCTTAAAGGAAAAAAGTGAATCTGAAGTCCAAACTCTCAACCAAACCATTACTGAGTTAAAAGAAAAACATGAATCTGAAATCCAAACTCTCAACCAAACCATTGTAGAATTAAATGAAAAATTGCTTCCAGAACATAACACAGTTGTAATTTTGGAAGCAAAAATTTCATCTCTAAAGGAACAGGAAGCTATCCAAACCGCATCGTTAAACAAACTTTCGGAAAAATTAAAAGGGGTTAAAAATGACATTTCCGAGAAGAAGAAAGAGCTGATTGAACTTGATGATGAAATTTTATTTCAATCTTATTCTCTTTTTCAGCCCATGTATGATTTTTCTTCCTCCGAAATATATAAACTTCGGATAGACTCTATTCGTGAACAGCAAAAAGCTATGATAAAAGATAAATCTGCCGTCAATTTTTTTGATGGTTGGACTGTTAACGGTAGTCAAAGAGAAGGGCGCAAAATGACTAACGATAATATTAAAATGATTCTGCGTTGCTTCAACACAGACTGCGAAAATGCTATTGATAGAGTTAAATACAACAATATTGAAAGTATGCGTAGCAGAATATTGAAATCTTATGAAACTTTAAATAAGTTGAATGAAGTAAACCGAATCAGCATATCTTCTTCATATTTAGAACTTAAAATGTCTGAATTGCATCTTGCTGTGGAATATGCCTTAAAAAAGCAAGATGAAAAAGAAGAACAAAAGCGTATTCGTCAGGAATTGAGAGAACAAGCAAAACTTCAAAAAGAGTTGGAAGAAGCACGAAAAAATATCATAAAAGAACAACAGCATTATTCTAATGCACTATCTAAATTAAACACACAGTTAGAATCCGCCTTGTCGGAAGAGCAAAAAAATAACCTCATGGAAAAAAAGCAGGAGGTTGAAGAACAACTTCAAAAACTTCAAGAATCTTTGGAAAATGTAGACTATCGCGCTGCAAACCAGAAAGCCGGATATGTTTATGTCATTTCCAATATCGGTGCTTTCGGAGAAAATATATACAAAATCGGTATGACACGCCGCTTAGACCCGATGGAACGTGTCGATGAACTGGGAGATGCCTCTGTTCCATTTAAATTCGATGTTCATGCAATGATTTTTTCGGAAGATGCTCCAAAATTAGAAGCAGCACTTCACAAGGCTTTTGAGGCTCGTAAACTCAACATGATAAATACCCGACGGGAATTTTTCTATGTAACTTTGGAAGAAATTGAACAGGTTGTAAAAGAAAATTACGATAAAACAGTCGAGTTTATTAAAACTCCACCTGCTGAACAATATCGCAGATCAAAAGCTATTTTGGAAACATTACAAACTAAATAAAAAAAGAACCGCCCTCTGTGCGCCAACACAGAAAGCGGCTCGGTTGCTCCACCAGGAGCGTGCATGATGATAAGATACCAATATCATTATAGCACTCTTTTGGTGGGCTGGCAACTGCATACCCAAAAGGAGTGTATTTTTTATGCCAAAGAAAAAACTTAGCCCGCCAGTATGGGACGAGAAGAACCAGCGCTGGGTGAAAACTGCGTACTGCAATAATCTCAAGAAAAACTTTTACAGCAAAAAGAAAGGCGCTACCACAGCAGAGCGGGAAATCACAGCAGCCATCAACGCCTGGAAGGAAAAGATAGAAGGGCTCACCGGATGTGGAAAGCTTACGCCTATGTCGCGCGTGAAAGATGTGTACGAAGATTTTAAAATTGACATAGAAGCCCGCACCAGTAAAGCAAATTGGCATACAGTAGAATGGCGCTTTGAATCGTGGATTTTGCCGGTTATCGGCAACCTCTCCATCCTTGATCTAAACGATGGCATCCTCCAAAAAGTGATAAACAATGCATATGCCAAAGGCAATCTATCTCACAAAACTCTACGCAATATGCGCGCTGATATGGCAGCCTTTTTAAAATTCTGCCGCAAAAATCAGATAACATCCTATCACCCGGAAGATATCGATATCCCCAGAAGTGCCGGGCGGCAGGAAAAGAAAATCTTGCAGCCTGATGATTTAAAGGTACTATTTTCCGTTGATACATCTATCATTAATAATCAGCGCGTACTTGAGCCGTATATCTACGCTTTCCGCCTCCAGGTGCTCCATTGTCTGCGCCCTGGCGAGGTTGGAGGGCTTAAAAAATCTGATAGAGTAGGCGATATTGTGCGAGTACAGCGCTCCATCAATAGCGAGAAAGAAATCACCAGAGGCAAAAACGATAACGCAGTCCGCGCCTTCCAGCTCTCAGAACTCGGGAAAGAGTGCTGGGACAAGCAAGTTGCCTTATCAGATTCCGAATGGCTTTTCCCGGGCTTTGTAACAGATACCTACCGCAAGCGCTTGCGCTCATACTGCCTATCCAATAATATCACGTTGGTAACTCCCTATGAGCTCCGACATACATCTTTTTCGGTGATGCAGGCCTTGCCGGAAGGACTCGTAAAATCCGCCGGTGGGCACTCTCAAAACATGGATACTTTCGGTGTGTACGGGCATGAGGTACAAGGTGATATGGACTTAACAACCCAGCTTGTGCAGGAACGATTTGATAAGCTTCTCGGGAAATAACCCTTGATTTTGATGGTGTTTTTGATGGTGGATTTTCCAACTTATAGAGCGGTTTTTATCCGTATATGATTTTTAATCCCTAAAAAATCGGCATAATCAAGCCAAAAAACAGCAAGTCAATTTGTATGCTGTTGATTTAAAGCCGGTCCGAATCCCGCCAGCCCAGCCAAAATCCTGTTCTGATTTTTTGTCAGGGCGGGATTTTTTCATCTTCCTCCTTCGTATGGCACAGTATGCCCTCCGCCTGCCGTTTCATCACAATCAAAAAGCAGGCAAACAAAAAGGAAAGCCGGAGGACCAACATGAAACCATCTTTTGATGACAAACAAAAAAGCACCTTAAAAATCATCGACTCCTCCATCGCAAGCTGCGAAAAGGTCAGAGGAAAACTCAAGGAAGGCTCCTCTCAGCTCTCTTTGAACACCAACCGCCTGAAGGCGCTGTATCTTGCAAAGGAAATCCTGCAAAACACCGACTGCGATGCTGACAGACAGCAAATCGAACAGGCGCTCATCCAAATCACATCCATCCGACGCAAAAGTGAAAGCGGGCTTGCCCACGCAAAAGCAGGCTCTGCAACCTATACCCGCTTTCAGCGACTGGTCGAAGCTATGGATGTGGTCTTACAGGGTCTGGAAACAGCAAAAAAGAAAAAGGACAAGCTTTAAAAAAGCTTGTCCTTTTTTGTTTGTCAACAGCAATGGCTCACAGCAGCAGCGGCGGCGGTTCCAGTCGGCTGCGCGGCAGAGTGATGACCGGAGCTGCCAGATATTCCTCAATCACCGGCAGATACCGCTGGCGCAGCCTCTCCTCCAACGGGGAAAGCTGGGTTCCTATCTGCTCAATCTGCTGCATACGCAGCTGTGCGGACTGCAACGACACCCCGAAGATGTCGCACATATCCTCTGCGTCCCGGAGTCTGCCGCGGTGTATCAGCTCCCCTGCCGCTGCCATCGGCATCAGCAGGCTGGCGGCAAAGGCGTTTGCCTCCGCCTCCTCCCGAACACCGTCACAGCTGTGGCGGCAGCAGATGTGTCCCAGCTCATGGGCAATCGACCAGCGCCTGCGGCAGCTGGACAGCACCTCCCGATTGTATAAAATCAGGTATCGCCCATACACTGCGTATGCCTGGCAATCGCGGCTGTTTTGAGCCATAAAATCCTCTGCGGAACGTCCGACGCACTCGGCATAATGCTGCACCGAGTCCACCAGAATCTGCCCGCTGCAATCCAGATGAAGCGGGTCGGTGCGCAAAGATGCAATCATTTGTCGAAGAAGAAGTTTGACTGCCAACACATTGGCACGCTGAAGATTGGGCACTTGTCCATCGCCTGCTTTCTGCAAAGATTTTCTGCTTGCTATTCCTTCCCGCCTGTTTCATCGTCCTCCTTTGGGTCGATGCCGATGGCGCTCAAATAGATGTCGATGGTATCCCGAAAATTATCGAGAATCCGTTTGCGATCTGCCTGCGGGATTTTCTGGGTATGCCGCGCAAACATCACAATATCCGGGTCACTGAGGATGTCCGCCATATCGTCCAGCTCCGGCGGACGGTTTTTGATGTTGGTTTTCCCCAGCAGATAACTTTCCGATACATTATAAAATTCAGCAATTTCCCGCAGATGTTTCAGGTAAGAACGGTTGGAGCCGTTCTTCCAGTTGGTGATGACATTTCCAGAAATCCCCAGATGATTGGCAAGGTCTTTTCCCGCACCGTATCTGTTTCCCATACATTCCAGAATCCTGGTCAAAACAATGTCCATCCAAAATCCTCCTTTAAGGGTAGATCAACCCGACGGCAGGCTTTCCCATCCGGTCGGAGAGGGAGGATGCTCCTTCCCCATCTTTATCATAGCCGATTCTTTTCCGAATTGCAAGCACAAAATCACACAAAATAGCCTATTTTTGTTTGGATGTTTCCCCGCTCAATCCTGTGGGAACCATCCAAGCTCCAAGCGGACATCCTTTCGTTGGATGTCACAGTTGGTGTAGCAGCACAAATCCAGTCCAATCAGCTCAAAGCCTTCGTGCAGGTAAAAGCCGATGGCATTGGCATTTGCCGACTGGGTCTCCAAAATCAGCGCTCGGCGGCGGGCAAGCCGCGCCTGCTGTTTGGCAATCTCCATCAGGGCGTGCCCATAGCCCTGCTTTTGCAGCGATGGGTCCACCCAAAGCTCGGTGACACGCAGTCGGTTCGACCACTCCTCTGCACACAGCTCGATGGCGCCCAGCAGTTTGCCGTCTTCGACGATTCCCCAGGCGCGTGCGCCCTGCCAATGCGCAGCAAACAGCCGGTCGGGAAAATCGTGCTCCTGCGGCGTGCGGGTGATTGGCTCCGCCAGCGGCTTTTTCAGAATGGACAACGCAAATCCATCCGACCTTCTTTCGAGCGATACATCATAATATTCGGTTGTAGTGTACCCGATGGGAAGCACCGCATCCTGCCACTGCTCCCGTGGCAGCGGAACGATGGTGTGATTCATCCTGCTCTTCTCCTCTCTTTCGGTTTTCTGCTACTCTTTTTCCTCATTTTGTGCAAGATACCGCTCGATTGCCTCCGGCGAGTAGGACAGCAGTTTTCCGTACTCCACCGCAATCTGTCGACGCGCCTCACCCTGATATGCCTGCTGCTCCAGTAGCTGCTGCTTTCTTTTTTTAAGCGCAAGATACTGCTGGATGTCCTCCTCCTGCCGGTAGTAGATGATGTTGTATTTCCCTTTGTTCAACGAGATGGGGAATAAATCGGTCAACAGCGGGCTTTCCTCCAGATAAAAATGGTTGCCGTACTGCTGACAAATCTGCTGCGAGAAAGGAATCAGCTCCATCGCTTCCCCCTTGGTGTCCACCGGATGACTTAGAGCAATCCGCTTGACCTCTGCCCGCACCACCTCGTTAAAGGCGTCGATCACACCGCATTGATAGGAATATCCGTCCAGCTTTTTCATAAGAAGCCTCCTCTTTGCAAAATAAAAAAATCCGCACAGCAAGCCGCAGGATGCAGCCGCTGCACGGAACTGTGTTTACATTCTTTCTTCGTTTTCGATTTCCGCCAGCAGCGTTTCCATGTAGGTCTGGAAATGGTAGAAGATAACATCCGGGTCCCGCAGCTCCGGTCTCCAGCGCTTGAGCCATTCCAGCGTCAGGTAGCCTTCATATCCCAGCTGGTACAGCTGTTTGACCGCATCGTACACCGGCACATCGCCCAGACCCATCATACGGTACTCGATTTCGCCGTTGTCATCAACCACCGAATCCTTCACCTGGACGTAACGGATTTCCTTTCCCAGGTTTGCCACTGTCTGCTTTGGTTTTTCTCCACAGTTGCGGAATGGATGCTGAATATCCCACAATACGCCGCGGCTCTCCGGGCAGGCATCGGCAATAAAGGTTGCCAACTTCGCCGAATCGGAAAGCAAGCCGCAGCTTTCCACCAGCACCCGAACATTTTTGTTTGCCGCATAGCTGCACAGCTGTTCATACCGCTCTTTTGCCGCAGGCAAATCTGCCGGTACCGGATTTGGGTCGAGGGTCAGCAGAACCCGAACAAACGGGATGCCGTTTTGGGAGGCAAAGTCAATTTGATTTTTTGCCTGCACCATCTGCTGTTCCCCTTCCCTGCTGCCCATCGGGTCCCCCAATACGACCGAGGAAGCAATCATTGCGATTTCAATGCCCGCCTGTGCCAGCTGTGTGCGGGTCTTTTCCAGGTGCTCTGCATCAAAGATGGTAATTTTCATTGGGTCGATCTCATCTTCCACTCCGCGAATCTCCAGACCGTCGATTCCCATATCCTTTGCAGTCCCCAGTATCTCAGCCCAGTCCCATTGCGGACAGCCGATTGTCGAAAAACCTAATTTCATCGCAAAAATCCCTTCCCTTCTCAAGTTGCCCGCGCGATGCCGCAGGCTGTTTGTGGACTATTTTATCACAATTTCCCGATGATTTCAACGCCGCCCTTCCAAGCTTTCACAAAACCTTCGCAAAAAAGAAAAAGGGAAGGGCATTTAAACGCCTCTTCCCTGATTGTTTGCTAGTTTTCCCATTTTCGCAGCACCTTTCGTCCGCCTTCGCCGGTGGTGCCATCTGTTTTGTTATCCCGACTGTCGGAGCTGTCCTCCTCTTTTTGCTGCTCCTGCGCATCTTGCGCCACATACAGCAGTACAACATCGCTGCTGTCTTTTTTCATCTGTGTCCCTGCCTGCGGGTCGGTGCGAAAGATTTTCCCCTCGTCCACCGCCTGGCTGGAGCCATTGATGATTTTATACTGTTTGTTCATCTCTCCAAGGATTGTGATTGCCTCCTCCGGTGTCTTTCCCACCAGCTGCGGCAACGGTTCGCTTGCAGAGCCTTTGCTGACATATAAGGTGATGGTGGTCTTGCGCCCGATGGTGGTTCCCGACTGGATCGACTGATTGGCAACCACACCCTTTGCAAATTCCTCGCTGTACTGTTCCATCGTTTCAAAGTAGTACCATGGCTCAAACTGGTCGGAGGCAAGCACCTCTGAGGCTTTTTTGCCGATAAAATTATCCACCTTATGTTGCTGCTGTTCGGTTCCTGAGGAAATCTGCACATTCTGCTCCTGCTGAGAAGCCGGCTCAGAGGCTTGATTCCAGTTACTGCTGATTGCACGGATGAGTCTGGGTGTCCCCAGCGCCAGCACCAACAGGGTTGCTGCCATCGTGACCACCAGATAGAAGCTTCCTTTTTTCATCCGAGTCTTTTCCTGCGGCGGATGCGGCTTGGGCTGCTCCTCCAGCAGCTCCTCCTTTGGAGGCAACACCGCAGTGGACTCCTGCGGCTGAAAGTGTACCGTATCCAGATGAACGGTTCGGTCGGTCAGGGTCGGCTGCTCCACCGTAAAAACTGCCGTATTGGAAGTTGTTTCCTCCAGCATGGCAGCAATAAAAGCATCCATACTGTCAAACCGCTCTTCCGGCTTTAAAGCAAGCGCCCGATACAAAGCATCCGAAATATTCTGCGGAATCCTTTCATCCAGCAAGATTGGCTCCATCAGCCGATCCTGCTGCTGACGAACAGCCGCATCCGGCACTACAACACCGGTCAATACCCGGTAGGTCACTGCTGCGATTGAGTACAGGTCAGTCCAGCCGCCGCGCCAGCTTTCCGGCTGGTATTGCTCCGGTGCGCTGTATCCGGCAAACAGCTGCGGCTCCATCTCTCCGGTCGCAGTGCGCATCTCCAACAGAGAAAACCCGCGCCAGTAAACGCGGTTTTCTTCATCCAGCAGGATATTTTCCGGGCTAATGCCCTGATGGGTAATTCCCTTTTTGTGCAGGGAAGAAAGGCTGTTGTACAACGGCAGCAGGTATTTTTTTGCACGGCACCAGCACTGACGTCCGCCCGCCTGCCTGAGCTTTTCTTCCAGCGTGCTGACTTGCAGATGCTCGCTTGCCACATAAACGGTGGCATTCTGCTCAAACAACTGAACAATGGGGATAAGGCAGCTGTTCTCCTTCTCCTGCTGCAAAATGCGGTAGAGGTCCTGAAAGGAGGCACGAAAATATTTGAACTCGGTGGCGTGCCCTGCCAAAGGCTGAAGGGAATCTGCATCGTCACACCGGCAGGCAATACCCGCAGGGAAAAATTCCTGAAGCTGCACCACATCCCCTACGATGCAATCCTGTGCAAGATAGAAAATCCCCTCCCCGTTGCTTCCAAGGCAACGCACGATGCGGTATTCTCCCACACGGCTGCCTTCCTCCAGCGGTCGTCGTTCTGCCCGCGTATTTTCGTTCATCTGCCTTCTCACCTCCCTGCACTCCTATTATTGTAGCACCACTATAACAGTATTGCTCAAAAATGTCAAGTCATCATGCCGCTTTCCCGCTGAAAAAGGAAAAAATTTCAGAGTATCTTTACAATTCAACTGCCAACATCACCCCAAAAGCTGTCGGTTGCTGTCCGCTTTTCTTTTTTCTTGCAGACTGCCTGTGTCCTGCGCGATTTCGTCCTCGATGCACACCTTGTACAGCGCTGCCTGCTTTGCGCCCACCTGCTCCATCAGCGCTTCCAGCAGGACCATCTGGTAAAATACCCGCTGCGGGAACACCTCGTCGGCAGCGTGCAGGGCGCTCAGCCAGTGCAGGGAAGGATTGCGCAGCAGCCATCCCAATTCAAACAAAAGCTCCCGGTCAAGGGTCAGTTCCTGACGGCTGCTTTTGTTTGCGCTGACACACAGGGCAAAGCGGCGCAGGCTGTCCAATCCGCCGACACACAGCCGCTCTTCGCCTGCCGGTCTGCCGACGGCTCCCTTGCGCAAAATCTGTACTGCCAGCTGGCGCAGGCTCTCCTGCTCTGTCCGGTCGCCCACCAACTTGGAGCAGCGCTCCCACAACACCCTCCATCCCAATGGTACACTGTACCACTCCATAGCATCTGCCTGCTGCCCTGGGTAAAACAGCTGGGTGCTCAAATCTCCGCTGTGTGCGCCGATTGTGATCGGCTGCCTGGACCGCGCCTGTAAAATGCGTGCTGCCGCTCTTGCCTGCCTGCCGCTGCAAGCTGCACACAGCTGCACCCCTGTCGGCAGACGCTGCTCCAACCTCTTCCGACTGCCTGCCTCATAACGCAGCACACCATATCCCCAGAGGGTCGTGCTGCTGCAAAACAGCTGCTGTGCCAGCTGCGCCAGTCCTTCTGCTGCCTGCACGGTTTTGTCCACATCCAGACTGCCCTGTTCATTCAAAAAATCCTCTTGCACCTGCCTTCTCAACAGGCAGTAGCTTCCTTCCTGCCCGCTCTCCTGCACCGACAGCACCATCCGGTCGGTGTACAATCCGATGTTTGCCCTTCTCATCAATCCAAAAAGCCTCCTTCGCATCATGCTGCCGTTATTCTTTCCATTTCCCGGTCTTTTTAATCAGCAAACGTTTCTGCTCCGTTTTCATTTGCCAAGGATTGTGGTATGATATTCTTATTTGATGTTATCTTTTGCTCCATAGAAAGGAAGGCTCATACAATATGAAGGTCCTGCTTACCGCCCTCAATTCCAAATACATCCATACCAATCTGGCTGTCCGCTACCTGAAGGAATATGCCGCACAGTACGGCTATGGCTGTGAAATTGCCGAATACACCATCAACCAGCATCTTCCCGACATCCTTGAAGAGGTCTACCGCCGCTCGCCGGACGTCCTGTTGCTGTCCTGCTACATCTGGAACATCGGCATGATGATGGAGCTTGCTGAGGAGTACCGCCGCATCTGCCCGCAGACCATCATCCTAGCCGGTGGTCCCGAAGTCAGCTACAACAGCGCACAGCTTTTGCAGGAGCAGCCTGCCTTGGACGGCGTGCTGTGCGGAGAAGGGGAAACCGCCTTTTTGGAGTACCTGCGCTTTCTCAATGGAGAGCTGCCCATCGAGCAGGTACACTCGCTGTGCTGGCGGGATAAAAACGGAACGATCCAAAGCAATCCTGCCGCCGAGCTGATGGACATGGCACAGCTGCCCTTTCCCTATCCCGACATCGACCAACTTAGCGGGCGCATCCTCTACTTCGAGTCGATTCGCGGCTGTCCCTTCCGTTGCAGCTACTGCCTGTCCTCGGTTGCCGGCAGGGTGCGCTATCTTCCTTTGGAATTGACCTTCCAGCGGCTCCAGCGCTTTCTGGATGCCAGAGTACAGCAGGTCAAATTTGTGGACCGCACCTTCAACTGCTCCAAAGAGCACGCAATGGCAATCTGGCGCTATCTTGCCGAGCACGACAACGGGGTCACCAACTTCCACTTTGAGCTGACCGCCCATCTGATTGACCAGGAGATGATCGACTTTCTTTCCACCGTGCGGCAGGGACTGTTCCAGTTTGAAATCGGCGTGCAGTCTACCAACCCCGATACCATCCGTGAGATTCGCCGCACTACCGACACCGAACGACTTCTTGCCATCTGCCGCCAGCTGGACAAGCCCAAAAATATCCACCTGCACCTCGACCTGATTGCCGGTCTGCCGTATGAGGATTTGGAGAGCTTTGGACGCAGCTTCGACACCGTCATGCAGATTCGCCCGCAGCAGATGCAGCTTGGATTTTTAAAGGTGCTCAAAGGTTCGCTGATGGAACAGAAGGCACCGGAGTATGGGCTGGAATACAGCCGCCGTCCGCCCTTCACCTTCATCCGCACCCGATGGCTCGATTATCCGCAGCTGCTCCAACTCAAAGAGATGGAATCGGTGGTGGAGGACTATTACAACAGCGGACTGTTCGGCAATCAAATCGAATGGATGATCTCGCAGGAGGCTTCTCCCTTCTCCTTCTTCCTGGATTTTGGCGCCTGGAAGGTGGAACATCAGCTGCATCTGATTCCACAGGGAATTGCTGAGCGCTGTACCACCCTTTGGGATTACTATTTTTCTCGTTACCCTGAGCGCGCCGAACAGGAGGGACTGCTGCACGACCTGTGCCTGTTCGACCTGTGCCTGCACACCAAGCCGCAAAAACTGCCCGAACGGGTCACCACCCAGGCAAACCTGCCCTACCGCGAAGCAATTCGCGCGCTGTTCCGCGACGAAGCACAGCTGCGCTGCCTGTTCGGAGAAGAAAACTTCCTTCAGCACAGCCGCCAGGCGCACCTTCAGGTATTCTCCTTTGACCCGCAAACCCGTCAGCCGAGGCTGTGTGCCATGCTGTTTGATTATCACCGCCGCGACCTGCTGGGCAGGGCAAAGGTCACTGACGTCAGCGAGCTGATTTTATAATAAGAAAAAGTTATTTTAAATTGTATCGTTGCTTCGGCAGTTTTCCTCTTGTTTTCTTTCTGAAATATGGTATTATTGTACTGATTTCCTTTTTTGTAGTATACAGTTTCTATGAGAATATTTTGCATCTTAAACGAATTTTTCGTCAAAATTATAGTATATTCTCCAATTTTTCCGGCAAGTCTGGTAAAAACGTTCATTTTTGTTCCGCTTTTCAGAAAAAGTGGCAGTTTGTGCTGGAATTTTTGCACAGTTTGTGATATGATTACAGTATAGATGTGAATTTTACCAAATCAAGATAATCCGTTTAAGCAAATTTACCGTGAATCAATCTTTATCATACAGGAGGAAGTACTGTGAATAATACCGGTTTCTCAAAAGGTGACATTCTGGTCCCCAATGTTGAAAATATGACTGCGTGGAGTGTCATTGCTTGTGACCAGTACACCTCCCAGCCGCAGTATTGGCGCGAGGTGGAAAAGTTTGTGGGAACCAAACCTTCCACTTTAAACATGATGGTGCCGGAAATCGACTTCACCAGCACCGACCTGGAGCAGCACATTGCCTCCGTTAACCGCGCCATGCGCACCTACCTGCGCCGACATCTGTTCAGCGAGGTACACGATTACATCTACACCCGCCGTATCCTTTCCAACGGCAAGGTCCGCTGCGGACTGATCGGCGTCATCGATCTGGAGCAGTATGAATTCAATCCCGGCTCCCGCACCACTGTCCGTGCGACCGAAGGGGTCATCCAGAACCTTATCGAGCCAAGGCTGAACATCCGTGATGTCGCTCCGCTTGAGGTGTCCCACACCATGCTGCTGATTGACGACCGCGAAAATGCCGTCTTTGCTCCGCTCGAACAGCAGACCCAGCAGATGCAGCAGCTGTACTCCTTCGATTTAATGAAGGACAGCGGCAGCATCAGCGGCTATCTGGTTACCCCGCAGCAATCCGAGCACATCGACCGCACACTTTCTTCCCTTGCCAACATCGACCGGATGGAAGAAAAATACGGCATCACCGACAAGGGCATCCTGGTCTATGCAGTAGGCGACGGCAACAACTCGCTGGCAACTGCCAAGCTACACTATGACAACCTCAAGCGCACCCTCTCCCCGCAGAAGCTGCAAAATCATCCTGCACGCTACACCTTAGCAGAGATTGTCAACCTCAACGACCCATCCTTCGACTTTGAGCCAATCAACCGAATGGTGTTCGGCGTAGATACCGCAAACTTCCTGCATCAGCTCAGCCGGATGCACCGCATCTCCTTCACGCCGCAGGAAGGTCAGCAGTATTTTGACTGTGTTATCGGCAACGAAACCACCCGCATCTGGATTGCCGACCCATCCTCCAACGTGGTCACCGGCACCGTCCAGAATTTTATCGACCACTATATCCGCGAATTTTCCGGCAAGGTGGACTATGTCCACGGGGAAACCATCGTGCGCAAGCTGGCAGCTCAGGTGGACAATATCGGCATCCTCTTCCCGCCGATTCCAAAGCAGTCGCTGTTTGAAACCATCCTGATTGACGGCGCCCTGCCGCGCAAGACCTTCTCGATGGGTACCGCAGCAGACAAACGCTTCTATCTGGAATGCCGCAAAATCAAACCGTAAAATCATCCTAATCCCCGAGTCTGCGACTCGGGGATTTTTTTATCCTCCAAAAATTCCGATTGATTTTTTCTATTTTCCCTCGCTTGTACTGCTTCACCATCCATGATAAAATAATATCAGGAACCATCAACAGGAGATGGTCCCTGCCGTATCGAATCAATCAAGGGGGATTTTGTATGGAATATGAAGGTCAAATCTGCCGTCCGCCGATGGAACGCTCCTCTTATATGCTTCCCGTAGCAGTAGGCTGCTCTTACAATCGCTGTACCTTCTGCACGCTGTTCAAGCACCTTCGTTACAGACCCCTGCCCATAGAACAGGTGGAGCAGGAGCTCAAGCGGGTCAGCGCAGCAGGAGGCAATCCGGTGCAGATCTTTTTGGGCGACGGCAACGCCCTTGGCATGGAAACCGACCATCTGCTGCACATCTTGGAGCTGATACACCGCTACTTTCCCGGCTGCCGAATGGTCAACATGGATGCCACCGTCACCAACATCAGCCAAAAATCGGACGAGGAGCTGCGGCTGTTGTACGACCAGGGGGTGCGCAGGCTCTATCTTGGCATCGAAAGCGGGCTGGATGATGTGCTTTCCTTTACCAAGAAGGACCACAACCTCCAACAGGCGTACTGCCAAATCGAACGGATGAAAAACGCCGGCATGATTTTCAACGCCCACATCATGACCGGCATTGCCGGAGCGGGCAGAGGAACGGAAAATGCACAGCAGACTGCTCTGTTTTTTAACCGCACCCAACCGGAACGCATCATCAACTTTTCTCTTTTCCTCAACCGGCGCGCGCCGCTCTTCCGTGATTACCAGGCAGGACGCTTTACTCCCGCCAGCGAACTGGAAAATCTGATGGAGGACCGACTGCTGGTTTCCCTGCTTCAGGTTCCCGGTCTGCACTACGATGGAATGCACGATATGCTCAAGGTCCGTGTGCGCGGAACCCTGCCGCAGGACCGCGAAAAGATGCTGAAAAAATTTGATGAAGCCATCTCCCACTGGCAAACACAACCGCCGGTCTATGCTGTTTTAGGGGAGGAACACACCTTTTCCAGCAACGAGATTTCCACCGACCAAAGCGTATAACAAAACACAAAAAAAGGACATCTCCTATTCGGAGATGTCCTTTTTTACTGATTTTTTACAGATTACAGGATGTCGTATGCGCCGTCGCACTGTGCTACAACTGCACTGTTGTAGAACGCTTCCATACCTGCGATCATATAATCGAGGTCAAGCACACCGGCTGTTTCATAGCTGGAGTGCATCGCAAGCTGTGCCATACCGATGTCCACAGTGTTGAGGGAAACGTGGGTGTTTGCAATGTTGCCCAGGGTAGAACCGCCTGCAACGTCCGAACGGTTGACAAAGTGCTGGTACGGTACGTTCTTTTCTTCGCACATCTTCTGGAAGATTGCCGAAGAAACTGCATCGGTGGTGTACTTCTGGTTTGCGTTGTGTTTAATCACGATACCCTCGTTGAGGTAAACCGGGTTGGTCGGGTCGGAGATTGCCGGATGGTTTGGATGCAGTGCGTGTGCATTATCTGCCGACAGCATGAAGCTGGAAGCAACTGCGGTGTGATACTGCTCCTCGGTGCGTCCCAGGTTTTCATTGATGCGGTGCAGAACGTCATACATAAAGGTGGAGTTTGCGCCCTGCTTGGTGCTGCTGCCAACCTCTTCGTTGTCGAAGATGGCGCAGACCGATACGCTCTGGCTGTTTTCTCCCTTCAGGAATGCCTTCAGAGAGGAGAATGCACATTCCAGGTCGTCCAGTTTTGCACAGGACATATACTCGTTGTGCGCACCCCATACGGTCGGAGCGGTGCGGTTGTACAGGAACAGGTCGGTGGAGATGATGTTCTCCTCTGCGGTTCCGCAAGCCTCTGCAACCAGCTTATTGAAGGTGTCCTTGGAAGCGGCATCGCCGTACAGCGGCAGGAGGTTTACCTGTGGGTTGTATTTCATGCCGTCGTTTACGGTACGGTCCATGTGGACAGCCAGATTTGGGATGACCAGCAGGTCGCGGTCGATGTTGAGCAGTTTAGTTGCAACACCGGTTTCGGTCTTGACCAGCGCACGACCGGCAATCGACAGCGGACGGTCAAACCAGGTGGAATAAATCATGCCGCCGTAGCGTTCGGTGTTCAGCTGAACATATTTGCCCTTGACCACCTGCTCCGGGTGATCTTTGATCTTGAAGGTCGGGGAATCGCTGTGGCTGGCAACGATGTGGAAGGATTTGAAGTTTTTGGTTGGGACCTTGAATGCGATGACAGAGGAAAGGTTGCGGGTCACAAAGTATTTTCCGCCCTCTTTGATCTGCCAGTTTTTGTTTTCGCACAGCTCCTCAAAGCCCTGCTCGGTCAGCTGTTTTTTTACATTTTCGATGACATGAAAACAGCTTGGGGATTGCTGAATAAAGTCGAATAATTCCTGTACGTGCTCTAAAGCCATAAGAATCTTCCTTTCCGGTATTTTATCATAATCTGAACAAAACAATGGTAGTAAAGACCTTCCCCTCAGTAAAAATTGCCGAAGTTCCAGACAACTTCATTATAAAAGGTTTCCCCTTTTCTGTCAACAGCGACTTGACTGTAAACGGCAGAATTTCCCAACTGTCAAACAAACAGAGAAACGCCGCCTTCCGGTTTTGGCTTTGCAGCGCAGCCGGAAGACGGCATCTCTCACAGGATGGACTTTCTATCAAATGGTAAACGGGAAATCAATTTTATCTTTTTTTGGAAATGACGGTCGCCGCCAGTGCGGACACAGCTGCTGCCGCTGCTGCCAGTGCCAGATGGTCCTCGGCTCCGGTGTCCGGGTTGGTCTTGTCTACGCCGCCTGCCTGATAGTCCTGATTTTCGGAATAAGAGCCATTCTGACCGTCACTTTGACTGCCACTCTGGCTGTTGGTCTGACTATTCTGGTTGGTGTTCTCCGAAGGAGTCTGCTGGGTACCGGCAAAGCTTTCGTCCACCAGTGTGCCGTCTGCAATCGCCTTGTCGGTGATGACAAATCTGCCCAGGTTTTTGGTCTGGAAAGAAAGGGTCTGCGCATCCAGATCGACCGTTGCATCCAGCTGGTGCAATCTTCCCTGCAAATAACGGTAGACATAGAACTGACCACCAAAATCCTCCATCTCCTCCGACAGGTCGATGGTCATGGTGCCGGTAAAATCAAATGCCGGTCCGCCCGGGAAGGAGATGTATTTGAAATTCTGGTCCTCAAACTTGGAGGACACCTCCTTGATGGCGCGCTCGTTGTGCAGCAGATTGAGCGATTCCTGACCGGAAACCCGCACCTGATAGCTCCACAGACCGTTGGTAAAGGTCACCTTGCCGCCGTCGGCAGCTTTGTCCAGCTGTTCAAACTGCTTGGTGGTAATGACCGGAGCGTCCGCTGCAACAAAGACCGAACCGCCGTCCTCTACATCTGCCAGCGCTTCATCGGGGATGGTTGGATAACCCACGGTCATCTCCGCCTGCACACTTCCTACTGCTTTTCCGTTGGAGCGTTTGACCGCCTTGACCGTTCCTTCCACTTCGGTCTGTGCAGTCGGCCAGCCTGCCTGTGCGGTCACCTCCAGCTGATAGCGGTCGCCTTCCTTCTCTACCTCAAAGGACGAGAGGACCGAACGTCCGTTTTTGGTTTCTGCACGCAGCCGCAGGTCCTCCAGATGCTCGTCGGTCAATGGGACCAGCTTGCCATCCTCCTGCTCCAAGTAGAGCGGATAGGTGTAGCTCTGACCCGGCTGGATGAGCTGTTCAAAAGTTTCTTCGCCAAAGCTGAGTTTGAGCGACTCGTCCGACATCACGTTGACGGCATCTGCCTGTCGTGCAAAGGCGGTCACGCTCATGGCAGACATCGCGCAGGCTGCTAAAAAGATGGATACAAATTTTTTCATGGTAATTCCTCCTGAGAATGTTTGATTTACTTTTGTCCTGTCGTTTGTGTCCTGACGCTATTATAGATGTCGTACTCTCTTTTTTCAACCGGTGGATTCTTCCAGCCTTGCCTTTTTAGTTGTGCAAAATATCTTTCTTTTTTTTATTTTCACTCATGTTTTTGTGCTGTTTCCCCTGTTTTCAGAAATTGGATGATTTTTTAAATACTTTTTCCGGTTTTCCTGCCAGCAGCTGCCCCTGTATACAGCCGTTGGCAATGCCGGTGCATCTTTCCACCGGTCTGCTTCTGCCGTTTTGCCTGCTCCTGATGCAAAAGGCGGGCTGCAAAGGGCTGTTTTGCCGCCTGTCGGGCACCTCCTTTCAAAACACAAATCATCAGTATATGCTGCTTGCTGCGCTTTGTTTCCTGTGTACAGGCACAAAATCCCCTTTCCTCCATAAGCTGTTAACAGGCAGGAGCCTTACCGCACCGATAAAAAAACAGTTGGGATGTTTAACCGCGCCCTTTGCCGGTTACAATAACAGGGAAGCAAAATCCAACAAAATCTCGGAGTGTGATCATTGTGAAACGTGGAGATATTTACTATGCGGACCTGAGTCCTGTGGTCGGCTCGGAGCAGGGCGGTGTGCGACCGGTACTTATCGTGCAAAATGACATCGGCAACCGCTACAGTCCAACGGTCATCGCCGCTGCCATCACCAGCCAGACCGATAAGAACAAACTGCCCACCCACATCGAGCTGGACTGCAAACGCTGCGGGCTTTCCAGAGATTCCATCGTGCTGCTCGAGCAGATTCGCACCATCGACAAGCGCCGTCTGCGCGAAAAGATGGGTTCGCTGGATGCCGGTGCGATGTCGCAGGTCAATAAAGCCCTGTCCATCAGTTTTGGGCTGGGCAAAAATCGCTAACATCCGGCTTTCGAATGAGCGTGCTGCCCGACTTTAAAAAAGATTGACCAAAAAGAGTTGCATTTTTCACTGGAGAGATGTATAATGATACCACAATCAAAAATCGACAGGGGAGCTTGTACAGCAGGCTGAGAGGAAGTAATCGAACTTCGACCCTTTAACCTGATGCGGATAATGCCGCCGTAGGAAGTTTGCAAACTTGCTGTTTTAAACGGAGACACCCAATCGGGCGTCTCCGTTTTTTTGCGTTCCAAGGCGCCTTGCTCCTCTGTCGAACCCATTAAGGAGTGGTCATAATGAAAAAAACAAACATCCGTAAATTGTCCATCGCAGGCATCTTCTGCGCAGTTGCCGTAGTCGGCAGCTTCTTCTCCTTCCCGGTCTTTGCCAGCAAATGTGCGCCGGTGCAGCACATGGTCAACATCCTGTGCGCGGTGCTGCTGGGTCCCTGGTATGGGGTCGGGGTCGCCTTTTGCGCCAGCCTGCTGCGCAACCTGCTGGGTCTGGGCAGCCTGATGGCATTTCCCGGCAGTATGTTCGGCGCACTGCTGTGCGGCATCACCTTCTCCAAATGCAAAAAAATCATGCCTACCCTGCTGGCAGAGGTGTTCGGCACCTCCATCCTGGGCGGACTGTGCGCCTATCCGGTTGCCATCCTGCTGATGGGACAAAGCGCAGGCGAGGTTGCCTTTTATGCCTACATCATCCCCTTTTTGGTGTCCACTGCCGGCGGAGCAGTTCTGTCGGGCATTTTGCTGTACACCTTGCAGCGGGCAGGCGTTTTAAAGAATATGCAGGCACAGCTTGCCCGATAAAGGGAGGTCACCCATCTTGCTTTCCACCTGTCTTGCCAATCTGCATGAAAAATCCCCGCTGGTTCACAGCATCACCAATTTTGTCACCGTCAACGACTGTGCGAATCTCCTGCTTGCCTGCGGCGCACGTCCCATCATGGCAAGCGACCCGCAGGAGGCAGCCGAAATCACCGCTGCTGCCGATGCGCTGAACATCAACATCGGCACGCTCAACCATCTGCTTGTCCCTGCCATGCTGGATGCCGGTCGAACTGCCAACCGGCTTGGCATCCCGGTCCTGCTGGACCCGGTCGGGGTTGGAGCTTCCTCCCTGCGCAGGCAGACGGTTGCACAACTGCTCAAAGAGCTGAAGTTGACCGCCATCCGCGCAAACGCTTCGGAAATCCGTGCGATTGCCCGATTGGAGCAGGCACAGCCCAGCGGTCCCAGCGCAGGTGTGGATGCGCTTCCCGGTGACCTTGTCACAAAAGAGCAGCTTGGGCAGAATATCAAGCTTGCCAGACAGTTGGCAGAAAAACTTGGCTGCATCATCCTCCTGACCGGTCCGGTGGACATCGTCACCGATGGAAAAAAAGCGGTGTGCATCTACAACGGACACCCGATGATGAGCCGCATCACCGGAGCAGGCTGCCAGCTGTCCGCCCTGACCGCCGCCTTTTTGGCTGCCAATCCCGATTCCCCGCTGGATGCCGCGGCTGCTGCCGTCTGCACCATGGGACTGTGCGGGCAACTTGCCTTTGAACGAATGAAGCCCGGCGACGGCAATGCCAGCTTTCGAACTTATTTGATTGATGCCGTCTTTTGTATGACTCCCGAACAACTGCAAAGAGGTGCTGATTATGAAATTCGATAGAAACTCCCTGCTGCTGTATGCGGTCACCGACCGCAAATGGACCAGCCCGCAGGTCAGCCTGTATGACCAGGTCTGTGCTGCCATCGACGGCGGTGTCAGCTGCGTGCAGCTGCGCGAAAAGCAGCTGGATGAATCTGATTTTCTTGCACAAGCCCGGCTCATCGGCAAGCTCTGCCGCGCCCGTCGGGTCCCCTTCATCATCAACGACAATGTGGAGCTTGCCCTGCGCTGTCAGGCAGACGGTGTCCACATCGGTCAGGACGATATGGATGCACAGCAGGTGCGCAAACGCATCGGAGAACAGATGATTCTCGGCGTTTCGGCGCACAATGTTGAGGAGGCACGCACCGCCTTTCAAAATGGCGCGGACTATCTGGGTGCGGGCGCTGTTTTTTCCACCTCCACCAAAAACAACGTCACCACCCTCCCGCTGGACACCCTTCGGGAAATCTGTTCCTCGGTTGAGCTGCCCGTTGTTGCCATCGGCGGCATCGACCGTAGCAACATCCTCAAACTCAAAGGCACCGGTGTTGCCGGAGTTGCAGTGGTATCCGCCATCTTCTCACAGCCCGACCCCTGCCAGGCTGCCCGAGAGCTTGTTGCACTTTCCCGACAGATCATCCCATAGCCAAACCAGCGACAGATTGGGGGCACCACCTTCTGCCGCTTTATAAAAAAATAATGCTACAAAGGAGAATGACCCATGAAAACAGCATTATCCATCGCCGGAAGTGATTCCAGCGCAGGCGCCGGTATTCAGGCTGACATCAAAGCCATGACGATGAACGGTGTATATGCCACCACGGCAATCACCGCACTCACCGCGCAAAACACGACCGGCGTCCGAGCCATCATGGAGGTTACTCCGCAATTTCTTGCCCAGCAGATTGACGCAGTCTTTGAGGACATCCGTCCCGATGCCGTCAAAATCGGGATGGTTTCTTCCCCCGAGCTGGTGAACACCATTGCGGAGCGACTGCATTTTTATCATGCGCAAAATATCGTCGTCGATCCGGTCGTTGTTGCGACCAGCGGTTCGGTCCTTGCCCGTTCCGAAGCAGTCAGCCTGCTCAAAAGCGTTCTTCTGCCTATGGCGACGGTCATCACCCCAAACATTCCCGAAGCGCAGCTGCTTTCGGGAATCGAAATCCACTCCTCTCAGCAGATGCAGCAGGCTGCCCGCATCATCAGCGAGGAATGTGGGTGCGCAGTCCTGTGCAAAGGCGGTCACAGCATCAGTGATGCAAATGACCTGCTGTATGCCGATGGAGAAGCCACCTGGTTTTACGGCAAGCGCATCCAAAATCCCAACACCCACGGCACCGGCTGCACCCTTTCCAGCGCCATTGCCGCCCACCTTGCTTTGGGAGAGGATTTAAAAACCGCCATCCAAAAATCCAAGGAATATATCTCGCAGGCACTTGCTGCCATGCTGGACCTTGGTCACGGAAGCGGTCCGTTGGACCATGCCTTTATTTTGAGGAAAGATTCGCTGCAATAGAAAGGAGAACCAAACAATGGAACGAAATTACACAACACAGATGGACGCCGCCCGCCGCGGCATTATCACCCCGGAACTGGAGACAGTCGCCCGCAAGGAGCAGATGCGCGTGGAGGAGCTTTTGCCGCTGGTTGCCTGTGGTAAGGTGGTCATCCCTGCCAACCGCCTGCACACCTGCATCGACCCGGAGGGCATCGGCTCGATGCTTCGCACCAAAATCAACGTCAACCTGGGCGTTTCCCGCGACTGCAAGGATTATGATGTCGAGATGCAGAAGGTAAACTCTGCCATCGAAATGGGCGCAGAAGCCATCATGGACCTGTCCAGCCACGGAAACACCCAGCCCTTCCGCCGCAAGTTGACCGCAGAATGTCCTGCCATGATCGGCACTGTGCCGGTTTACGACAGCGTCATCCACTACCAGAGGGATTTGGACACCCTGACTGCGCGCGACTTCATCGACGTGATTCGTCTGCACGCAGAAGACGGTGTGGATTTTGTCACCCTGCACTGCGGCATCACCCGCAAGACCATCGACCAGATTCGCAAGCACAAACGCAAAATGAATATCGTTTCCCGCGGCGGTTCTCTGGTTTTTGCCTGGATGTGCATGACCGGCGAGGAAAATCCATTCTATGAATACTACGACGAGATTCTGGACATCTGCCGCGAGTATGATGTCACCATCTCGCTGGGCGATGCCTGCCGTCCCGGCTGCCTTGCCGATGCCACCGACGTCTGCCAGATTGAAGAGCTGGTCCGCCTGGGCGAACTGACCAAGCGCGCTTGGGAAAAGGATGTGCAGGTCATGGTGGAGGGGCCCGGACATGTTCCGATGGACCAGATTGCTGCCAACATGAAGGTGCAGCAGACCATCTGCATGGGTGCTCCTTTCTATGTGCTGGGTCCACTGGTGACCGACATCGCTCCCGGCTATGACCACATTACCGCTGCCATCGGAGGCGCTATCGCCGCGATGAACGGCGCTGCCTTCCTGTGCTATGTCACTCCTGCCGAGCATCTTGCTCTGCCTAACCTCGACGACGTCAAACAGGGCATCATCGCCAGCCGCATTGCCGCCCATGCTGCGGATATTGCCAAGGGCGTGCGCGGCGCGCGGGAAATCGACGACAAAATGGGCGATGCCCGCCGTGCGCTCGACTGGGAGGCACAGTGGGCTTGTGCCATCGACCCACAGACAGCAAAAGCCATCCGCGACGACCGTTCTCCCGAGCATGACGACAGCTGTTCGATGTGCGGCAAATTCTGTGCTGTACGCAGCATGAACAAGGCGCTCAACGGCGAACATATCGACATCCTGTAAGGGCTGCAAAAGGGACGAAAGAGAAAATTCTCTTTCGTCCCTTTTTTTATCGGGAATCCAGTTATTTCATCTCCTGCACCGATTTTGCCACGCTGTGGGTAATCGGTGTCCACTGGACATTTTTGAACAGTGCGACAATGGAAATGGGAACATAGGTAAAGATGAATACCGGGAAGGTAAAGGTATACAGCACCTTTTTGTAAGCCGGCGCCTTAATCTGCTTCCACTCGGTGATGGTGGTCAGCACACCCATCGCAAAGAGGATGACGTAGAAATTGACAAAAGCAAAAAGAACCGATTTTCCTGCCAGCACCACCATCGTGTTCACATAGTGCGGCTGGAGCAGCGCTGTCACCAGAAAAGCAAGGTTCATCGCCAGACACGCCAGCGAAACCAGCGATGCCGGAGCAATGGTCATCAGCATATCGTAGCAGGCGAAGGTGTTTTCCTTTTTGTGGAACAGATTTGCAATCAACGCCTTGCCATACTTCCAGTTGACCTGATAAAAGCCCTTGGACCAACGCATCCGCTGGGTCCACGACTGGCGGAAGGTTTCCGGCTGTTCGTCGTACAGCACAGCCGTTCCGCAATAGCCAATCTTTTCTCCTTCGATTGCGTTGACAATGGAAAATTCGATGTCCTCGGTGAGCAGGTGGAACTTCCATCCGCCGTACCGGCGCACAATCTCGCTGGAAATCAAAAATCCGGTGCCGGAGATGGCGCAGTTGGTTCCCAGCATCATGCGGGCATTGTTCAGATACTTTGCCTCGCGCAGAAACCACAGCGAATATCCTGCGGTAATCCAGTTGGTCGCATAGTTTTTCGAGTTGCGGTAGCTGGTGATGACCCGATAGCCCTGCGAGAAGGTCTTGTTCATCTCCTCGATGTAGTGTTCATCCAGCAGATTGTCCGCATCAAACACCAGAAAGGCATCGTGATATTGATTTCCATAATCCTGCGCAATGCGGTGGAACGCAAAATCCAGCGCGTATCCTTTGCCCACCTGCTGCGGATTGCAGCGCTCATAGACCACAGCGCCCATCTCCCGCGCAACCTGTGCGGTGTCGTCGGTGCAGTTATCCGCAACCACAAAGATGTCCACCAGCTCACGGGGATAACTCTGCTCCTGAATGCTTCGAATCAGATTCGGCAGCACCACCCGTTCATTGCGCGCAGCAATGACCACACCAAAGCGGTGCAAAACCGCCGGCTGCTGTGGGGTGTTGTCCTTTTTGAACAGAACAACCAGGACATATACGAATTGATACAGGTAGCATACGGTCAGAAGTACAAATACAAACAGATTGATATGCCATATGTATTCTTCCATCTCAAAAACTCTCCATTCCTTTTACAGAATTCGTATTTTAATCATACGATTATAGAGTATACCATGAATATGAAAAAAAACAACGACTTATTGTTAAATATTTTACATATTCCTAACATTTCAGCTTTTTGGAAGAAATAAAAATCCATTACAGAAAAAGAAATATGTGTTTTGACCAAAAGAAAAGGAAGGTTTTTGTCGAATCCTTCAAATGCTTTCCTGCTTTCTTTTATATTTTTGCAAATTTGGCTCGCAAGTTTTTAAATCGCTTAATAATGTGCATCATGTGGAACAGCCGCACCAGTGAAGAAACAATTAAAACCCCCACCGCCAGTGCACCGGCAATGGCAAAGGTGTGGATACCGGTTTCGATAAACTGGGAGGTCTGCCCGGAAACACAGTACTCCATCGTGTAATAGATACCGCCTCCCGGCACCAGCGGCAGGATGCCGATGGTCAGAAAGCCGGTGACTGGCGCTTTGAACACCCTTGCCATCACCTCTGCATAGGCAGAAACGATGATGGTGGAAATCAGATACTGCGCCAAATCGTTGCCCAAAAAGCCGCAGGCGACATAAATCACCCAGCTGAGCATCCCGCCTGCCGCCGCTGCAATCATGTGGGGAATCTTGTGAAATTTAAAAATCACACAGAAGGACAGGCAAGCCAAAAAGGTATAGATAAATACCGGAATGTGTTCACTCATTTTCCCATCTCCTCCTTTTCATCAGATTCCAGGGAAGAAGTATCGCAGGGTGGAAATTGCGATACCGGCACCCAGCGCGATACCGATGGCGACCATCAGCGACTCTACCAGCTTGATGATACCGGCAATCAAATCGCCGCCCAGGATGTCCCGCATCACGTTGGTGATGGCAATTCCCGGAACCAGGTTCATCAACGTACCGATAATCATCTTGTCATAGCGGACGGTCCAGCCCATTGCCGTCGTCCACAGTGAAAGCCCTGCCACCAGCGCACTGCCAAAGATGTTCTGGAAAAAGCTGTTGGTATGAAAGTTTCCCAAAAGGGACAATAATAAGAACAAAAGGATGCCGATGAAGAAGGAAGCGATGCTGTCGGGAAAAAATCCGCCATAAAACAGGGTGAAGGATGCCGAGATGGAGGCGGTGAAAAACATATTAGTCCAGAAGGAGTAATCCTTTTTATTCATGATTGCTGCCAGCTTCTGCTGGATGACCGGCAGCTCCGGTGTTTCCGCGCAGATGTGCCGGCACAGGTTGTTGAGCTGGTCGATGCGGTCAAAATCCAGACCGGAGGAGCGGTTGCGCTTGAGTCGGGTCAGTGCATGACCGGTTTCATCGTTGATGGTTACAATGATGCAGGAAGGGATGGAAAAGACCTCCGCCTCGGGAAAGCCGTATGCTTCCAGCATCCTGCGGATGGATTCCTCCACACGATAGATCTCCGCACCGCTTTGCAGCAGCCTCCAGCCGATTTCTGTTGTTATTTCCAGCAATTCGTCGTTGTTCATCCGCCATCATCCTCTATTATCATAAATTGATTCGAATTCGTTTGCATTTTCTCAAAAGCGACGGTCAAGCCGCCAACTTTGAGTATTATAACACACTCCTCGCCTCTTTCCTACTGCTTTTTCTGCACAAACCTTCTTCTTTTGCAAAATTCTTCCCTGTTTTTTACTGTTTTGCCCTCGATTCACAAAAGTTTGGAAAAGCAGCATTTCTTTTTTAGAAAAAAGATGCTATAATGGATTCGCTGTGTATACTGCTTTCATCAATCTACGTCAGGAGAATTTGCTTGAACAAATACTGGAAACTGATTTCAAACACTTTGATTTTTGCCATCGGCACCTTCAGCTCCAAGGTGCTGGTGTTTCTTTTGATGCCGCTGTATACCTCAGTGCTCTCAGAAGCAGAATATGGCACGGTCGACCTGATGGTGCAGGTGGGCAACTTTTTGCTGCCGCTGGTTTCCTGTGGCATCATCAACGGTATCATCCGCTTTGGTCTGGACAAGTACTACAAAAAGAGCGACGTCTTCACCACCGGCTTTCTGACCATTCTGGGCGGATTTGGCATTCTGCTGGTGCTGGAGCCACTGCTTTGTCATATCTCCTACCTAGGAGACAACACCATGATGATCTATGTCTTTGTGCTGATGTCCTCCATGCGCTCCCTGTGCTCGCAGTTTGTGCGGGCAAAAGGGTATGTCAAGCTGTACGCCTTGGATGGCATCCTCTCCACTGCCACCACCATCTTCTTCAATGTACTGTACCTTGTGGTGCTCAAATGGGGAATCAACGGCTATATTCTGGCAATGATTTCGGCGGACACCCTTTCCACCCTCTTTTTGTTCTATCTTGCCGGTCTGCACCGGTATCTGCACCTGCGTGGATTGGACCTGCGCACCTCCAAAGAGATGTTGCGATACTCGATTCCTTTGATTCCCAACTCTATCTTCTGGTGGATCAACAACATGGCAAGCCGTTATCTGATTGCTTATTTTCTGGGCACCACCGAAAACGGTCTGTTTGCCGTCGCCTACAAAATCCCGACGGTCATCGTGCTGATGTCCAATATCTTCATGGACGCCTGGCAGATGTCCGCTGTCAGCGACGTCCCCAAAAAACGGGCGCAGTTTTTCACCCGCGTCTTTGTCTGCTACCAGGCGCTGCTGTGTACCGCCGCTTCCGGCTTGATTCTGTTCTCGAAAGTTATCACCAAGGTGCTGGTCGCCGACTCCTACTACATTTCCTGGAAATACATCCCGCTTCTGCTGATTTCGACCATTTTCTCCTGTATGTCCACCTTTTTGGGCAGCGTATATATGGTGGAGAAAAAGAGTATGCTCAACTTCATCACAACCGGTGCAGGCGCTGTGCTCAACGTTCTGCTCAACCTCTTCTTTATCCCTATCTTTCAGGTCAACGGCGCTGCATTTGCCACTTTGACAAGCTATGCAGTGGTTTTTGTCCTGCGCGCACTGGACACCCACCGCTTTATCCCGATGAAATTTCACCCGATGCGTCTGACCTTCAATGTTGCTGTCCTGCTTTTGCAGGCGTTTCTGATGATTTTTGAAGTCAAGGGGTGGATTGCCTGGGAAATATTGCTGACTGCCCTGATGCTGGTCATCAATATGGGCGCGCTGTGGTCCACGGTCCGGCAGGTACTTTTTAAACGCCGCTCTCCGGCACCCTCTCCTCAAAAACACGAAAATTAAAAAAAGCCTCATCTGTCTTTATCAAAATCCAAGACAGATGAGGCTTTATTTGTAAGCGATCAGATACCCGTTATTCCCACAATATTTTAAAACTTTTTGTTTAGCAGCTTCGTTTAGCGATGGTATTCCTGAACTGCTGCTTTCAGCTCAGCCAATTCTTCTTCGCTGACCGACTCTCTGGAAATGAACGAAAGGATAAAATCCTTCGAAGAACCAGCAAAGATGCGGTTGCACAGATTTTCCAGCTCAGACTGCTGTACCTGCTGTTTGGTAACCAGCGGGGTGACGATAAAACCTGGCTCCTGTCTCTCCAGCGCTCCGCGGAGGGTCAATCTTTTAATCACCGTGTAGGTGGTGTTCTTCTTCCAGTGAAAAGCATCCAGAGAATAAGCCGCCAGTGCGGAGGCAGAGATTGGGGCATGCTCCCAAATATACTCCATCAATGGATATTCCGCTTCAGAAATTTTAACACAGTTCATTCCAACACAACCTTTCTTAGAAAAGCAATCGGGTCTATATCACTAAAATAAGCCTACCATTTTAGTTGCCCTGTGTCAATCGGTAATCTAAAAAACTTTAAAAATGTTTACAAATTCGTGGAATTTTCTTGCTTCGCTTTTGCCTATTTTTCACCTATAGAACAAAAAAATCACACATTTTTATCTTTTGCGACATTCCTCTTGTCCGATTCATGTAACAAAATCAACTATTTGGTCTTGGCAAACATCTGTACCCAGTAGTAGCTTCCGCTCTCATCCTTCGCTCTGCCAAAGCCGACCTTGGTGTATTTTTCGTTTAAGATATTCGCCTTGTGGCCCTTTGACTCCATCCAGGACTGCATGGTGGACTGTACGGTCTTCTGTTTTTCGTTGATATTTTCTCCCCACCAAGAGTAACTGACGCCCGCATCATCCAGCGCTGTCTTGGATTTCTTTCCGTTTGGACGGGTGTGGTCATAGGATTGTTTGCACTCGTTTGCGCGGCGCTGTGCTGCTTTGCCAATCTTCTTGTCCAGTTCCAAAGGAGCAACTCCCACCTTCTTACGGGCAGCGTTGACACTATCCAGCATCTCCTGCTGCCAGCTCTCCTCGTCCTTCTCCTTGTCTTTTTTGCTTTTAGTCGTCCATTCGCCCTGTTCGGTTTTCATCCCCTCCGGCACCCTTCTCAACGCCGCATGGGTGTGGATGGGAGCAAGGGTCATCAGTATCAGTGCCGCCGCCAGCCCTGCCATTCTTCTGTTCATTCCCGCTTCTCCTCATTCATAATTTGTTTTGTTTTAGGGATATGGTTTGGCAATACTTCCATGTTAAAATAAAGTTAGATTCTTCCCCATTATAAACGATTTCCCATTTCTTTTCAATCGAGTTGTTCATTTATCTTTCACTTATCATTTATCAATCTGACAGGAGGTCACCCGTTATGCTCTATCAAACCAATGCTTTGAAGAACTTTTGTTTTACCGATAGTCCCCTGGACCGTGAGCAGAAAAAACAGGCAATCAAGCAGCAAGCTGCCCGACTGGAAAAGTTGCAGCTACTGGTCAAACAGAGCGCCCTTCCGGTCATTGTGCTGGTGGAAGGTTGGGGTACTGCCGGAAAGGGCAGCCGCATTGCTTCGATGATTGCACCGATGGACCCACGTTTCTTTGAGGTCATCTCGGTGCCCAGTCCCACACCCGAGGAGCTTGCCAAGCCGTTTTTGTACCGTCACATGAAAAACATCCCGGAAAACGGCAAATTCCTCTTCCTCGATTCCGGCTGGATGGACCAGACCATCCGCGAGTATCAGTCGGGCAGCTTCTCGGTCAAGGAGTACGAGCGCCGTCTGGAGGAAATCTGCGTCTTTGAACGCCAGCTGTGCGACAACGGCTACCTGTTGGTCAAACTGTTTTTGCACATCGGACAGGAGGAGCAGCACAAACGCATCCAGCATCTGCTGAAAAACCCGGACACCGGTTGGCGAGTCAGCGGACACGACCACTGGCAGAGCCGTCACTATGAGCAGTGCCTTGCTGACTTTGATGACTACCTCTGCGCCACCGACCGTCCATATGCTCCGTGGCACATCATCGACTCCACCCACCGCAAGCAGTCTGAGCTGGAATGTTTGACCATCCTGTGCGATAGCCTACAGGCAGCTTTGGATGCCAAGGCGGAGGGAAAAGCCATCGGCAGCCAGAGCTTCCCCGAATTTTCCCCCAACAGCCAATCCTTCCCGCTGGTTCCGATGCCAAAGCTACAGGAGGTCGCCCTCGACCGGCAGCTTGGTCGCAGCGAATATAAGGAAGCGCTCAAGCACTACCAGAAAAAGCTTGCCAAACTGTACGACCAAATCTACCGCTGGAAGATTCCGGTCATCCTTGCCTATGAGGGCTGGGACGCCGCCGGCAAGGGTGGAAACATCAAGCGCATCACCCAGGCGCTCGACCCGCGCGGATACAAGGTCATCCCCATCGCCTCTCCAAAGCCCTATGAGCTTGCCCGCCACTACCTCTGGCGTTTTTGGGAGCGCCTGCCCAAGGAAGGGCACATCGTCATCTTTGACCGCACCTGGTACGGCAGGGTGATGGTGGAGCGTCTGGAGGGCTTCTGTACCGAAAGCGACTGGAAACGAGCCTATACCGAAATCAACGAATTTGAGCAGCAGCTGACCGACTGGGGTGCTGTTGTCTTAAAATTCTGGGTACAAATCGACAAGGACACCCAGTTAAAACGCTTTGAGGACCGCCAGAACGACCCTGACAAGCAGTGGAAAATCACCGAAGAGGACTGGCGCAATCGGGAAAAATGGGACTCCTATGAGCAAGCCATCGACGAGATGCTGCAAAAGACCAGCACCCAATATGCGCCGTGGCACATCATCGAATCTAACTGCAAATACTATGCGCGCATCAAGGCGCTGGAGCTGCTGACCGATGCGCTGGAAGCAGCCATCGACAAGGCACAAAAGCAGAACAAGAAATAATCCATCCAAAAAGGACAGAGACAACGTTGCTGCCTCTGTCCTTTTTTATTTTGTGAATTTACGCAAGTTCTTCCACGCACGCAGTCAGCAAGGCTGCGGTGTCGCTCAAGTCCTGCTGCTGAATCATTGCCGAAATCGAAGAAGGATAACGGCAGGGGATGTTCAGTGCAACTACCCGCACACCGTCGCCTGCGGTCTGAATCTGGCGGCTCTCATTTTTGCTGCTTGGATTCTCCAACTGCTGGAGCGGCAGACCTTTTTTCTCTGCAATTTGTATACATTGATTATAAGTATCCAAATCGTAATAGGTTGTCAGGTCGTGTAGGCAGGTCGCCGGACCTTTTCCCAGCTTACAAGTTCCTTTTCCGCCTTTTCCGTCGTCTGCCGCAATCGAACCAATCACGATTGCCACATCAGGACGAAGAGCAAATGCCGCATTCGCTCCGCCCGAGGTCATCGCCTGTGCGCTGGTGGTGAAAACTACGTCCACATCCTTTTCCCAATCCTCACAGAGCAGCTGTGCCAGCATTGCACAGGCTGCACGGGTCTCCATCGCTTTGCCGGTGAGATAGCCGTTGCCAAAAGCCGCTACCCCTTCCCCTGCAAAGGTGACCTGTGCGCCCAGCTTAACCGCCTGTTCGGCACTGGTTTTGGTGGAAGCGCCGATGTCGATGTACAGCTGGTCCAGCGGCATCGGGCGGTCCTGTTCCTCCCTGGTTTGCAGGTGGATTGGCTTGGTGCCGATGACGCCGATGACCTCGCCGTCGATTCGAACCGCCTTGCCCAGCACCACTCTGCTGTCGATTTCTCCGACGTTGGCAAAGCGCAGCAGACCGTCCTCCCGGATTCCGGTCAGCATAAAGCCTGCCTCATCCATGTGTGCGGTAATCATCACACGCTTTTGCGCCGGCTTCTTTCCTTTTTTGTGGCAGAGCAGGTTTCCCCTTGCATCCACCCTCCACTCGCAGTGTCCGTCGATTTTCTGAATCAGCAGCTCCCGCACCTTTTCCTCCCTGCCGGAGATTGCATCTGCCATGCACAGAGCCTCTATCAATTCAACCGGTGTTTGTGCCATTTCTTCTGCCTCCTATGGTCTGATCTTCTGTGCAACATAAGCTGCCGCCAGTTTTGCTGTATTTTCCATATCTGCCGCGCTGATCACCTCTACCGGTGTGTGCATATACCGCAGCGGGATGCAGGTACAGGCTCCCTGTGCGCCCGCTCCCGACAGGATGATGCCGTCGGCATCGGTGCCGGTGCGGTAGCCTGCATAGACCTTGACCTGATGGGTGATACCCTGCTCCAGTCCCACCTGCTCCATCTCTTCGGACATCTGCCGGCTCAAGATTGGGTTATGACCGACCATCGGACCTTCTCCAAGGGTTCCGCCCTGGTGGGTCTGAAGCTCCGGTGTGAGGGCGAAGCTGACATCCACCGAGATGCAGTGGGTGATCGGTCCAATCGCATTGGCGCCGGTCGCTGCGCCCATGCCGCCGACCTCCTCCATGACGCTCAACAGCAGGGTGATGGAGCAGTCGGTGTCCATCTGCTTGAGCAGACGAGCCGCTGTAATCATCGCTGCACAGCCGCAGCGGTCATCCAGCGCCTTGCTTGACACCTTGCCCTCCAGCAGATGCTTAAAGCTGCCGATGTAGGAGATGCGGGTTCCGATTGGAAATTCCTCCTGCGCCTGCTGTTTGTCCATGCCTGCATCGACATAGAGCTGGTCCACCGTCGGGTTTTTGCTCGGGTCGGTCTGCTCGGAGCCGACGATTCCGCGCCGCGCACCCTTTTTACCGTGGATAAGCACCGGAGAAGCGGTCGCCACCCTGCGGTCGATGCCGCCGCAGCGGGTCACCTTCAAAAATCCCTTCTCGTCGATTCCACACACCATCAGACCAATTTCATCCATGTGTGCTTCCAAAACTACATGCGGTTTGTCCGCACTTTCCTGTTTTACAGTACAAATCAAGCTGCCCAATGGGGTGCGTCTGACCGGACCCAAATCAGAAATCTCCTCTTCCAAAAGGTCTGCGATCGGCTTTTCGTCCCCGGCAACTCCGTGGTGCTGGGTCAGCTTTTCCAATAAACGAAGGGTTTCCATCCTTCCTATTCCTCCTTTTTGTATACACCGCTGTAAATCCATCGGAATATATTTCTTTCTTCCTCGGCTTTCATCTAAATTTTACAAAACATCCATCAAAATATCAAGCCTTTTGCCGATAATTTTCCATTCTTTGTTTTTTTATTGACAAAATTTACCTCTATCTTCTATGCTAATCTCAGATAACTGTACACTCCGACTGTTCCAGACACTCCTCCTGCCATCCCCAATGAAGAATGTTTATAGATAAATTTTGCGGCAAGTGATTCTTTCTTCCCGACTTGATACAGCTTCGTCCGGCTGACGACATACAAAATGTTCCTCCGAAATTTCCCGGACACTCAAAATTGCCTCTCCAAAATTTCTTTTGGAGAGGCAACTTTCTTTTGCTTTGCTATTCTTCCTGGTCGTTTGCAAACTGGCTCTGATACAGCTCCGCATAGAAGCCGCCCTTTGCAAGCAGCTGTTCGTGGTTGCCTGTTTCTACAATATCTCCATCCTTCATGACAAGGATGATGTCCGCATTGCGGATGGTAGAAAGGCGGTGCGCGATGATGAAGCTGGTGCGTCCCTCGGTCAGACGATCCATCGCCTGCTGAATCAGCAGTTCGGTCCTGGTGTCGACGCTGGAGGTCGCCTCGTCCAGAATCAAAATCTTCGGATTGGAGATAATGGTTCTTGCGATGGTCAGCAGCTGCTTCTGACCCTGGCTGATGTTGCTTGCCTCTTCGTTGAGGACTGTGTCATAGCCGTGCGGCAGGGTGCGGACAAAGTGGTCCACCTGCGCTGCCTTTGCAGCCGCTACCACCTCTTCGTCGGTGGCATCCAGTCTGCCGAAGCGGATGTTTTCCCGGATGGTATCGTTGTACAGCCAGGTGTCTTGAAGCACCATGCCAAAGCTGTCACGCAGGGTGCTGCGGCTGAACTGTTTGACATCGTACCCGTTGAGCAGGATCGCTCCGCCGCTGACATCATAAAAACGCATGAGCAGCTTGACCATTGTGGTCTTGCCCGCTCCGGTCGGTCCGACGATTGCCACCTTGGTGCCCGGCTGGATGATGGCGGAAAAATCGTTGATGATGGTTTTTTCCGGCACATAGCCGAAATGGACGTGTGCAAAGTAGACCGAGCCGTCGATATTTTCTGCCGGAAGAGACGGCTGCGGGTCGGCAGTTTCCTCTTCTTCCTCCAAAAAGGCAAAGACCCTCTCTGCCGCTGCCGCTGTCATCTGCAAAACGTTGGAGATGTTGGCAATCTGGTTGATTGGCTGGGTAAACTGCCGGACATACTGGGTGAACGCCTGAATGTCACCGACGGTGATGGAGCCGTTGAGGGTCAAAAATCCGCCCAGCACGCAGATGCCCACATAGCCCAGATTGCTGACAAAGTTCATCAGCGGCTGCATGGTGCTGGAGATGAACTGGCTCTTCCACGCCGCATGGTAAAGGTTATCGTTGAGCTTTTTAAACTCCTCGATGCTGTCCTCCTGCCCGTTGAAGGCGGTGACAATGAGGTGGCTGCCGTACATCTCCTCCACATGACCGTTGACGTGTCCCAGATATTCCTGCTGTTTACGGAAAAACGGCTGGCTGCGCTTGACCACCTGTGTGACAATCAGCACGCTCAGCGGCAGGATACACAGCACCACCAGTGTCATCAGCGGGCTGATGGAAAGCATCATGCACAGCACACCGACCATCATGGTGACATTGGTGACAATCTGCGACAGGCTCTGGTTGAGTGTCTGGGTAATGGTATCGACGTCGTTGGTGATACGGCTGAGCACCTCGCCGTTAGAAACCCTGTCAAAATAGGATAGCGGCATCCGGTCAATCTTTTCGCTGATGTCCTTGCGCATATTGTAACTGAGCTTGGTGGCAACGCCGGACATCACCCAGCCCTGCACATAGGTCAGCAGTGCACTGATGAGATAGAGCGCCGCCAAAAAGAGAAGAATCTGTGCAAGCGCTGTAAAATCAATGCCGCCGGTGCCGGTCAGCATGGCAATCAACCCTTCAAACAGCTTGGTGGTCGCCTGACCCAACACCTTGGGTCCGAAGATGGAAAAGATGGTGCTGGCTGCGGCACAAATCAGCACCAGGACGATACCGGGCAAAAATTTCTTCAAATATCCCAGCAGCTTTCCCATCGTTCCTTTAAAGTCCTTGGCTTTTTCGCCAGGCATCATTGGTCCGCGATGTCCGTGACCTCCCATTCTTGGTCCTGCCATTATGCCAATTCCTCCTTTGAAAGCTGACTCTGTGCAATTTCACGGTAGGTGCTGCACTCCTTGAGCAGCTGCTCGTGGGTGCCGATTCCTACCACCTTACCTTCGTCCAGCACCACAATCTGCTCGGCGTGCATGATAGTGGAAACACGCTGGGCAACGATAAACACCGTCGCATCTTCGGTATATCCCTTCAGCGCCTTGCGCAGCTTGGCGTCGGTCTTAAAGTCGAGCGCGGAGAAGGTGTCGTCAAAGATATAGATCGGCGCCTTTTTGACCAGCGCACGCGCGATGGACAGTCTTTGCCGCTGTCCGCCCGAAACGTTGGTTCCGCCCTGGCTGATCGGTGTATCGTAGCCCTGCTCCAGCTCGCCGATAAATTCGGATGCCTGTGCCACCTGTGCGCTCTCCTCCAGCTGCTGCTGGCTGGCGCTGTGGTCTGCATAACGCAGGTTGGAAGCGATGGTGCCGGAAAACAGCATACCCTTTTGCGGAACATAGCCAATCTTGTCGCGCAGCTCCTGCTGTGGAATCTTGCGGACATCCACTCCGTCAATGGTAATGCTGCCCTGCGAAACGTCATAAAAGCGCGGAATCAAGTTGACGAGGGTGGATTTGCCCGAACCGGTCGAACCGATAAAGGCTGTGGTCTGCCCGGGTTTTGCTATAAAGGAGATGTGCTCCAAAACATCCGTCTGTGCTCCATCGTAGTGGAAGGATACATCCTTAAATTCCACCAGACCTTTCGTCTGTTCCATGTGTTTTGGTGCGGACGGGTCTTTGACGGAATTTTCTGTGGAAAGCACCTCATAGATACGCTCGGCGGAAACCGATGCCCTTGGCACCATAATAAACATCATGCTGATGAACAAAAAGCTCATGATGACGTGCATTGCATACTGGATAAACGCCATCATATCGCCGACCTGCAAATTGCTCTGGGCAATCTGTTTGCCGCCAAACCAGACAATCAGAAGTGAGATGCCGTTCATCACCAGCGTCATGGCAGGCATCATGGTCGCCATTGCACGGTTGACAAACAGGGTGTTGCCGACCAGGTCTCGGTTTGCCGCATCAAAGCGCTTCTGCATAAAGTTCTGGTTTGCAAAGGCGCGCACGACCATCATACCGGACAACTCCTCGCGGCTGACCAGGTTCAGACGGTCCACCAGCTTCTGCATCTTTTTAAAGCGTGGCAGAGCGACACTGAACAAAATCAGGATCAGACCCAGCATGAGGACCAGCGCCAGTGCCAGCACCCATGCCAGGCTGACGCATTTGGACAGTCCCATAATCAAGCCTCCGATACCCATGATGGGCGCAAAGCAGAGCATCCGAAGACCCATGCTCAAAAAGTGCTGAATCTGGGTGATGTCGTTGGTGGAGCGGGTAATCAGAGAGGCGGTGGAGAACTGGTCCATCTCACTGTTGTTGAAATAGGTAACGCGGGTAAAGACATCCCGACGCAGGTCCCTGCCCACACCGGCACCCAATTTGGACAGGCAGAAGCCTGCGCCGATCGCACAGCCGGTCAGCAGAACGGTCAATCCCAGCATCTTGATGCCGTCCCCGATGATGTAGCCGGTCTGGATGGCATCGGTATCTGCGCCCAGCGCCCGATACAGGCTCTTGACCAGCACCGGACCGGTCTGGGAGATCATGCTCTCCGGTGTGACTGCCGCAGTTTCGACCGCCTGCTGCACCTGCTGCGCGTCGAAGGTTGCCGATGCCTGTGTCAGCATGGCAATATCCAAAGTGCTTCGCACTGTGCTGCTCGAATCCTGTGCAGCGTTTTGCTGCATCATGCCTTCCAAAAACTGCATCAGCGCATAGGAGGCGCGGGAGAATACCCCTTCGATCTCCTCGCTGTGCTCGCCGGTCAGGGCAAAGTCGCCCTCCTTCAGATTCGGGTAGGTCTTTTGCAGCTGTGCAAGCTGTTCGCCTTCATCCAGCTGCAAATAATGGTCTGCAACCAGCTGCCGCTCCTGTTCGGACATAAAGCGCTGCATCAGCTGCATACTCTGCGTGTCGATTGCCTCCGGGGAAGCATAGGTGATGCCGCCCTGCTGCAAACCAACGTTGACGATGTCGCTCATGTAGTTTGGCAGCGTCAACTCCAGCATCGCCTGCCCGAACAGCAAAATTACCGCTCCCAGCAGCAAGGCGATGTACGGTTTTAAGTACTGCTTTAATTTCAGCATTCTTCTTTCATTCCTTCCATTTATAATTGGTTAAAAGGTATCCTCTTGTTCGTCGCTCATCCCTTCCAGAATCTGCGCCAGCTGCTCGAGCACACGAAAGGTCAGTTGGGTGTCCTCTTCTCCCAGTTGCTCCATGATGAAATTCATCTTGCTGACCAGATTTTGAAAGGAACTGCTCAGCAGCTGGCTGCCGCTTGGCGTCAGGCGAATCCAGGTGGTCCTGCGGTCCTTCTGGTCGGGCATCCGCTGCACATATCCCATTCCTTCCAGCTTGCTGATGCGCTGACTCAGTGCCGGCATACTCTGATTCATTATTTTTGCCAGCTCCGATAAGGTCATCGGCTCAAACGGGTCACGGTTTCTGCACTCCTTGTCCTCACAGGGTCTTTTTCCGCCGTGTCGCAGCGCCAGCAGAGTGCCAAACTGGGACTTGCTGATCTCCGGTTTTGGGGTGAACACCGTCCACGCCCGGCGCATCCGGTCCATTAACCGGAACAGCTGCATCGACCGCAGTTGATTTTCCTCCATGCTTTTCTCCTTTCCGACTATTTAATTAACCACAATAATTATGCTACCTAAGTATTTTAAATCAGCATTTCTGACTTGTCAAGGTTCATTTTGTATCTTCATATTTTCTTAAAAAAATGATAAAAATTTTGCAATTTCCCCTAAAGCGCAAAAAAGCGGCAGGAACCTTTGTCCCTGCCGCCTGCAAGTTTTCATCGTGTTTTAGGCAAATACCTGCTGTCCAAAGCGTTCCTGCATCTCCTGCTCCTCCTGGTAGTACTTTGCCTGTGCCTGCCACATCTGGTAATATCTGCCCTGCTTTGCCATCAGCTGTTCGTGGCTGCCGATTTCGCAGATGCCGCCCTTTTCAAAGACGGCGATAGTATTACAGAAGCGGCAGCTGCTCATCCGGTGGGAGATATAGACCGAAGTCTTATCGGACACCAGTGAATCAAATCGGGAGTAGATTTCATATTCGCTGATTGGGTCAAGCGCAGAGGTCGGTTCATCCAGGATGACAAACGGCGCATCCTTGTACAGTGCGCGGGCAATGGCAATCTTCTGCGCTTCTCCGCCGGAAATCTCTACCCCGCTCTCTCCGCTTTGATATAAAACGGTCCTGAGTCCCTTTGGCATCGCCTGCACCCGCTGCTCCACGCCCGCCTTCTCCAGACAATCCCATACCTTTTCGTTCTCATACCGGGTGCTTGCCGCTACGTTCTGTCCCAGTTCAAAGGAGAACAGGTGAAAATCCTGGAACACCACCGAAAACAGGCTCTGATACTCCTGATAGTCATACTTTTTGATGTCGATTCCGTTGAGTAAAATCTCTCCTGCGGTCGGGTCGTACAGACGGCAGAGGAGCTTGACAAAGGTGGTCTTGCCTGCGCCGTTGAGTCCCACCAGCGCCAGCTTGTCGCCCACCTTCAGCTTGAAGGAAAGATGGTCGAGGATCAGGCGGTCGCTGCCCGGATAGGAAAAGCAGACATCCCGAAATTCTAGCTCATAGTCGTTGTCATCTCGCTTTTCGACCGGCAGGGTCCCCTCGTACTTGTGATTTTTCAGCGCATAAAACTCCGTATAACATTCCATCTTTTTGGCATAGATATTCAGATTGCTCAAATCGACCAGAAGAGCAACGAACGACTGCTGGAAATTGACGAGGGCAGAAACATACATCAGTACACTTCCCACGCTGATGACACCCAGCAGCGCCTTGACACCCACCAGCAGATAAAAGACGACCGCCGCCAGCTGGCTGACCAGAATGACCCTGCCGCCGTACTTCTTTTCCGCATTGGTCTGGCTGCGGATAAAGTACATCACGCCGTCCGACCATTTTTCCAACTGCTCAAGAAAGAGGTCGGACAGGTGGTAGGAGCGGATGTCCTTGCCGGTCTGGTAGTTGGTCGATTGATAGTAGAAGTATCGCGCCCTTCGGTTGTACTTCATCGACTGTTCAAAGTCTTCCTTGATCAGCTGTTCCTTCTGCTTGACACTTTTCAGAGAAGCAAAGATAGAAAAAGCCAGCAGCGCCAGCATCAGCACCGACACCAGCGGAGAGGAAAACAGCCATACCAGCTCCCCTTTGCCGCGGATGAGCGGTGTGACAAACAGCGGAGCAACCATGACGGTTGCGTACACCACCGACACCAGTCCTTTGACACTGTTGCCCAGCGGTCCGAGCAGCAGATTCAGCCCGCCCATGTTGTTGACCTCTTCAAACATACGGACCAGGTCCTGCACCCGGGTCTGCTCCATCTCCTGATAATCCAACTGAAGCGCCTTCTTGGCAAACGCCTCCGCATCCAGCAAAAACAGTTCCTTGGGTCCTTTTTCCACCCAATCCAGCAGAGCGACCAGCATCGAACAGACAAAATTTAAACCGACCATCCAAAATACAATCTGCATCATCTGCTCTGCCGGCGTTTTCAAAATCAATCGGTCAAGAATCAGCGCAGAGCAGACGATATTGATAAAGGGACGCAGCGCCTCCAGAATGTTTCTTGCCAGCACGCACGGAATCAGCCCGTGATCCAGCGAATGAATAAACTTGACAATCGAGATGGCCTGCGGGTCAATCACCCGCTGCCAGAACGGTTTTTTAGAAGATTTCATCCGGTCTGCCTCCCAACTTCTTCTGATAGTAATATGCCTGATATTCAAACATCTTTGCGTACTGTCCTCCCTGCTGCATCAGCTGCTGGTGGGTCCCGTCCTCGAGAATCTTTCCGTTTTCCAGATAGACCACCCGGTCACAGAACTGGGTGCTGGACAGGCGGTGGGAGATGAACACCGACGTCTTGCCGCCAATCAAGCTGTTGTACCGCTCATACAGGTCCGCCTCTGCCAGCGGGTCCAGCGCAGCGGTCGGCTCATCGAGCACCATGACCGGCGCATCCTTGTACAGTGCGCGGGCAAGCATCAGCTTTTGCACCTCGCCTCCCGAAAGGCTTTCTCCATCGCTGTACAACTCCTTGGAGTAATGGGATTTTACTCCGTTTGGCATCGCCTGCACCCGCTCCCACAGACCGGCGCGTTCCAGCGACTGCTGTACCCGCCGGTGGTCCATCTGTTCCCCGTTGCAGCACGCCACATTTTCCTCGATGGTGGAAGCCAGCAAAAACGGTTCCTGGAACACGGTGCCAATCTGTGCAAAATATTCCTCGTGTGGAATGGAGGAGATGGGTCTGCCGTCCAGCAGGATTTCTCCGCTGTCCGGTCGGTACAAGCCGGCAAGCAGCTTGACCAGCGTGCTTTTGCCCGCTCCGTTGAGTCCTACCAGCGCCACCTTTTCCCCTGCGTGGATGGTCAGGTCCAGATGCTCGATGGTGGGTCGGTCGCTCTCCGGGTAGGTAAAGGTGACGTCCCGAAATTCGATGATGGGTGCCTGCCCGCTCGGTTGACTTTGAACCGGCTGGCTGACTTCCTCGCCATACCCGTCGTCCATCTCCAGATAGTAGCGCATATATCCCATCTGGACGCTTGCCAGACGCAGATAAGAAAAGTTTTGAATCATCTCGGTCAGCCAGGTCGTAAAGCCCGCTACAATCCCGACCGAGAAGGTAAATTCCGACAGGCTGATCTGATTTTCCAGCACCTGCGAAATCAAAATGCCATAAGCGGTCAAATCCCGCAAAATCAAAAACAGATTGTTGGAAAGGTCCATCAGCTTGACCCGTCCCCATTTGTTCTTGAAGATACTTCTGGTTTGGTCGTTCAGCTCCTTGAGACGCTCAGGGAACCAGTTTTCGATGGCATACATGCGGATGTCCTTTGCGTTTTCAATCTGGCTGCAATAGCGGTAGACCATTGTGCGCTGTGTCCGCAGTTCCTCCTCCTGCTGTCGATGCTCCTTCTGGTAGCGGTAGGAAAAGCGCTCCAGCAGCAGACAGCACAGGCTCATCGCCGCTAAAATCATCAGAATCTTCGGATGGATGCTGCCGATAAAGCCGGCATAGAGCAGCAGACCCAGCAGGTTATAAAGAAACAGCGGCGTCTTGGAAAAAATCTGCCCAATCCCCCAGTTGTCTCCGTTGATTGCCCAAAAGGCGTTCTGCCGCTCGACCTGTTTTGCGTGTGGCTCGATGTTCTGATAGCCGGTGGTGGTAATTTTTTTATAATACTGCATCGTCAGGGTCCGGTTTCGGCACTCCATTGTATAGTAGGCAAGGTTCTGGTTGAGCACATTCTGTCCCCACTTGAGCAGCAGCATCACCATGCCCACCGCTGCCACCGCCGCTGCAAATCCGGCAAGGTTTTGCTTTTCCAGCATCGCCACAATCATTGCGGGCAGCAGGTTGCCGGTCAACGGAAACAGCACCGATACCAGCACCGTCAACGGCAAAAGCAGGCGGGTGATGGGGTATTCCCGAAACAGCATCCCATAGGCATACCGCAGGTTGCTGATGATTGCGCCGTCCGGCTGAGACTGTCGTTGTTTTTCCTTCATTCTTCATTCCTCCCTTTGCCTGTATCATAGCATAAATCGGGGACAAAAAAACAATTCGTGCACGAACGGTCGTTTTCCGTGCACGAATTGTCATCCCACCGCCGCTTTTCCTTACAGCGGCAGCATGATTTCGGTGGCAAAGACCCCCGGCTCATTTTTGCGATTGATAAATCCGCCGTACTTTTCCACCGTGTTGTTGATTCGCTTAAGCCCGTGTCCGTGGTTCCCGCGCTTGGTGGTGATGTACTCCTCGTCCAGCTTGCGCACCAGTTCTCCGGTGGCGTTGGTCACCGAGATGTACAGCTGCTTTCTAAAGATTCCGATGTACAGCCGCAAAAACCGTTGCTCCACCGGCAGCTGTTCGCACGCTTCCACCGCGTTGTCAATCAGGTTGCCCAGCAGCACGCACAGGTCAATATCGCTGACCGAGAGCTTGGGCGGCACCGTCGCTTTATAATGCAGGCTGATCTGCTGTTTTTGCGCATAGGAAAGCTTGGAATTTAGGATAGCATCCAGCGAGACGTTGCCCGTTTCCACCAGTTGCTTGATGCTGTCCAGGTCCTGCTCCAGCCGTCCCAGATATTCCTGGGCAAGCTCGGTCTGACCCATGCTCAACTGTGCCTTAAGCGCCTGCAGATGGTTGTGGTAGTCGTGCCGCCAGCCGCGCATGGTCATATACAGTCCCTGTACCTCCTCCACCTGCTTGGCGACCACCTTGTTCTGGTATTCCATCATGCTCTGCTCGTAGCTTTTGCGCAGAAAGTTCTGGTTATTTTCCGACAGGAAAAAGATTGCCGTTGCCAGCAGGGAAAACGCCCAGCTGCCCTGTGCGGCTGTCCCGTTTTGGTTTAACAGGCAAAGTCCGACCTGCACCAGAACAAACAGAGCAGCAAACCTGAGCGAGACGCGGTTGCTGCCCAGGCGGTCGCCCAGATGCACCAGCAAAAAGGCAGTGATGCACACCACCGGCAGTGAAAGCCATCCGTACCCTGCCAAAGCGCCTGCTGCTCCAAGAGCTGGCAACAGCAGGGCAGCTGCCAGCCAACGCCAGCCGCGCTGCTGAAACAGCTGCACGGCAAGATACCCTCCCACCGCTGCGGTACATCCAAGCTGTACCGCCAGCAGCACCGTCGATTGGCTCATTCCAGCATCTCCTTTCTGTAGTAGAGGATAAACTGTTCGTTTAAATTTTTATAGGCTCCGCGCGAGACCGGCACTGTCAAACCGGTATCCAGTGTACATTCGGTGCGGCTGATGCGCAAAAGGTGCGCTAAATTGACATAAAAGCTGCGGTGGCTCATCACAAAGCTGTCGCCCAAATGCCCGGCAAGGGAGGACAGGCTCGCTTTCTGCTGGAGCTGTCCTGTGGTGGTGTGGAAAATCAGGTAATGTCCCTGCGCTTCGATGGCGGCAATCTGTGAAAGGTAAAGCTTTTTCTTTTCGTCGGCGCAGTTGAGAATCAGACTTGGCTGCTCCTGTAGATTCTGCCGCGCAAGGTCCAGCAGTTCAAACACCTTTTCCTGCTGCATCGGCTTGAGCAGATAGCGCACCGCCTGCACCTCGTAACCTTCAAACACATATTCCCGCGCCGCCGTCAAAAATGCCAGCGTCACCCGCTTATCCTGCGCCCGCAACTGCCTTGCCAGCGTGATGCCGTCCATCCCACCCATCTGGATGTCCAGAAGGATGAGGTCAAAGGCAAGCTCCTGGGCTTCTGGCTGATCGACCTCAAACAGCAGCTGCTCGGCGCTGTTATACAGCTGAAGCTCTGCCGCTTCCCCTCTTTGCTCCTCCCAAGCGGCAGCCATCCGTTCAAACTGGCTGCGAGTGGAGGCTTCGTCGTCGCAAAAACAGATGCGCATCCTGTTTTCCCCCTCTATTTCTTTGATTGGATTGGCGTTAGAATCAGCCGAAGATAGCGGTGCTCTCGTGCATCGGTGTGCTCCAGGGCATCTTCCACCACATAGCCCGCCTGCTCATAATCCTGCACGCACAGCAGGTCCTCGGGTCGGATTGCCGGATTATCCTGCGGACAGCGGACAAAGCCGTTGAGCCAAAGCTTTCCCCCCGGCAGCAGATGTTCCCGCAGGCGGTCGGCAGCAGCCGCACTCAGTCGATAGTGGTTGCACAAAATCAAATCATAGCTGCCCAGCTGCTCCACTGCGTTCGGGTCGGATAAATCCATCTGCTTTATATGCAGGCACAGATTTTGGCGGCTGGCAAAGCGGTTTAACCGCTGCAATGCCGTCGGGCAAAAATCGACCGCCTCCACCTGCATCCCCAGTTGTGCCAGATACAAAGCGTTCCTTCCGTCCCCGCACGCCAAATCCAACAGGCGTGGTCCGGTCTGCATTTTCTTCATGTCCTCCACCAGGATGGCTTCCGGCTGCATCGGAGCATCGCTTCGGGCAGCAAACCGCTGATGCCAGAATTCTTTTCCTCCCATATATTCCATCGCTTTATTCTCCTTCTCTGTTCAAAGCTTCCAGCGTCATCCGTTTATCCTGCTCGGTCAGCTTGCGCAGCACCCGACAGGGATTTCCTACGGCAACCACTCCTGCGGGAATATCCCGCGTCACCACGCTGCCGGCTCCAATCACACTGCCGGCGCCGATGGTCACCCCGCCGCAGACCACGCTGTTTGCTCCAATCCACACATTTTCCTCCAATGTGATAGGCGCTGAGGTGCCGATTCCCTCTGCGCGCTGCTGTGGGTCGAGCGCATGTCCCGCGCAGGCAAGGCAGACACCCGGCGCGATAAAGGCGTTGGCTCCGATGTTGACCGGAGAGGTGTCCAGAATCACACAATTATAATTGATGACCGTCAGCCCGTGGGTGTGGATATTGAATCCATAGTCGCATCGAAAGGACGGCTCGATGAAGGTCAGCGGGTGGCAGCTGCCCAGCAGCTCCTGCAACAGCTGCGCACGCTCCTGCTGCTGGTGCGGTCCTGTCTGGTTGTATTGCCAGCAGAGGGTCTTGGCTTTCTGCTGCAACTGGGAAGGCATATCGGTGTATCGGGAGCAGTAGGGTGTGTTCTGCTGCATCCTCTGTAAAAAATCCATCGTTTGTTCTCCTATTCTGTTTATAGAATCCTTTTTTCCTATCTATTATAACACAGTTTTTCTGCTGTTTCAGCGATTTTATTTCTGTCGTTTTTCTCGTTTCCTTTCTCTTTTTGCGGTATGGAAAAGATTTCGCCTGCTCAAAGCGAAAATTGCTCTTGCCTTTTTTTAAATTATATAGTATAATACAAAGGCATGATTTAATAAGATCGCTTATCTGTTTGGCAGGGCTGTACCGGAAGACCGAACGTGTTTTTTATCATGCGGAGATGTTGGTCCTGTGCGACAGGGCTCCATGAACCATGTCAGGCGGGGAACCGAGCAGCATTAAGTGGAAGTTTCTGTGCGCCGCAGGTAACCTGCATTTCCGTATGATCAAGGACATGTTCCACGTTTTGGTGTGTCCTGCCTTTTTCGAATCATTGCACAGGAGGGTCAGCAGGATGTATCAGGCACTGTACAGAAAATATCGTCCCAAAAACTTTGACGAGGTCGTAGGACAAGAGCACATCACTTCGGTGCTCAAGCAGGAGATTGCCAGCGGACGCATCGGTCACGCCTATCTCTTCACCGGTTCCCGCGGCACCGGCAAGACCTCCTGTTCCAAAATCATCGCCAAGGCGGTCAACTGTCCCCATCAGCAGGACGGCAATCCCTGTGGGGTCTGTGACATCTGCCGCGGCATCGACGACGGCTCCATCCTCGACGTCACCGAGATTGACGCTGCCAGCAACAACGGCGTGGACAACATCCGCCAGCTGCGCGAGGAGGCAAACTTTACCCCTGCCGTCACCAACTACCGCGTTTACATCATCGACGAAACCCATATGCTCAGCACCGGCGCCTTCAACGCTCTCCTCAAAATTATGGAGGAGCCGCCCGAGCACGTCATTTTCATCTTGGCGACCACCGAGGTCCACAAGATTCCCGCTACCATCCTCTCCCGCTGCCAGCGGTTTGACTTTAAGCGCATCAGTCCGCAGGTCATCGCCCAACGGGTCATCGAGGTCTGCCAGCGGGAAAATATCGACATTCAGCTGCCGGCTGCCGAGCTGATTGGACGGCTTGCCGAAGGCGGAATGCGCGATGCACTTTCTCTGCTGGATGTCTGCCGCAGCAGCTCGGAGCAAATCACCGTCGAGCAGGTGCGGCAAAGCGCAGGGCTTGCCGTTTCCGATTCGCTGTTTGCCATCGGCGATGCCGTTTTGGCGCAGGACATCCCTGCTGTGTTGCAGGAGATTGACCGGATGTTTGCAAACTCGGTCGATTTCGAGAAGATGTGCGTCCAGCTGATTTCCCACTACCGCGGTCTGATGATGGCAAAAGCCCTCAAGGACCCCGAAAATTTTGTGCCGGGACTTTCCCAGGACAAAGAGGCTTTGACCAAACAAGCTTCCCGTTATTCGATGGGACAGATTTTATATTCGCTGACGGTGCTTCAGGACACCCTTTCCCGCATGGGAAAGACCACCCAAACCCGCACCGAGCTGGAAATGGCGGTCATCCGTCTGACCAATCCGGCATCCGACCGTTCACTCGACGGCATCCTTGCCCGCTTGGACCGGCTGGAAATGCAACTCAAAAGCGGGTTGGCAGCAGCTGCCGTAGCTTCGGCAAATCCGGCAGCCGTATCGGCACCGGCTGCATCCAAACAGCAGGCTGTGCTTGCACAGCCTACTGTTTCTGCAAACTCCGATGCACCTGTGGACCCACCGGTGCCGACGGTCAGCAAAAAGGAAGCAATCCCGTTTGAGCCTTGGTCGCAGGTGCTGGAGGCGCTGCGCCATTCCAACACCGCTCTGCACGGAGCGCTGGTCAACACCCAGGCGTACCGCTATCAGGAGATTGTTTTGATCGACTGCGACGACCCATTCTTTTTAGAGATGATTCGCTCCAACGACTACGCCAAAAAGTCCATCCATCAGGCGCTGATTGCCGGAAGCGGAAGGGACTGGCGGATCGGTCCGTTTAAAAAGGAGCAATACCACACCGCGCAGGACGACCCGATGGAGGACATCCTTGCCAGCGCACAGCAGCTGGGTGTGGACATCTCCATCGAAAACTAAAGCAGATCAAGGATAGCTGTGACTTTACACACCTATTTTTTGAGATAGAAAAAGACTTCGGGCATCCTTTGTCCGAAACCCAAATAGGAGGAACTAAAAATGAAAGCTAGACTTCCAAGAGGCATGGGCGGCGGCCCACAGAACATGCAGGCAATGGTAAAACAGGCGCAGAAGATGCAGGAAGAGATGGAAAAGGCACAGGAAGAGCTCAATGAGCGCGAGTACACCACCTCTGCCGGCGGCGGCATGGTAGAATGCACCATCAACGGCAAAAAAGAGCTGATTGCTCTGAACATCAAAAAGGAAGCTGTTGACCCGGACGACGTTGAAATTCTGCAGGATATGATCATCGGCGCTGTAAACGAAGCCATCCGCAAGGCTGAGGAAGTTCATGCCGCTGAGATGGAAAAGATCACCAACGGTCTTTCCCTGCCGGGCATCTTTTAATCGATGAAATATGATGTCATGCCGCTGACCCGCCTGATTGAGCAATTTGCCCGCCTTCCGGGCATTGGACGCAAGACGGCTCAGCGGCTTGCTTTTTACGTGCTGAATATGCCGCATGACAAGGCAAAGGAGTTTGCGGACACCATCCTGGAGGCACATGAAAAGATTCGTCCCTGCGCGGTCTGCCAGAATCTGACCGACCGCGAGGTCTGCCAAATCTGCTCGGACCCTGCCCGCGACCACAGCATGATCTGTGTCGTGGAAGGTCCGAGGGATGTCATGGCAATCGAGCGCACCAAGGAATATCAGGGACTGTACCACGTCCTGCACGGATTGATTTCCCCAATGAACCAGAAGGGACCGGACGACCTGACCATCCGGCAGCTGCTCGAGCGCATTCAGCAAGGCGGCGTACAGGAGGTCATCATGGCAACCAACCCAACCGTCGAAGGAGAAACCACCGCTATGTACATCGCGCGACTGCTCAAACCCCTCGGGCTCAAGGTGACCCGACTGGCATCGGGCATCCCGATGGGCGGCAATCTGGAGTATGCCGACGAGGTCACCCTCTTCCGCGCACTGGAAGGCAGGCAGGAATTATAATCCCCTTCCTGCTCTGCAAAATCATACAGAATCAAAAAGGCTGTGAGGAAACATTTCCTCACAGCCTTTTTGATTCCATTTTTCTCTTCCTCGTATCAAATGTTTATTTATACTGTATTTTTTTCGCCTATCCCCCCCTATTTCTTGTGTTTGTTGTGTAAAAATTATATAATCGCAGGAAAAGTTGAATATTGTTTGTGCAGCTTACCTCTTTACTTTTTTAAAAATAAATGTATAATAATAACATAATTTCTAATAAAAATTCATAGCACATCTGAGGAGGACACACATTATGAAAAACTTTAAAAAACTGTTGAGCATCGCTCTTGGCACCGCTCTTATGATTACCACCATGACCGGCTGCGGTTCTTCTCAGAACCGTCTGGACAAAATCAAAGCATCCGGCAAACTGGTGCTGGCAACCAGCCCGGACTTTGCTCCGCTGGAATTTGAGGACCTGAGCAGCGGCGAGAAAAAATACGTCGGCTCGGACATTGAGCTTGCAAAATACATCGCTGAAAAGCTGGGCGTAGAGCTTCAGGTCAGCGCCATGGATTTCAGTGCCGTACAGGCTGCCATCCCTTCCGGTCAGGCAGACATTGCCATCGCAGGCTTTGCAAAGACCGAGGAACGCGAAAAGAGCATGGAGCTTTCCCACGCCTTCAACATCGACGGTGAGCAGACCGGTCAAAGCGTACTGGTGCCGGCAGGCAAAGGCGGCGAATACACCAAAGCCGAAGATTTTGCAGGCAAAAAGATTGGCGCACAGAACGGCTCTTTGCAGTATAATCTGGTCACCGCTCAGCTGCCGGAGGATGTTGAGATTGTTCCGGTCGGCAGCCTCAACGACGGCGTACTGATGCTGGAAACCGGTAAGATCGATGCCCTGGCTTCCGACGTCAGCAATGCAGAGCTGCTGATGGAAAGCCACACACAGGTTGAGCTGACTGATTTCATGTTTGTTCACGAAAGTGAAGGCAACGTAGCTGCTGTGAAAAAAGGTGAGACCGAGCTGATTGAAGCCATCAATGAAATCATCGACGAGGTCAACGAAAAAGGTCTTTACGAGCAGTGGAAAGACGAAGCAACCGAGCTGGCAAAATCTCTTGGTATCGAAGTTGCTGAATAAGCTGCACAAACAACTGGGAGGAACGTATTTTGGTTATCTTTAATAATATCATCCTGATTCTGGAAAAATACTGGGGACTGTTCCTGCAGGGCATCGGTGTCACCTTGATGCTCAGTGCCATCGCAGTTGCCTTCGGTATCCTGATTGGTTCTCTGCTGGCGCTGATGCGTCTGAGCAAATTCCACATCGGACGCTTTCGTCCGCTGGACTTTATCGCCACCATCTATGTCGAAATCATCCGTGGCACCCCGCTGCTGCTTCAGCTGTACTTTTTCTTCTTCCTGCTGCCGATGATGATTCCGGCTCTGGAAACCAGTGCACAGTTTTCCATCACATTGGCGCTGTGCTTAAACTCCGGCGCTTATGTCGCTGAGGTCATCCGTGCCGGTATCAGCGCGGTGGACAAAGGTCAGACCGAAGCTGCCCGCTCGTTAGGACTTAATACCCGTCAGACGATGCTCAAAATCGTCTTCCCGCAGGCGGTCAAAAACATCCTGCCTGCTTTGTGCAACGAATTTGTTTCCATCATCAAGGAAACTTCCCTTGCATCCACCTTCTTTGTCGGCGATTTGATGACCACCTACAAGACCATCAACGGTGTCACCTATCTGTCCATCGAGCCACTGATTATCGTCGGTATCATCTACTTCCTGCTGACCTTCACCCTGTCCAAAGGAATCGCTGTACTGGAAAGGAGATTAAAAACAAGTGACTAATTCCAATTATCTGATCGACGTTTCCGATCTTCATAAAAGCTTTGGGGAGCTTCAGGTCCTCAAGGGCGTCAGCGAACACATCTCCAAAGGAGAGGTCGTTTCCATCATCGGTCCATCCGGCGGCGGCAAGAGCACCTTCCTGCGCTGCCTGAACCTGCTGGAAGTACCCGACAGCGGACACATCTTCTTTGAAGGAGAGGACATCACCGCAAAGGGTGTCAACATCGACCTGCACCGTCAGAAGATGGGCATGGTGTTCCAGCACTTCAACGTCTTCCCGCACATGACCGTCGGCGAAAATGTCACCATGGCTCCGGTGCTGCTTGGCAAGAAAAAGCAGGCAGAAGCCACCGAGATGGCAAAAGAACTGCTCAACCGTGTCGGTCTGCTGGAAAAATATAACGAGTATCCGCAGAGATTGTCCGGCGGTCAGAAACAGCGTCTTGCTATCGTGCGTGCGCTGGCAATGGAACCGGATGTCATGCTCTTTGACGAGCCGACCTCCGCACTCGACCCTGAGATGGTCGGCGAGGTACTCAACGTTATCAAAAACCTGGTTAAAGAAGGGATGACCACCGTCATCGTCACCCATGAGATGGGCTTTGCCCGTGAGGTTTCCGACCGTGTATTCTTTATGGACGGAGGCATCCTGGCAGAAAAAGGCACTCCCGACCAGATTTTCTCCCATCCGCAGAATCCAAGAACACAGGAATTTTTGAGCAAGGTCCTTTACTAAACAACTTTTACGCTCCCGAAAATGCCTCACTTTCCAGCGAGTTGCTCCATTCGGGGGCGTTTGCTCTAAACTGATTTTAACAAAAGGGGTGTTTATGATGTCTGATAAACAGAAATACCTGCAAACCATCGAGGAAAACGCGTCGCTGTTCACCGACGTTTCCGATCAGATTTGGGATTTTGCAGAACTCTCACTGATGGAATTTCAATCCGCCAAACTCTACTGTGAAGTCCTTGCCAAAGAAGGCTTTACCGTAGAAGCACCGATTGCCGGCATCGAAACCGCTTTCAAAGCCAGCTATGGCAGCGGCAAGCCGGTCATCGGTATCCTGGCTGAGTATGATGCGCTGACCGGTCTGTCTCAGCAGGCAGGCGCTGTCGAGCGCAAAGAGATCGTCAGCGGCGGCTGCGGTCACGGCTGTGGTCACAATATGCTGGGCGCAGGCTCGCTGGCAGCTGCCTTTGCCATCAAAAAATATCTGGAGGACGGACACAGCGGCACCGTCATCTTTTATGGCTGTCCCGGCGAAGAGGGCGGCGCTGCCAAAGCCTTTATGGCGCGCGACCGCATCTGGGAGGAGCTGGATGCTGCTTTGACCTGGCACCCGGACGATGTCAACCAGGTCACCTCCGGCACCTGCAACACCTGTATCCAGACCGAATACAAGTTCACCGGCATCGCTTCCCACGCCTCCGGCAGTCCTGAGTTTGGACGCTCGGCGCTGGATGCCGTAGAGCTGATGAACGTCGGCGTACAGTTTTTGCGCGAGCATATGCCGCAGGAGGCAAGAATCCACTACGCCATCACCGATGCAGGCGGCAACTCCCCGAACGTAGTACAGCCGCACGCACAGGTTTTGTACATGGTGCGTTCCCAGCTTGCCAAGGATGCTCTTGCTCTGCAGGAGCGGGTGGACAAGATTGCGCAGGGCGCTGCCATGATGACCGAAACCACTGTGAAAAAACGCTTTATCGACGGCTGCTCCAACACCGTACCGAACAAGGTGCTTGAACAGCTTTTGTACAAAAACTTTTCCGAAATCGGCGTTCCGCAGCACACCGAGCAGGAAATCGCCTATGCACAGCAGATTATCGCATCCTATGAGATGCCAAACGACCACCTGCCCGGCAACGCCTGCGAGGAAAGCGAAGAGATTGCCGCTTATGTGGACAAAGTAAGCCAGCATGGAACGGTTCCGCTCAACGATTTCCTGGTACCGTACCACTTCAGCACCAAGCAGAGCGCAGGCTCCACCGATGTGGGCGACGTCAGTTGGCTGGTTCCAACCGCCCAGATCAACACCGTCACCTTCCCTTCCAAGGCACCCGGTCACAGCTGGCAGAATGTTTCCTGCGGCAGAACTTCCATCGGTCACAAGGGTCTGCTGACCGCCGGAAAGGTGCTGGCAGCCACTGCCATCGACCTGTTTGAGCAGCCGCAGCTGCTGGAGCAGGCAAAGGAAGAATTTTCCAAGCGCACCGTCGGCGGCTACTTCTGTCCGGTCCCGGAGGATGCAGTTCCAACCGTAGTCGGCGGACAGTTCTAACTCAATCACATATTTCTTTGACCGGTTGTACCCTACCAAAAGGTACAGCCGGTCCTTTTTATTCTCTTATGCACAACATTCGTCATAAGCTGCTGTGCAAAATATAGAATCCGTTCGCAGAATACGAAATCAAGATGAAACCAGATTGCAAAAATAGTCGAAAATGGTATAATAAGGTCATCCGGTATATTTACACTGATAGTAAAATCACAAACAAAGACGGTGATTGATTGAAACTCAGAAACAGAGCCTTCTCTTTATTGCTGGGAGGCGTAGCGGCGCTGACCTGTATGAGTCTGCCTACCTTACAGGAAAGCGTTCCGCAGCAGCTTTCGGCTTCTCTGGCAGCTCCTTCCCTGCCGGTCAGCGCACCTGCTGCCGAGGAAGAGCTGCCAACCGCTCCCACCCATCATATCGACGGCAATCAGGATGCCCTCGACGAGCAGCTGGACACCCTCTTCCAACAGTACGGGGTCAAAGGGTGCAGCGTGGCAGCCTTTGAAGGGGAGGAAATCGTCTACATTCACTCCTACGGCATTGCGCGCGGCAATCAGCCCGCCGATGATAACACCAAGTACCGCATCGCCTCCATCTCCAAAGCGGTGACTGCCGCCCTTGCCATGCACCTGGTCGATCAAGGCAAGCTGTCGCTGGAGGATCATCTTGCTTCCATCCATCCTGCCCTGCAAAACCCTGCCTATCCCGACGACCCGGCTACCCTGCAAATGCTGCTGACCCACACCTCCGGCATCATCGACGGTGCCGGGTACAACCGCGCTATTTCCCGGGGAATATTTCCCTCGCTGGACGTGGTGATGCAGTCGAACAATTTTTCAGGCAGCCGCCCGGGTGAGCGGTACAGCTACTCCAACTTCGGTCTGGGACTGGTTTGCGCTGCTATTGAACAGGCGACCGGTGTTCCTTTTCGGGACTACGCCAAAAGTGAGCTGTTCGACCCGCTGGGTCTGGACGCCGGTTTTATGACCAACGACATCGATGACCCGCAGAGCATCGCTGCATTGGGTTCGGTGGACCCGCTCAGTTGGGGAGACATGGAAAAAGCCTATTCCCAGATTCCGCTCGGGCAAATGTACCTGCTCGGTCAGGGGGAATTGTATACCAGCGCCGTTGACCTTGCAAAAATCGGGATGATTCTTGCCGGGGATGGCAGTTTTTTGGACAGCGATTCGCAGCGGGTTCAATTTTTGTCCCAGCAAGCTCTGGAGCAGATGCACACCCCGCTGGTCTATGACCCGCAGACCAACACCACCCGCGGTCTGGCTGTCCAGATGACCGAAGATATCCTTGACGGCACCACCCTGTGGGGACATCAGGGCAACGCTTACGGCGTGATCTCCTGCTTGTTTTACGACCGCGACACCCGCAAGGGCGTGGTCTTTTTGAATAACCGCGCCAGCCAGATGTACACCGAGAGCAAGGTCTACGCCGTCAACGATGCTGTGGTAAAAGCAATCTGGCAGTATCTTGGGTAAAAGGAGGAACACTATGCGACTCAAACATTTCTTTGCCTGCCTGTTGGCAGTCGCTTTGCTGTGCGGATGTACCCCTCGCACTGCCGAAGTGCAAACGCCTCCTGTGCAGTCCCTGCCGGAACCGGAACAGGCTGAACCGACTTACCCGCCGCAGCCTCCTGCTCCTCCGGCACACGCCACCCTGTTCGCAGTCGGGGATAACCTCATTCACGATGTCATCTACTGGCAGGCAAAGACCGACGATGGCTATGACTTTCTCCCCGCTTATCAGGCGGTCGCTCCTTTGATTCAGCAGGCAGACCTTTCCTTTATCAACCAGGAAACGCCGGTCGTCGCAGAAAATCCGCCCGCCAGCTACCCACTGTTCAACTCCCCTGTACAGCTGGCAGACAGCTTGCAACAGCTTGGCTTTGACATCGTCAATCTCGCCAACAACCATATGCTCGACCAGCACGCAGCGGGACTACAAAGCACCCTTTCTTTAATGCAGAAGCATTTTGAGCCGCAGGGTGCGGTCATCGGTGTCAACGGCGCTGTTCCGGTGGTGGAGCGCAACGGCATCCGCTTTGGCTTTGCCGCCTTCACCCAGCACACCAACGGTATCCCGCTGCCGCAGGATAAGCAGGAGATGATTACCTACACCGACCAGACCGAACGGATGCACCAACAGATTGAGCAACTGGAGCAGACGGCAGACTTGACCGTTGTCTCGGTCCACTGGGGAGAGGAGAACAGCACCACTCCCACCGACTACCAAAGAGAGTTTGCCCAACAGCTGACCGAATGGGGAGCGGACCTCATCATCGGTACCCACCCGCACGTTTTGCAGCCGGTGGAGGAGATCACCTCGCCCAATGGCAACCGCGCGACGGTGCTTTACTCACTGGGCAACTTTATCTCTGCGCAGGCGGATCGAGCCAATCTGGTGGGTGCGATTGCCCAAATCGAGGTGGAGAAGGACCCTTCCACCGAAAAAATCACCATTCATCCGCCGCAGCTGCAGCCGGTCATCACCTGCTATCAGAGCGGGTATGCGCAACTGCACCTGCTTCCCTTTTGCGACTACACCGGAGAGCTTGGCGACCAACGCGGGCAGCCGCTCTCCCGCGACTATATCCGCCAGCTGGTTTCCTCGGTCGTCGACCCTGCCTTTTTAGCAGAAGGCGCTTTGGATTAAACAATGCAGATAAAATTTTTGATGGTATTTTCTGACCCATTGGAGCAGGAAAATTTTCCGTTCCAATGGGTTTTTCTCTACCTTTCCCAAAGATTTAGCGGTTTCCACCAAGCTTTCCTCCGAAAAAATATACAAATAGCCTCTTGCATTTATGCAATGGAATATGATATGTTGGAGAAAAACAAAGCAATCCATCAGTATATGCTTTGCTTTAGAATGTTTTTGGAATGGAAGGAAGGTTTTGATTATGGAACTGACAAAACGCATCGACTCGGTATTTTGCCGCTGGGATCACCCTGATACCCCCGGCGGTCAGGTGCTGGTCAAGCACCACGGAAAGGTCATCTATGACCGTTGCTTCGGTCTTGCCAACCTGGAGCACCGCATCCCAATCACCCCGACCACCCGCTTTCATGTGGCATCGGTGTCCAAACAGATCACCGTCCTCAGCCTACTGCTGCTTGCCGAACAGGGCAAAGTGGACCTGGATGCGGATGTCCGCACCTATCTGCCGGACCTGGTGCATTGGAAAGAAACGGTCACCGTGCGCAACCTGATGAACAACACCAGCGGCATCCGCGACCAGTGGGAACTGTTCTGCCTGCGCGGCATCCACTACACCGACACCATCACCATGCGCGATTTTGAGCAGACCCTGCGCCCGCAGCAGACCCTCAATTTCCAGCCCGGTTCCCGTTTTCTGTACAGCAACTCCAACTTCACGATGATTGCCCAGATCGTGCATCGAATCAGCGGGATGGATCTACCGGACTTTGCCCAGCAGCACATCTTCACGCCTTTGGGGATGACCCACACCTGCATCCGCCGCGGCTACTGGCAGATGATTCCCGAGCTTGCCCTCTCTTACTCGGATGACGGCAGCGGACGGTTTGTTCCCAGTGCGCTCAACTTTGCGCTGTGGGGAGCCACCTCGATGAACACCAACGTTTCCGACCTGATGCTCCTGCTTGAGCACTACCACCACCCGCGCATCTGTTCGCAGAAGACCATCGACGAGATGATGAACTGTCCGACCCTTGCAGACGGCTCGCGCAGCGGCTATGGCGGCGGTCTGTTTGTCCATGAATACAAAGGTCATCCCTGCTTTGAACACGGCGGTGTCGATGCCGGCTACCGCGCACACGTCTACTCCTTCCCGCAGGATGAACTGGACATCACCATCGTCAGCAACACCTCCAACACCCCGACCGCTGCGGCAGCGCAGCAGATTGCAGACATCGTTCTGGACCTGCCTGCCGACCCGCCGCGCCCGTATGAAACCCATACCACTGCTCCGCAGGCAGGCTTGTACTTCTTCACCGGCAAGGAGGGTGAAGCGACCCTGGAGCTGGTACAGGACGGCGAAGGCTGGGCGCTGTGCCGCAACCACGGATTGACCCCGCTGCACGACGGTCCCGACGGCGGATGGCAGATCGGCTATCTCCCCGACCGCCTGCGCTGCACCGCTGAGGGTCTGTTGTGGGATGCCGGAGCCAAAACCACCCTGCTGCACCGTCTGGAGCAGGCAAAAGAGGAGGGAAACCAATCGCTTCTGGGCAGCTATTCCAGTGAGGAGCTGACCCTGACCCTCGACATCCATGCGCAGGATGGTCTGCTGTGGTGCTACCATCCCCGCTACGGCTCCGACCCGATGATGCAGATTGACGACACCCACTTTATCTACTGGCAGGAACGAAGCTCCGCCTTCCTGGTCACCCTCTATCCCGACGGCAGCCTGACACTGGACGCAGGACGCTGTCTGAACATGGTATTCCAAAAACGATAAGCAGTCTATCAAAAAAGGACCGGCAGAAAATTTCTGTCAGTCCTTTTTTGCAAAATCATTCAGCGCTGCTCAATAGGAAGATGCTCCTGCAAAAAGGTGCGAAATCCTTCCTCGAGCGCGGTGGTGCTCAAATCCAGTTTTTCCAAATCATAGTAATACCTTGAGCTGGCAATCTCCTTGGACAGCGAATCGAGCGGGAAGCCCTTCACCCGCTTGTGGTGCGGCTTGGAAACCAGCAGAAACGGCTCGGTCCAAAGCGAAGGGGCGATACTGGAAAAACAGTTGTCTGCATCCAAAATCAGACAGATGGCATTTTTATAGTGCGCCGTCAGCTGTCCGCCGTGTTGCTGTGCCAACTGCGCATAATGCCAAATCATCTCTTCATCGTTAAGCTCCCTGCCATTGACGCGGCGCACATAAATCCCCGGCTGCTCCTGTGGCTGGACCTCGTCAAAATACAGCCCGCTGTCGCAGGAAAAAACCGGGATACCAAAGGCTTCATAGTAGGCGCGGGCTTTGCGCTGTGCGTTTTCCAGCGGCGTTGCTCCGTCCTCCTCTATTTTGGGGAGCGGACCGCTCAAATCGCCCAATCCAATCAGTTCGATGGGAAGTCCGGCAAGCGCCTTTTTCATGGCATCCAGCTTTGCCCGATTGGTTGTTCCGTATAAAAGTTTCATCTTATTCTTTCCTTTCACTTTATCCTGCCGAAAAGGCGATTGCGTATCCAACAAAATGCAGCAGTGCCAAATTCGCACCGATGCAAACGAGCTGCAGCACCAACGCCAGCCAGATGCTTTGGCTGCGCGCGCGGGCTGTGTTCCAATAGCGGACGGTCACCCAGATTTGGGAGGAAAACAGCAGAATCCAAAGCGGATGCACCTGTAACAGCCCAAGCATATTAGAAAGAGCATAGTGGAGGATGATGCAGTTGACCGATTCGACCAGCAGTTCCACTGCGTTGTTTTTGGAAAGCTTCATCCTCTCGTCCTCCTTTTCTCCCTGGACAGGCAACCTCCGTTTTTAGCGGTCGGAGCGCATCACTCCATACGCAGCTCCGATGCTGCCGCCTGCTTGCAGGTAAGCCTTTGCCGCCCTTTGCAGTCCGGTTTGCTCAGGCAGCTGCTCAAGCGGCGTATTGGTATCGACAGCAAACAGCCAGCGGAAAAATTCCTTGTCCTGACTGCGGTATTCCTTGATAGTAAACCGCGCAGCAAACGCACGAATGTTGGAAGATTGGCTTAACATCGGCCGCAACGCAGGCGACAGCAGCCAGGAGTCACACACCATCGGCGCAGCTGCCCACTGTGGAAAATACCGCTGCACAAAACTGCCGATTTGCCCGAGCGAGCGGTCCACCGCCGCCGGTGAAAGGTCGGCATCCGACGGGATGTGCAGGCTGATGACCCGCTCTCCTTCCCTGGTGCAAAGCTCGCACTCCAAATCTCCCAGCCGGAACAGGCTCATGCACAGCTGCCGCCAGGTCCACCACCCTCTGTCAAAGGCAAACCTGCCGCTCATCTCGTAACATTCCCGAATGAATCGGGAAAAGCAGCGCATGGTGTCCACAAAAATTTCCTCTCCGATTCCCTGTTTCCGATAGTTTTCCCGGCAAAGTTCCACCGCTTCCAGCTGACACAGCAGCATCTTCCAGCCGTCCTCGTCCTCTTGCAATTTTTCCCGCAGCTGCAAATAAGCCTCCTTCGCGGTCGATGCAGCTGTCAGGCGCTCGATTGATTCCTGCATCTGTTTTGTATCAAATGTTTTTTTCACCCTTTCCAGCTGTTCTATCGCCGGTGCAGGCAGACCAAACTGCTCATAAAACGCTTTCCTGCGCTGGTTTTCTTCCATGATTTTTCCCCTCCTGTTCTTTTTAGTATATCCTCCGATTTATCTCTGTGTCAACAGAGTTCTTTTCATTTTATCCAAAAAATCAATGGAAAACAAAAGCAAATACTGCTATAATATCTATAAAACCGCAAGATTCTGCGGTTTCAAATCTGCGCACCACCCAGAAAGGAAGGAATCATCCATGCTTACCAATAATATGCCCAAAGTAAAAATCGGCATCGTAGCCGTTAGCCGCGACTGCTTCCCAGAATCTCTTTCGGTCAACCGCCGCAAAGCGGTTGTGCAGTCCTATATCCAGCACTACAACAGCGAGGACATCTATGAATGTCCGGTCTGCATCGTGGAAAGTGAAATCCAGATGGTACAAGCGCTCGAGGACATCAAGCAGGCAGGCTGCAACGCCCTGTGTGTTTATCTGGGAAACTTTGGTCCCGAAATCGCAGAGACTCTGCTTGCCAAACACTTTGACGGTCCCAAAATGTTTGTAGCTGCTGCCGAGGAAACAGCCGGTGACCTCTGCCAGGGCAGAGGCGATGCCTTCTGCGGAATGCTCAACGCAAGCTACAACCTCGCACTGCGCAACGTCCGCGCCTACATTCCCGAATATCCGGTCGGCGATGCGGACGATTGTGCAAAGATGATCCACGAATTTGTACCGATTGCGCGGGCAATCCTTGCGCTGTCGCAGCTGAAGATTATCAGCTTCGGTCCTCGTCCGCTCAACTTCCTTGCCTGCAACGCTCCCATCAAGCAGCTGTACAACCTCGGCGTAGAAATCGAAGAAAACTCCGAGCTGGATTTGTTTGAAGCCTTTAACCGGCACGCAGGCGACCCGCGCATCCCACAGATTGTGCAGGAGATGGAGGCAGAGCTGGGCGCCGGAAACAAAAAACCGCAGATCCTCTCCCGCCTGGCGCAGTATGAGCTGACCCTGAAGGACTGGGTGGAGCAGCACAAGGGCTACCGCAAATATGTTGCCATTGCAGGAAAATGCTGGCCTGCCTTCCAGACACAGTTCGGCTTTGTTCCCTGCTATGTCAACAGCCGCCTGACCGCACAGGGCATTCCGGTTTCCTGCGAGGTGGACATCTACGGTGCGCTCAGCGAGTTTATCGGCAGCGTGGTCAGCCAGGACACCGTCACCCTGCTGGACATCAACAACACCGTTCCAAAGGATTTATACCAGCAGGACATCTGCACAAAATTCCCATACGAGCACAAGGACGTCTTTATGGGCTTCCACTGCGGCAACACCGCTGCCGGAAAGCTCTCCTTCTGCGAGATGAAGTACCAGATGATTATGGCGCGTTCGCTGCCGCAGGAGGTCACCCAGGGCACCCTCGAGGGCGACATTGTCCCCGGTCCCATCACCTTCTTCCGCCTGCAAAGCACCGCCGACAACCAGCTGCGCGCCTACATCGCACAGGGCGAGGTGCTGCCGGTAGCAACCCGCTCCTTCGGCTCGATTGGCATCTTTGCCATCCCGCAGATGGGCAGATTCTACCGCCATGTGCTGATTGAAAAGAACTTCCCGCACCACGGCGCCGTTGCCTTTGGTCACTTCGGCAAGGAGTTGTACGAGGTGTTCCGCTACCTCGGTGTCGCTCCGCAGGAAATCGGCTACAACCACCCGCAGGGCGTGCTGTATCCGACCGAAAACCCATTTGCCCGCTAAGGAGGAAACCGCCATGCTTTATATCGGCGTAGATTTGGGTACCTCGGCGGTCAAGCTGCTTTTGATGGATTCTGCCGGAGCGGTCCAGAAGATTGTTTCCAGGGAATACCCGCTCTCCTTCCCGCAGACCGGCTGGTCGGAGCAAAACCCGCTGGACTGGTATGAGCAGACGATTGCCGGTCTGCACCAGCTGCTGGAGGACTGCGACCGCAGTCAGGTAGCAGGCATCAGCTTCGGCGGACAGATGCACGGTCTGGTCACACTGGATGCAGAGGATCAGGTCATCCGTCCTGCCATCTTGTGGAACGACGGACGCTCCACTGCACAGACCGACTACCTCAACCAAACCATCGGCAAGCAGCAGCTGTCCGAATATACGGCAAACATCGCCTTTGCCGGCTTCACCGCGCCCAAAATCCTGTGGATGAAGGAAAATGAGCCGCAGAACTTTGCGCGCATCTGTAAAATCATGCTGCCCAAAGATTATCTGATCTACCGGCTGTCCGGCAACTTTGCCACCGACTACTCCGATGCTTCGGGGATGCTGCTGCTGGATGTCAAAAGACGCTGCTGGTCCCAGCAGATGCTTTCCATCTGCGGCATCACCGAACAGCAGCTGCCAAAGCTGCACGAAAGCTATGAGGTGGTGGGAACCCTGCTGCCGCAGCTGGCAGAACAACTGGGTCTTCCCTCTTCGGTGCGCATCATCGCCGGAGCCGGAGATAATGCCGCAGCTGCCATCGGCACCGGAACGGTCGGTGAAGGCAGCTGCAACCTTTCGTTGGGCACCAGCGGGACGCTGTTCATCACCAGCGGACAGTTCCGTGTGGACCCGCACAATGCGCTGCACGCCTTTGCCCATGCCGACGGGCACTATCATCTGATGGGCTGTATGCTCAGCGCTGCCTCCTGCAACGCCTGGTGGATGCAGCAGATATTGAACACCCAGGATTTTGCCGCCGAGCAGAAGGACATCTGCCAGCTGGGAGAAAACCCCGTCTTTTTCCTGCCTTATCTGATGGGCGAACGTTCTCCGCACAATGACCCGCACGCACGCGGCGCCTTTATCGGTCTGTCGATGGACACCACCCGCCGGCAGATGACACAGGCGGTGCTGGAAGGGGTCGTCTTTGCGCTGCGTGACTCGCTGGAGGTCGCCAAAAGCCTTGGTATCTCCCTTTCCTCCACCCGCATCTGCGGAGGCGGCGCTAAAAGCCCGCTGTGGAAGCGGATGGTTGCCAACATCCTCAACCTACAGGTAGAAACCGTCCGCGTCGAAGAGGGTCCTGCCTATGGCGCTGCTATTCTGGCAGCGGTCGGCTGCGGAGAATATGCTACTGTCGAGGAGGCTGCCGCCCAGCTAGTACAGCCGGGCGAGGTCATCTCCCCTGAGCCGGAGCTTGTTGCCGCTTACGAAAATCGCTATCAGCTTTTCCGTCAGCTCTATCCCTCACTGGCTCCTGCCTTTGCAAAAATGGCTGAATAAGAAAACCTCCGTCCTTCCTTTTTTAAGAGGGAAAGACGGAGGTTCTTTTGTTCTGCCCTAAAAAGCAACGGAAATGGCGTTAAAGAAAAATCCAATCAGCATGATTCCCACCACCACCACACCGAAAAAAACTGCTAGCAGCCGTGGTTTAACCGCCTTGCGCAGCATGACCATCGACGGCAGCGACAGGGCGGTGACACCCATCATAAACGACAGCACCGTTCCCAGACCTGCGCCCTTTGCAAACAGGCTTTCTGCAATCGGGATGGTGCCAAAGATGTCGGCATACATCGGGATGCCGATGAGGGTCGCCAACGGCACCGAATACCAATGCTCGGCGCCCAACAGTTCTTCGACAAACGCCTGCGGGATAAAGTTGTGAATCAGCGCGCCGATTGCCACACCGACCAGCACATAGGGTGCCACCTTGCGGACGGTGGAAGCCACCTGTGTCTTTGCATAGGACAGCCGGTCCCCCACGCTCATCTGAGGAGATTCCAAATCCACCCTGCCTGCGTTGCGGATAAATTCCTCCACATCATTTTCCAGATGCAGGCGCTCAATCAGCGTTCCGCCCAGCACCGCCAGCACCAGACCGACCAGCACATACGCCAGTGCCACCTTGCTTCCAAAGCTTCCGGTCAGCATGACCAGCGAGCCTAAATCGACCAGCGGCGAGGAAATCAGGAAAGAAAAGGTGACACCCAGCGGCAGACCGGCGCTGGTAAAGCCGATAAACAGCGGAATGGAGGAGCAGGAACAAAAGGGCGTTACCGTGCCCAGCAGCGCAGCCAGCGTGTTGGCTCCGATTCCATGGAACCTGCCCAGAATTTTTTTGGTCCGCTCCGGTGGAAAAAAGCTCTGAATATAGGAAATCGAAAAAATCAGCACCGACAGCAGGATAAAGATTTTGATGATATCATAAACAAAAAACTGAAGGCTTGCTCCGATTCTGCTCTCCAAATCGATTCCGATTGCCTGCAACAAATTCCCCACCAGCTGATTGAGCCAACGCATCCCCAGCAGCTGCTCCTGCAAAAAAACACCGATTGTTTTTATCATTTTCTTTTTCTCCCTATTAAATCGAGATTTATCGATTTGATTTTCTTAAAACGGACCTCCTCCTTCCAGAGGGGAGGTCCGTTCATTGCTCAAAACAAGTTGACTATCTTTTCAAAAGCTCCATCAGCTTTTCCACCGACGGCACCTGTCCGCTGACAATCAGCTTGCCGTCCTTCATCAGCGACGGCGCTGTCATCACACCCAGTTTGACAATATCAATCAGCTCGCTGACCCGCTCAATCTGCGCGGACATCTCCAGCTGCTTGAGCGCTTCGCTCACATTTTCATACAGGCGGTCGCACTCATCGCAGCCGCCTCCGATGACCTTTAGTTCCATCATCTGTCGCACCCCCTAGTTTTTCAGCTGCATCGGCAGACCGACCTGCTGCTCCCAGACCTCTGCCAGCTTGCGGATGACCTGCGGACCGATTTTGGAGATGAACACCAACTGCGACTGTGGCTGCGGCTCGCAGGGCTTGATGTCCACCCGATGTCCCACCAAATCCACCTGGCTCCATCCCTGCTCTTCCAAATCGACAAAGCCCTTGGCACGATAGAGGTCATCTGCCATTTGCAGCAAAAATGTCTCCAGCTTTTCTGCCGGCACACGGCTATTGCAGTTCATAAAGATGCTCTTTGGCTTGGCTTCCGGCACGTTGGTAGTTTCTTCGCCCTGTGCCCAGCTGTACTGCATCAAATTCTCCTGAATGAAGGACAAATCCAGATTGGCATTGGCGCTGACCTCGATGCGGCAGGCAGGGTTAATCTGACGAATCTTTTCCCTCAGCTGGCTCAGGCGCTCGGCATCCACCAAATCCACCTTGGTGATGACTGCCAGATGACAGTGCTTGAGCTGGCGGTGAACTGTTTCCAAATCGTCCAGCTGGTCAAAAAAGTTGACTGCATCCACCAGGCAGATGGCGCCTGCAAAGTCATACGCGTCGCCGCACAGCTGTTTGGCTGCATCCAAAATTTCCTCGACGTTGGAAGGGTCGCCCAAACCGGAGCTTTCCACAAACAGATATTCCAGATCCTGCGCTGCCATATCTGCCAGCGCCTGCACAAACGACAGCTTTAAGCAGGAACAGAAGATGGAGCCTCGGCTGATTTCCACCATCTTGATGTCGTCGTCCCGCAGGATGGTCCCGTCGATTCCCAGCTTGCCAAATTCGTTCTGGATAACACCCACCCGTCTGCCCTTGAGCTGGTCGAGCAGCCGGAGCAAAATGGTGGTCTTGCCTGAACCTAAAAATCCGGTGAGCACATACAGCTTTGTTTTGCCTTGCACACAAATCCCTCCTGATGATGTGCGGCAGGAACATCCCTGCCTGTCTGTCAAATCGTTTATCGTTAAACCCGCCAGCAGCTCCTGCGCTGCCGCTACTCCCTGCTGTGAGATGGAGTAGTGGGTCCACTTGCCTGCTTTTTTGCCTTCTACTATGCCGGAATCGCACAGAATCTTCATGTGATGGGACAAGGTGGACTGGCTGATGTCCAGTTTGTTGAGCAGCACACAGCCGCATTGTTCCCCATTTTTCAGAAGGTCCAGTATCTTCCATCGGTTTTCATCGCACAGCGCCTTAAAGACGCGGGCGTTCTTCTGGTAATCCATTCCATTCCTCCCATCGACTTTCTTCGATATATAAGATAACATACATATCGAGAAATGTCAATCTGTTTTTACTGTTTTATATTGATATTTTTCGATATATCAAACAAAGGGCATCCCCTTCCTCAATCGGAGGAAAGGGATGCCGGTTATTATGTCGGTATTAAGCGGACTATTTCCCTTCGATGGCGTCGATGGCTCCAATCACTGCACCGCGAAATCCCGCTTTTTCCAGCGCAGATACACCTCGGATGGTGGTTCCGCCCGGTGAGCAGACGGCATCCTTCATCGCGCCCGGATGGGTCCCGCTCTCCAGATAAAGCTTGCCGGTGCCGCACAGCATCTTTGCTGCAATGCGGTAGGAGGCTGCGCGGGTCAGCCCGTACTTGACGCCTGCATCCGACAGCGCCTCCAGATACATCGCTGTAAATGCCGGTGTACAGCCTCCCAGCGTACCTGCCGCAGAAAGGTGAGCGCTGTCCACCAGCTCAATCAGCGCAATCGGTGAGAACAGCTCGCAGAAGGTCTGCCACTGCTGCTCATCCAGCGAATGGGTCTGCTCGCAGATCATGATACCCTCGCCGACCGCAATCGGTGTGTTGGGAATGGTGCTGATGTGGTGGGTGCTTTCGTCCAGCAACTGCTGATAGCGTGCAAAGGTAAAGCCCGCTGCCACTGAAACCACCATCTTGCCTTTGAGCAACTCCTTGAGCGGCGCCACCACCTGCTCAATCAGATACGGTTTGACTGCCAGGATCACCACGTCGCTGTTCTGCACCACCTCCTGCGCAGTCTGCATTGGGTGTACGCCCAGCCGGTCGGCGGTGTCCTTGAGTTTTTCAAAGTGTGCGGCACAGGCATACAGTTGCTCTGCTTTGCACACCTTTGCTTCCAAAAGTCCTTTGGCAATCGCCTGCGCCATGTTGCCAAATCCAACAAATCCAATCTTCTTTCCGTTGTCCATTTTCGTTCCTCCCTTGTGGATTGCATTCCAACATTTTCTTTTATTATACCATCTTTTGTAAAACCGGCAAGAAAATTTTCTTCCAATTCTTTAACTTCAAATAATAGGATCTGTTTTCCTACAGAAAACGTCGGCTCCGCCTGCTATGCCGCAGTTGCTATGGATTGGTTAAAAGAAAATCACTAAAGCTTTGAAACACACATTTTCCTACTGAAAAGTAACGAGGAGGGTTTTGAAAGAAACCTTCCTCGTTGCTTTTTTAAAAACTACTACTCTGCCTTCAAGGTTTTCACTCCAAAGCTAAAATACAGCAGGTGGAACACCCAAACCAGCACCAACAGCACCCGCCCCACCGGAACATTGTGCATCATCACAAATCCAATTCCCATCAAACCGCTCACCATCAAAATAATTCGCAGTTTGGTGGACAAGGTCATCCCACGCCCCTGAACATAGCTTTCCAAATTCTTTTTATACAGATTGGTATGGACAAACCAGTTGTGCAGCTTCTGCGAACTTTTGGCAAAACACCACGCCGCCAACATCAAAAACGGAAAGCTTGGCAGCAATGGTAAAACAGCTCCAACTGCTCCCAGCACACAACCCAAACACCCCACTGATAGGTAGATGGCTCGCTTGAACTTCATCTTTTTCCCTCCTGTCTGTTTTTCTCCCGTCTGCTCTCAACCAGATGGCGCACTGCCAACACCGGATGATGCAGCAGCATCCTTGGTCCGGCATAACGCATCACCTGCCGGATCTGCTCGCGCATCTGTGGCTGGTAACAATGTACCCGGCAGTTGGAACAAAAGGTTTTCTCCTTTATAAACGGACAATGCTCAATTCTTTCGTTGGCGTAAGACAGTAGACAACTGCACTCCTTACACAATGTTGCTCCATTGTGGTGCTGTTTGCTGCAATACAGTTGAATCATCTGTGTAACCACCCGCTTTTCCCTCTCTCGCTTATCTGCCAGCAACTGCTGCATCAGCTCATCCTCCCGTCTTCTACCGAATATACAGTATCCGCAATGCGCATGGTAGATTGCCGATGGGAAACCAACACCACCGTCTTATCCTTGCGCTGATTATGCAGCGAACGCAGGATCACCGCTTCATTCAAACTATCCAGATTACTGGTTGGCTCGTCCAACAGCAGCAGCGGTGCATCATGCAAAAATGCTCTGGCAAGTCCAATTCTCTGTCGTTCGCCTCCCGAAAGGCTGTCTCCCAGTTCTTCGACAGGAGTATCATATCCCTGTGGTAGTGAAAGGATAAAATCATGGATTGAAGCCTTTTTGCAGGCTTCCACCAGTTCCTCATCGGTAGCACCCAGCTTTGCAATGCGCAGATTGCTGCGAATGGAATCATGAAACAGATGGGTTTGCTGGGTCACAAAGCCCTCCATCTTCCTCAGATTATCTGTGTTAATTGCATCCACATTCACATTTGAAATTTCCACTCTGCCCTGCTGTACCTTCCAAAAATGCATAAAAAGTTTGAGCAGGGTCGATTTTCCACTTCCGCTTCGTCCCACAATTCCAATCACACTGTTTTTTGGAATCTCCACCGATATGTCCGACAGCACCGGTTGTCCACCATAAGAAAAACTGACGTTTTCTGCCGCTGCTTTGCTGAACTGGACTGGTTCTCGTCCCACAACCTCTTCTACAACCGGAGTTTCCTCCAAAATATCCAGCACACGATTTCCCGCTGCAAAGGTATTTTGCAAGGTACTGCCTAGGTTTGCCAAAGCTACCACCGGTCCAAAACTGCTCATCAAAGCAAGAGTGGGCAGCAGCACACCTGCAAATCCAATCTCTCCCGACTGGTAAAGCAGCGCACAGCTGCACAGCATCACCAAATCGAATAATAAAATGATTGTATTGGTCATCGCCAGATTTCTGCCGACAACCCGTTTCAGCCGAGCCTCATCTAAAGAAAGTGCATCGCTTTTTTCTTTCATCTGCTCCTGTCGGCTTTCTCCTGCTCCATACTGAATGGTCTGGTCCAATCCACGCAGACTATCCAATACAAAACTGCTGAGCTCACCGGACTTCGTGCGAAAATTCATTCCATCTGCTCCGCTCATCTTGGAAATCAAAAGAGGAATCAGCAGACCGACTGTCAGATATGCCGTTACGGCAATTCCTCCCAACAGCGGATGAAATGAGGAGATATAAAGGCTTGAAATCAAACTGAACAGAATCGCAATAGCAATCGGAGAGATGGTGTGTGCATAAAACACTTCCAGAAGCTCGATGTCGGAGGTAATCACGGCAATCAAATCTCCCCGATCTCTTCCCTCCAACTTTGCCGGGCACAGCCTGCGCAAAGCCGAAAACACCCGGTCACGCAGCAACGCCAGCAGTTTAAAAGCAATGTAATGGTTGCAGGACTGCTCCCCATACCGCAACAAACCGCGCAGCACTGCAAAAATGCTCACACCGACAAAAACAGCTGCCAGCCCTATTCCCACACGAACCTGTAACAGCTCCAGCACTGCATATCCGCCCAGAACCGTAATCCCGGAAGCACACAGATGCCCTGCCAGTCCCATCAAAATTGCCAGAATCATCCATCCGGTCAACGGCTTGACCAATCCAATCAGCCGCAGCATCACCTTTGTTCCGCTTCTTTTCATTCTGCCTTCCCTCCTGCAAACTGTTCCAACTCCTGCTGGGCACTCCAAAGCTGACTGTATACGCCCTGACGGTGTAGCAGCTCTGCATGGGTTCCTGATTCGACCACCGTTTTATCCTGCATGACATAAATACGGTCTGTTTTGCACACGTTAGCTAAGCGATGAGAAATCAGAATGACTGTCTTTTTCCGCTCAGCTAATCGGTGAATCTGCTCCATAATTTCGTTTTCACTCTCCACATCAATATTGGAGGTTGCCTCGTCAAAGATATACACCGGACTGTCATGCAACAGTGCACGCGCAAGACACATCCGCTGGCACTGACCACCGGAAAGATTGGATGCACGCTCTGTCAGCTGGGTATCCAAGCCTTGCTGTTCCTTTAAAAATCCACTCAGCTTAACCTGCTCCAGCACCTCCCACAGGCGCCGGTCGGTTGCCTGCGGCGAGGCTGCCAACAAATTATCCCGCACACTGCCCTTAAACAGATAGCTCTGATGGCTGATATAGGTAAAGTTTTCCATCAGGCTGTCCTCTGCAATCTCATTCAGTTGTACTCCGTTCACCGTCACACTGCCGGTGTATCCCTTGTTATGACCCATCAAGATAGAGGAGACGGTTGATTTGCCACAGCCGCTTTTTCCTACGATAGCGGTAAAACTTCCCTCTTGAAAATCCATATTGACATCTTCCAGCACTGCTCTATCCTTTTCATAGCCAAATCCCAGGTGCTCACATCGAATGGACGGATGCTTGGGACATTGTAATCTTCCCTGCTCCGATTCAGGAAGATCCAGCAGGTGAAAAATCTTGTCGCTGGCTGCCATTCCATTCATAGCAATGTGGAAAAAGGACCCCAGCTGACGCATCGGAATAAAAAAATCTGCCGACAGAAGGATAATCAGCAAGCAGCCGCTCAGATCCACCTTGCCTGCCCGAAGCTGAGTGACCGATAGAACAACCCCCAACGCTGCTCCGCCATATGCAATCAAATCCATAATGGTAATCGAATTGAGCTGCATGGTCAAAACTTTCATTGTGATTTTTCTGAACTGTTCTGCCTGCCGGTTCATCTCTTCCTGCTTAAAACCATCTGCCTGATAAATTTTCAGGGTGGTCAAGCCCTGCAGGTTTTCCAAAAAGGTATCTCCCATTTCGGTGTACTGCCCCCAATATCGTGCCAGCAGTTTTTTTGCCCAAGTCTGAACAGCAGCAATCGCCACCGGAATCAGCGGCACACAAATCAGCAGTGCAGCCGCAGACGGAAGGTTCACAAACGAAAGATAAACAAACAACGTCAACGGCGCAAGCATCGCATAGAAAAACTGTGGAAGGTAAGCACCAAAATAAGTCTCCAGCTGCTCGACTCCTTCCACTGCCACCTGTACAACCTCGCTGGTCTGTACCCGCTGATGATACCCTGCACCTAATCGAAGCATTTTTTGATAAATCTGCTCACGGAGGGTGCGCTTAACTGCCTTTGAGGAAAGGTAACTCATCTTGGAGGATGCTATTGCGCACAGATACCGCACTGCCAGCACTGCTGCCAAAATGGACACCACCCCTACCAAAACCTGTCTGTTTGCATTCCTCTGGTATAACCCTTCCAACAGATTCGCAATGGTGGTCATCATCACCAGATTTCCCAACAGGGAAATCCACTGCATCAATACATTGCCTGCAATGTACCGTTTACTTTCGCTGACCGTTTCAATCAGCCGCTTATTGATCATCATGTTTGCCCATCCCCTTTTCATTCCTCTTATCTGAGTTGACTCCGCAAAGGTTAGCTATCGCTAATATTAGTTAGTTTTTGCTAACCGTTAGCGTTGCCTAACTATTATAACAGAGGCTCTTATAAATTGCAAGAACCTCTGTTCATAATTTTTTTCGATTGAAATTTGTGCTCAAGATAAAATTTACAACCATACTTGAAAGTTCTGTGTGCTCGTGCTATATTATTCTCAACAGATAGATTCATTTGAATCTTTAAATCAGACTGCATCGGAGGTATCCGCCATAAAAAAACTGCTGGGTCTTTTGCTTTCTTTTACCCTTCTGCTGTCCGCCTATACACACCTGGCTACCGATGCGCCTGCCGGTGGGCAATCGCAACCACCACCCGACACACCCGATATTGGACAATCGCAGCCGACACCGACGGTAGAGCCGCCGCAAACGGAAGCTGCCGTCGAAGAAAACACCTCCTACTGGGCGGAACACTTCCCGCGCATCGACGGCTCCACCTCCCTCATCCCACTAGAAACCGCCATCCGTTTAAAAACCGGTCAGCCGCTGGAATGGCAGCAGCTTCTGGTGGACGGCTGGGAAGAGCAGGCATATTTTTCCCCTGACCCCTGGTCCTCCAGCCAGATGCTTCCTTTGGTGAAAGAGGACATCCCTGCCAAAATCTACAACATTCAGCTGACTCCTTCCGAATATCCGCTGCGCCTGTGGTTTCTCTCTGCCGACGGCAAGCACCGGCGCCAGGACATCTGCCTGCCGGTCGATGCCCTCAAGATGGTCAAGGAATACCGCTCTTCTCATTAAGGAAATACAAACAGGGCGATGGATGCAGAATTTCCTGCATCCATCGCCCTGTTATTTTTCCGATTCCCCATTCCCGCCCTCGCACCCTTTGGTCAAGGTCCGGTTCTAACAATGCGCAGTTGCGATACACCTGTGCGCAGTCCGGGCATTACAATGCTCGAGGGGTCGAACCTCCGCCTGCCCTTCGGCGTACCATGAAAATTTTTTTGACCTTCGCCCCGCTGCGTGCTACCAGCAGAAATCTATTCAATCAAATCGGTTGTCCAGTTGCTTTCCTGCAAACGATTGTCCAGCAGGCGCAGCTCCTTTGCCATCCGGTCTACCTGTGCCTGCCAGTCGCTCACCGAGATGGCGGATTTAATTTTGATTTCGGTGTTCCTTGCCCGATAGGCGGTCTGGCTGGCAGAATAGACCAGCTCCTTATAAACGCGCAGCTTTAAGGACAGCGCATCCTTGCGTGCAATCAGCTCGGTCAGGCTCTTTCCCTCCACACAGGTCTGGCAGTTGGTGTGATTGATGCGAGCCATCAGGTATTCCAGCCGCTGAATTGCTGCATCCAGCTCCTGCTTCAATCTTTCCGGCTGCTCGGCAGGCTGCTCCCCTTCCTGCACCAGCACATTGTTGTCCAGTCGCTCCTTGAGCTGCTGGATGGTCCGGTTGAGGTCTGCCCGTTCCTGTAACGCTTCAGCAAGTTTCATGGTATCATCCTTCTCCCTTCAAAAGCTCCTGCTTGCTCTCTGTCGTCATCAGTGTATCACAAAATCCTGCAAAAGTCACGGGGTTACCGTCTGATGCAGTCTCTTTTTTTGCAACAATAAAAGGTCCTGCCGACAAACGCACAGCAGGACCTTTTGATTATCTTTACAGCATTTCGATAAAGGCAGCACAGCGGGTGTTGAGCTGACCGATGTCCGAAGAGGAATAATCGGTTTCAACACACATATACGGCAGACCTTTGCCGGTAACAAAACGTTTGATGTAATAGGATTCCACATTGTAGGTGTGGCAAGCCTGCAGGATGACCTCTACAACCGCGTCAATCTTGTACTCTTCCAGCAGACGACCCAACAGCTTAAAGCGGTTTTCGTCCGGTGTCATACAGGAGCAGCCGATGTTCAGGTACCGGTCTGCGATTGCCTGGTAGATGTCCGGTGTATCCTCGTTAATCAGTTCATCGACCGATTTTGCGCCACTGCAGTTTTCAAAGCAAACAACGTTGCCGCCGTTTTCTTCGATGGATTTAACAACTTTCATTGCATTTCCGCCGATTGGGCAGCCGGTCACCAGGATACGCGGACGTTTTTCGATTGGGCGGTTGCCTTCCTCGTATTCCTTCTGGATGCGGTCGGTCAGTGCGTTGACCTCTTCGATTGCCTTGCGGCGGTCGAACTTAAAGCTCGAGCCATACAGCACGCTGTACAGGTTCAGACCTGCCATCGGAGGCGGGTCGAGCTTCATCAGCTCATAGAAGCGGCGCAGTGCCAGACGGTTCTGGTTGGAAAGCTTGACCTGTTCGCGCAGGTTTTCTTCGGTGATGGTCACGCCAAACTTTTCTTCCAGCTTGTTTTTCAGTGCAACCACCTCTTCGCGCCAGAGTTTGCGTCCCATCGGCGACTGACGGTTTGGCAGCTCCATGATGTGGGTGTCCTTGATTTCACCCAGCATCTCATACATCTTCTTTTTACCGTCGCAGGTGGTTTCACCGATAATCAAATCGGAAAAGTAGAAGTATGGGCATTTCTGTGTCTTAGCAAAGCCGTAGCTGGATTTTACCAGTGGGCAGAGGTTTCTGGGCAGGTCCTGCTCTGCTTCTGCGATGGTTTCATCCGAGAAGGAGCACAGTCCGACCGGAATGGCTCCTGCTGCCATGATGACTTCATTCGGTGTATAGGTGCAAAAGGTTCCGACAAACGGGATATTTTTTTCTTTGATTTCGTAAGCGTGCAGAAAAGAGTTGCGGCGCTGTTCGCTGAATTCTTCAAACACTGCCGGCAAAGTCTTGATAACTTCCATCTTAAAATTCCTCCTGTTTTCTTCTGTTTAACGGTCGTTGTAGAGGTGGCAGGCGACAAAATGTCCCGGCTCCACCTCACGCAGCTGTGGACGCTCCTTCATGCAGCGCTCGCTGCAACGGCTGCATCGTCCGCTGAAGCGACAGCCCTCCGGCGGGTTGACCGGGCTGGGCACATCGCCGGTCAGCATAATCTTCTTGCGTTCGCGGGATGCTTTCGGGTCGGCAATCGGTACGGCGGACAGCAGCGCTTCGGTATAGGGGTGCAGCGGTTTTTTATACAGGTCTACCGAGTTGGAAAGCTCCACCATATTTCCCAGGTACATAACGGCAATGCGGTCGGAGATGTGCTTGACCATCGACAGGTCATGCGCAATAAAGAGCATGGTCAAATCCTTTTCCTTTTGCAGCTTCATCAACAGGTTGATAATCTGCGCCTGGATGGAAACGTCCAGTGCGGAAATCGGCTCGTCGCAGAACAGAAATTCCGGGTTGACCGCCAATGCGCGGGCAATACCGATTCTCTGGCGCTGTCCGCCGGAAAATTCATGGACGTTTCTCATCGCATGTTCCGCATTAAGTCCTACCATATCCAGCAGCTCGAGCACCATCCGCTCTTCCTCCGCCTGTGTCTTTGCCAGCTTGTGGATGCGGATGCCCTCCGCTACAATGTTGTACACCTTCTGATGCGGGTCCAGCGAAGCGTATGGGTCCTGGAAAATCATCTGCACCTTGCCGCTGAAATCGAAACGTTCCTTCCTGCTCATTTGGTGAACGTCCTTGCCCTGATACAGCACTTCGCCGCTGGTGCGGTCCAGCATCCCGATGCAGGTTTTGCCGCAGGTGGTCTTTCCACAGCCCGATTCTCCTACGATACCCAATGTTTCACCCTTGTGAATGACAAAGGAAACATCGTCCACCGCCTTGAGCACACGCTTTTTACCTGCTTTATAATATTTACAGAGGTTCTTTACCTCCAGTTCGACCGGTCTATTGTTCATCCTGCTCACCTCCGGTATGGAATGGAACGCCGCTGACATCGGCACGTGGGTCGGTCAGCCAGCAAGCCACCTGATGTCCGCCTTTGAGTTCGATGGTTTCCGGCGAATATTCTGCGCAGATATTCATAGCGTATGGACATCTGCTGCAAAATGCACAGCCCTTTGGCGGATGAATCATATCCGGGATGGTACCTTCGATGGTGACCAGCTGCTCCTTGTTGTCCAAATCCAGACGAGGCACCGAGTTCATCAGCGCCCAGGTATACGGGTGGCGCGGATTGTAAAAAATCTCCTCGTTGCTGCCCTTTTCCACAATTTTACCGGCATACATAACGATGATTTCGTCCGCCATATCTGCCACTACACCCAGGTCGTGGGTAATCATGATGATTGCCATGCCCAGCTTTTTCTGAAGCTGCTTCATCAGCTCCAGAATCTGCGCCTGGATGGTCACATCCAGCGCGGTGGTCGGTTCATCGGCAATCAGCAGCTTCGGATTGGTAATCAGTGCGGTTGCAATCATCACGCGCTGACGCATACCGCCAGAAAGCTCGTGCGGATACTTGTCCAGACAGGCAGGCGCATCCGGTATGCCGACCAGCTCGAGCATCTGCTGCGCTCTTTTTCTGATTTCGGTCTTGCTTAATTTTTCGTCGTTGTGATTTTCCAGATTTTCCATGATCTGTTTTCCGATCATCATGGTCGGGTTGAGGGAAACCAACGCATCCTGGAAAATCATCGAACATTCTTTTCCGCGGAAATCCAGCCATTCCTTCTCTTTAAAATCTAGGATGTTTTTACCCTCATAAAAGATTTGGCTGCCTTCCTTTACAACGCCGGGACGCTCAATCAAGCCCATCAGCGCCTTGGAGGTGACCGATTTTCCACAGCCGGACTCTCCTACCAGCGCCGTCGTCTTGCCCGATTCGATGTCAAAGCTGACACCGCGCACCGACTGCACTTCTCCGGCATAGGTAAAATAAGAAACGGAAAGGTCCTTCACGTTTACCAGTGTCTTCATAATTTCCTCCTTATTTTACAATCTTTGGTTCCAGCGCACTGCGCAGTACGTCGCCCAGAATGTTAAAGCTCAGTACGGTGAGCAGAATCAGCAGTCCCGGATAAATTGCCAGAATCGGCTTATCCAGAATGTGCGCCTGTGCCGCCTGAAGCATACTTCCCCAGGAAGCGTGCGGGATAGAGATGCCCAGTCCCAAAAAGCTCAGGGAAGATTCGGTCAAAATTGCACTGGCAACGCCCAAGCTGGCTGCAACGATGACCGGTCCAAGGATGTTGGGCAGGATGTGCTGCACTGCAATCAAAACATTGCCCGCACCCAGGTTTTTGGATGCAACCACGAAGTCCCTTTCTTTTAAGGACATCGTTTCTGCGCGGGTGATTCGTGCAACCGATGCCCACGAGAACAGGCTGAGCACCAAAATCAGGGTGGTCATGCCCGGCTTGAGGATGGTGTTGAGGACAATCATCAGCAGCATACTCGGCAGCGCCAGGAAAATATCGGTAAAGCGCATCAGCAGCATATCCAGTTTGCCGCCGATGTAGCCCGAAAAGATGCCGATGGTCGTTCCGATGAAAACGGTGACCAGCATAGCGGCAAAACCTACCATCAACGAAACCCTGCCGCCGTACAGCGCACGGGTAAAGTAGTCTCTGCCGTACTCGTCACAACCGAATGGATGCTGCATCGAGGGAGCGGCGAATTTGTTTGCCAGATCCAACTTGTTCGGGTCATACGGACTTAAAGGAGCCAGCAAAGATGCCACAATGATGATAATCAAAAAGATAACCGCAAAAATTGCCACCGGATTGCTCTTGATTTCAGAAACGATGTCCTTCCACAGGCTGCGGTGATAAACGGTGCCGAGGTCCTTTTCCTTTTTCTCTATCCGCTGAAAGGAGCGCTCGTCAAAAACAATTTTATTTTCCATTGGCTGCATCGATCCCCCTTTTGATTCTTGGGTCTGCAAAGGAATACAGAACATCGGCGATAAAGTTGCCCATAACCAGAATGAAACCGGACAACATAACGTACGCCATAATGATTGGGTAATCTCTTTTTCCAATCGCTTCCATCGCAAAGCTGCCGACACCCGGCCAGCCAAAGACGCTTTCGATGATGAAGGAGCCGCACACCAGCGAAGCCATGTTCATGCCCAGGATGGTGATAATGGGCAGCAGGGTGTTCTTCAAAACGTGTTTGCGCAAAATCTGCCAGGGAGAAGTTCCCTTTGCTTTGGCAGCCAGAACATACTCTTCACTGAGCTGACCGATGGTGTTGGCGCGCACATAGCGGGTCTTGGAAGCCATCGTTCCCAGCGCCATGGTCATCACCGGCATAATCATATGCTGGATGGTATCCAGTGGGGTGTTCACTCCTACTGTGTGCATTCCCGAAGAAGGCAGGATGTGCAGGGTCGCGGTGAAAAGAATAATCATCAGCATACCAAAGTAGAAGGAAGGGATGGACATTCCAAAGTAGGCAAAACCGCTGATGACATTGTCCACCCAAGTGTTTTTCTTGTAACCGGCTATCAAGCCCAGTGGGATGGATAGCGCCAGCGACGCTACCAGCGAGCAACCCATCAGCAGGATGGTGGAGGGCAGGCGCTTGAGCAGCATGGGTGCCACCGGTGTTTTGTAGGAAAGAGAAACACCAAAGTTGCCTTGCAGCGCCTCTTTCAGCCATGCCCAATACTGCTCGGGCATACTCTTATTGAGTCCCAGTTTTTCAATGACAATCTGTTTTTCTTCCGGGCTCATATCCTCGGTCAGATACATCGAGGAAATATCGCCGGGAGCCAAATCAATAATGGCAAAGGAGAAGAAGGAGATCAGCAGCATGACGATTGCCACTTGACCTACTTTTTTCAAACAATATTTTAGCATCGGTCTTTCCTTTCCTAGTAAAAAGCCTGCCCCTGAAGGTCAAGGGCAGGCTTTTGTGACTGCGATAGATGATTAGCCGTTGACAGAAATGCCCAGGTAATCGATAAATTCTGGAACGATCGGGCTGCAATCCAGACCGGTAACGTTCTTCTGAGAAACGATGACGTAGTTGGTGTAGGTCAGTGGGTAGATGCGGTGCTGAGCCAGAGCCAGTTCCATAACCTCATCAGACAGTTTCTGTGCTTCGGCAGGATCGGAAGTGGTATTTACTTTTACTGCCAACTCGCCGCAGATTGGAGTCAGACCCCATGCATCACCCTTCTGATTCATATAATCGTAAGCTTTGTTCAATGTACTACCCTTCATAGAATCCCAACCGTTGGTGCCCAAGTCCCAGGTTTTTTCCTGACCGTTGAAGTTGTAAGCGGATGCAGCAAAGAATCTTGGGAAGAAGGAGGAAGAATCCATACCTTCAATCTGCAGGTTTACACCAATCTGTGCCAGCTGCTGCTGCAGAACAACTGCAATAGCCTCCATGTTTGGACGGTCAGCGTTGTAGATGTAGGTCAGGGTCATGCCTTCCAGACCGGAGGATTTTGCAAGCTCTTTTGCTTTTTCCAGGTCATAGACATAGTCAGGAGTTTCTGAATTGTACAGGCTGATTTCTGGGGTCAGCAGGGAGTTTGGATTGGTTGCCAGCTCCTCGGTACCATAAGCGCCGTCGATAACCTCATCTCCGTTGATTGCATAGAAGAGAGCTTCACGCTGCTCGTCGGTCAGGTTTGCAGGACCGTATGGGTTGACCTGGAGGTAGTTCAGTCTTGCTTCCGGGAAGGAATAGATGTTGTATTTGTCGGACTGTGCTTTGTATTTTTCCAGTTCGTCAACGGTGGTAATTCTCATGTAGTCAATCTCGCCGTTTTCAAATGCGATAGACTTGGTGGAACCGGAACCGATTACCTTCATAACTACCTTTTTAACTTGTGGTGTGCCTCTGTAGTAGTCATCACGAGCGGTGCAGACAAAACTGTCGTCGTTGACTTCGCTGACAACATAAGCACCGGAGGTAACAAAACCAGGAGTGCTGTAGTATTCTGTTGCAGCTTCAATAGCAGCAGGGTCACCGTTGAACACATGTGCCGGGAATACGTTCATACCGGACAGAACAACAATTTCATAGTTATATGGTTCCGGCAGAACAAATTCGATGGTTTTGTCATCAATGATATTCATGCTGCCTTCTACACCGTTCACGCGGATGTAGCGGTTGTAGCCGTATTTATGAACAGAGTAGTCTGCGCAGAACTTGATGTCTGCGGTGGTGATTGGAGTACCATCAGACCATTTTGCATCGTCGCGGATATGAATTTTGTAGGTCTTGCCGTCTTCGGAGATTTCCAGGCTGTCTGCCAGGTAGTAGTCCAAACCGCCGGTGGTGTTCTCGATGAAGAGCTTGTCGTACAGCGGACGGGTCATGGAAGTGTAGTCATCCGAGCCGCCGGAATGTGGAGCCAGTGTGTCAGGCATATAGCTGATTGCGATGGTGAAGGTATCCTTCTCTTCGCCGCTGGCAGGTGTAGCTGCTTCTGTGCCTTCTTCCTTTTTCTCTTCTGTTTTTTCTTCGGTTGCCTGAGTGGCTGGCTGAGCGTTTGCATCCTTTGCCGGTGCATCGCTGGAGCCACATCCTGCAACAGACAGCGCCATTGCTGCTGTCAGCAGCAGTGCCAAAATTCTTTTCTTCATTGCATTTCCCTCCGTTTTAAACTTCTCCAACTGATTCCCTCTTGAAACCAGCCTTAGTGCAACCTCTTCGTTCTTTGTAGATGTTTTATAAATTATCACACTAGAACGATAGGTTTTGCACAATTTCTGAATTTAGTTTAACGCATCGAGGAATAATTATCAAATTGTTTTTCTATATACATTCCGCGAGTCTTATCGACAAATTCTTTCGGTTGTTTGGATTTTGACAAAGCAGGTGAACATTTTCACTGATTTTTTTGCAAATTGACAAGACATCCCCCAAAGGAATGCAAATTTATTGAAAATTTTTTTGTGTTATTTTTTGGATTCCAGTTAATCTTTTACTTTACTTTCGAAAGAATACAACCGTAAAACAGCAAAAGACCTGTCCGAAAATATGGACAGATCTTTTGTGATACACTTTGTTTCAAATTAACCCTCTGCGGTTTGACGTTTTCTGCTGCTTCCAATCGGCAGCTGCACGATTCCGATAATCTGACCCGACAGCAAAACGGTCAGCAATGACAGCGCAATGCGCTTAAAATCCAGATAGCTCAAGGAGAGCAAAAGCACAATCAGGTCGCTGGCAAGGTAAGCCCAGCGGATGTCCCAGTGGGTCACCTTGCAAACCGACATCGCCAAAGCGTCATCACCGCCGGGTGCTCCGCCTGCGCGCACGCACAGTCCCACGCCTACACCGACAAAGACTGCGCCCAGTAAAGATGCCACCAGCGGCATCTGCGCCAGCTGTGGCCAAAGCGGTGGGAACTGCTCCACGATTGCATAAATCAGCGAAAAACATCCGCCGGAAATTGCCGAATAAAAGATAAAGGATTTTCCCAACAGCTTCCATCCCAGCAGATAGCACGCTGCATTCATCACAAAACCGGAAACAGCCGGTGAAATGTGCAGCCAGTAGTTGAGCAGCAGGGTCATTCCCAAAACGCCACCCTCGGTCACACCGGACAAGGCGTGGATATTGTACAAACCAAAGGCGAGGATTCCGCTGCCAATAACACATAAGATAACTTTTTTCATTACATGGCTTGCTTGCATTTTATTTCTTGTTGATTCCTTCCTGTTGTGGTTTCTTTTTGATTTCTTCCTGTAAAAAATCGGCGTAGCTGGTAAGAGAATCAATAAAATCGGGCGAGTGGATTTCCAAAGTTCGGCGCATTGCTTCGTTTTCCGAGCGATAGAACAGCTCGAGCACCTGCTGGGTGTACTGCATCCCTTTTTCAGTCAGACGCACCAGCTTTTCCTTCGAGCGGTCGATCTGCTCAAGCTCCACATAGCCCAGTTCGACACACTCTTTGACCACCGTGTTGATGGTGGTGCGCGGGATAATCCATTCCTCACAGATTTGCTTTTGTGTGTGTGCCTTTCCATCATCCAGTGCAAACAGCAACGAAATGATGTTGACCTTCATCCCGCTTTTACGCGCCAGCAAATACCAAATTCCATCCACGCGATTGATTGCGACCATCAATCGTCGGACACTTTCTCTCTCTCCAGCCACGGTATCATCCTCCTTACACAACAATACGAATTCGTATTGATTATATTGTAATACGAATTCGTATTGTTGTCAAGTTTTTATTTCAAAAAACAGGCGGTCGAAGTTGTGTGATACAACCTCGACCGCCCTACATTTTTATTTCATATTTTTATAATGCAAAATCTCCGTTTTCAAAGACGGCAACTTCCTGTCCGTCCTCGGTGGTACCCACAATGCGCAGGTCGGAGGTTCCCACCATGAAGTCGATGTGGATGACCGATTCATTAAAGGTCCACGGGTCATCTTTCGGCAGCGGACTGTTCAATGCACGTCCCAGAGCCAGATGGCAGGATGCGTTCTCATCGATGAGGGTGGTGTAGTAGACAACGTTGGACATGGAAATCGGCGAATGATATTCTACCAGGGCGACCTCGCCGAGATAGCCGGCGTTTTCATCCATTGCAACCAGCGCCTCCAACATCTCCTTGCCCTCGTTGGCAATGACCTCGACCACCTTTCCCTTTTCAAAGCGGAAGCCGAAGTTCTCGATGCTCTTGCCGCCCAGCACCAGTGGTTTGGAGGCATAGACGACACCCTCGGTACCAAATTTTTCCGGCGAGGTGCAAAGCTCTTCGGTCGGGATGTTTGCATGGAACGGGATTCGGTCTGCCGGTCTTTCGCCCGGACCAAACTTGGAGTACGGGGTCAGTGTAACGGTAAGGTCGGTTCCATTGGAAGCGGTATAGTGCAGTTTGGTAAAATGGTAGGAATCCAATTTGATTCCGATTTCATCCTTTTCTGCGGTACGTTTTGCCCAGGTCTGCTCGATGTCGTTATCCTCTTCGATATAGCAGAGTTTAAACAGCAGCTTCCACAGTTCCTCCAACGCCTGCTCCTTTGGAACATCTTTGAGGATATATTCTGCCCAGTTCTGGGTCGGCACCATCGCAATCAGCCACTGGCAGTGTTTTTCCCGGCTGGCTTTACGCATGATGTTGCGCACCGCGTCGATGTGAGCAAAGATGGCGTTTGCCTGTGCTTCGGGAACATCCTCCATCAGCTTAGGGTCTACGCCCTCCAAGCGGACATAGCAGGCTCCCTCGTCCAGATACTTCTGGCACTGCAATTCCTCCCAATCCTCCACCTTTCTGATGTCGGCATCGCTGCGGTATTTAGCTGCAATCTTCAGGTTCGGCTCGTCCAAATAGTGGATGATCACATTGGAAGCACCCAATTTATAACATTCCTCGGCAAAAATCGGGGTAAACTCCGCACCCTTGATGGTCGCTTCGACCAAAACAGGCTGCCCTTTCTGGACATTCAGTCCAACCTTTGCCAAAGTATAGGCGTATTTTCTCTTCATTTCAGCAAGATTCATGTTGTGACCTCTTTTCAAAATAGTCTATCGGCGGAATATTTGTCCGTTGACCTTCTGACCGAGCCGCCTGCTTCCATATTACTAATTTTTATCGGTTTCGTCAATCTCTTTTTTATAATTATCCACAAAAATTATTGAATATCCACGGAATCCACTTTTAAATTTTGCTATTTTCACACCCTTCTCCCCGCAGAACAAAAAACAGACAGACCCCAAGGGGTCTGTCTGTTTTTTGAGCGCTGCAATATTTATTCTTTTTCCTGCTTAGGAGCCGGCTGTACCGATTCCTGCTGGTGCTTGCGGTTGCGCCGGCGCTGCACCATCGGCAGCACCTTGGCAAAGCCGGTGTAGAGCAGAGGATTGTAGACCAGGTCGAACTCTCCGATAAACTCGGTCGCTCCCTCCCGGCGGCAGAAGCCCTCTTTAAATTTATACAGACCATTGGTTTTATCGAGGATGAACACCCCGCCAAAGTCGTATATCTTCGAGCCGTTTTCAAATCCCCAGCGAATCATCTCTGCCTGCATGGCGTAGTTGGGCATCAGGTTGCGCTTGTTGTTCGAGCTGGCTCCATAGATATACCAGGTCTTGTTTCCGTAGTGGATGCAAATGGCGCCGGACAAAGGCTCGCCTTCGTGCTCAGCGATATAGATGCGCAGCAGGTCGCTGCTGCCATAGGCATCCACCATGCGTTTAAAATATTCATACGGACGGTGACCAATCTTGTCGCGCACCGCAGTGATTTCATACAGGTCAAAAAACTTTTTGAGGTCCTCCTCGCTGCGGGACCAGTGTACGGTGACCCCTTTGCGGGCAGCCAGACGGATGTTGTAGCGGGTCTTTTCGCTGAAGTGCGGCATCAGCTCATCAAAGGAGGGTTCATCCAGATTCAGAATCATATTGTACCGCGGCTGAATCAAATCGTACTTGTCGCAGCCGTCGTTGCGCACCTTCAGTCCCATCTTGCGGTACTCCTCCTCCAGCTGCGGCAGACGCGGCAGCTCCGGGTCAAAGCGCAGTACAAAGGCGCGGTATTTTTTAGCCAACGGCTTTGCTTCGTCCAGCAGCCGCTTGACCAGCTGGGTATCGGAAAAATCACAGATCGGCGCACGCGGAGCGTACATCAGCGAAAATCCGGCAAAGGCTCTGCGGATAATCAGCGACATCGCCGCGATGATCTTTCCGTCCTCCTCCAGATACACCTGTTCTCCAATCCACCCTTCCTTCACCTTTTCCCATCCAAGGTCCTGGGTAGCGTTGGCAAACGGGGAGGTACGGACAAAGTTCTGGTATTCTTCGACCTTTTTCAGGTCGTTGTGATTTAAAATCGGCATCTTCTGTTCACCCCTGTTCTATCATACCGAAAGCAATCGTTTGGCGATTGCAAGGTCGGATTCATAATATACATATTCTCCCCGCACCTTCTGATATACCTCCTCACCCTTGGCAGCCAGAACGATGACGTCACCCTTCTGCGCTGTGGTGATGGCTTTTTCCACCGCCTGTGCGCGGTCCTCGATGATCTCATAGGGTGTACCGTAAGGCTTTACAAAGGAAGCAATCTCCTCGCAGATGGAGCGGACATCCTCAAACTGCGGGTCCTCCGCTGTCAGATACAGGTAGTCCGCATTCTGTCCCGAAAGGGTGCCGATGTCCCGACGGCGCAGTTGTGCCTTGCCTCCCGGACATCCGACCACCACCACAATCCGCTGACCCGGGTAATCGGCTTTGAGCGATTCATACAGCTTCTGGAAGCTCAAAAAGTTGTGGGCATAATCGACCAGAACGGTCACACCGTCCTTTTCAAACAGGTTCATTCTGCCCTGGACTTCGTTTTGCAGCAGACCCTCCCGAATGGACTGGTCATCGACGCCCAGCGCCTTGGCAGCCAGGATGGCAGCCAGCGCATTTTCCACATTAAAACGTCCTGCCATGCGGATGCGCCAGCTGTCCTGTTCAAGTCCGTGGCTGGTGGTAAAGGTAAAGCCCTGCTCCTCCTTCTGGATGTCCCGCAAAATCCAGCAGTCGTCGTCATCCAAATCGGCAGTTTCCAATTTGCCAAAAGTCAGCACCCGCTGTGCATGGGCGCGTGCGTGCTCCAGCACCCGCTGTGCGTGGTCCATCTCCCGGTTGATGATTGCGGTGCGGCAGTGCTCCATCAGCTGCAATTTGCAGGAAAAATAATCCTCAAAATCGGTGTGTTCCAGCGGACCGATGTGGTCCTCGCCGATATTCAAAAACATCCCGATGTCAAAATCCATCCCGTAGACCCTGCTGAGCTTGTACGCCTGAGAGGAAACCTCCATTGTCAAAAACGGCAGACCGCTGTCGCGGGTCTGGGCAAAATACCGCTGTAAATCAGGAGATTCCGGTGTGGTCAGGTGTGCCTCGTGATGCTCGATGCCGGTATCCACCTCCACTGTGGAAAGCACCGCACTCTTCTGTGCTGCACACAGCTGCGGATTGCGGCGGCAGAAGGCATCCAGGATATTTTTCATAAAGTAGGTGGTGGTGGTCTTGCCCTTGGTTCCGGTCAGACCGACCACGCGGAAGTTCCGGTATGCCTTTTGGTAAAAGGCGATGGAAACCAGACTCATCGCCTTGCGGATGTCGCTGACCAAAATGTGTGGGCAATCCACCCCTTCATAAAGCGACTGCGCAAGGTAGACCCCTGCGCCCTTTGCGATGGCATTCCGTAGGTACTCCTCCTTAAAGGCTGCACCCTTGCAGATAAAAAAGGTGTCCGGCGTCACATCTGCCGAGCTGTAGGATAGGTGGGAAAAGCGGTGGTCCAGCAGCTGCGGCGGGCAGTCGTATCCCACCAGCAGTCCGTCCTGCTCCAGCAGCTCAAGTGCTTGTTTTATCGAAATAGAATCATTCATTTTAAAAAGGTCCTCTCCTCTTTTTTCAACGATACATCTTTATTATTATAACATTTACCTTTCCTAAAACAAGTCTGGAAGGATAAAAATTGTCATCACTTTTGTAAATATTTTACCCGACCTCCCCACCGCACCGGCACGGACGACCTTTGCTGACAGCAAACACCCGTCCAAACGTTCGGCGGCATCTCGCACGAAACCCCGACCTGTGACATCCATCACAGGTCGGGGTTGTTTGGCTCTTTGGTGGTCTACTCAATCGACTTGAGCGATTCTGCCATGTTGATTTTATCCAGCTTTTGAAACATCACCAGATTGACGATGAAGGCAAACAGGAAGGTCAGCAGCAGGCTGTACCCATAGCTGAGCGGCAGCACCGTATGCGGAAAGCTGACCATGTCGATGTTGATTTGCTCCATCACAAACCAGTGCAGCAGCTTGCCCATCAGCAGTCCCACGCTGCCGCCGATGGCAGTCAGGAACAGATTCTCCCGAAAGACATAGGCTGCCGTTTCCATCGGGTAGAAGCCCAGCACCTTGATGGTGGCAATCTCCCGGATGCGCTCGGTGATGTTGATGTTGGTCAGGTTGTACAGGACGATGAACGCCAGCGAACCTGCACAGATGATGATGACCAGAACAATGTAGTCCAGGCTGCTCATCATGCTGTCAAAGCGGTCCAACGTATCCTGATTGACCGTCACGCTGCTGACTGCATCCAATTTCATCAGCCTTGCCAGCAGCCGGTGTTCGTCTGCTACACCCTCGGTGTTGATGTAAACCGAACGGCAGTCGGGCGCTTCCCCGTTCTGGCTTTCCCAGCTGTCTGCCGTCAGGTACAGGTAATTATACACATAATTTTCGCTCAGACCAATGATGCGCAGGGTCAGACGGTTGCCGTCCTCATCACTGAAGGAAACGGTGTCCCCCTCCTTGATGCCCTGGCGGCGGGCAAATTCCGCTGTCAGGATGGCTTCCCCCTGTTTTGGGAAGGGGATGGGCTCTCCGCTTTCGGTGTGCAAATCCCAGTAATCGCCAAAGCGCGCGGTGTCCTCCGGGATTACCACCGTCACTGACTTGGTTTTTCCATCGGCAAGGTCGAGGTCCATCGAGCGCTCCGATGCGCGGGTGTATCCCCTGCCCTCCTCGCGCAGATAGTCCTCCAACTCCTCCCACTCTCCCTGCGAATAGTTTTCCTGCATCAGCAGGCTCATCCCGTAGGTCTGCACACTGCCGAACTGCTGTCCGGCGATGTTGGCAATCGAGTCCTTGACTCCAAAACCGGTGACCAGCAGAGCGGTGCATCCGCTGATGCCGATTACCATCATACAAAAGCGCTTTTTATAGCGCAGCACGTTGCGGATGGACACCTTGACCAAAAAGGACAGGCGGTTCCACACAAAGGTGATGCGCTCGAGCAGGATGCGTTTGCCTGCCTTGGGCGCTTTGGGACGCATCAGCTGCGCCGGCACACTCATCAGCTCATACCGGCAGCTGAGGTAGGTGGTGCCCATCGAGCAGAGCATCGACGCTGCCAGAGATACCAGTCCCAGCCGCAGGTCGAACACAAAGCAGATGCCGCCCATCCGATACATGATGGCATACGCCTGCCAGATGACGTAGGGGAACAGAATCGAGCCGCCAAAAAATCCAATCAAACAGCCCAATCCTGCTGCGCTGCCCGAGTAGAACAGGTATTTGCCCATGATGCTGCCCTCGCTGTAGCCCAGCGCCTTGAGCACACCGATCTGGGTGCGCTGCTCCTCCACCATGCGGTTCATGGTGGTGACACAGACCAGCGCCGCGACCAGAAAGAAGAAGATGGGAAAAACGTTGGCGATTCCATTGACGATGGAGGAGTCGTTATCAAAGCTGGCATAGCCGATATTGGTATCCCTGCCCAGCAGGTAGACATCCGGCTCTTCCAGTTCGTCCAGCTCGTCCTGCGCTTCATCCAGCTGCTGGTTTGCCTCATCCACACCCTCTGATAGCTGGCGGCTGCCTTCCTTGTATTGCAGCAGTCCCGCATCGTATTCCCGTTGGGCTGCCTCCAACTCGGTCTGGGAGTTTTGCAGCTGCTGCTCTTGTAGTTCCAGTTCACTTTGGGCAATCTCCAGCTGGTCCAGACCGCTTTCCACCTGTCGCAGACCGTCCTCCACCTGGGTCAGTGATGCCTGTAACTGCTGCTCCTGCGCCTGTGCCTGCGCATTGGCTTGTGCCAGATAAGCATTGCCTGCCGTCTGACTCTTGGCAGTCCGCGCCTGATTGAGTCCCTGCAAAATCTGCTGCCGTTGGGCTTGCAGCTGCGCCTGCTGCTGTAAAAGCTGCTGCCGTTGGGCTTGCAGCTGCGCTTTGCCTGAAATCAGCTGACTTTTTCCGATTTCCAACTGTGCTTTGCCGTCGGCAATCGTGCCTTCTGCCCGGCTGAGCTGTTGGCGGGAGGCTTCCAGCTCCAGCTGATTCTTTTGCGTTTGGCTCAAAATCTGCTGGCGGGAGGCATACAGCTCCTCCTCCCCGTCCGCCTTTAGCCTCTGGTAGCGTTCGTCCGCCTTCTGCTGGGCAAAATCCTCCAACCAGCTCTCCACCTCGTCAATCTGCGCATCATACTCCTCCGAATAGATGGCAGCTCCTTCGGTGTTGAGCCGGACAAAGATTTCGGTATCATAATCGCAGTCAAAGGCATCCTTTAGCACCAACATGAACCCGCGGATGGTTCCGTTGCCCAGCGAGGTGGTTCCGCGCTCATAATTTGCATAGTAAGGGGAGTTCACCGTTCCCACCACATGAAACTGCTTGTGGGCAAATAGTTCCTCGGTGTCCTCCTCGTTATTTTCCGACAGGGTAAGCATCGTCCCGACCGCATCCTTGCCAAACGCCTGCGCATCGACGACACACTCCTGCGCATTTTGGGGCATCCTGCCGCTGACCAGCACCGGCAGGTTCTGCTGGTCCAGCAGGCTGTACACCTTCAATGCAGATTCTTTGCCCTGCGCATCCAGCAGGAGGGCATCGGTGGAAACGGCTCCCTGTGCATCCAGCACCTTTTCCCGTCGGGAAAGCTGTTTGGCAACATCGGTATCAAAACCGACCGTGGAAAGCAGGCTGATGTCATACAGCTGGCGCTCCTCAAAGTATTGCTGCGCACTTTTTACCATGACATCCCGCGTCACCTTTAGCCCGCAGAACAGTCCCACGCCCAAAGCGACAATCGCCATGATGGCAAGGTACCGTCCCAAACTCTGCCGGATTTCCCGCAGGGTGGTCTTCATCATGGAAGAACCCATCTTTCCACCTCCTTTTCTCTTGCTTGCGCCTTTACCATTCGATCTGCTCGACCGGGATAATCTTTGTATTCTTCTCTTCGCTGACCACCGTTCCGCTGCGGACGGTGATAATGCGGTCTGCCATCGCAGTGATTGCCTGGTTGTGGGTGATGACAATGACCGTCACCCCGCTGTTGCGGCAGGTGTCCTGCAAAAGCTTGAGTACCGCCTTGCCGGTGTTGTAGTCGAGCGCACCGGTCGGCTCGTCACACAGCAGCAACTTGGGATTTTTTGCAAGGGCGCGCGCGATTGCCACCCTCTGCTGCTCGCCGCCGGAAAGCTGCGCCGGAAAGTTGGACATTCGCTCCTTCAGTCCCACCGCCTCCAAAACCGACGCTGCCGGCAGCGGGTCCTTGCAGATCTGCGCTGCCAATTCCACATTCTCCAAAGCAGTCAGATTCTGCACCAGGTTGTAAAACTGAAAAACAAAGCCGATGTCGAACCGGCGGTATTCGGTCAGCTGCCGCTTGTTGTAGGAGGAAATCTCCTTCCCGTCCAGCCAGACCGAACCTTCGCTTAAAGTGTCCATCCCGCCCAGGATATTCAAAATGGTGGTCTTTCCTGCGCCCGAAGCGCCGACCACCACACAGAACTCCCCTTTTTCCACCTCAAAATTGACATCCCGAAGCGCTTCGATGCGCACCTGTCCCATCTGATACACCTTTTTGACGTCATGGAATTCCACAAATGCCACGTTTTTTCCCCCTTGTCCGTACCGGCTGATCCTTTACTCTTTATTATAACACTGTTAAAAAGCGGCGGCAATAGACAAAAATCCCCTTCCGGCAAAATCGTTCTAACCAGTTTCTTGTCAGTTATCATCCCAAAATTGCCGTTTTGGTCACCGAGCGGATAAAATCTCCCTCAGATACGCCAAAAGCGGCGGTAAAATTACCGCCGCTTTCTGTTTGGCTTTGATTTATTTGAGAAGTTGTGCAATCTCTTCCTTGTCCAGCCAGTCGGACAAACCAAAGACATGGTGGTCCTGATAGCCGGTCATCTCATGTGCGCAGACCATGCTGTCCAGCACCGCTTCCTCTGCACACTCTGCAATCGCGCGGAACGCGCGGTCGATCTGTCCTTCCGGGATAACCTCGCGGGTGCAGATCTCCTGCTCGTCGTAGCGTACGCGGGTCGCAGTGGAAAATCCAATCATGATTTCCCCGCTGCCGTGACCGACAAAGCTGCCCAGTCTTGCCAGACCCACGCTGGCACGCTTGAGGATGCGGTGCAGTTGACGCTCGCTGACCGGAAGGTCGGTGGCTGCAATCATGATGATGCTGCCCTTATCGCACTCTTCCTTCCGCTCTGCAATCTTCTGTGCAATCACCTTACCGATATTCTTTCCTGCAATGTTCATGTCGGACATTCTGCCGTGGTTGGACTGCACCATAAAGCCCATCGTGTACTCCTTGCCGCTGATTTCGATGACGCGGGAAGCAGAACCGATGCCACCTTTAAAGCCGTGGCAGATGGTGCCCTTGCCGGCTCCCACATCTCCCAGCTCAAAGTCTTCGCAGGCATTTTCCACTGCCTGAAGCAGATGCTCCTGGTTGACTGCACGCTGGCAGATGTTGTTCAGGTAGCTGTCGTTGCACTCGCCCACCACCGGGTTGATGCTCTTCATCGGCACCTCGTCCTGCTGGCAGCGTCTGACCATGTACTCCACCAGTCCGTCGTGTACCAGTCCGACGTTGAGGGTGTTGGTCAGCGCAATCGGTGTTTCCAGTGTGCCCAGCTCTTCAATCTGAACCAATCCGGCAGTCTTGCCAAAGCCGTTCCAGACAAAGCTGGATGCCAGCATCTTGTTTGCAAAGATGTTGTCCTCACACGGCAGCACGACGGTCACGCCGGTCTTGTGCTCCGGGGTATCCACTGTGCAATGACCTACCTTGACTCCTTTGACATCGGTGATTTTGTTGTATCTGCCGGTCGGCAGCTCACCGATACAAACGCCATAATCTCTGATTCTTTTCTGTTGCATCTTGTTACCCTCTCTCTTGTTTATTTTCAGCTGTTGGCTGCCTTTGAAAGGCTTCTGGCAGGACGGCTCTCCTGTTTGTCGGTCCGCTGTGCCTGCCGCTTTGTGCCTGCGGTAAAATAGGAGGAGGCTGCCAGCTCTCCGGGCGCGCTGTTATCCTCGACCCGATAGTTTTTTGCATAGCTGCTGCCCGCCAAAAACCACGGGGAATCGCTTGCCCTGCCGTTGGCATCGTCCCAGGTCACATCCACCAGATAGTAGGCGCCGTCGAGCCAGACATAATTCCACGCGTGTGGTTCGTCCCCATAGGAACCGGTGACAATCCAACACGGAATCTGTGCCTGGTCGCACAAAAGCTTAAAGGCATAGGCATATCCCTGACAGACCGACTTTCCTTTCATCAGCGCTCCGTAGGCGTGAAAGGAGGTCGGATAGTGGTCCGAATCGCTTTTTGCCGCAGTCATGTCATATTCGACACGACGACAGAGGGTCTCCTCAAAATATTGCAGCAGCTGCACTGTGTTGCTGCACTGCTTTTTCCCCTGTCTGACGATTTTTTCCACCTCATCGGTCATGGATTGCTTTTGCTGGTCGCTGAGTTTGAGGTAGCCCAGCTGATATACCACACGGTAATAACCGTTTTGGTTGTAATAATAGGTAAAATCGGTGTGATTATCCAAAAAGCTTTCTGGATAATCTCTGCGCACCTGTGTGAGAGCCTGTCTGCACAGCTCTAAAAAGCGTGTCTGGCTTTTGATTGGCTGAGAAAGGCTCAGGTCCAGTTCGGTCTTTCCCTGCTGCACTGCCTGGCTGAGCGGCTGATAAATCTCTCGCTCGATGCCCTGTGTCCCGTACAGCGTACCCACCTGCTCGGGCACCGGCTCTATCCGCACCGCAGTACAGGGCATTGCTGCACCCATCACCGCAGCGGCTGCCAGCAGCGCACACAGCAGACGTTTTGTTTTCCTTTTATCCGTTCGTTCCTGCAAATGAAAACATCCTTCCCTTATCTGGATTTTCAGTCGTTTTCCGGTCGTGCAGTTTCCAACTTGTGTCATTTCCATTGCCGGATACTGCCAGTATACCATGTTCCGCACTCAAATTCCAGTGAAGGAAGAATGTTTTGTAAAAGTTTACATTCTAGGATTTTTGCCTTATCGCTCAACTGCCGCATCGCTGACCGAGACGATTCCATGCAGGTCGCTCTCTTTTCCTGTGCCGAGCATCGCGTAAATGCCTTCCAGCATCTTTTCCTTGTCATACGGCAGGGTACCGGTGACCATCACCGGGTTGGTGACATGGCTGGTGGAAAATCCGGTCGGTGTTGTGACATCCAGTTCCTCCAGCAGATATGCCAGCTCCTCGATGCGTTCTCTGCCGCTTGCCTGGATAAAGCTGTCGTCACGGCACCACTTTTCCAGTTCGGTGTCTGGGAAAACGGTCAGATTCATCATAATGATGTTTGCCGAACGCACCTGGTTGAGCATCCTTGCGCTTGCCTGTGCGTTTTCTTTGGCGGTCCCTGCGCCGCCCAGACCATAAATCAGGATGGAGTTAAACGGAATCTGCGCCTCGTTGAGCTTTTTCAGCTGCTCGACCGCTTCGGCGCAGGTGTGACCCTTTTTCATCTGCTGCAAAATACGGTCACTTCCGCTTTCCAGTCCGATGTACAAAAAACCCAGTCCCAGTCGGTGCAGCTCCTTGAGCTGTTCGACCGATTTATCCCGCAAATTTTTGATGGAGGCGTACATCGACACACAAGCGCAGTAGGGCAGATATTTTTTAATCTGCACCAAAATCTCCCGCATCTGCTCAAACGAAAGGCACAGCGGCTCGCCTCCAATGAGGAACACCCGCTCGGTGTACGGATTGTACCCGGCTGCCTGCTGCAAATCGGCAATGATCTGCTTGAGCGGAATCAGCTCAAAATCGACCGTTTTATACATATTGCAGAAAGCACACTGGTTGTAGGAGCATCCGCAGCTGACCTGCAGCAGCAGAGAATGTCGCTCAAACGGCGGATAATAGATAATCTGATCGTACCTCATAAAAACTCCTCCCTTTTTCTCCTCGTTTGACCTTGTCCGGTCTTATTGTTGGTTCAGGTATTGCTCGGAACAGGCAAGCATCTGCTGCCACTGCTGCTCCATCTGCTCCACCAGGGTAAACTGGGTGCGGGCACGGTCCAGGTTGTGCTGCTCCCGCTCGATTTTAAAATAGGTGTCCCCTTGCAGATAATCGGTCAAAAAGCGAATCCCACATTCGAGGGTCATCAGTCTGGCTCCCCACGGCAGAGTCAAAATCTCCTGCTCGGTCAGCGCCGGACCTGCCTGGCTTAAAAATCCCTGCACACACACCTGATACAGTGGCAGCAGAAAATGCACCCGGCTCTGGTCCTGCTCATCCTCCCGGCAGTCATTGGCTCCAAAGCGGACGGTATCGCCAAAGTCGTTTGCCGCCAGTCCCGGCATCACCGTATCCAAATCAATCACACACAGACCCTGCATCGTCGTGCTGTCCAGCAGCACATTGTTGAGCTTGGTGTCGTTGTGGGTCACCCGCAGCGGCAGCTTTCCCTGCTGCTGCATACCGACCATCACCGCGCAGTCCTCTTTTCGGCTGCGCACAAACTCGATTTCCCGCTGTACGCTCTGCGCGCGTCCCAGCAGGTCCTGCTGCACTGCCTGCTCAAAGTCACGCAGGCGTTTGGGTGTGTCGTGGAAGTGCGGAATGGTTTCGCTCAGCTGCTCTGCGTTAAAGTCCTCCAGCTGACGCTGGAACTTTCCAAACGCTGCGGCACACTCGTACAAATCCTGCTCGTTTCTTGCCTTTTGTAGACAGATGCTGTCCTCAATATAGGTAAACATCCGCCAGCAATCGCCCTGATTATCTTTATGATACCACAAACCGCGGTCGGATGGAATCAGGCTCATGCTTTCCCGCTGCACATCTCCGCCGGTTTGTGCCACCTTTCTGCTGATATGTCCAGTCACCAGATGGATATTCTCCATCAAGCCCTCCACATCCTGAAAGGTGCGGGTGTTGATGCGCTGAAGGATATACCTTTTCTGATTTTTCGTCTGCACAAGGTAAGTATCGTTGATATGCCCATTTCCAAAATGCTCTGCCGACTGCACCTCTCCGATGCTGCTCCATGCCGACAGTACCTGCTCCATTTTGCTCATCGTTCTTTCCTGCCTTTTCTGCTGTTATCATTCCTGCCACAGCGGCTGCGGGTACAGTCCCTGCTCGCTCATTTGTTCAAACGCCTGCACCACCGTCTGCTTGTCCTGCGGATAGGTGACGCCGTACCAGCGGTCGTGGCTGGTCATCACCTCGACCCTTGCTCCGTCCTGTTCAATCATGCTGCTGACCACCGACGGCAGGAAATATTCTGCCTTGAGCGGATTTTCTTTGGCTGCCCGGGTTAAAAAGTCCGGGAAACCGTCCCGAACCTTCTGCAAAAAGCTGCGCGGGAATCCCCAGAAGTTCATCGAAACCAGAACGTCATCCGGCAGTTTGGTAAAGGTTTTGCCCTCGTCCTCACTGAAGGCAATCCCCTGTGCCGAGCTTTCAATCCAGGTGCGCTCGGTCACCTGCTGGAGTAGTCCCTCCGCGCTCACCCGACAGATGCCGCGGGAAACGTGTCCGTTTTCGGTGACGGTGCTTGCTAGCGGATAAGCCACCATCGCACAGCTGTCTGCATCGCTGCTGAGCAGATCGAACAACAGCTGATAGCCGCTGGGACCGTAGTAATCGTCCGCATTGATGACCGCAAACGGCGCATCAATGCACTCTGCTGCACACAGCACCGCATGAGCAGTTCCCCAGGGCTTTTCTCTTCCCTGCGGCACCGTGAAGCCCTGCGGCAGAGCATCCAGCGTCTGAAAAGCATATTTTACCTGCACAAAGCGGCGCAGTCTTTTTCCCACCTGCTCCTCAAATTCCTGCTCCATCTGCGGCTTGATGACAAAAACGACCGTCTCAAAGCCTGCCCGCTTTGCATCATAGACCGAATAATCCAAAATCTTTTCTCCATATTTTCCCATCGGATCAATCTGCTTCAAGCCGTGGTACCTGCTGCCCATGCCGGCTGCCAGCACCACCAGTACCGGTTTGTTCATCCTGTTCATGCCTCCCAAAGATTGATAAAAAAATCACTTTTTTACAGTATACCCTTTTTGTTCGCCTTTTGTCCATCCTTTTTCACCGGCTTGGGTAATAAAAAAATATCCTCTTACAGCAAAGAGGATATTTTTTATTGTAGTTTATTTTGATTTTAACGATTAGCATTGCTCTTCAGCTGCAACTTTAGATTGTCCGCAATCATCGCAATAAATTCTGAGTTGGTCGGTTTTCCACGACTGTTTCGGATGGTGTATCCAAAGTAAGAGGTCAGCACATCGACATCTCCGCGGTCCCATGCCACTTCAATGGCATGGCGAATCGCACGCTCCACACGGCTCGAGGTGGTATCGTTCATCTTTGCGATCGTAGGATACAGCTGCTTGGTCACTGCATTGATCATGTTGTGGTCCTTTACCGCCAGCACAATGCCATCCCGCAGGTAATGATAGCCTTTGATATGTGCCGGCACGCCAATCTGATGGATAATTTCTGTTACCATCACCTCCAGATTCTGACCGCCCACCTGAACAGTTGCCTCTTCTTTATCGGTTCCGGTTCCGGTTAATTGAAACACTCGTTCCGCAACCATCTGCGGGTCAATGGGTTTCAAAAAACAGTATGCCACACCACAGCTGACCAGCTGTTTTTCCAACAGGGGATTGCTGTAGGTCGAGATGGTCATAAAGATAGGCAGCTTGCTTCCTTTTTCCTTAACATGATTGATTACACCGATTGCATCCAGGTAAGGCATGAACACATCCATCATGACGACATCCGGTCGGTAGTCCCGAATCATCTCCAGCATCAGCTGTCCATCCCTTGGTGCAACGGTTGTTTCGAACCCACAGCCGCGCAGGATCGATGTGCATCTGGCACAAAATTCTTTGTCATCATCTGAAATCAGGATTCGCAATTTTGATTCCATAAATAAAATCCTCCAGGCTCTTGTATTTTTCCACAATATTCCAGGAAAATGGAAATTTCTGGAAATAAGATTAACATATTTTTCCAGTCATTGCAAGTCCATAACAGGGTTTTTCCATCTAAGAACAGTATATTTTTTGAGTTTTACAGTGTTCTAATGATTTCTATTTGTAGAAATTTGTTTTGATTCTGTGCTTTTTCCCATAATCTGTAATATCCTGTCGAATTGCCATTTTCATCCACTTTTCTGGTAGTTCCTGTTTTATTCCGACAAAATATCTGCCAAAACAGGAATACATAGAAAAAAGACCGATCCCAAAATTGGAACCGGTCTTTTGGAGGCGACACCCAGACTTGAACTGGGGAATAAAGGTTTTGCAGACCTCTGCCTTACCACTTGGCTATGTCGCCATATGGAGCGGGTTACGAGGCTCGAACTCGCTACCTCCACCTTGGCAAGGTGGCGCTCTACCAGATGAGCTAAACCCGCATATGGTGCCTTCGGTCGGAATCGAACCAACGACACGAGGATTTTCAGTCCTCTGCTCTACCAACTGAGCTACAAAGGCATAGCCTAAAATAGGCTGGCGACCTGGATGGGGTTCGAACCCACGACCTCTAGCGTGACAGGCTAGCGTTCTAACCAACTGAACTACCAGGCCATATGTGGTGGGAGTTACAGGGCTCGAACCTGTGACCCTCTGCTTGTAAGGCAGATGCTCTCCCAGCTGAGCTAAACTCCCACGACCTTGTTGTCTGTGGTGTTTGTTGAGCACCCGTGACAACGTAGATTATTATACTATGAGATTTCAAAAATGTCAACACCTTTTTTGAAAAAAAAGGAATTTTTTTAATCCTCGATTTTTGGCTTGATAAAGCCGTTTTTTCTGCTTTTTTAAAAAACGCGCAAAAAAATCTTTATTTTTTGCGATTTTCTTTTTTGTTTTCCGGCTCCTTTTCTTCCCCCTTGCACCCTTATCTTATGCAGGCAGTTTTCAAAAGTTTCCTGCCTTGTTTCTTTCTAAGATAAAAAGTTTGCGCAATCAACAACATCGCCCTAATTTTATTTTCCCTTAAAACATAAAAACGGACCTCCGAAAAATACGGAGGTCCGTTTTAGATTAGCGGCTCTGAATCGACTTAATCAAATTTTTGATGTCGTTTGGAGTAAAGCTGTATTTCTTGTCGCAGAACTGGCAGCCGACTTCAATCGGTTTGCCTTCGGCTTCAATCTCGCCCAGCTCCTTGGTGCCCAAGCTGATGAGCGCGCGCTCCACCCTTGCACGGGAGCAGTCGCAGACATAGCCCATCTCATACTCATCAAGGATATTTGGCTCAAAACCGTCGAGCGCTGCAAAGGCAATCTGCTCCGGTGTCATTCCCTGGCGAATCATGGTGGACACCGGCGGCAGCTTTTTGATGTTTTCCTCCACACGGCTGATAGTGTCCTCACCGGCTCCCGGCAGCAGCTGAAGCAGGTAACCTCCGGCTGCCGAAACGCTCAGGTCCGGGTTGACCAGAACGCCCAGACCGCACACGGTCGGAATCTGTTCGCTGGTCGCATAATAGTTGGTAATGTCCTCGGCAATCTCCCCGGAGATGATGGGAACCTGTCCGATGTACGGCTCCTTCATGCCCATATCCTTGATAACATACAAAAATCCGTCGTTGCCCACCGCGCCGGCAACATCCAGCTTGCCCTGGCGATTGAGCGGGATCTCCACCACCGGATTTCCTACATAGCCCTTAACGTTGCCGGTTCCGTCCGACACAGCAATCAGCATACCGGCAGGACCGTTGCCCTCCATGCGCAGGGTCACCGAGTCCTTAGTGCTTTTGAGCATGGTGCCGATGATGGAAGCTGCTGTCAGCAGTCGACCCTCTGCTGCTGTGACCACCGCGGAGGTTTTGTGTATCTGCTCCATCCGACTGATTGCATCGGTGCTGTCCACTGCACAGCAGAGCACCAGACCATCTTTAGAAAGTGTTCTTACGATTTTTCCCATTGATTTTTCCTCTTTTTTCCATTAAATCTTCTGTGCGACATAAACAATTCGCTGGGTATCCGGCTGCACCGGTTCAAAACTGTCGCCTGCATAGGTCTCCAGCAGCTTCATGCCGCTTTTTTCGATAAAGCCTCTGATTTCTTCATCGGTGTACGCGCGTTCGCAAAAGCTCTCCTGCGTGCGGGTGTATCGATCGTCTTCATTATTGTACGCAAAAAAATCCAGGTCCATCTGAACCTGAAAACCGTCCTCGGAAAGGGTGTTCTGCCAAACGCAGAAAACATCCTCGCGGTCAAAGACAAAGACGTTATTGCCCAGCACCTCCCGGTGCTTATAGACGCTGTTGACATCAAAGACGAACACCGCACCCGGATTCATAAACAGGCTGACTCGATCAAACACCTTCTGCACCACGGCAGGGTCGGTGATGTGGTTGAGGCTGTCCAACGCGCACACAGCCGCATCGATTGTGCCGTACATATCCAGCTGCTGCATCGGCTGACAAAGGAAGAGCAGCCGTTCGATGCTCGGGTCGGACGGCTCCTCTCGCTCAAAATCCTCTCCGTACAGCGCACGCGCTTTGTTCTGCATCGCTTCCGAAAGCATCTGCTCGGAGGCGTCAGTGCCCACCACATCATAACCCAGACGAGCCAGCTCGATGGACAGCGTGCCGGTCCCGCACGCCAAATCCAACAGGATGGATGCCTTGGGACACCAGCGGCGGATGATGCTGTCAAAATAAGCGGCGCGCGCAGGATAGGAAATATTGTCGGTCAGCTCGTCATAAAAGCTTGCAAAGGTATTATAACTCATGGTCCTCTTCCAGCCTCTCAAATACGATTCTGTATCCATCGCAGCCATAGTTGAGCGAGCGGTTGACGCGGCTGATGGTCGCGGTGCTGGCTCCGGTCTGTGCCACGATGTCGCTGTATACCTTGTGGTCATCCAGCATTTTTGCCACTAAAAAACGCTGTGACAAAGCTCTTAGCTCCGGCACAGTGCACAGGTCTTCAAAAAACTTATAACATTCTTCTACCGTTTCCAGCTTTAGGATCGCCTGGAACAAAAATTCAACATTGAGCTCTTTCAGTTTCGAATTCATGCTGCATATCCTCCTGCCTTTTAGTCATCTCCAATTTTAGCATTTTATAGAACTAAAGTAAAGAATGGCAATCTCATTTTTACAAAAGTTAAAAAATTCTTATGGAATATGCAATAAAGAATCACTACATTTATGTACATCTATTCCTGAACATTTGTTACAATGATCAAATCAGAGACAAAAGGAAAGCTCCGGCTGCTAAAAGAACCGGAGTTTTCCAAATTCTCATTACAAATCGTTGCGCAGCAGGTCCTCCAGGCTCTCCCTGCGAACTATCAATCTCGGTTGTCCATCCTTTACCATTACAACCGCCGGTCTGCACAGGCGGTTATAGTTGGACGCCATCGAGTAGTTATAGGCTCCGGTGGAAAGCACTGCTACAATGTCACCGCTTTGCACCGGCTGGATGGGCATATGCTCGCCAAGCAGGTCGCCGCTTTCGCAGCATTTTCCCGCCAGCGTGACCGTTGCCGTCTTTGGCTGGTCCATGCGGTTGGCTACTACTGCTTCGTATGTCGATTGGTAGAGCGCATAACGCGGGTTGTCGGTCATTCCGCCGTCCACTGCCGCATAGGTGCGCACATTGGGGATTTCCTTGATGGCTCCTGCTGTGTACAGGGTAATGCCGCTGGGTCCCACAATTGAGCGACCCGGCTCGAGCATCATAAACGGCTGCGGGAAATTTAAACGCTCACAGCAGCTTTTGACCACCACCGATACCTTTTCCATATAGCTGTCATAGCGCAGCGCTGCATCCTGCTGGGTATAGCAGATGCCAAAGCCGCCGCCCAAATCCAGCTGCTCGATGACATAGCCGGTCCGGTCGCGCACCTGCGCCATAAATTCCACCATCCGCTGTGCTGCCAGCTCAAACGGCTCCAGCTCAAAAATCTGCGAGCCGATGTGGCAGTGTACCCCTTTCAGACAGAGATGCTCCATCCGCAAAGCTTCCAGCACGATCTCCATCGCCTCTCCGGTTTCCAGTGCGACACCGAATTTGCTGTCAATCTGTCCGGTGCGGACAAAGTCGTGGGTATGCGCATCCACGCCCGGTTTGATGCGGAAGGCAATCTGCGCTTTGACACCCAGCTCACCAGCAAAGCGGTTCAGCCGCTCCAGCTCATAGCGGTTGTCGACGATGAACAGCCCGATGCCGGACTGCAAAGCATATTTTAGTTCATGGTCGGTCTTATTGTTGCCGTGAAAGCAGATGCGTTCCGCCGGAAAGCCCGCTGCCAGCGCTGTATACAGCTCTCCTTCCGAAACGACATCCAGACCCATCTGCTCTGCATCCATGATGCGGCAGATCTCTTTGCAGCAGAAGGCTTTGCTGGCATAGCAGACCATCCCTCTGCCGCCGTAGAAGCGGTCGATCGAACTGCGGTAGCTTCTGCACGCCGCACGAATTCCCTCTTCGTCCATAACATACAACGGGGTTCCATATTGCTCCGCCAGCAAGACGGTATCACAACCGCCGATGGTCAGATGACCCTGTTGGTTGACACCTAAGCACTCCGATTGTTTCATATACACAGCTTCCTTTCCTTATTGAAAGTTCCTCTATTATTTACACACCTTTATCTGCACTCGTACAGCAGGGTACCCGTTTCATCCCCTTGTGCGGGATGCTTGTCAAACCGGTCATAGACCGTCCAGCTGCGAAAGCCTGCCTCTGCCAGCAATGCGTCCAGCTCTCCCAAGCGGTAGAGCTTGGTCTGAAAATCCATCGGCTCGCTGTGCAGCAGTTTCTCTCCCTGCCACAGTTCATAGATGCTGGGGTAGTACTGCACCTGTGCAGCAGGCTCATACCGCGCACCCATGCGCATCCGCAGCAGCTTTCCGTCCTCCAGCAACTGGTCGACCGTCTGGGTCAACTCTCCATCGCCCTGCTCGGCGCTGCTGACGGTGTCCACTGCAAAAACGAATACACCCTGTTCGCTCAACAGGCGCTTTGCATTTTTCAGCACCCGTTTAGCCAGCGCCTCGTCGGTAAACAGCGAGAAGGAGTTGCAGGTGATAAAAATATAGTCATAGCGTTTTTCGGTCTGGTATGCATCCGCGCTGCAACAGTGCAGAGCAGGTTTTGCCTCGGGCAGTTTCTGTTCCAGCTGTTCGAGCATCTGTGCAGACAGGTCCACTCCGTCTATCGACAGTCCCTTCTTCCAAAACGGAATCAGAAACCGTCCGCTGCCGCACAGCAGCTCCAGCATCTGCTCGCCGGGCTTGGCGTAGGAAAGATAAAACGCCAGTTCCTGCGGGTCGGCAGTCGGGTGTAGCTGCTCATACATCATAGTACAAAGTTTTCCGTAATCGTTTATCTGCATGGCTCTTCCCTTGCCTGTTCGGCATCGTCCTGCGCAATCTCGTCGATGATGGCACGCAGCTGCTCGACGCCGTCCCCTTTGACCGCAGAAAACGGAATCATGTGGATTTGGTCGGCAAAGGGGATTTCCTGCATCAGCGCTGCCATCCGCTCCTCCTGCTGTTTTTTGGAGAGCTTGTCCTTTTTGGTCAGGACAATCACAAAAGGAAACTCGTTCTGAATCAGGAAATCCACCATCATCAAATCGTCCTTGGTCGGCGGATGGCGCATATCAATCAGCTGAAAGACCAGCTCGATGCGGCGGTCGCTGTTGAAGTAGGTTTCAATCAAATCCGACCAGCGCTGTTTTTCTGCCTGCGCCACCTTGGCATAGCCGTATCCGGGCAGGTCTGCAAAGCGGACATTTTCCAGCCTGAAAAAGTTGATGGTCGCTGTTTTGCCCGGCACCGCACTGACCCTTGCCAGATTGCGGCGGTTGAAAATCTTGTTGATGAGGCTGGATTTTCCCACGTTGGAGCGCCCTGCAAAGGCAATCTCCACCAAGTCCGATTGGGTCAGCTGGCTGGCTTTACCAAAGGAGGTTTCAAAGACAACATTGTTGTAGTTCATGCGTTTGCCGCTCCCTTCTTCTGTTTAGGCGTTCATCTGCGGAGATTTGCGGCTGTGCTTGTGGACAACCTTCTCTGCTACATCCAGGCACTCCGGTGCCTCCTGCTGCTCCTGCGACGGGCACAGCGGCAGCGGCAGCAGCGCTGTATCCAGCACTGTCCCGATTTCTTTCGCAGTCACAAACTTTACGTTTTCCTTGACCATCGGGTCCACCTCATACAGGTCCGGCTCGTTAGCCTGCGGAATGATTACCGTTTTCATCCCGTTGCGGTAGGCAGCCATCGTCTTTTCTTTCAGTCCGCCGATTGGCAGCACTCTGCCGCGCAGGGTGATTTCACCGGTCATGGCAACATCATGGCGCACCGGCATCCCGCTGAGTGCGGACACCAGCGCAGTGGTAATGGTCACACCTGCCGACGGTCCGTCCTTTGGAACGGCGCCTTCCGGGAAGTGGATGTGGATGTCCTTCTCCTTATAGAAATTCTTGTCGATGCCATAGCGGTCGCACAAGCCGCGGACACAGGTGATGGCAGCGCGGGCAGATTCCTTCATCACATCTCCCAGCGAGCCGGTCAGCTCCAGCTTGCCGGTTCCTTCCACCACAGCGACTTCCGCCTGCAAAATCTCTCCGCCGACCGAGGTCCACGCCAATCCGTTGACCACACCGACCAGATTTTCTTTTTCCATGTCGTCGTCCTTATATTTTTGTGGACCCAACAGGGTTTCCAGCATCTTCTCGCTGATATAGCAGCTCTTCTTTTCGCCTGCCACAATCATCTTCGCACTCTTGCGGCACAGGGAGGCGATTTCACGCTCCAGATTTCGCACGCCTGCTTCACGGACATAATGGTCGATGATGGAATAAAGGGTGTCGTCATAAAACCGGCAGTTTCTGCCGCTGAGCCCGTGGCGTTTGACCTGCTTGGGAACCAGATAGCGTTTGGCAATCTGGAATTTTTCCTCGCGGGTGTAGCTGGAAAGCTCGATAATTTCCATACGGTCGTACAAAGGTGCCGGGATACCCGATGGGTCGTTTGCCGTTGCAAAGAAGAGCACATTGCTCAAATCCATCGGGATTTCCAGATAATGGTCGCGGAACGCAAAGTTCTGCTCAGAGTCCAACACCTCCAGTAGCGCCGAGGAAGGGTCGCCCTTGTAATCGCTGCCCAGCTTGTCGATTTCATCCAGCAGCATCAGTGGGTTCATGCTGCCCGCCTGCTTGATGGCAGAAACAATCCTGCCGGGCATCGCACCGATATAGGTCTTGCGGTGACCGCGGATTTCTGCCTCGTCGCGCACGCCACCCAGACTCATGCGGACATAGTTTCGTCCCATTGCAGCGGCGATGGATTTTGCAATTGAGGTCTTGCCCACACCGGGAGGACCCACCAGACAGATGATCTGTCCTTTGATGTTTGGTTCCAGCTTGCGCACTGCCAAAATCTCCAGGATTCTTTCTTTCACCTTCTGCAAGCCGTAGTGGTCGGCATCCAGCTGCTCCTGTGCCTGGTGGATGTCCAGCCGCTCCTGGGTCATGTGGTTCCACGGCAGAGAGAAGACTGTATCCAGATAGTTTCTGGACACCATTGCCTCCTGGCTGTTGTACATCATCTTGGAAAGCTTGTTGATTTCCTCGGTCAGTTTCTTTTCGGTTTCTTCGTCGGGAGCCATCTCCTTGAGCTTCTGACGGTACTGCTCGATTTCCTGGTCGCTGTCCTCGTCCTCGCCCAGCTCGGCATGGATGGCTTTGAGCTGTTCCCGCAGATAGTATTCCTTCTGGTTACGGTCCACCTGCTCCTTCACCCGCTCGGCAATGCTGCGTTCGATGGACAAAATCTCATTCTCCCGACGCAGCAGCGAGGAAAGAATCTCCATGCGCTTGCGGATGCTCGACTCCTCCAGAATCATCTGCTTGTCCTCGATGGAAAAGCCCAGATTCTGTGTCAGATATTCGCTGATATACACCGGGTCCTCCGAACCGATGATGTTTACCACCAGCTCCTTGGGCATCTTGGGCGCATAGTAGCAGTATTCTTCGAACAAATCCTTGACCACCCGCATATAGGCATCGATGGTCACCTGCTTGCCCTGCTCGACCGGCAGCATCGGAAGTTCTTCGCACATCACCTCATAAAACGGGGTATCCTTGACCAGCTCGCACATCCTTGCGCGGTACTGTCCTTCCACGACCACCCGCATCACTTCGCTTTGTGCCTTGAGAATCTGCTTGACCTTTGCCACCACACCAACGGTGTAGAGGTCGTCCTTGCCCGGGTTTTCCACCCTTGTATTCTTCTGGGTCACCAGAAAGATTTTCTGGTTGCCCTGCATCGCCTGATTGAGTGCCAGAATCGACTTTTTGCGCGCCACATCAAAATGCAGCACCATCTTCGGGAACATCACCAGCCCGCGCATTGCGATGGCTGGCAGGCGCAGTGTCTGCACCTCGTTTATCTGAATCTGCTCTTGGGTCATTCTAATCACCTTTCCTTCCCTGGGAAATCCTTCCTGTCGGATGCTCCTATCTATTGAACACCGCTCCGCAGCTGTACGCTGTGGAGTCGGATTTTTTCCTTAGTCATTTTATTATATAGCAAAGGAACGTCTGTGTAAAGCAGCAGACGTTCCTTTAGCGGTACAAAATGCTTCCCTTGCTTTGCGCTCAAAAGCGTTAAGCAAAAGTTTTTTTGTTCTTGCGGGATTTTGCCTGGTCCTGTGCCACCAGTATCATCATGCGCACCGGCACTTTGAGCGGGTCGCGCTCGAACACAAAGGATTTTTTATCCTCGATGCCTTCTTTGGTCACCACGATACGGGTGATGGTTGGGTCGGACGGTGTATCGAACATCAAGCCGTCCAGCACCTCTTCCATGATGGCACGCAATCCGCGCGCACCGGTCTTTCGTTCAATCGCACGCTCTGCGATTGTTTCCAGCGCCTGCGGTTCAAATTCCAGCTGCATTCCCTCCAGCTCAAACAGCTTTTTGTACTGTTTGACCAGCGAGTTCTTCGGCTCGGTCAGGATGCGCACCAGGCTCTCCTTGTCCAGCCCGGTCAGGGTTGCAATAATCGGCAGACGACCTACCAGCTCCGGAATCAGTCCAAATTTGACCAAATCCTGCGGAGTGATCTGTCCGAGCAGAACATCCTGCTCCAGCAGGGTCTTATCCTTAATCTGTGCGCCAAAGCCCAGAGAGGACTGTGCAACGCGGTTTTCGATGGCTTTCTGGATGCCGTCAAATGCACCGCCGCAGATGAAGAGGATTTTGGAGGTGTCGATCTGCAAAAATTCCTGGTTCGGATGTTTTCTGCCGCCGTTTGGCGGTACGTTTGCCACGGTACCCTCGATAATCTTGAGCAGCGCCTGCTGAACGCCCTCTCCGCTGACGTCGCGGGTGATGGAGGTGTTCTCGGATTTTCTGCCGATTTTATCAATCTCATCAATGTAGATGATGCCGGTCTGGGCACGCTCGATGTCCCAGTCTGCCGCCTGAATCAGACGCAGCAGGATATTTTCCACGTCCTCACCCACATAACCGGCTTCGGTCAGGGTGGTCGCATCCGCAATGGCAAACGGAACGTTCATCGTTTTTGCCAGCGTCTGTGCCAACATGGTTTTACCGACACCGGTCGGACCTACCAGCAGCACATTGCTCTTGGTCAGTTCGACGTTGCCATCATCATCTTTGAGGAATATTCTTTTGTAATGGTTATAAATCGCCACGCACAGTGCGCGCTTTGCCCGGTCCTGTCCAATGACATATTCGTCGAGCACCCGCTTGATGTCCTGCGGCTTTGGCATCGGGATGGTATCGGACACCGTTTCCCGTTTTGCCCGCGGTTCGCTTGCGCGCTGCGAATCCCCATTGAGGACCTCCTGGCACAGCTCGATGCACTCATTACAGATACATACGCCCGGACCGGCAATCATACGCTCTACCTCGTCCTGATATTTTCCGCAGAACGAGCATCTTAACATTTTATCATCATTCCTTGGCATTGCCGCAACACCGATCCTTACCGTTTATCAATGATTCTGTCTACCAGACCGTACTCCAGTGCCTGCTGTGCGGTCATAAAGTTGTCGCGCTCGGTATCGCGCTCGATGACCTCCAGCGGCTGTCCGGTCGCTTCAGACAGCATTTTGTTCAGCTTTTTCTTGACATCCAGAATCCACTCGGTATGGATGCGCATATCGGTCGCCTGACCCTGTGCACCGCCGGATGGCTGGTGAATCATAATAGTGGAGTTTGGCAGCGCAAGACGTTTGCCCTTGGTTCCTGCCGACAGCAGGAAGGCACCCATCGAAGCTGCCATGCCCATGCAGATGGTGGAAACATCGCATTTGATATATTTCATGGTATCATAGATTGCAAGACCGGCTGTTACCGAACCGCCTGGGCTGTTGATGTAAAGGCTGATGTCCTTATCGCTGTCCTGACCCTCCAGATACAGCAGCTGCGCTACCACCAAGCTTGCAGTCGCGTCATTTACCTCATCACACAGCATGATGATCCTGTCATTGAGCAGTCGGGAAAAAATATCATAGGAGCGCTCTCCACGATTGGTCTGCTCGACTACATATGGTACTAAAGCCATTGACAAAACCTCCCTTTTTTCTTTAAACACATTCTTCCGCCGAACCGTGCGCAGAAAGTATCCCTATCCGGGCATCGCTCTATTTCCATTCGGCGGTATTTCAAAAAAGCATCTGCCAGAAATATCCTTGCCGTCTGTCCTGTCTTTTAAACGCGGCTGCGGCAAAAAAATGAAAGGAAAGCCTTTTCTGGCTAGTCAATACGAAAAAATGCGACCGGCTGGTGCCAGCCGGCCGCAAACGGCTATTTCATCGTTTCTAATTATACAGGGAACCATCAGACAGGTGTTGTATATTTTGTGAACGATTTTTTAAAAGCTTGCCTGTTTTGGAGGATTATTCCTCGTCTGCTTCTTCAGCTGCTTCGCCTTCTGCTTTCTTCTTGGACTTAGCAGCGGTCTTTTTTACCTTTTTCTCGGTAACTTCAGCAGATTCTTTTACCAGGTCGATTGCCTTGTTTACAGTAACGTCTTTAGCAATCTCTGCTGCCGGCAGGATGCCTTTTACCTTTTCTACGTCGATGCCGTAGTTCTGTGCAATCTTCTCGTACTCAGCCTGGATGTCCTCTTCGGAAGCGGTCAGCTGCTCAACCTCAGCAATCTTCTCCAGAGCCAGTCTGATCTTGACCTGTCTTTCAGCAGATTCCTGGAAGGTAGCACGGAAGGTCTTCATGTCAGAACCGGTGTAGTGCAGGTACAGGTCGAGGTTCATGCCCTGGGACTGCAGACGGTAGCTGAAATCGTTGACCATCTCGTTGATCTTGTTTTCGTACATGCACTGTGGAATTTCGCCTTCCATGTTTTCGATTACAGTGCTGATCAGGCTGTTTTCCATGTCAACCTGTGCTTTTTTGTCAGCTTCCTGCTGCAGTTTTTCCTTAACATCCTTTTTCAGGTCTGCCAGGGTGTCGAATTCGCTGACGTCTTTTACAAACTCATCGTCCAGAGCCGGCAGCTCCTTCTCCTGAACAGCGTTTACCTTTACTTTAAAGATAACTGCCTGACCTTTGAGGTCCTCTGCATGGTAATCTTCCGGGAAGGTAACGTTTACTTCGAACTCGTCGCCTTCTTTGTGACCAACTACCTGCTCTTCAAAGCCAGGGATGAACTGACCGGAGCCGAGTACCAGTGGGAAGTTTTCGCCTTTGCCGCCTTCGAATGCAACGCCGTCTTTGAAGCCTTCAAAGTCGATCAGAGCGGTGTCGCCGTTCTTTGCAGCTCTTTCAACGTTGGTCAGACGGGAGTTTCTCTCTCTCATTCTGTCCAGCTCTGCGTTGACGTCAGCAGCCATGATGGTCTCTACGGTCTTTTCAGCTTTGATGCCTTTGTAGTTTTTAACGGTAACTTCCGGTTTTACGGTAACGGTTGCTTTAAAGCTGAAGCCTTTGCCGTCCTCTACCTGCAAGTCGGATACATTTGCACGGTCAACCGGCTCGATTTTTGCTTCTTCAACAGCTGCTTCGTAAGCTGCCGGATATACCATATTGATGGCATCGTCATAGAAGAACTCTTTGCCATACATTTTTTCGATCATTGCTTTTGGAGCCTTGCCTTTGCGGAAGCCCGGCAGAGCGATGGATTTTACCTTCTTTTTATACGCCTTTACCAGAGCGTCCTGGAACTGCTCCTCGCTTACCTGGATCTGCAGCTCCACAGTGTTGTTTTCAAGTTTGTTTACAGAAGTCAAACTCATTTTACTTTACATTCCTTTCTTTTTCTGTGCCGAATTAGATGACAGTGCGTCCTGAGCCGATCATCGCCGGCTTTTGTGCAGGTCTTTGTGACATGAACGCCGTCGGGCAGCCCATATCCTCGGCGATGTTCCAACCAGAAGCCCTGCGGTCATCTTTATCATCGGAACAGACCCCTACCCTCATCCTGAAAAGCAACGGCACATTTTCTATTCTATCAAAAGCGTCTGTCCCTGTTTGTTGGGAAAATGACGCCCTTTACAGAATGATCCAAACAATTATAGCACATTCTTTTTAGAAATTCCACCGGTTGACGGGAATAATTTACGGTTTATCCAATCTTTTTCGGCATAAACCGCAGATAATCCGCCGATACCATTTCCAGCTGCACCCCGCACCACTCTCCTTGAAAAGCAAAACGACAGCCTTGCGAATGGATATGTCCGTAGTAGCAGCGGCGCACACCGTACTGGTTCATCACTTCAAAAAATTCCGGGATGCTGTCCTGCATAAAAACAGGCGGATAGTGCAAAAACAGCACCTTCTCCTGCTCGCCGAACCGCTGTGCATCCTGAAGGGATGCCCGGATCCTGCCCGCCTCGCGGTTGATAATCTTTTTGTCGTGCTCCTGTCCCTGTTCAAACATCCAGCCGCGGGAGCCGCACAGACTCAGTCCTTCCACGCTGACCGCATTGTTGTGCAGGATGCTCAAACTGTCCAGCCCGTTTTCTTCCAAAAAGCTCTCCATCTTTGCGCGGGTGGTCCACCAGTAGTCGTGGTTGCCCTTCATCAGGATTTTTTTTCCGGGCAGCCGGTGCAGAAAAAGGAAATCCTCCTTTGCCTGCTCCAGACTCATCCCCCAGGAAACATCTCCCGGAATGATGACGGTATCCTGCGGCTGCACCACTGAGCGCCAGTTTTCCTCCAGGCGCTGCATATAGTTTTTCCATCCGCCAAAAATGTCCATCGGTTTGTCGGTCGAGAGGGACAGATGGGTATCTCCAATCACAAAAAGCGACATTCGTCAATTCCTTTCCGAAGTATCAAAAAAATGAGGCATAAATCGCTGCGGTCCCGCCTGATACAGTTCATCCAGCACATCCAGATGCTGCATCAGATAAAGCTTGCCGGCAATCGCCGCAAACTTTTCCCAATAGCGTCCGGTTTGTGCCCGGTACAGCCATTGTTCCTGTTCGGAGCCATCCTTGCAGGCAAGCGCCAGGCGCAGCTGCTCGAGCGCGTGCGCCTGATGCTCCTCAATCCAGCCGGAGGGGTCAAAGGAAGCAAGCTCCTTCCCGCAGGCAAGCAGATGGGCAAAGCCCTCGTCAAAGCAGATAAACCGCAGCCGCTCCCGATAGGAGGCGTTTGGGTTTGGACACCATTTTTGGTGCAGCAAGGCGTGGACTATTTCATGGGTCAGCATCTGTCGGGCAAACTCCTGCGGGTTTTGGTAGCTCAAAAATCTGCCCATATCGAAGACGACCCACTCCCTGCCGTCGTGCTCGCACACCATCGCATCATAAGGAGCCGGGATACCGACGGTGAGCAGCACCGGATAATCCTGTAGCTCCTTATGAAAATCGGGGAACAAGCGGGTATAATACGCCTCATTGCAGGGGAGAAATTGCTGCGCCATCCGGGTAATCTGTTCGGCAAGCTGCTTAATCTGACTTTGCCTTGTCTGCACATCCGACAGGCAGAACAGGCGCTTTCCCGGCTCGATTTCCGAAAAAATCCAGCTATCCAAATCGGTGCTGCCACCTAGAAAATCGTCCACAATCTGCCTGTCGATCTTCATAACATCTGCCTCCTAATAGCCAAGCTGCATCTGGCTGCGTTTGTGCTGGGCAACCACGCGGTATTTTACCTTGCGGGATTTAAAGCGATAGCTGACCCCATCACAGCCGTAGCGGCTGAAGGTGAACACCCGGTCGCTGACTGCATCCAGGCTGTTTTCCAGCTGGGATGGGTCGATTCCCATTTCACTAAAATAGTCTTTGTTGCGCATCATCTAACATTTTCCTCAAAGAACCGCAGCGCGTTGTCGAACATAATCTTGTCCGAAATGCGCCGGCTAATTCCGTTTTCTACCATATAATCTCCAAAGGAGGCAAACAGAGCCGGATTGTCCATCTGGCTGGTGATGCCGCCGTCAAAATCGCTGCCGCAGCAGATGACATCCTCGCCGCCCAGTTCGAGCATCCGGTAAACATGGCGGAACAGCTCGGCTTTGGAGTCCTTCATCGGCTCGTCAGAAACAAAGTTGTGCAGCAGGTTCAGTCCGCACAGACCCTTGTGCTCCACAATGTACTGGAACATCTCCTCGGTCAGGTTACGTTTGTGCGAGCAGATGGAGCGCAGATTGGAGTGGGTTGCAATGATCGGTTTGGTTGCCAGACCGCCCATCAGCTCCTCCATGCCCTTGTCGTTGAGGTGGGAAACGTCCACGATGATGTTCTGACGCTCCATCTCTTTAACGGCTTCTCTGCCGAAATCTGTGAAGCCCATCTGCGGGTCAACGTTGCCCGATGCCAGCTCGTTTGGACCGTTCCAGGTCAGGGTCATCATCTTGACACCGTCGCGTGCCAGCTTTTCGATGTTTTCCAGTTTGCCGCCCAGAACCGCTGCACCCTCTACCGACAGGACAGCCGCACATTTTTTAGCAGCGGTGATGCGTTTGATGTCGTCAGCATTGTGAACGAATTCCACAATGTCCTTGTGCTCGTCGAGCATCTTGTGGAAATATGCGCGCACCCTCTCGTAATATTCCATTGCATCCGCTCCGCGTTTGCTGTCTGGAATAAAAATTGCAAAGGTCTGGCACCATTTTTCCACCTGTGGCAGGTAGCGCAGGCTCAGCTGACAATTTTCAGTGAGCATATTTTCCCCATGTTCTTCCATTCTTTCGATGGTGTCGCAGTGCAAATCAAACAGTTTCATAATCCTTCATTCCTTTCAACATCGTTTGTGTGTATTCGATCAACCGCCTTACAAAGCGGTATCGTACAAAGAAAAGGCATTTGGATAATACTCCAGTCCCACCACCTGCCGACCGCGAAAGGTCACGCACGCCACGTCAAAGCGCGGCTGATAACAGGCGAAACTGGTGTGGTTCATCAAAAACCGCTGGGCACACAGCAGCACTCTGCGCCGCTTTTGGGGAGTCAAAGCAAGCTGTGCTGCGACCATAGCACTCTCCTTGCGGGATTTGACCTCGGTAAAAATCAGGTGCTTGCCGTCGCAGGCGATGATGTCGATCTCCTCGTGGTGTCCACCGGCTGCATGATAATTGCATTGTACCACAAAACACCCCTGTTGGACAAGATATTCCCGCACTGCAATCTCGCCCAATTTTCCAATCGTCATCTTCTCCACGGCAAGCTATCCCCTGTTCAAAATCTTCTTTAAAAAGCTCAATCGGTGCTGCGGGCAGACACCGAACTGTTCGATGCGCTCATAGTGCAGCTTGGTCGGGTAGCCCTTGTGTTTGGCAAAGCCATACTGCGGGTAAAGCGCATCCAACTGCAACAGCTGATGGTCCCTGGTCACCTTGGCAAGCACCGATGCCGCTGCAATCGCCGCAGAATTGGCATCCCCTTTGATGACCGTTTGGGTCGGCTGCATAATTTGGGGGTCGCGGTTGCCGTCCACCAGAAGGATGTCAGGATGCAAAGAAAAGTTTTCCTCCAGCTTCTGCACCGCGCGGCTCATCGCCAGAAAGGTGGCGTTGAGGATGTTGAGCTGGTCGATCTCTCCACAGTCCGCCTGTCCGATGCCATAGGCTACGGCAGCCTGACAGATCGGCTCGAACAGCTGCTCCCGCTTTTTTTCCGAAAGTTTTTTGGAATCGTTTAATTGCGCCAGCTGCGGCCAGCGCTCCAGCAGCTGCTCCTGTGGAGGAAGGATGACGGCAGCGGCGACCACCGGTCCTGCCAGCGGTCCTCTGCCTGCCTCGTCCACACCGCAGACCAGCGGATAACCCTGCGCGGCAATCTGTGCATCAAACTCGAACAGCGCTGTGTTTTCCTGCATTACACTTCCTCCTGCACAGCCGTCTGAGCAGCAGTGTGCGGTCGTTCCAGCGAGATGCGCCCAATCTTGCCCGAGCGAAATTCATCCAGCACGGTGATTGCCGCACGCTCGGTGTTGACTACTCCGCCCGAAAGCATCATGCCGCGCTTTTTGCCCACCAGCTCCAGCAGATCAAACGGCTCCAGTCCCTCATACTCCTGCTCGGTGACCTTAAAGCGCTCCTGCAGCAGCTTTGGATAGCGGCTGCGCAGCAGGTCCAAAAAGCGCATTGCCACCCACTCCATATCGTATACATCGTCCTTGATGGCTCCGGTGTAGGCAAGGCGTTCCCCCACCTGCTTGTCATCAAATTTCGGCCACAGAACACCCGGCATATCCAACAGTTCGATGCCGCTTTCCAGGCGCACCCACTGCTTTCCTCTGGTAACGCCCGGGCGGTCCTCCACCTTGACCCGCTTGCTGCCGGCAAGGCGGTTGATCAAGCTGGATTTGCCGACGTTTGGCACACCTACAATCATCATGCGAATCGGACGGCTCTGCATCCCCTTTGCCTTGCGTTTGGCAAGCAGGTCTGCCAGCACCTCCCGCACCGCAGGAACCAGCTCTTTGAGCCCTCTGCCCGAGCGGCAGTCGAGCGCCAGGGTGCGCACTCCATGACTTTTATAATACTCCTGCCACTGTTTGGTGACGGCAGGGTCGGCGATATCCGCCTTGTTGAATACCACTAAACGCGGCTTGTCGCCGATGATTTTTTCAATCTCCGGGTTGCGGCTGCTTTTTGGAATCCTTGCATCCCGCAGCTCCACAACGATGTCCACCAGTCCCAGGCTTTCCTTCATCACCCGGCGGGTTTTTGCCATGTGTCCCGGGAACCACTGGATACTCGGGGTCTGGGTCAGGTATTCCTGTTCCTGCTGCATCTCTTCCTTGTTGTCCTGCATACTCTATCGTTCCTCCATTGGTCGTTCGATTGGCTCTAATCGGCGGTGATGATATTCAGTCTTCCGCTGTCGCTGACCTTGCCAAAGCGGTCAAACGGGAAAAAGCGGAACAGCACCCTGCCGACAATATATTCTTCCTTGATGGTCCCCACCGACAGCGAGCGGCTGTCGCGCGAACCGTTGCGGTTATCTCCCATGACAAAGATTTCTCCCTCCGGCACCGTCAAAGGGAACTCGGTCCCTTCATCCAGATAGGTCGGCTCGAGGGTATACGGCTCCGAAAGCGCCTCTCCGTCCACATACACCTGTCCCAGCTCAAAGTCGATGTCGACCGTCTGTCCGCCGGTCGCGATGATTCGTTTGATCAGGTTTTTTCCTTCCTCGTGGTCTGCCTCTCCGCACAGCACCACAATATCTCCCGCAGACGGCTCATAGAACAGATGGGAGATGACCAGGCGTTCCCCGTTTTCCAGCGTGGGCAGCATCGACTCGCCGTCCACCGTCGCCGGACGGGCGATAAAGGTAAAAATCAGCAGCATCACTGCAAATACCAGCGCAAGCGACTCGGCATATTCCAACACATTTTGCAGGCGCTTTTTCTGCTTGTCCTCCTGCTCAACCGGTTCTTTTCCCACTACAGGTTGATTGGTATTGTTGTCCATGAGCTTCTCCTCCCGTACTGACAGACTTTTTGTCTGTTTGATTGATACTCCAAAATTCTTGGATAAAAAACAAAAAGGGACAGAGTAAACTGTCCCTTTTTGCGCGAACTTAGCGGATCTGTTCTTTAACTTTTGCAGCTTTGCCGACGCGGTCACGCAGGTAGTACAGTTTGCTTCTGCGAACTTTACCGTTTCTGGTAACGACAACTTCAGCAACGTTAGGAGAGTGCATTGGGAAGACTCTCTCTACGCCGCAGCCGTGGGAAATACGGCGAACGGTGAAGGTGGAGTTGATGCCGCCTTTTTTGATGCCGATAACGGTACCTTCAAAAGCCTGCAGTCTTTCCTTGTCGCCCTCTTTGATTTTAACCTGTACGCGAACGGTGTCACCTACTTCGAAAGATGGCAGCTCGTTCTTCATGCAGGACTCGGAAATTTTCTGTAATGCGTCCATGAACTTTTCCTCCTTAAATTTTCAGATATTCTTGCGTCTGCGCAGAGGAATATCCACTTTGAATGTCGCAATCCTTCTGCCCGGCAGCTGCCGGACACAAATTGCAGATTGTGCATCAACACTCATCCACAACAAAGTCGCACCTCAAAAGAGTCCTTTGTATAGACGGAAACTGTTGCATACTTGAGTATTATAGCACGACCTTTTGTGAATTGCAATCTTTTTTTGCCTCAAGATGGGTTTTCCACCGATTTTCACCGCTTTGCACAATCCTGTTCCAACCGGATTCCTGCTTTTTGTGTCCTTAGCAGAAGGGCTGCATCTGCTTATTGTAGACCATTACGCGCTTGAGCGAGCGAACATCCAACCGGAAGGGTGCGTTGTCCAGCAGCAGCGACGGATTGATATTGACCTCGATGCCGGTGGCAAAGCGCATGGTAGCCAAAACCGTTCCCTCCGAAGCTTTGAGCGAAACGACCGAGAACAGCGGACGGATGTCGATTTCCTTCTCGCCCTTTTTGGTTTTTTTGATGACGTTGATCTGGCTGCGGTTCAGGTATTCCTCCAGCTTCTGTTCAAAGCCTTCCTCTCCTGCCAGCACCATCTCATAGTCTGCCCATGCAATCTCCTTCTGGTCCATCTTCTGTGGACCGGCAGCAAACACCTGGATGTCCGGCGGCAGGCAGGCGTTGACCTTTTCGGCAATGCTGTCCAGTGCCACTTCCCGAGTCATTTTCAAGTCGACGCACTCATAGCTGCTCTCGCATCCCAGCGACAGCGGCAGCGGGAAGGTCAGGTACATATGCGGATTAAAGCCGCCGGTGTACCATACCGGCAGACCGGAGCGTTTGAGCGCACGGCTCATGCAGCGGTTCATATCCAGATGGGAGATATATTTGGCGCGGTCGAGCTTGGTGAAGAACAGACGCACCTTCTGCGGCTGTTCGAGCAGTCCCTCCTGCGGCTGTGGCTGCGGCGGCTGGATGGGCTGCACCGGTCTTTCATAGTTGACCTGCTCGATGTTGGCGCAGCATCTTCCGCCTCCCATCAGCTTGTTGGCTCCGCAGGCGGAGCATTTTTCGCGGCACTGCGGGGTGGTTGTGCTCTCGAGCGCCTGCTTGTTTTCACGAATCAAAAATTCCTTGCTGACACAGTAATCCAGGTGATCCCACGGCATCACCTCGTCGTAGCTGCGGCGGCGGTTTGCATAGAACGCCGGGTCGATGCCCAGCTCCTCCATCGCATCGTACCATCTCTGCGGGTCAAAGTACTCGTACCAGCCATCCAGACGGCTTCCCTTCTTCCAAACCTGCTCGATGACGTCGCCCAGACGGCGGTCGCCTTTGGCAAGGATGGCTTCGATGAAGCTGACGTCCGCATCGTGATAGCTGACGCTGATTTTTTTGGACTTGACGCTGGCAAGCAGGTGTTTCTGTTTTTCCCGCAGCAGCTCCATGCTGTCCTGTCCCTCAAACTGGAAGGGGGTGAACGGCTTTGGAACAAAGCAGGCGCAGGAGATGGACACGCTGACCGAACGTCCCTTTGGACGGGTCGGAATGCTGTAATACAGGTCGACCACCTTCTGTGCAAGGTTTGCGATTCCTTCAATGTCCTCCATCGTTTCGGTAGGCAGACCCATCATAAAGTAGAGCTTGACCGAGGTGTAGCCGCCCTCAAACGCGGTGCGGCAGGTGGTCAGCACCTCCTCCTCGGTGACGTTTTTGTTGATGACATCGCGCAGGCGCTGGGTTCCTGCCTCGGCTGCAAAGGTCAGACCGCTCTTCTTTAAGCGGGAAACCTTGTCCATCAGCTCCTTGGAAAAGTTATCCACACGCAGACTTGGCAGCGACAGGCTGACCTTCTGCTCGGTGGTCCAGTTGAGCAGGTCGTCCAGCAGTGGCTCGATTTCCTTGTAGTCGCTGGTGGAAAGGCTGGTCAGCGACAGCTCCTCATAGCCGCTGGTGTCGCACAAGCTGTGCGCATCCGCATTGAGGGTGTCATAGTGCTTGTCGCGCAGCGGACGATAGATAAAGCCCGCCTGACAAAAGCGGCAGCCGCGCAGACAGCCGCGCTGAATCTCCAGCATCGAGCGGTCGTGAACGATGTTGATGAACGGTACAACAAACTGTTTTGGATAGTATACCTTGTCCAAATCGGCAATGATTCGTTTGGTCACCTTTTCCGGTGCCTGCGGGCAGTTGGGCTTCACCGAGTCGATGGTGCCGTCCTCGCGGTAGCTGACGTCGTACAGGCTTGGAACATACACGCCGCCGATCTGTGCTGCCTGCTGCAAAAAGCGCTGCTTGTCCCAACCCTCTTTTTTTGCCTGCATATACAGGTCGGTCAGCTCGATGTTGACCTCCTCGCCCTCACCGATGATGAAGATGTCAATGAAGTCTGCCACCGGCTCCGGGTTGCAGGCGCAGGGACCACCCGCTACCACCATCGGCGCAAGGGCGGTACGGTCCTTCGAGCGCACCGGCACCCCTGCCAGGTCGAGCATATTGAGGATGGCGGTGTAGCTCATCTCATACTGCATGGTAAACAGGATAAAATCAAAGTCGCGGATAGGGTCCAGGCTTTCCAGTCCGTACAGCGGGATATTCTTTTCCCGCATCAGCTGCTCCATGTCCGCATCCGGTGCAAAGACGCGCTCGCACCACCAGTTTTCTCTCTCGTTGTACAGGGAATATAAAATCTTCATTCCCAGGTGGGACATACCTACCTCATATTTATCGGGAAAGCAGAATGCCAGACGGCAGTCCACCTTCTCCTTGTCCTTCATAATGCTGTTCAGTTCTCCGCCAATATACTGTGCCGGTTTCTGCACATCCAGCAGGATCTGTTCGAGCTGTTCTCGTTTCATCTGCGGTCCTCCAAAATTTGGTCTTGCTTTTTTCATTCGTGTTTTTTTAGTTTACATGATTTTGAGCCGAAAATCAACCGTTCCTCCGCCCGCTCGGCTTGTCCTCCCGATTTTTCTTCCGAATCCCCTGCTTGCAAACCCTGCTTTTTTATGATACCTTTTTGTAAAAAGGAGGGATTTGGATGTTGCGTTACCATATCATGACCGAACCGGAAAAACGGCAGGTCTGCGCCTGGCAATACGATGGAGAGTATGCCGCTTACAATCTTCCTGACTATACCGAGATGCAAAAGCGGCAGATGGGCTTTTGCAACCCTGACCGCCGGAAAAATTTTTACTCCTATTGTGATGACACCCGGCTGGTCGGATTCACCAACCTGCTCGAGGAAGAAACGGAGGTCTTTGTCGGCATCGGCGTTTCCCCTCAGCTGTGCAACAAAGGGTACGGCAGACAGATTCTCGCTTTGGTTCGGCAGATTGCCGCACAGCTTTATCCGAACAAGCCGCTCTATCTGGAGGTGCGGTGCTGGAACCGCCGCGCTATTGCCTGCTATCAGCGTGCGGGCTTTTGCATTGAAGGAGAATCCTTTGAGCAGACCACCCCGATGGGCAAAGGCAGCTTTTACCGGATGGTTTGCCCGGCAGCTGCCACCGACAATCCTCCGCTGTAAAAGCGGCTTTACCGCCTGAGAATGGGCATTTGTCGGCAATTTGTGACAAATTTTTCCATCTCTTTCCGCAGCTTCTCTATGGGAAATGTAAAAAGATTTTCCTTTCTGCGCTTGCAAACCATTTCCAAATCAAGTATAATAAACCACAAAGGCGGTGAATAGCAATGATTGACAGAGAACTGATTGACGCAATCAGCCAGCTGTTGGACGTCAAGCTGACCAATGAGCTTGGTCCAATCAAATATGAAATCAAATCCATTAAGGAAGAGGTCCGTGGCATCCGTGACGAGGTGCGCGAGATCAAAACCGAAGTCAAAGCCGGACGGGAAGATATTAAAAATCTTTACCAGACATTGGATGCTGTGGAAAAACGCCTGAAAAAGGTGGAACTGACACAGGAAAACGACATCAAGCAGTCGATTCATCAGCTGTTTGACGGACAACGTGCTACGCTGGAAAAATTCCAGAGCGTAAATGAAATCAACGATCGGGTCAAGGACATCCAGGGTGCGGTGGACGTGCTCAAAGTGTTGACCGTAAAAAAATCTAACAAAAACGACGGGTAGAAAACCATAACGGCTTCTACCCGTCGTTTTTTCTTCTATCCACCAACAGACCTACCGCCAGCGCAGCGGACAACAGCAGGAGAGTAACATTTTTCTGCCGGTACAGCAACAACACGCCAAGCGCCAGCACCGACAGCACGGTAACTCCCTGCACCACCGTACAAAATTTCTGTGCGGTCCTCAAGCAAAAATGCCGCTGCATCAGGCAAAACAGTGCCTGCCCGCCGTCCAGCGAAGGCAGCGGACAAAGCTCAAACAATCCCAGCACGCAGTTGACAGCAGAAAAGGGAAATTTTTCTGCACGGTACAAAACAAGTGCCAGCAAAAGATTGACCATCGGACCCGACAGATTAATCAACAGCTCCCTGTGCAGGGAGGTCGGCTCTGCCCGTTCGATGCGCACTCCCAATGGACACAGACAAACCGCTGTGACCGACACACCGCAGACCGCCATCGCCAGCAGATGTCCCAGCTCATGCAGCAGCGCCGCACAGATACATCCAACCGCCAGACCGCTCCGGTCGAACAGCAGCGCCAGACTCAGCAGCAGAAAGAAGCCGAAATTCGCCCGGACAACCGGCATTTTGCCGGAGCGCTCATCCCTCTTCATACGCACTTACCTCCAGCGATAAAAGCGGGTCTGCCTTTTTCCCCTGCACCTCAATTTCAAAGTGCAGATGCGGACCGGTGGAGATGCCGGTGCTGCCCACCAGAGCGATGCGGTCCCCACGGGAAAGCTGCTCGCCCTCTTCCGCCAAAATCTCGCTGCAATGGTTGTAGGTGGTCCGCAGCCGCTCGGAGTGACGGATGACCAGATAGTTGCCGTAGCTGTCGTTATAGCCGACCTGCTCCACCACTCCGGGCAAAACCGCCCGCACCGGCGTCCCCTGCGCTGCCGCGATGTCCACTCCCTTGTGAAAATCTGCCTGCCGGCTGATTGGATGCTCCCGCCAGCCAAAGCAGGAGGTCACCCGTCCTGCCACCGGTGTACACAGCTGTGCGCTGAGCAGGTAAGGGGCAAGGGTCGTTCCCTTGGCTGCCGCCATGCCCTTGCTGGGCAAAGCACCGCCTGCGCCCGATTCTGTCTGCTCACTCATACCGACCACCGGCTCGGGTAGCTGCTCGGGCGCAACAATCTGTTCCGCGACAAAATCCCGAATCCCCTCCAAAATATGACCCGCTCCTCCCTGCCAAAACCCACAAAACTGCTGCCAAAGCTGCTCCATATTTTCAGTGTCAACGGACAGCGGTTGCTCCTGACAGAGTAGCCGAGCGGCATTTCTTGCAGCATCTTCATTTTCCCCGCCCAGCCGCACCGAAGCAAAAAACACTCCCACCGCTGCCAGACACAGCGCCATCTGAAAGCAGAGCATTGCTGTTAGCCCTTCCTGCCGCTGTTTTTCCCTCTGTGTTTTTTCCCGATTCCTCTCCATTTTGCCTTTCCCTCCCAACGGCTGTTTGGTGACATTGTATGCTCCGGCTGTTTCCTTTATTCTCCTTCTATCAAAAAGCACCCGCTTTACTTATGCAATATAAATAAACTTTATCCTCAACCAAAAAAGTTTATATGTAATTATTTACATTACCTTTTCTCTGTGCTATGATGAACCTGAGTTCTGAATCATAAGCGCAAATTGCGTCTACATAAGAAGGAGGAATCAGCACAACCATGAAAGCAATCATCAACGGCAAAGTGTTCACCGTCACCGGTCAGACCTTTGACAAGGCGACCGTCCTTGTCGACAACGGCAAGATCAAAGCTGTCGGTCCTGACATCGAGCTGCCTGAGGGCACAGAGGTCATCGACGCTTCCGGCTTCTGGGTCACCCCGGGTCTGATCGACTGTCATACCCATATCTGCAACTTCAGCGAACCCAATTCCCTGCCTGGACTTTCCGACGGCAACGAGATGACCGGTCCGATTCAGCCGCATATCCGCGCAATGGATGCTGTTTACCCCGACGATTATTCGATCGTTCCGGTCCGTGAGGCGGGCTTCACAACGGTATATTCCACACCCGGCTCGGGCAACGTCATCGGCGGCACCGGCATCTCCATCAAGCTACGCGGTCACACCGCACAGGAAATGGCAATCCCGGGCAGCGAGCAGATGAAGTTTGCCTTCGGCGAAAATCCAAAACGAAACTACGGCGCACGCAAGCAGACCCCACAGACCCGCATGGGATTGGCTGGTCTTCTGCGCGAAACGCTCTTTAACGCCAAAAATTATTCCGACGCCCTGCTCGAAGCCGAAACCGACCCTTCCAAAGCTCCCAAGCCGGACTACCAAATGCAGGCGCTGGTTCCGGTCATCCGCGGTCAGATGCGCTGCCGGATGCACGCCCACCGCTCGGATGACATCCTAACCGCCATCAGCATCGCGGAGGAATACCATCTGGACTATGTCATTGAGCACTGCACCGAAGGCTATAAAATCAAGGACGTATTGAATGAAAAACAGGTTCGCTGCGTCATCGGTCCACATCTGACCTCTCCAAGCAAGATGGAGATTCACGGTCGTTCGCTCAAAACCCCCGGCATCCTGTGCGAGCAGCCGCAGATGACCGTCTGCCTGACCGCCGACACCGGCTCCCAGACCAGCGTACTGCCTATGACCATCGGTATTTTAATCCGCAACGGGCTTTCCTTTGAGGACGCCATGAAAGGAGTCACCATCAATCCTGCCAAGATTTTGAAGCTGGAGGACCGCATTGGTTCTCTGGAAGAGGGCAAGGACGCCGACATCGCCATCTTTGACGGTAACCCATTCGACAGCCTGACCCTGTGCCGCCTGACGATGATCGACGGCGAAATCTACCACAACACTCTGTAACGGAAGGAGAGCAGCAGAAAGATGATTGCAATTACCAACGGAAAGGTCGTCACCGTCACCGGTCAGACCTTTGAAAACGGAACGGTTTTGATAGAAGATGGAAAAATCAAGACAGTAGGACAGCAGATTGCTGTGCCACAGGACGCGCAGCTCATTGATGCCTCCGGCTGCTGGGTCACCCCGGGTCTGATTGACTGCCACACCCACATCTCCAACTTTAACGAGCCCGGCACCCTAACCGGCTCGGACGGCAATGAGATCACTGACCCGCTCACCCCGCAGGTGCGCGCAATGGATGCAGTAAACCCGTATGACTACGCCATCTCAAAGGTGCGGGAAGCCGGATTTACCACCGTTTGCATCCTGCCCGGTTCTGCCAACGTCATCGGCGGCACCGGCATCGTCATCAAACTGCGCGATGTACAAAGCGCAGAGGAAATGATTATCCCCGGCACCGAACAGATGAAATTTGCTACCGGCGAAAACCCGAAGCGCTGTTACGGTCCTGACAAAAAGAGCCCGATGACTCGCATGGGTGTCGCTGCGGTGATGCGCGGTGCGCTGTACAAGGCAAAGGTCTACTCCGACCGCCTCAAAGCAGCCGAAACCGACCCTTCCAAAGCACCTGAGCCGGACTTCAAGCTGGATGCTCTGGTTCCGGTGGTACGCGGTGAGATGCGCTGCCGTATCCATGCCCACCGCTCGGACGACGTGCTGACCGCTGTTCGAGTAGCCGAGGAATTCCACCTGGACTACACCATCGAGCACTGCACCGAAGGTCACATGATTGTCGATGCGCTCAAACGTCACAATGTCCGCTGCACCATCGGTCCATACCTCTGGCAGCCGTACAAACAGGAGCTGTGGAACATGAAAATGGAAAACCCTGCTATCCTGGCAAATGCAGGCGTTCCGATTTCGCTGACTGCCGACACCGGCTCGCAGACCGCTTATCTGCCGGCTACCCTCGGTCTTTTGATGCGCCGCGGTCTGAGCGAACAATCCGCCTTTGAGGGCATCACCATCAATCCTGCCCGCACCCTCCAGCTGGGGGACCGTGTCGGCTCGCTGGAAGAAGGCAAAGATGCCGACATCGCCATCTTTGACGGACATCCGTTCAGCAGCCTGTCTGCCTGCCGCATGACCATCATCGACGGCAAGATTGTCCACGACACCCTGACCAAATAAATTTTACACAATCAAAAAGGCGTTCTGTGTTACCACAGAGCGCCTTTTTTGTTTCATTTTTTACTGCTGTGCTGTCGGCTCTGCCTTTAAACGCAGGGTCGCACTGATAGGATAGTGGTCGGACGGATAGGCTCCGTCAAAGCTGCTGGTATCCACCGAAGCGTTGACGATTTCAAAATCATCCGACACAAAGATATAGTCGATGGGCTTAAACTTCTGCTTGATTTTTCCCTTAAATCCGTGGTAGGTGTTGCCAATCAGCTGTTCGACCGAATCGTAAATATCCTGCAAGCGGACATCCTGATAGCCGGACAGATTTTCCCGCATCATCCGCACCGCCTTGCTGTTGGGCTTGGCATTAAAGTCACCCATCACAATAGTCGGCAGCGGGTCGGTCTGATTGGCGTTGTGAATCTGTTCGAGAATCAGCTTGGCTCCAAACGAGCGTGCCAGCGGAGAAACGTGATCAAAATGGGTGTTGAACACCCGCAGGCGCCGACCGCTCTTTTTGAGCTTGACCTCCGCTACTGTGCAGATTCTGGGGTAAACGGCAAACATTGCGCGGCTGGGCGTTTCCGGCTTTTTGGAAAGCCAAAAGGTCCTGCATCGGGATACCTCGACCTGGTCGTTTTTGATGATGATGTCCGAGTGCTCATCGTTGTTGGGCTTTTTGCCGCTCAAACGACCTCTGCCGAAAATGCTGTACCCATCCAGCAGCTCCTTGAGGTCCTTGCGCATATTGGGCAAAAACTCCTGCACTCCGATAATCTCCGCATTGGACTGTTCAATCACTTTGGCAGCAAGCTCTTTACGGGTTTCCCAGCGATTTTTGCGCTGCGGACCAAAATCCCGCCGGAGATTAAAAGAGACGACCTTTATTTCTTCTGCGTGTGTCATAGATAAAGCCATTGGTATCATTCTCCCTTCCATGCTTCTCCCGGCGTTTTTCCCGAGGATCTATCTTTATTATAGCACAGTTTTTTGATTTTAAAAGCGACTTTTCATTACAAATGGTATAAATTCTGTAAAATTTATCATACTTCCGGCTCCAGCGGACCGTAGCGGTCCACAATCTGGCGAAAAATCGGGGAAGCGACCTGTCCGCCGTACTCTCCGCCTTCAATGAGAACGACTGCGGCATAGCGCGGCTGCTGCGCCGGAAAGAAGCCGGCAAACCATGCGTGTACCACCTCTTCCCCGTCCTCATCCAAAATACCGGTCTGCGCCGAGGCGGTTTTTCCTCCCGCTCCTCCCTGCTGCGGCTTTGCCATCGTCGCACTGCCCTGCTCGACCACTCCAATCATATCCTCCCGCAAAATCCGCGCGGTCCTCTCGCTGAACACCCGCACCGGCGCTGTCTGCTGCTGTGGCTCAAGGGTGCTGCCGTCTGTGGTGCTGCCCAGTACCAGCCTTGGACTGACTGCCAGTCCTCCGTTTGCCACTGCGCTGACCATCGCTGCCACCTGCACCGGCGTTGCCGTCAGCTTGCCCTGCCCAAAGGAAAAGTTGGCAAGCTCGTGCGGACTGGCAAGCTCCTCCAGCGAGGGCAGGGTGCCCTGCCGGGCGATGATGCCCTCGGCAAGGACCGTTTCCTGTCCAAATCCCAGTGCCTGCGCCATCCCCAGCAGCGCCTGTGCGCCTGCCTTCTGTCCCAGCTTGATAAAATAAGGGTTGCAAGACTGCTCGATTGCCCGGCGCAGATTGCTCTGCCGATGACCGGCGTGATTGTGGCAATAGAAGATGCGCCCTGCCACCGTCGTTCCACCCACACAATCGACCGAAAAACTCGGAGGAATCCCCTGCTCGAGTGCGGCTGCTGCCACCGCCAGCTTAAAGCTCGAGCCGACGCAGTAGGGCATCAGCGCCCGGTTGATCAGCGGCTTTCGCTCATCCTTGAGCGCCGATTCCAAACGATACGGGTCATAGTTTGGAAAGCTGGCACAGGCAATCAGCTCGCCGCTGTCCACCTCCATCACCACCACCGCACCGCGGTCGATTCGGCTTCCCACCTGCTCGACAATCTGCTGCATCCGGCTGTCCAGCGTCAGCACCACTCCGTCCTTTGGCGGATGTGCATTCCCTTCCAGCTGCATCCTTCCCTGTTCCAGCGCGCGTCCCAGCGCATCCACCTGACAGCGCACCCGCACCGGCTCACCTGCTTTTTCCAGCCGGCTGTCAAATGCCCGCTCGATGCCGGTCAGTCCCTTTCCTTCGCTGTCCCGGTATCCCAGCAGATGCACCGCCCGCTGTTCTGTCGGGTCGTGCGGCAGACGGGCAGCCGTTGTGATATTTTCCACATCCTGTGAATACACCTTCTCCCGCTCGCCGTCCTTGCCGGTGATGTCCAGCAGAAAGGGTGTCCCCTGTGCAATCCGGTCCAGTGCGGCACGGCGGGCAGTTCCTTCTATTTGTTTGGCACAATCCTGCGCTGCCTGTGCGGTGGGCAGCACCGCTATCAGGTCGTGCTGCTCGGTATCGGTCAGCGGCTGCATCCGGCGGTCATAAATCCTGCCGCGTGTTGTGGTGACCGCCAGCGTATAACTGCTCTGTTCGGCAGCTGCCTGCTGCAATCCGCTGCTCATGCTCAATAGATAAATGCGCATCATCAGCAGACTGCACACCGCCAGCATCCCGCAAAAAATCCAAACGATTTTCCAATCTGCCTTGTCTGTTCTGCTCATCTTTTTTCCCTCCTCTTTTCTTCTGAAAGTATGGGACATTTTTGCCGCTCTATCCACCCTTGTTGCCTTTATATCAAAAGATGTGAAGAAACCTTTACATTTTTCATTTTCCCTTTTCCTTTTTTTCAAATTGTGCTAGAATAGATGCAGCTTTTTGTAACAGTCAACTGTCAAAGCACAGAAAAGAGGGTTTTCTTATGAAGATAAAAATCATCGACGTTCCCCTATACTATGGGTGCGACAATCCCGGCACTCACCTGGGACCGATGGCATTTTCCAAAAACAATATTTCATCGCTTGCAGAACGGTGCGGCAACCAGGTCAGCGGAATCTCGCTGATTGGCATTCCGCCTAAACCGGAAAATAAAAATACCGAACCGACCATGAAATATCTCGAGGAGGTCACTGCCACCTGCCGCCAGCTGGCGGACAGCGTGCAGGAAGGCTTTGCAAAGGGAAGTTTCCCCTTTGTTGTCGGCGGCGACCACTCGCTGGGAATCGGCTCGATTGCCGGTCTGTCCCGCTGCATCCCCGCTGACCAGCTCAGCGTTGTCTGGATCGATGCCCACACCGACATCAACACTAACCTCACCTCCGAATCCCACAACATCCATGGTATGCCTCTGGCTGCCTGTCTGGGACTGGGTGATAGCCGACTGTATGAAACCATGGGGTCTGCCTCCCCTTTCCTGCTGGCGCAGAACTTGTTCTACATCGGCTCCCGCAGCGTGGACGAGGGAGAGGAGGTTATCCTGGCAGAAAACAACATTCGCACCATTCGCATGCCACAAATTCAGCAGAATGGCATCGAGGCGTGCTGCCGCGAAATTTTGCAGCAGATCAACACCCCTTACATCCACCTGAGCTTTGATGTGGATTTTATGGATGCTGCGGAATTTTCTGCCACCGGTCTGCCGATTCCCGATGGTCCTTCCATCGAGCAGACCCACCAGGCGCTGCGGGTTCTCTTCTCCGATCCGCGGGTTTGCTCGGCAGATTTTGTCGAGTACAGCCCCAAGCACGACCGCAACGACCAAGGACTGCACACCTGCCTGTCCCTGATGGAAAATATCTTTACCAGCCTTGCACAAAGCCACCGTTAAAAAACGGGCGACCGAAGGAAATCCTTCGGTCGCCCGTTTTTCATGCGCTTTTTGCAAAACGCCTACATTTATTCTTCTGTCTTGAGCAGAGGCAGCGGAGCTAAGAAGATAATATCCTTGCGCTGTGCTGCATCCCCTTCCGCCAGCACGGCGGACCTGCCCACAATGTTGCCGCCCGCTTTTTCAGCCAGTTTTTCCAGTGCGTGCAGCGACTCACCGGTGCTGATGACGTCGTCCACCAGCAGGACCTTCTTGCCTTTGAGGTACTCCATGTCCTCACCGGAAAGATACAGCTTCTGCATACCGTTGGTGGTAATCGAACGAACATCCACCTCGACGGCGTTCTTCATGTACAGCTTTTTGCTCTTTCTGGCAAGGATGTACCGTTTTCCGCTCTGGCGGGACATTTCATACGCCAGCGGGATTCCTTTGGACTCGGCTGTCAGCAGAACATCATGCTCCGGCACCCGTTTGAGCAGCTCGGTCGCACAGGCAATCGTCAGCTCTACATCGGAGAACATCACAAATCCGGCGATGGAAACGCCGTTTCCCAGCGGGCAGACCGGCAGCTCCCGCTCCAGACCCGCTACTTCCAGATGATAAGTTTCCATTTTCTTTCTTCCTTTCCTTCTCTGTACAGGATTATACCTGCCAGTTCATCTCTTTGCCGCCCAGCACATGGAAGTGCAGATGCTGCACCGTTTGACCCGCATCAGCACCGCAGTTGGAGATGACACGGTACCCGTTTTCGATCCCTGCCAGCTTGGCAAGCTCTCCCAGCTTCTGGAAGATGTAGGCGACGATGGCACTGTTGTCAGCATCGATGGCATCTACACTGGCAATGTGCTGCTTTGGAATGACCAGGAAATGTACGGGAGCAATCGGCGAAATATCGTAGAACGCCAGAATCTTCTCATCCTCGTACAGCTTCTTGGATGGGATTTCCCCATTGATGATTTTACAGAACAGACAATCGGACATAAGATGACCTCCCTGTAAATAAAGCTCCGGCAGCGGCTCCTGTCGGCAGATGCTGCCGGAATGTATAAACTAATATTTATTTGACCATGCTTTCCAGCATCTGTGCTACCGATTCCAGCACCTGCTCGGCTTTGGACAGGTCGGCAACGCCGCCCATTGCGCTGTCAGGACGTCCGCCGCCTTTGCCGCCCAGCTGTGCGGTGATTTCTTTGATCAGCTTGCCTGCGTGTGCGCCTGCCTTGACTGCCTCGGCGCCGCAGACTGCCAGCACGCTGGATTTGCCCTCGTTGGACGCTGCAAACACAGCAACCACGTCTGGAGCATCTGCTTTGACCTGGTCACCCAGGGTGCGCAGGCTGTCAGGAGCGGTGTCCTTGAGGACTGCATGGATATAGCGTACACCCTTGACCGAAACGGTGTTGGCAAACAGCTCCTGCACCTTGCTGTTGGCAATCTGTGCCTGAAGCGATTCAATCTCGCGGCACTGTGCTTTGAGTTCCTTTGCAACCGACTGTGCCTTGGCAACAACCTCTGCCTGACCGGCAGCCTTCAGTTCGGAAGCAACTGCGCCGATGACCTGCTCGGCGTTGTCCAGCAGCTCCAGCACGCCCATGCCGGTGGCAGCTTCGATACGTCTGACGCCTGCTGCTACCGAGGACTCGGAGACAATCTTGAACACACCAATCTGAGCGGTGTTCGGCACATGGGTACCGCCGCAGAACTCGACCGAGTCACCCATGGTGCAGACGCGAACGACATCGCCGTACTTTTCACCGAACAGAGCCATTGCGCCCTTGTTCTTTGCCTGCTCGATTGGCAGCTCCTCGACCTGAACCGGGTTTGCAGAAAGAATCATCTGGTTGACCAGATGCTGTACCTTTGCAATCTCCTCAGAGGTCATCGCAGAGAAGTGGCTGAAGTCAAAGCGGCAGCGGTGCTCATCGTAGTAGGAACCTGCCTGATGAACGTGGTTGCCCAGCACCTGACGCAATGCCAGCTGAAGCAGATGGCAGGCGGAGTGGTTGGACATGATGCGGCGGCGCCGCTGCTCGTCTACCTTTGCAGATACGGTATCTTTGGTGGACAGGCTGCCTGCGGTCATAGTGCCGATGTGCATAAAGTGACCCTCGTGGTCCTTCTTGGTGTTTTCGACGGTGAAGATATTCTCCCCGTTGACCATCACACCGGTATCGCCGACCTGACCACCCGACTCTCCATAGAAGGAGGTCGCGTCCACAATCAGGGTCGCCTGCTGTCCTTCCTCCACGCTGTCAGCAAAACTGCCGTCGCGGACGATGGCAAGGATGTTTGCTGGCTGCTCCAGAGTGGTGTAACCGGTGAACTGGGTCGGAGCCACCGCTGTCAGGTCGATGCTGTCGGTGCTCCAGCCGCTGACGTCCTTGCGCGCTTCTCTTGCGCGTACCCTCTGCTCGTTCATCAGACGGGTAAATTCTTCCTCGTCGATGGTGATGTTCTGCTCTGCCAGGATTTCACGGGTCAAATCAATCGGGAAGCCAAAGGTGTCGTACAGGCGGAAGGCATCCTCGCCGCTGAGCACGCCGCCTTTTCCGTCAAAGGAAGCCATCATCTGCTGCAGCTGCTCCATACCCTGGTCAATGGTCTTCTGGAAGCGCTCTTCCTCCGCCTTGATGACCTTCACGATGTAGTCCTCATTTTCACGCAGCTCCGGGTATGCCGATTCGTTTTCGGCAATCACCGTTCTGGCTACCTCGTACAAAAATTCTCCTTCGATGCCCAGCAATCTGCCATGACGTGCCGCACGGCGCAGCAGACGTCTTAACACATAGCCTCTGCCCTCGTTGGAAGGCAGGATGCCGTCGCCAATCATGAAGGTGGTGGAACGGATGTGGTCGGTGATGACACGCAGAGAGATGTCGGTCTTTTCATCCTGCTTGTAGGAAACATTTGCAATGCGGCAGATGTGCTTCATGATGTTCTGCACGGTGTCTACCTCGAACAGGTTGCCTACATTCTGCATGACGCAGGCAAGGCGCTCCAGACCCATGCCGGTGTCGATGTTTGGTTTTGGCATCCGCTCGTAATGTCCGTTGCCATCCGAGTCGAACTGAGAGAATACCAGGTTCCAGATTTCCATGTAGCGGTCGCAGTCGCAGCCGACCTTACACTCCGGTCTGCCGCAGCCACAGCTTTCGCCGCGGTCAAAGTAAATTTCCGAGCAGGGACCGCAAGGACCGGAGCCATGCTCCCAGAAGTTGTCTTCTTTGCCAAAGCGAACGATGCGCTCCGGCGGGATATCTACCTTTTTGGTCCAGATTTCTGCCGCTTCATCGTCCTCTTCATAGACCGAAATCCACAGCTTGTCCGCCGGAATTTCCAGGACGCCGGTCAAAAATTCCCATGCCCATGCGGTTGCCTCTACCTTGAAGTAGTCGCCGAAGGAAAAGTTGCCTAGCATCTCAAAGTAGGTACCGTGGCGGTCATCGTGTCCTACGCTGTCGATATCCGGTGTGCGGATACACTTCTGGCAGGTGGTCACACGGTGATTTGGCGGTGTTTCCAGTCCCAGGAAGTATTTTTTCAGCGGCGCCATGCCGGAGTTAATCAGCAGAAGGCTCTTGTCATTCTTTGGCACCAGAGAGGCGCTTGGCAGTCTGGTGTGACCCTTGCTTTCAAAGAAGGATAAGAACTGCTCGCGCAGCTCGTTGAGTCCTGTCCATTTCATCGGTCATCATTCTCCTTTTTCTTTTGTCGATTGAATAAACGGTCGGGCAGGACGGGAAAAAACAAAAAAGCCCCCGTCCCGCACATTGGGACGAGGGCTTTGAAAACTCCCGTGGTACCACCCAAATTGCAGGACAAGCGCCCTGCCACTTTCAGACTTCCGGTAACGCCGGAAATGCGTGCAGCTCCTCGCTGCCGGCTCCAAGACGGCTTTCCTGCTCTGCAAATAACGGCGGGACCTTTCAGCCTGCGAATCCCTTCTCTGTCAGCCGCGCAAAAACAGGATTGATCTTTTCTCTGCCTGTTTACGCTTCAAATTATAAGCCTTCTGCTTGCCGCTTGTCAAGAGCGTTTTCTCCTGTCAGGCTGTAAAACAGCTCCAGCAGGGCAAATTTCGGCTCATACTGCGGTCTGCGCTCCAGCACCTTCAGCTGCTCGTCCGAAAATTCCGCCGCAGGCTGCACTGCTGTCGGGATGCACATCTGCGGAAACAGCACACACCACCAGTTGTGCCCTTCGCCCTTGCCGATGGTAAAGCGCACCGTCCGGTAAACGCCTGCCGGCATGGTGAAGTCCTCATATTCCCGGGTATCAAAATACATCCTGGTCAGATATGCTTTGACCTTCTGGTCGCTGCCGCTGCGCCAAACCTCCTGCTGCGCTGCCTGTTCCAGCTGACCGAGCAGCTGCTGTGTCTGTTCGACCAGCTGCGGCAGCTCGGTGCAGTTTTCTCCCAGTCCCAGCTGCTGCGCCGTTTGCAGCACCCGGTCCCGCACCCGCAGCTTGAGCTGCTGGTCCGCCTCGCTGTCGGAATTTGCAAGGATGTGCAGCCGCAGCACCCCGTCGTACAGCTGGCTGCATCCCTGCACAAAGCTCTGCCCATCCGCCATCGTCCACACAAACAGCGCCGTCAAAAAGACAACCGCCGTCAGCGCCAGCGTGTTTCTGTGCCAAAACCGGCTGACCCTGTTAATCCATCGTCCCTGTCTTGTATAATCTGTGCATTTTTTCTCCGTCAAAGCCTCTTCCCCGCTTTCTTTTGTGATACCTTCAGTGTTGCCGGATTTTTCCTTTCCTATACGCCCTTGTTTTCCAAAGATTTTTCAGAAAAACACACAAACTTTCTCAATCACAGCAGACAATCCTTCATAAAAATGGTATAATACCGGTATCGTTTGAAGTTATTGGATGATTTGGAAATGGAGTGAATCTGAAATGTATATGAACCTCTTTGACAGCCACGTCCACTCGGACAACTCGCACGACGGGGAACATTCCATCACCTTTCTGTGCGAAAATGCCGAGCAAAAAAATCTGATGGGACTGTGCATCACCGACCACTATGAACTGGACCAGAACCTTGCCCAGGCAGACCTGTGCCTGCGCAATTCTTTTATGGAAACTGGAAAAGCCCGCCAGGCGTTCGACTACCGTCTGGTGGTCATGAACGGCATCGAGATGGGACAAGCCATCCAGAACAAGGAAAAGGCACAGGAGATTCTGCGCCGCTACCGCTTCGACTTTGTCCTTGGCTCGCTGCACTGCATCCGCGGGATGGACGATTTTGCCTACATCGACTTTTCCGACCTGGATGTGGATGTCATACTCACCCGCTACTTTGAGGAGATACTGGAGCTGTGCCAGTGGGGACAGTTTGACTCCCTTGCCCATTTGACCTACCCGCTGCGCTATATCACCGGACAGTACCACATTCCGGTGGATCTGTCCCGCTACGATTCCATCATCGACGAAATCCTGCGCACCCTTGCCCAAAAGGGTCTGGGACTGGAAATCAACACCGCCGGACTGCGCAGAGAGATCGGGCAGACAGCTCCGACCCTGCCGTACATCAAGCGGTTCCGCCAGCTGGGCGGAGAGATTTTGACCTTCGGTTCGGATGCACACCGCGCACAGGACCTGGGAGCCGGCTTAGATACCGCCATCGAGATGGCAAAGGAAGCCGGATTCTCCTACTTTGCCTTCTTTAAAAAACGCGATCCGCGGATGCTCAGCCTGCGTTAACATCTGCTGCCGGAGGAACTTTTGATGCAAACAACCAATTCTAAACCATTTGCACCGGTCGCCCTTGTGCAGGCGCAGCAGTATGACCCTGCGCTGATTGACCGCGCGGTGGAGCGGCTGCTGGAGCTGCTGAACATTCCCAGCGAATGGTTCTGCGGCAAACGGGTACTGATTAAACCCAATCTGCTCATGCGCCGCCAGCCGCAGGAAGCCACCACCACCCACCCTCTGCTGATAAAATCATTGGCAGACTGGCTGTACCGGGCAAAGGCAGCGCAGGTCATCATCGCCGATTCCCCGGGTGGATTGTACACCCCTGCTGCCCTGCGCGGTATCTACCAGACCTGCGGGATGCAGCAAGCTGCCGAACAAAGCGGCGCTGTGCTCAATTTTGATGTCGGCTACCGGACGGTCGCTGCCAAAGACGCCTGCATCTGCCGCGAATTTAACCTCATCCATCCGGTGGTGCAGGCAGATTTGATTCTGTCGGTCGGCAAGCTCAAGACCCATTGCATGACCGGACTTTCCGGCGGGGTCAAAAATTTGTTCGGCTGCATCCCCGGTCTGCAAAAGCCGCAGATGCACTACCGCTTTCAAAACACCGGCGATTTCTGCTCGATGCTGGTCGACCTTGCCCAGACGGTTGCTCCTGTGCTGACCATCATCGACGCGGTGGATGCCATGGAGGGCAACGGACCCTCCGGCGGAACGGTTCGCCACACCGGCTGCCTGATTGCCAGCCGCAGTCCGTTCTGTCTGGACCTCTTGTTAAACCGCCTGATTGCCCTAAAGCCGCAGCAGGCGCCCACCGTACTCCACAGCATCCGCCGCGGCTTGTGCCCGGACGACCCTTCCGGGCTTAGGGTGCTCAATCCCGATTCGCTGCCGCTGACCATTCCCGACTTTGTCCACCCGCAGTCCAAAACGGTGGATTTTTCCGGCAACCTTCCACCCTTTCTTCGACCGGCGGTGCAAAAAGCTGCCAAGCTGCTCTCTCCTCGACCGGTTATCGACCCGGAAAGGTGCATCGGATGCGGCAAATGCGCACAAAGCTGTCCGGCACAGATTATCCGCATCCAAGAGCACAAGGCAAAGATTCAGCGCGGTTGTATCCGCTGCTACTGCTGCCACGAGATGTGCCCGGTCAAAGCCATCCACATCCGTGGCAGAGTATAAATTTCCTTTTTGGGAGGTATTTTCATGCAATCAATCACCGTCCATTCCCCCTGCAAAATCAATCTTTCGCTGGACATCGTCCGACGGCTTCCCAACGGCTACCATGAGATGGATATGGTGATGCAGACGGTGGATCTGTGCGACACACTGACGGTATCGCTGCACAGCGGCTCGGATATTCAGATGACCTGCACCGGTCCCGACAGCAAGCCTCTGCCGTTGGCGTGCGACGACAGCAACATTGCGGTGCGCTGCACCCGCGCCTTTTTTGAGCATTACGGATTTTCTGCCCTGCCCTGTTCGGTCGTCATTCATCTGGTCAAGCGCATCCCGATGATGGCGGGTCTGGGCGGCGGCAGCGCTGACGGAGCCGCTGTGCTGGCTGCTTTAAATCATCTGACCCAAAGCGGTCTTTCTTTGGAGCAGCTCGAGCAGATTGCCGTCGGCTGCGGCGCGGACATCCCCTTCTGCCTGCGCGGAGGGACCCAGCGCGCACAGGGGATCGGCGAAGATTTTTCCCCGCTTTCTCCCATGCCCGACTGTCCTATCCTCATTATCAAGCCGCGCTTTGGCATCAGCACCAAGGATGCCTTTGCCCGCAGCGACAGCACCGCATTTTCCCATGCGCAGGTCCAAAGGATGTGTCAGGCGCTGGATACCGGCTCGGTGCTGCCGATTGCCGATTGTCTGCAAAATGTGTTTGAGCAGCTTTGCTCTTCCGATGAACAAAAGCTGCTGCATCAGGCGCGGCAGCTCCTGATACAAAACGGCGCGCTGGGCGCACTGCTCTCCGGCAGCGGCAGCGCTTTGTTCGGTCTGTTTGACAACGAAGCCGCCGCCTGCGCTGCCCGCTCCGCTTTGCAGGACCACCCGCTTCTGGAAGGGGTCTTTTTGTGCCGCCCGCTCCCCTTTGGCGCATTTGAAGCTGTCAGGAACAGCCTGCGCAATCCATCATAGAAAGGATGTTTGTTATGAATTCTGTCATCCGCCTGTGCTGCTGTGTCAACCGCGTCATCAGCGGCAACCCGCAGTTTTGCTGTGATTCCATCACCGATCTGCTGGAGGAAAACGAATCGCTCCACGCGGACCTCTCGCTTTTTCCCCGCCTTGCTCTGTGTCCGCCGTCCTCCGGCAATCTTTTGTATAATTCCGCTGTTCTCTCCCAGTGCGAGCAGGCGCTCGACCAGCTGCTCCTTGCCAGCAGCAAAAATTCCTCCTGCATCATCGTCGGTCTGCCCAAGCGCATCGGCGGTCAGGTGATGGATGTCATCGCCGTCATCCAGAACGGTGAGCTGCTTGCCCTGCTGCCCGCCTGCGGCTCCGGTATGCTCAGCAGCGCCGACCCGCTTTTAGGCTACTGGGAAAACTGCCCGCAGGAAAAACTGTTCGGTTGGGACACCCTGTTCTGCTGCGGGGACCTGCGTTTTTGCATCTGCCCTTGCCCGGTGCAGGAGCTGCCGCTTCATCTGCCGCGTTTGGCAAAAACCGGCTGCCATGCGGTGCTGGTGCCCAGCTACCAGCCGGTTACCGCCGAAACCAATCAGCGTCAGCTGCGTCTGGTGCAGGCTCTTTCGGAAAGCTTTGGCATCGCCATTGTCCTGGTGCGCGGCGGTCAGGGGGACACCTCCCATCCCGATGCTTACCAAGGGCACGCCCTCATCTGCGAATGCGGTCAGCTGCTCGCTGATTGCACCGGCAGCACCGCAGGAGAAAATATCCATGCGCTGGAAAGCTTCTGCGTTGCCCGAGACCTTGACTGCGACATCCTCAACGCCTGCCGCCGCTTTGCTTCCCGCACACCTGCAAACATCCTGCTGACCGAAAACGACGGCAAAAAGGGTCTGATGCGCACCGTTTCCGCCGACCCTTTCCTGCCTGATAGCGAGCAGGAGGCTTCCGATTACCTCGACCGCCTGTTCGATTTACAGGTGCAGGGACTGGTTGCCCGCGTTGCCAACACCGGTCTGCATCGTCTGGTGCTGGGCGTGTCCGGCGGACTGGATTCCACCCTTGCGCTGCTGGTCTGCCATCAGGCGCTCAAGGAGCTGGACCTGCCTGCAAACAATCTGATTGCCATTACCATGCCCGGCTTTGGCACTACCGACCGCACCTACTACAATGCTCTGAGCCTGATTTCCGCTTTGGGAGCCGACAACCGTGACATTTCCATCAAGGCATCAGTCCTGCAGCATTTTGAGGACATCGGACACGACCCATCGGTGCGGGATGTCACCTATGAAAACGCACAGGCGCGCGAGCGCACCCAGATTCTGATGGATGTGGCAAACAGCTGCCGCGGACTGGTGGTCGGCACCGGCGATATGTCCGAGGATGCGCTGGGCTGGTGTACCTTTGGCGGGGACCACCTTGCCAGCTACAATGTCAACGTCTGCCTGACCAAGACGATGATTCGACGGATGGTCACCCACCTGTGTTCCCGCTTTGATGAGCAGATCAGCTCCATCCTGCACGACATTGTGGATACCCCGGTCAGCCCGGAGCTGCTGCCGCCCGACGAAAGCGGAAAGATTCAGCAAAAGACCGAGGACATCTTGGGCAACTATGCGCTGCACGACTTTTTCCTGTACTACCTGCTGCGCTACAACTTCCCGCCGCGCAAGCTGTACTACTATGCTTGTCTTGCCTTTTCCGGCGAGCTGTCGGCAAGCTACATTCTGGAAAAACTCAAGCTGTTCCTCAACCGATTCTTTGCCGGTCAGTTTAAACGCAGCTGCACCCCGGACAGCGCCCGCATCACCGACGTCAACCTTTCCTGCTGGTCCATCCCGTCGGACGCTTCTGCGCAATCGCTGCTGTGTGACCTTGACGAAATCCGATAAGAACCACTTCTCTTCACCCTGTCCTGCCTTTTGAGGTTCGGACAGGGTTTCTTTTTTTTGCTGCGGCAGGGTGTGAAAAATTGCCCGCTGCACCGTTTACATCCCTCCAGAAAAAAGGTATAATAAAAGTGCATCTGTTTATCACGCTATTTGTAAAAAGGAGGAGAGGCTTTGTCCTTTCTCATTGATCGCACCCGCCTGTTGACAGCGGCTGTCCTGCTGCTGTTGTCCCTTTCGTTGACCGGCTGCACGCGGATACAGACCTCCATCGAAGACCTGATGAGCCCGCCGGTGCTGACCGAGGAGCAGGCGCAAATCCGCGATGCCCTTGCGCGGGTATCCGGCGAAGCGGAACTGAAGTACAAATATCCGCAAAACGGGGAGTACCGTTCTTCCTTTGTTTTTTATGACATCGACGGGGACGGCATCGAGGAGGCAACTGTTTTTTACCAGAGCGCTTCCAAAGGGGATGCCACCTGGATCAACATTCTGGACCAGGTTGAAGGAGAATGGATTTCCGTCTGTGAAGCTCCTGCGCCCGACAGCACCGCCAACATCGACTTTGTTTCCTTTGAACATCTGACCGACTCGCAGACCATCAACATCGTCATCGGCTGGGAGGACACCCGCAGCAGCAAGACCGCCATCGCCTACCGCTACCAAAACGGCAGGCTCACCTCCATCTTTGAGCGGGATTACGCGGAGATTGCCATTGCCGATTTAGACTCCAACGGGACCACCGACCTGTGTCTGCTGACTCCGCAGGCGCAGTCCACCCTGCTCTTTTTGGCGTGCAGCACCGACAGCGGCTTTGAAACGGTGGATTCGCTGACCCTGCCGCACGGCATTGTCAGCTTCGACAGCATCTTAGCCGGCAGGACTGCCAACGGTCAAACGGCGCTGTTTCTGGACAGCACCATCGACCTGTACGACACCTCCTTCCAGATTACCGATGTTGTTTCCGCCAGACAACGCGAGGACGGCAGTCCTGCTCTGGTCAACCTGCTGGACAACGAAAACCTGTCGCTCTCCCAGCTCACCCTGCGCCCGGTGCAAAACCTGTTCTGTCGGGACATCGACAACGATTCGATTGTCGAACTTCCCACCGTTTCCACCCTGCCGGGATACGAGGATATGCTCGACGAGGATGCGCTGTATCTGACCACCTACAACATCCTGACCCCGAACGTACAGCTGACGCCCGAACACAGCGGATTCATCAATACCCAGCACCGCTATATGCTCGCCTTTCCGCAAAGCTGGCTGTCCGGCAAGGTCAGCGCCGTCATCCAGCCGGAAAATGGGGAGCTGACCTTTTTTGCCTACAACGGCGACATCACGGACACCTCCACCCCTCTGCTCAAGCTGCGTGTCTACTCGGTCAAGGATTACCACGACAAGTTTGACAACGACTACTTCCAGCTGATTGGGCAAAAGGGCTTGTTTGAATATTACGCATACGTCGTCCCCTCTCAAAGCGAGCTTGCTATCACCCAGCAGCAGCTGCGCGAGGAGATGTTCTCCTTTTTGGATTGACCTTTTTATTGAGAAGAAAGGAAGGTTTTGCTATGAAAAGAATTCTGGTTGCGGAAGACGAAGATGTCATCCGCGATTTTGTGGTCATCAACCTGCGCCGCTCCGGCTATGAGGTGGTCGATGTGCCCAACGGCGACGAAGCACTGCGGGTGTTTGACGAAAATAACGGCAATTTTGACATCTGCCTGCTGGACATCATGATGCCCGGCAAGGACGGCTTTACCGTCTGCAAGGAGATTCGCAAGCGTTCTTCCACCGTCGGCATCATCATGCTCTCGGCAAAAAGTCAGGAGATGGACAAGGTGGGCGCGTTGATGTTTGGCGCCGACGACTATGTCACCAAGCCTTTTGGACCGGCAGAGCTGGTTGCCCGCGTGGACGCGCTGCACCGCCGGGTCAACATGTTGGCTGCTAAACCCATCGAGGACCCAAACGAGATTCGTTCGGGACCGTTTGTGCTCAACGAGCGCAGCCGCACCCTGACCAAAAACGGCAAGAACATCGACCTGACCCAGGTGGAATTTCAAATCATGGAATGTTTTTTAAAGAATCCCAATGTCGCTTTGGAGCGCAACACTGTTCTTTCCAAGGTGTGGGGAGAAAATTACTTTGGTGATGTCAAGATTGTGGACGTCAACATCCGCCGTCTGCGCATGAAGATTGAGGATGAACCCTCCAATCCCAAATACCTGACCACCGTCTGGGGATACGGATACAAATGGAGCGTATCCGAATAGTCCCTGTAAACTTTCACTAAACTGTATCGGGAGGTATCGGGTTGCCCACAAAAAAAGTAACCAGACGCTGGCTTTACAACAGCTTTCTGGTCATCCTGATCTTTCTTTCGCTGCTCATCATCGCCTTCTCCATCGCTGTGCGCAGCTATTACTACAACAGCGTACTGACCATTGTGCGCAACACCGCCAGTGTGCAAAACGCAAGCCTGGTCAACTACTCCGAGGATAATACGGTAGACTTTTCCTCCTCGGTGCGCAAAATGGTGGAGGACTTTGACGAGAAGGACCGCATGGAGCTGATGGCAATCGACAAAAGCGGAACGGTCATCATCACCTCCAGCGGATTTTCACCCACCGAGCAGCTGGATATGCCGGATTATACCCAGGCGCTTTCCAGCCCAAGCAGAGATTCCTTTGCCTACGACACCCTCAACGGAGAAAGTGTGCTGGCATACACTCTGCTGGCTCCGACGGTGGACGATTCCAACATTTCCGCTCTGCGCTATGTCGTTTCGCTCACCGCCGTCAAACGGCAGATCTATGTGCTGATTGCTGCCGCAGGCGTGGTGGGAGCTGCCATCATCTTTTTTGTCATCCTGTCCAGCTCTTATTTTATCAATTCCATCATCAACCCCATCGACCAGGTGCGCAAGATTGCCCTGCAAATCTCTAAAGGGGATTTTTCTGCCCACCTGAAAAAGACGACCGACGACGAGATTGGCGAGCTGTGTGATGCCATCAATGCAATGGCTCTGGAATTGCAGGAAAACGAAAAGATGAAAAACGACTTTATCTCCTCGGTTTCCCACGAGCTGCGCACCCCTCTGACCGCCATCAAAGGTTGGGCAGAAACGCTGATGGACGATTCGGTGGACCGTGAAACCACCAAAAAAGGCATCGGTGTCATCATCAAGGAGAGCGAACGGCTGTCCGGCATGGTGGAGGAGCTGCTCGACTTCAGCCGCCTGCAAAGCGGAAGGCTGAAGCTGAGTCTGACCAAACTGGACCTGGTGGCAGAGTTAAGCGACGCAGTCCTGATGTTCACCGAGCGTGCCCGCCAGGAGCAGATTCGCCTGGACTACGACGAGCCGATGGACATCCTGCCCATCATGGGCGATGCCAACCGCCTGCGGCAGGTGTTTGTCAACATTTTGGATAATGCCTTAAAATACTCCGATGCCGGCGACAGCATCACCGTTGTGGTCCTGCGGCAGGAGAACAACGCTGTCATCACCATTCAGGACACCGGCATCGGCATCGCGCCTACCGACCTGCCTAAAATCAAGACCCGCTTTTACAAGGCAAATGCGACCCGCCGCGGCTCCGGCATCGGGCTGGCTGTCGCAGATGAGATCGTCACCATGCACGGCGGCTCGCTGGAGTTGGACAGCCAGGAAGGGGTCGGCACCCGTGTCACCATTACCCTGCCGCTGAGCCTTTAGCCGGCAGCCCTGCACAAAAACGGACAAAAAACAAAAAGCCAGGGGACATACCCCTGGCTTAAAAAATCTGTTCATAAAATAGACTTTATTTTTTGGCAGACCGATGATACAATAGGTATCGTAAGCAAACCTCTGGACTACTCCCGCTCCCGGAAGCCGAGCTTTGCCTCGGAATTCTGGATGAGGTTCAGCAGCGCCTGCGACTGTTTTGGATAGTTTTGCATCAGGTACTCGGTGGTGATTTTTACTTCATCGAGATTTTTGATGCGCTCTCCTCCCTTGTCCGCGCCCTGTGCCAGCTGCTGCGCCCGCGCTTCGCTCATCAGCATCGCTGCGTTGCAGTAGCCGCTCACCAGCTCCTGCGGGATGGCAAACATGGTGTTTTCATTTTTGGAATTGGTCGAATACAGGATGCGAAACGACCGGTAAACTGCCATCATCAGATAGTTGGATATTTCGGTGTTCAGCTGTTTGGACTCGCTTTTGCCAATCAGGTCATAGACGACCCCCAAAGAGTTGGAAATCAGCTTTTTGTTGAGCACCGGCATGATGTTGCCTTTAAAGACCACGTCCTTTGCGCTGTCCGCCTCCGGGATGTCCTCCACTGTCAGCTGCCGCCCATTGCGCTCGGGAGAAACACCCAGCAGATAGTCGCAGGATACGCCGTAGAATTTGGCGCATTTGACCAGAAAATCCAAGCCGCATTCCCGGATTCCCTTTTCATAGTGCGAAAGCAGCGCCTGCGAAATACCAAATTCCGCTGCTGCCTGCTTCTGGCTGATTCCCTTTTCCTTTCTCAAAAGCGTAATAAGCCGTGGGAAATCGGCATTCATACGCACATCCTCCTCACTGTTTGATCCTGATAAAAAGAGGCTGCCCTTGTTCTTCACTCCGGCAGTCAGACCTTGTCACCTCTTATCTACGTATTGTAAATTATATTACATCAAAAACCCTTTGTAAAGGGCTTTTTTGCAGAAAAGAAAGATTTTGGTCGAAAAGACAATCGCTCCCCCTGTTTTTCTCAAAGCCACCTTTTTCTGTAACCAAATCTTTCCCAAAATCAAAAAACAAGGGACCTGACTCCCTGTATCTTAGAAAGGAAGTTTTGCTATGTTGACCTATAAAATCCACCTGTTTCGCCACGGCATCACCCGCGCCAATCTGGAAGGAAAGTATGTCGGACTCAGCGACTACCCGCTGTGCCAGGAGGGAATCGACGCTCTCAAGGAGTTTGTCAAGGACAAAGACTACCCGCCGGTAGAAAAAATCTACACCTCCCCGCTGCGCCGCTGCCGGGAAACCGCACACATCCTCTACCCCGGCTACAAAACCTTTGACGTGCCGCAGCTGATGGAAATGGACTTTGGCACCTACGAAGGCAAAACGCTCAACGAGCTGCAAAACGATGAGAGCTTCATCGCCTGGAGCCGCGACAGTATGCACAACGCTCCGCCGGAGGGCGAGGACGGGATGGAGTTCATCCGCCGCGTCATCAAAGGCTTAAATGATGTGTTCCAGGATATGATGGCAAACGACGTCCACAACGCTGCGCTGGTCATTCCGGGTGGCATGATTATGTCCATGCTGGCGCTGATGGGCTTTCCCCGCCACCCGATGGGCGAGTGGGAATGTGCCGCAGGCGCCGGCTACACCATCGTGATGACACCCGAGTTGTGGACCCGTGACAAGGTCTTTGAAGTCCTTTCCAGCATCCCGATGAAGCCGGAGGACTGGGAGGACCACTGGAGCACCAAGAAGTACTATGAGGACGGAGAAGAGATGTTCTTTGAATAAACCACCTGTCAAAATCATCCAAGGGAGTTATGATAGAAGATGACACTGAGAAAGCAAGTCAAATACAACGCCAAGCGCTGCCTGTGCAACAACTGGGGCAAGGCCATTTCCATTGTCCTGCTCAATACCGCTGTCTATCTGCTGTTCGCTATCATTGAAATGATGATTGCCCAGCTACTGGAGCTGCCCATCGGAGATTCCACCATTCTGATGTCGGTTTCCGGTGCGCACACCCTTTCGTTTATCCTCAGCCTGCTGATGAGCATTGGTTCCTTCCTGCTGATGGTTCCCCTCAATCTGGGCATCATGCGGTGGTACCATTCCCTGTCCGACCGGGTTTCTGAGGACATCATGGGCATCTTCAGCTGCTTTGCCAACCGCAAGATGTTCTTCCGCTCCCTCTGGCTGTCGCTGAACACCGGCGTGCGGATTGCACTGACCGCTGTCCTCTACCTGTTTTTGCCCACCGTCGGCTTTGCCCTCTCCTCCTTCCTGCTGTCCAGCCACCTTTCGGAGGCGCTCTTTTTGGGCAGCCTGTCTCTGGTTTTTTCGGCAGTCCTGTTTTTGCTGATGGGAGGATTTTTCCTGATGCGGATTCAGCGGTATTTTCTTGCCAAATACTACCTGCTGGATGGGGAAACCACCGTTCGGCAAGCCATCCGCTCCTCGGTACACGCCACCTGCGGCATCTGCGATGAAATTCTGGTCTTTAAGTTTTCCTTCCTGCTGTGGGCGCTTTCCTCGCTGCTGGTGCTGCCGGTGCTGTATTTCTCCGCCTACTATTCGATGAGCACCATGCTGTATGCCCGCTTTCTAATGGAGCAGGACAAGCGTTCCAACAGCATCGTTCCGGTGGCTGCGGACGAAAATACCCGCGAGGTTTCCTTTGAGCAGCTGCATCAGTCGATGCCGTCCGAGGACCTTGCCCAGACCCAGACCTTTGTGCATCCGTCCGAAGAGGAACAACCCAACGATTAAATCTACAAAACGTCCGAACAGAAACTGGTTCGGACGTTTCTTTTTTAAAGATTTTGTTGGAAGGTTTTGCGGCAAAACAGCGGTGGAATGGCTTTGTCTATGGTATAATGAATACAGACAATCCGGTTGGAAAACAGAATGGTGCCAACCAGCGAAATTACGAAAGAGGGGATTTAAATGCTCTTCCATTCTTTTTCGTCTCAGGATGAACGACGAAAATTCGGCAACGGAAATTTTATTCAGTTTGTATTTTGCAAATTAGATAGAGGGAGCGCTGTTGAAGAAATTGTTTCTAATCGTGCTGTTGCTCCCCTTCTTTGGAATCATTCCTCCCTGTACCTTTGCGGAGATGATTGGAACGAATTTTGTGAGGCTTATGGGGAAATCATCACCGGAGGCACCTATGAAAATCTGGAAGCGGGTTATCTGGATTGGTGCGGAATCAACTATTTTTCTCCGGAGCAAATGCAGCATATCATCAAACGACTCCGGGAAGAAAAACCAAAGGACTACCCTCTCCTTTTGAATTGGCTGGAGCAGGGCACGCAGTATAACGGATTTTATCTTTTGGGATTTTAAAGCCTGTTTCGCTCGAATGTGAAAGACCAACTGTTTTAGAAGCACCGCTAAAATGCCAAGACCCCTTTCTTCCATGGCAGCAAATATTTGAGCAGCCACAGCCGATGCAGGCGGCAAAAAGGTCTATCTTTATTCACAATTTCATGCTATACTGTTTTTGTCATAAATCGTCAGACCCAAGATTTTATCAAAGGAGTTCTTTTATTCATGTCTAAACAAACCAATTCCAAAACCATCAAGACCTCCATCGGAGGGCAGGCGGTCATCGAAGGGGTGATGATGCGCGGTCCGAAGCTGACCGCTCTTTCGGTCCGTATGCCTGACCAGAGCATCTCCACTGAGGTTTGGGACACTCCCAACTCCAACAAATGGTATAAAAAGACACCATTTATCCGGGGTGTATTCAATTTTGTCGAATCAATGACCGATGGCTACAAAAGTCTGATGAAAGCTGCCGAAAAAGCCGGACTGGACGAAGAAGCGGAAGAGCCATCCAAATTTGAGCAGAAACTGCGTCAACTGCTCGGAGATAAATTTATGCCCTTCCTGCAGGGCTGCATCCTGCTGTTCTCGCTGGCGATGGCGCTGTTCTTCTTTGCCTTTCTGCCCACCACGCTGGTCGGCTTTTTCAAGGATTACATCAGCCACCCGCTGGCGCTGTCCGCTCTGGAAGGATTGACCAAAATTGCCATCCTCATCCTCTACCTTGCGCTGATTTCCAACATGAGCGACATCAAGCGGGTGTTCATGTACCATGGAGCCGAGCACAAGACCATCTTCTGCTATGAGCACGGCGAGGAACTGACGGTGGAAAATGTACGCAAATACACCCGCTTCCACCCGCGCTGCGGCACCAGCTTTCTGGTCATCGTCCTGCTGCTTTCTATTTTGGTATCCTCGATGGTTTCCTGGGACAACCTGTGGATGCGCGTGGGACTGAAAGTCCTGTGCCTGCCCATCATCATGTCCCTGTCCTACGAGTGCATCAAGTTTGCCGGACGGCACGACAACCTGTTCACCCGCATCCTGTCTGCGCCCGGTCTTTGGACCCAGCGCCTGACCACCCGCGAGCCGGATGACAGCATGATCGAGGTAGCAATCGCTTCGATGAAGAAGGTCATCCCGGAAAATCCAAATGAAGCTCTGTTTTAAATAATAGAAGCAAATCCGCTGCGGACAGCAGCAAGGAGGAAGCCATGATGTCCAGTTACCGTGATTTATTTTCGCAGGCGTGCAAGCAGGGTCTGCCGCCGCACGAGGTCCAGCTGCTGCTGGAGCATCTGACCGCCCTTTCCTGCACCGCTTTGCTGTTGAGGATGGATGACCCCGCTCCTGACCTGCTGGTGCAGCAACTGAATGAAATGGTGCAGCAACGTCTGACAGGCTACCCGCTGCAATATCTGCTGGGGGAATGGGAATTTTTCGGTCTTCCCTTCTTTGTCGGGGAAGGGGTGCTGATTCCCCGCGCCGACACCGAGGTGCTGGTGGAAACGGCACTGGAGCTGTGCGACGGGATGTTTTCTCCCCAGGTGTGCGACCTGTGCAGCGGCAGTGGCTGCATCCCGATTGCTTTAAGCCACCACCTGCCTGAACAGGCAAGCCTGACTGCGGTGGAGCTGTCGGACGCAGCTTTGGGTTATTTGCAAAAAAACGTGCAGCGCCACCATTGCAGCAATCTGACGGTGGTGCAGGCGGATGTGCTGACCTGGCAGCCGCAGCAGCTGTTTGACCTTATCACCTCCAACCCGCCTTATATCAGCGACCAGGAGATGCTCGAGCTTCAGCCGGAGGTCCGCTGGGAACCGGAGATGGCGCTGCGGGCACAGGAAAACGGACTGTATTTTTACCGCGTCCTATCCAAGCGCTGCCAAAGCTACCTGCGTGCAGGCGGCTGGCTGCTGTTTGAGATTGGATATACCCAGGGACAGGCGGTGTCCGACCTGCTGTTGGCAGAAGGCTACACCGACATCCGACTGATTCCCGACTACAACGGCAATGATCGGGTGGTCGCCGCCAGATGGCAGCCAGCCGAACGATAACATCCTATCATTACAGGAGGAACTTATGCAAACTGTACACTACCGCGCGGTTGTTTTTGATTTGGACGGAACCGCCGTCGATTCCCGCTACAACATCGATGCCCTTCAACTGACCTGCCAGGAGATGCTGGGACGCAGCGCCACCGACGAGGAGCTGAAACTCACCTATGGAATGACCGCTGCCAACGCTATGCGTTACCTCGGCGTTGCCGACGACCAAATCGAACCGTTTGTCCGGCGCTGGGAGCAGAACATCATGGCACTGTGCCAGAACGCCTCCCTCTATGAAGGCATCTACCCGGTGATGTGCAAGCTGCACCAAGCCGGAATGCTGGTCGGCATCAACACCTCCCGCCGCAGCAACGAACTGGGCGACCTGCACGCCTATATCCGCGAACCTTTTTTAGACCTGTGCAGCCTGATTGTCACCTGCGACAAGGTGCAGCACCCAAAGCCTGCACCCGATTCGATGCTGTACTACTGCCAGCAAACCGGTCTTTCTCCCAAGGAGGTCCTGTTTGTGGGGGACAGCGAATTTGACGCCGGATGTGCAAAGGCTGCCGGCTGCGATTTTGCTTTAGCCACCTGGGGTTGCTTCTATCCTGAAAAAATTGAAGCCACCTACAAGCCAAGCGCACCGCTCGACCTACTTTCTATCATCGGTCTTGCCTAACTAAAAAATTTACCGAGCGCCGATTCCAAAAGGAATCGGCGCTCTTTTTCTTTGGCATCTTTTGGCTTTAAAAATTTTCTCAAAAATTTTTAGAACTGATGCAATAAAACCGCTTCTCCAAAAGTTATTTGGGCAAAGAGAAAAAAAGCAAAGCTCTTCTAAAATTTTTTTAGAACCGATGCAATAAAACTGCTCGCCTAAAAGTTATTAGGGTGAAGAGGGAAAAAGCAAAGCTCCTAAAAAAATTTTTAGACCCGACGCAATAAAACCACTTGCCTAAAAGTTATTCGAGCAAAGGGACCTTCTTCTTATCAAAATCAATTTTGTTTTTTAAGTACTTTTAAAACACCCATTCAAAACGAACCCCTATGATTTTCAGAAAGGATGTAACAAGATGAAAAAGATGAATAAACATTTCTCCGCACTCGCAATCGCTGCCCTGCTTCTGGTTGGTTCCATCTCCGTAGGAGCCGCTTCCGCCTATAAAGAGGTGACCGCCCGTCAAAACACCGGTATGCAGGTCAAATCCGGCGACATCGAGCTGACCTTAAAGGACGACAACGGCAACACCCTCTACCCGCTGACCTACAACAATGTCGTTTACCTTCCTGCCGAACAGCTGGCAGACCTGCTGGGTTATGACACCACCGTCACGACCAACAGCATCCTGCTGGAGCCGAAATCCTCCTCTTCGACCGGCAACATCGGCGCAGGAAAAGCCAAATCGATTGCTTTAAACCATGCAGGCATCTCTGTTTCTCAGGTTGTATTTGTCAAGGTAGAGAAGGAATATGACGACGGCAGACTGCACTATGATGTGGAATTTTACTCCGGCAACAAAGAGTACGACTACGAAATCGCAGCGAAGGATGGTTCCATCCTCTCGGTAGATATGGACATCGAAAACTACACCATCCCGTCCGTCGGCACCTCCGATTCCGCTAAAAATTACATCGGCATCAAAAAGGCAAAGCAAACTGCCCTTTCCAAGGCAGGGCTTTCCTCCTCTTCGGTCCACTGGGAAAAAGCAGAGCTGGATTATGACGACGGCAGAGCAGAATATGAACTGGAATTTCACAGCGGTCACCGGGAATATGAATGTACCGTTGACGCGGTCAGTGGCAAGGTCCTGAGCTTTGAAAGAGATTAACCTTGCATTTATCACCTTCTCCTGTTATACTGAATCTGGAAAATCCACCTGAGCGCTCTGGTTTCCTTTGCATGGGATTTTCCGTTTGTATACTCCTATTGAGCGGTTCAGGCAGTCAGCTGCCTGAACCCTTTTTTATCTCTACACCGGAGGGGGAAAGAGCTTCCATGTTGATGACCATGATGATGGTGGAAAACCAATTAAAGCCACTTCGTCCCGCAGCGGACCCGCAGCAGCTGGAATCCCTTCTGCACGAAATCGCACAGGGCAGCCAGGAGGCGTTTGAACAGCTGTACCACGCTACCGACAGCGCCATCTACGGTTTTGCCCTGTCGCTGACCCGCAACCACCACGAGGCGCAGGACGTGATGATGGACACCTATCTGAAGATTCGCTGCGCTGCCCACCTGTATCTGCCGATGGGCAAGCCGATGGCATGGATTTTGACCATCACCAAAAATATTGCCCGCACCCGCCTGCGTGCCGCCTCCCGACAGATTCCCTTTGAGGAGGTCGAGCAGTCCTCCCTCCCCTTTGACCACGACACCGAGGAGGCGATCGCTTTGGAACAGGCGATGCGGGTGCTCAACGAGCAGGAACGGCAGATTTTGATTTTGCACGCGGTGACCGGTCTCAAGCACCGTGAGATTGCAGAAATGATGGGCATGCCGTTGGCGACGGTGCTTTCCAAATATGCCCGCTCGCTTAAAAAATTAAAAGCACAGCTGGAACAGCAGCCATCCGATGGCAGGGAGGTGTAGGAGGATGAAGGACAACCAAAACAAACGCAGAAAACTGACCGACGAACAGGTCGAGCAGATGCTGGCAAGGGCGGTGCAGAAGAATGTGCCCGATATTCTCCAGCAGGCAGCCTCCACACCGGTCACTCCGCTTGCCATGGTGGATGAGATCCTGCCCGTCCAATACCCGCGCAGACGTCCGCACTGGCAGCGACTGGCAGCCGCCTGCCTGATGCTCCTGCTGACTGGTGCCGGCATCTTCAGCTGGCTGTGGTTTCCCACCCGGGCGGTGGTTTCCATCGAAGTCAATCCTTCGGTGGCGCTGTCGCTCAACCGCTTCTCCTATGTCATCAACACCCGTGCCAACAACGATGACGGCGCCGAGCTGCTCGATGACCTTTCGCTAAACAATCTCAAGCTGGACACCGCCCTCAATGCCCTCATCGGCGCAATGGACCGTCAGGGCTATCTGACACCGTCGGCGCAGGTCAACATCTTTGTTGACGGCAAGGATGACGACTACAACCGCCAGCTCTACCAGCAGGTCACCGACAGCTTCTCCCACCTTCTTTCCTCTCAAGCACCGCAGGAAGAAAAAAAGGAGCAGGAGGACACCCCGCAGATGCTCTTGGAGGAACAGGTCAAACAGATTTGCCTGTCCCACGCTGGTGTCCAGGCTGCACAGACTTCCTTCCAGTCTATTTCCTTGCAGCAGGGGGAGCAGCCGGTCTACCAGCTTTTGTTTACCGCTGCGGGCAACTCCTACTCCTACCGCATCGACCCGTACAGCGGGCAGGTTCTCTCCTATGAGCGCACCGAGGAAACAGCCGCGCAGCAAAACACACCTCCCGCTTCTGCTCCTGCCCAACCGCAGGCAGAGCCGAAATCGGTTTCGTTGGAGCAGGCAAAACAGCTTGCCCTGCAAAAAGCCGGACTGAGCGGACAGACGGTCACCTGGGAAAAGGCGGAGCTGGACGAAGAGGACGGCATTTCCTATTACGAGCTGGAGTTTACCTTCTCTCAAAGCGAGTATGAATGTGAAGTCGATGCCGGCAGCGGCAGCATCCTTAAATTTGAACAAGATTAAAGGTCTTTCGATAAAAAAATCAGGCAGAGGAAAACATTTTCCTCTGCCTGATTTTTTATCGGTGGGATGCCGCATCCTCTTCTGAGGCGGATTCTTCCTGCTCCTTTTCATAATACTGCGCCTGTGCCTGCCACAGACGGTTATATTTTCCGTCGACATCAGCAATCAGGCTGTCGTGGTTGCCCTGCTGGACGATTTTGCCGCCGTCAAACACCAGAATCTCATCGCAGAATCGGCAGGAAGAAAGCCGGTGGCTGATGTAGATGGTGGTCTTATCCTGTGCAATCTCGTTAAAGCGCGCATAGATTTCCGCCTCGGCAATCGGGTCGAGCGCTGCTGTCGGTTCGTCTAGGATGATGAATGGAGAATCCTTGTACAAAGCGCGGGCAATCGCGACCTTCTGCGCCTCGCCGCCGGAAAGCTCGACTCCTGTCTCCGAAAAATCCCGATACAGCACCGTGTCCAGCCCGTTGGGCATCCGGTCCAACCGCTCGCCAAAGCCGACCTTTCGCAGGACGGTTTCCACCTTTTCGCGGTCGTACCGGCAGCTGCCCGCTACGTTGTCGCCCAACGGCTGTGAAATCATCTGAAAATCCTGAAAGACGACCGAGAAGATGTTCATATAGTCGTCGTACCGATACTTTCTGATGTCGATGCCGTTGAGCAGAATCTGTCCTTCCTGCGGGTCATACAGTCGGCAGAGCAGCTTGATGAAGGTCGTTTTGCCGGAACCGTTCTCTCCGACCACCGCCATGCGCTCGCCAACCTGAAAGCGCAGACTGACGTTATGCAGCGCCCACTGCTCCGAGCCGGGGTAGCGGAAGGAAACATTGCGAAACTCCACCTCATATTTGCGGTCGGAGCGTTTTTCGGTGGTCAGGGAACCCTGGTACATCGAATTGGGAATATCCAGCAGCTGATAGACCGGTTTTAAAAAGGCGGCGTTGCTCTTGACGGTTCCCCAGGTGCGGAACAGGTCGCCGATGTTTTTGGAAAGAGCGGTGACAGCGCCTACATACTGGGTGATGGAGCCGACGCCAAAGGCGCCTCCCATCGCCTTTAAGCAGGTGAACAGGTAGATGAAACCGGTCAAAAATGCCGAGATGCCTGCACTAAGTCCTTCGGTCAGACCCATCTTTCCCCTGGACAGCTTTGCCGGCTCTCCTTTGGTGGTAAACATACCGGTCTCTTTCCAGTAATGCTCTGCTATCTTCTGCTGCTCATACATCCTGATGTCGATGGCGCGGGAGCGGTCTGACCCCAAACCACACCAGAAGTTAAAGATGCGGTTGCCATACTTGGAAATCTCCGCAAGCCCGCTCCACATTCCAACCACCTTTTCTCCCAGTTTGCCGGACAGAAAGCTGATGGCGCCGATGACAGCGACCAGCAGCAGAACGAACAGCGGGTTATTGAGCCACCGATACCCTGCCGACTGCTCGGGCACCGGCAGCATAAACAGGCTGACGCTTAAAAAGACGGCGCTGAGGATGCCCAGCAGCGCGGTGGAAACTTCCTGTGCCAGCGATGCCAGCTTGCCAATTCCCCAGCTTCCCCAGCGCTGATTCTGCAAAACCTGCGAGCGCAGGTCGTAGGTACTTTGCTTGTCGATGTCGGCAAAGTCCATCGAGAAAAACTTTTTGGCAAACAGCTGCTCCTGTTTGATGGCAAAGACCTCTTCCTCCACCTTCTTCCAGCGAAGCAGGCAGGCGCGCAGCAGCATCAGTGCGCAGCCGGCTCCCACCGTCCAGGCGACCCATCCCCACAGCACCGATGGACGGCGCAGACCGGCAAGCTCGTCAATCAGCCGTGCCGACAGATAGATGGTCACATAAGGGGAAACTGCCTCCACCAGCGAATACAGCAGGATGGAAGGAAACAGTTTCGGACAGAGCCGATGGATGTCTGCAAAGGCTTTGCGGTGGATTTTGATTGCTTCTTTGTTGCTCATTAGAATACCTTCCCTTCCTTGTAGTAGCGGCTTTGTATCTCAAAGAGCTTGGCATAGCCGCCGCCCTGCTGCAAAAGCTGCTCGTGGGTACCCTCCTCACAGATGCCACCGTTCTCCAAAAAGATGATGCGGTCGCAAAAGCGGGTCGAAGCCAGTCGGTGCGAAATGAACAGCGAGGTCTTTCCCTTGCTCATCTCGTCATATTTTAAGTAGATGTCGTTTTCTGCAATCGGGTCGAGCGCTGCGGTCGGTTCGTCCAGCAGCAGGATGCCGCCGTCCTTGTACAAAGCGCGCGCCAGCATCAGACGCTGGGTCTGTCCGCCTGAAAACAGCACGCCGTCCTCATAGACCTCTCTGCCCACCTTGGTTTCGATTCCCTGCGGCAGCTGGGAAATCTTTTCGGTCAGCCCTGCCTGCTCGATGCACCGGTTGATTTTTTCCACATCGTAGCCCTGCGCCTGCTGGGAAATATTCTGCGCCACCGATGCGCTGAGCACCGAAAAATCCTGAAAGACTGCCGAAAACAACCGGTAGTACTCCCTGCGGTCCAGCTGACGGATGTCCTGCCCATTGAGCAGCACCCTGCCCTCAGTCGGGTCCAGTAAGCCGCACAGCAGCTTGACTAAGGTGGTCTTACCTGCTCCGTTGAGTCCCACGATTGCCAGCTTTTCGCCTGCATGGACGGTCAGGTTCATTCGGTCGATGGTATTTTTTGTTGCCTTGGGATAACAAAAGGACACATTCTCCAGCCGCAGCTCATAGCTGTGCGCCTTTGGAAGCTGCTTGCCGCCTGCAAAGCAGAACGGCTCCTCAATCTCCAGATATTCTCGGATGCTGGTCAAATCCAGCGCCTCCCGGCGCAGGGTCATGCTGTCGTTTAAAATGCCGGTAATCCAGTTGGCAAAGCCGCCGATTGCCGAAAAGTAAAGCAGAAATTCGGAGGCACTTAATCCCTGGTCCAGCGCCATATTCAAAAGATACCAGTAAGCCAGCCCGTTTCTGGCAACGCTGAGCGCAACGTCCGCCAGGTTGCCCAGCAGCTGCACCCGCTCCCGACGCAGGATAAAGCCTTCATACAGCCGCATGGTGCTGTCGTAGATTTCCTCGAGCCAGCCGCCCAGCCCAAAGATGCGGATGTCCTTTGCCAGATTGATTGACTCGGATTTTTTCTGGATGTAGCTGAGCTTGGCGGTATACTCCCGCTCCTCCTCTCGGTGCGCAAAGTTCCAGCTGCTGGTGCGGCGGGCAACCAGATAGCTGACCAGAGTGGTCACCATCACCACTGCCATCATCACCGGCTCTACCCGGACCAGCAGCAGCAGATAGATAGCAAAGCCTGCTATATCCCCCAGCAGCAAGGTCATCGTTTCCCAGATGTGCTCGCTGGGTTCTGCGTTGCCTGACATCGCATGGGAAGCACCCTTATACATTTTGATTCGCTCCGGGTCCAGGGTGTTCGAGTAGGAGGTGGTGTTGTTTTTGTATTCCACCTGATTGATCAAACCGGTTCTGACCTCCACCCGTCCATACAGGGTGTTGAGCGCCAGGTAGCTTTTCAGTCCCTTTGCCAGAAACAGCAGCACGGTAAACAGCAGGATGGTCCCAATCAACTCAGCAACCGGCGCTGCCTGCTCCACCTTCGACAGAATCTGCGGTGCCACAAACAGCTCGGTCAGATTGACCGCTACCGCCGCTGCCGCACACAGCACGCACAGGGTCAGCACACTTTTGCAGGTTCGCCAGGCGTTGCCAATCATCCATGCGATATTTTTGGTCATGGTATACTTTGATTTTGTTTTCATCATCCTTCACCTCTTCATGCCTACAGCATAGCACAAAAAAAGGTCCCCGTGTTATTTCGGGGACGAATTGTCTGATTTTGGGGACGAATTGCAGCTGCCTTCCGGCTGCTGCGGCAGCAAAATCTCGGTGGTAAAGGCGCCATCCTCCGAATTGCGGTCCACATATCCATCCAGGCGGCGGATGATCCGGTCCATCTGCATCAGACCCAGACCGTGACCCTTGCCCTTGCTGGTAGCAAAGCGTCCGGCTGTCTTTTTCAGCTTTTTGCCCGCAGTAAAATTGGTGAAGGAGATATACAGCTGCTCCCCCTTCATCTCCATATAGACGCGGATCAGCCGTTCCGGTTCCGGCAGCTGTAGGCTGGCTTCGATGGCATTGTCAAACAGGTTGCCCAAAATGCAGCACAAATCCAGTTCCGGCAGCCGCAGCTTGACCGGGATGTGCGCATCGGCAACCACCTGCACCTGCTTGGAGCGTGCCAGCGAGATTTTGGAATTGAGGATGGCATCGGTCATCGGGTTGCCGGTTTTAATCACCATATCCAAGGTGGTCAAATCGTCGTCCAGCTCATCCAGATACCGCCTGAGCGCCTCCAAATCTCCCTTTGCCGCATACGCCTTCATCGTCTGGATATGGTTGCGGTAGTCGTGCCGCCACCCGCGCATCTGCCGGTACATATTTTCCACCTCTGCATAGTGGGTCTGGACCAGCTCGCTTTGATATTCGTCAATCTGGCGGTTTAGCCGCTTCCAGCCAAATTCCATCCTGCTTCCCCCTCTATTTCATGTGGATGATGGCGCGGTTGAGCTTGTCATAGGCGCCGCGCGGCAGCGGGATGCTTCTGCCGTCGGTCAGATAGATGTCGCTTCGGGTCACCCGGCTGATGTCGTTCAAATTGACCACCGCCGAACGTCCCACCCGGAAAAAACGTTCGTCCAGCTGCTCCATCAGTTCGCTCAGGCTTTTTTTCACCGTGTAATCCTGTCTTGCGTGGACGGTGACATAGTTGCGCTGTACCTCCAAAGCGCTCACCTGGTACAGCGGTACACGCACCATCTCCTCGGCTGTTTCCAGCGTCAGTACCTTGGTGTTTTTGTGCAGCCGCTCCACTGCGCGGTCGAGCACTGCAAACAGCTTTTCCTCCTTCACCGGCTTCATCAGGTAGTGCAGCGCTGCCACCTCATACCCTTCGGTGATGTAGTCGGAATAGCCGGTGATAAAGACAATCTGCATCAGCTCGTTGGTGCGGCGCACCTGCTTTGCCAGACTGACGCCGTCCATCTCTCCCATCTCAATATCCAACAGCAGCAGGTCAAAATCCGGCTGTGGACAGGAGAACAAAAACTGCTCTGCGCTGCAAAATTCGGTCATCTCCATCTGATTTCCCCGCTGCTGCGCCCAACGTGCGGTCAACTGCTGGACATACTCCCTGTCTTCTTGCTTGTCGTCACAAATTGCAATTCTGTAGTCCATCTTTTTCCCTTCTTCCATCCCGTTTTACCCGTTTATTATAGCAAATTTGAGCAAAAAAACAAAGCGCCCTCCTAAATAGGAGAGCGCTTTGCATCGTTTTTTAATCAAGGTACAGCTCTATTCGGGTCTTCTGGGTGTCTTTGCTGACGGTAGTCGTCAAAAGATAGTTGACCTGCTCGCCATTTTCATAGCCACTGATAACATTGACCTGCTCCGGCTGAATCTCCACTCCGTTGACCTGAGGCAGAAATTCCCCTGCCTCCACCTGCTCCCGGGTGTACCAGATGCTGGTGACCATCGTAAAACTGCCTGCGCCCGACTGGTAGGAATCAAACAGCTCGCCCTGGTGGGTGACCTGCTGTACCTGCTGTGGAGCGCTCAGGTCCTGCGCATCATAGACCGTCATGGTGACTGTTTGTGTCTCCTGCGGGCAAAGCACCGCAAAACAGCTTTCCGATGCCAGAACCGCTGCATTCTTTTCCAGCTGCAAAGCGGATGCCTGTTTGCCGCTTTTGTCACTGAGCACCGCTTCTCCGGTCGTTGGCTGATAGGTCAGGCTGCCGTTTTTCAGCGAAAGGGTCTGCGGTTGGCTGTCCAGCGCATTTTCCATCACGCTTTTGATGGAAAATGGTTGAGCTTCCTCTTCTGCCGCCTCTGCCGCTTCTGCGACCGGCTCCTCCGATTCGGTCAGGGATACCGATTCTTCCTGCGCATCCGCTGCCATCGAGATGGAGTTGAGTATCTGCTGCCGCAGCTGGTCCCTGGCAGATGCAGGCTGTTCCTGTGTCGTCTGCTGGGCAGAAGTCACTACCTGCGATTCTTCCTGTGGCTGCTCCTCCTGTAAAACAGCTTCTGCCTGCGGCTCTTGCTCCGGCGTCTGTGAAGCAGCCGCTACCTGTGGTTCTTCCTGTGGCTCCTCTGCCGGTTGCTCCGTCTGGGCAGAGGTTTTGGACGCACCCATTTTAAGAGACGGCTGTCCGTTTGCCGATTCAGTCGATGCCGTGTCTTCTGCTGCCTCTTCTGCCACTTCTTCGACTGGCTGCTCGGCTGCACTTTCGGCAGTGACCATATCCTTCATCTGCTCCATCGGTCTTTGCCATTTCCAATAGGCTGCGGACAGCCCGACCACCAGCACCAGGGTACAGGCGATTGCCCAACGGCGACGATGGACTGTCAGATTTCGCTTTGGTTTTTCCTCTGTTTTTTTGCTGCCTGGAAAGTCAAGTACCTTTCCTTCGGGCTTTTGCGGAGCCGGTGGCTCCATCTGTGTGGGGTCTACCGTGATCTGGTGGTCCCCTTCTCCCGCACAGATTTTTTCCCACATTGCCTGTGCACTTAAACTGCCGGGAAGCTTTGGGCTGGGGAGCGATGAAAACTGCTGTTTAAAAAACTGCTCTTCCCCCTCCAGTTGCTGCTGTTCTTCCTGTGTCAATTCCTGGTCGGGATTCATCTTTTTCTCTGTCAACTCTGCTTCCCTCCTTCCAAATGTTTTCTCATCTTTTTAAATGCCCGAAACAGTTTGGAACTCACCGTTCCCTGCGGGCTGCCGACGATAGCGGCAATCTCCTTTGCTGTGTATCCTTCTATGACCGACAGGATCACAATTTGCTTTTCCTCTGCTGCCAGCTGTCCCAGCGCATGGAGCAGATCGGTGCGCTCCAGCACCGTTTCCGAAAATTCGTTCTGCTCTCCTGGAAGCTCCAGCATCTGGTCGATGTCCGTTTGATTGCGCGCACGCACATACTCCCGTATCTTTCGATTGCATCTTGCCGAAAGAATGCGGTAAATCCACGGAACAAATGCCTGTGGATCGCGCAAAGCACCCAGTCCCCGATACGCTTCGATAAAGGTTTCGGAAACAACGTCCTCTGCATCATGGCTGTTTCCCAGGGTGTATAACGCTGTCCGGTACAAAGAGGGAGCTACTGCTTCATAAAGCCGCGTAAAGCCCTCCTGGCTCCCCTTCTGAGCCTCCAGCACCAATGCTGTGTCTAATTTCACCTCTACACCACCCGTCATAAAATTAGTGTCGGGGAAACTGCAAATTATTGCGTCCCCGTAAAAAATTTCCACAAAAATAAACAATACAAAAAGAGCCTTGCCCTGTTTTTCCGGCAGTTCGTCTGCGGCAAACGGGCACCGTCGGTCTGCTTTTCAACCGGCATATCAAACGCCATTTGTAGCATTATTATAATATATTCGCCTTTAAAAGGCAACTGCGTTTTTTCTTTTGTGTAAATATAACCTCCTAGAAAACTTTTTTTCATCAAAAGTAAAACAGCCTTTCCCAAACGAGAAAGGCTGTCCAAGCGGCTCTTACTGGTTGTTTTTGTTCTTTTTCTGCTTGACCTCTTCCTTCAAACGGTCCAAGCCGGTTTCGTACCGGATGGAGCGCATATTCGGGAACGCATCCAGCAGTCGTTTGCGGAAAAAGCGGTTCTTGACAGAAAGCTCGCTGATTCTGGATTCCATGCGGCGGGCAATCTCCTTCTGACCGAATTCCAGCTTTTCCAGCAGCTCCTCGCGCTTTTCTGCGCGGCGCTCGGCGCGCTCGGCTTTTACCTGCTCGATGTAGTCCATCAGCTCCATCCTGCCAAGCTCCGCATTCAACTGATACTGGTCAAAGCGCTGCTGGAATTCCTGATGGCTCTGCCTCAGATACTCTGCGGTATCCAACTTCGCCTGTTCGACCAGCTGATGGAACTGGCGCAGAACGCTGTTGATGTCCAAAATGGTGCGAACGGTGAGCACAAGGTCCACCAGCAGGATGACCAGCAGCACCGCGCTCATGCTGACCGATGCCCAGAAGGGCAGCGAATAGATGGCTCCCCGCACCACCGGGTCCACCACCCGCGCTGCCACCACACTGAGCACGCCAAACATCAGCGAATTGCGCAGGCAGACCCTGCCATGGATATTAAAGCGGTAGGTGGAATAATCCCACCACTTGGTTGCAAACAGTTTTTCCAGCAGATAGCCGGTGATGTACTCGATGACGCTGGTCACCAACATTCCGCAAAGAAACAATAGCGGAATGTTATTTTGGATCGGGCGCAGAAAAACCAGCACCGCCATCGCGCCAAATCCATAGACCGGACACAACGGTCCGTTGAGGAATCCGCGGTTGACAAACTTTCCCTGTCCGATGGAGCAGTAGATGGTTTCACACGTCCATCCCAGAAAGCTGTACGCCAAAAACTGCAAAAAGATGTTACAGACCTGCTGCAAGCGATCTCCTCCTTATACCCTCAATCTCTTTTTCCCGCCGGACTGCTCCGAAAGGGAAGCAGCCCATTCTTATCCGTTTTGCACCGCCAGCTGTTCTTCCTCCTCCAGAGGGTCGACTGTGCTGGCTGCCAACGGCAGTTTTTCCTGTTTGCCGCTATCGGTCGGCTGCATCTTTTCCGCGTATACCTTTACTTCCCTGGGCGGCTGTGCGCTCTGCTGCTCCATCAGTCTTGCATTTGCCAGCATCAGCTTGATGCGGTTCTGCTGGTTGACCTTGGATGCACTGGAATCATAGTCCACCGCTACGATGTTCGCCTGCGGATTCTTCTCCTTGATGACACGCATCACACCCTTGCCGCAGATGTGGTTGGGCAGACAGCCAAACGGCTGGGTGCAGACGATGTTGTTTACCTTGTAGTGCTGAATCAGCTCGACCATCTCGGCGGTCAGCAGCCATCCTTCCCCCATCTTCACACCGTTGCCGATATAACCCTTGGCAGATTCGATGGTGCTTTCAAAGGGACAGGGCGGCTGGAAGCTGCTGTGTTGTTCAATCAGGTGAATCATATCGCTCTTGCGACCGCGCAAAAAACGGTTGACCCGACGCATTACCGCTGCCTTGGCTTTGCCGATGCCGTACAGCTGGCAGTCATATTCCGAGTTATGGGTGCAGTAGAGCAGGAAATCGAACAGACCCGGACAGACCACCTCGCAACCCTCCGACAGCAAAAATTCCTCCAGGTTGTTGTTTCCCAGCGGAGAATATTTGACATAAATCTCTCCGACCACGCCGACCTTGATCTTCTCCTCCTCGCTGCGCTCCACCTGTTCAAAGCGTTTGATGATGCGCACCATCAGCTCGGAAACCTCCTTCCAGCGCAGCAGCTTTTTGCAGAACAGCTTTTCTGCCCAAAGGATGCTCTCCTCCACCGCCTGCTGGCTGGCTCCCTGCTGTTTTTCATACGGGATGCACTGGTTGTACAAGGTCATAATCAAATCGCCGCACAGCACCCCGTAGAGCGCCTGTAGCAGCATGGTCAACGGCAGAGAGAAGCCTCCAGACTGCTCGCTTTTGATAAAGCTTGCCGAGATGACCGGTATGTCGCCGTATCCGCACTTGTTCAGCGCCTTGCGCAGCAGGTAGATATAATTGGAGGCGCGGCAGCCTCCGCCGGTCTGGGTAATCAGCAAAGCCACCTTATCCAGCGGCAGCTCACAGTGCTCCAAAGCATCGATCATCTGTCCGATGACCAGCTGCGCCGGATAGCAGGTGTCGTTGTGGACATTTTTCAGTCCCTGTTCAATCACCTGCGGTCCGCAGTTGTCCAATATTTTGATGTGGTATCCATAATTTTCCAGAACATTTCCCAAAATTTTAAAGTGAATCGGCAGCATTGTCGGAATCAGGATGGTATGGGTGCTCTTCATTTCCTTGGTAAAAGGCACCTTTTTGATTGGTTCCATAATAAACTCCAACCTCCTTTATGCAAAATATGCAAATCAAACGCCGGACAGCAGTTTAAATCTGCCGGATGTGATTTTCAAGTCGTCCTCCGGTAAAGATTTCCATCCACGCCCCCTGCGTACAGGCACCGAGCGGTGCTTATCTTTGCAGAAACAGCTGTGCATTTCAATCCACACTACCTGCGTGTGGTTGCCGGATGGTGTTTACTCCCGGCAAAAAATACGCATTTTCATTTACGCTCCCAGGCAACTATTGCTGCGTGTTGGCGTCGCGCTCTCTTACCGCGCCAATCAGAGAACGGATACGGATGCGCACCGCACCCAGATTGTTGATTTCATCAATTTTCAGCTGGGTATACAGCCGCTGTCCGCGCGCCAAAATGGCAGAAACCTCATCGGTGGTGATGGCATCGATGCCGCATCCAAAGGAAACCAGCTGCACCAGCTCACAGTCGCGGTGCTCCACCACATACTCTGCGGCGTTGTACAAGCGGGAATGATAGGTCCACTGGTTGAGGACATCGGGACGCACCGGCTGTACCAAATCCGCTACACAGTCCTCGGTGACCACCACCAATCCCAGCGAGGTAATCAGCTGGTTGATTCCGTGATTGATCTCCGGGTCGACATGGTACGGTCTGCCGCACAGGATGATGGTCTTGAGTCCCTTCTGGCGTGCAAATTCCAGCGCCTTGCGCCCTTCCTCCTTCACCTGCTCCCGCTGGCAGTGGTAGCTTTCATAGGCGCAGTCGGACGCCCGTTTGACCTCGCGCAAGGTCAAATCAGGGTAATATTCTTGGAGCGCCTGCCAGATTTTTTTCGGGAAGATCTTGCGCTCCGCCAAATCCAGATACGGATAAAGATAACGCACCTGCTTGAGCTTTTCGACGTTGGAAGCCAGCAGCTCGGGGTAGTAGGCGACCACCGGACAGTTGAAATGGTTGTCACCTTTACTCTCATCAAAATTGTAGCTCATGCAGGGGTAAAAGATGGTGGTGACCCCTTTGTCCAGCAGGTTTTCGATGTGTCCGTGCATCAGTTTTGCCGGATAGCAGGCGGTGTCCGACGGAACCGAATACTGCCCTTTTGCATACAGCGCACGGGAGGACAGGTCGGATACCACAATATCAAAGTCCAGGTTGCGGAAAAATGCCTCCCAGAAGAACAGATTTTCATACATATTCAGTCCCAACGGCAGCCCAATCACCCCGCGTTTACCGGTGTGAGCTGCTGCTCTTTTGGAACAGTCCTCGCTCAGCGCGCGAATCTGCTCCAGCTTAAAGCGGTACAGGTCGGGCAGCTGCCGCTCTTTTCCCAATCCCAGCGGCTTTTCGCAGCGGTTGCCGGAAATATACCGCTCCCCGCCTGCAAAGATGTTGACGGTGAGGTTACAGTGGTTGGTACAGCCCTGACAGACCACCGGCTTGGATTCATGCTGAAAATTTTCCAGCTGCTGTGCGCCGAGCATCGACGAACGAGGCTGCTCCTTTGGACAAATTCCCTTTGCGTAGATGGCAGCGCCATAGGCTCCCATCAGACCGGCGATGTCCGGTCGAATGACGTCATGCCCGATTTCCTTTTCAAAGCTGCGCAGAACGGCATCGTTGAGGAAGGTTCCTCCCTGCACCACGATATGTTTGCCCAGCTCGTCCGCATTCCGTGCGCGGATGACTTTATATAAAACATTTTTGACAACGCTCATCGAAAGTCCTGCTGAAATGTCCTCCACACCCGCGCCGTCCTTCTGCGCCTGCTTGACCGAAGAGTTCATAAAAACAGTGCAGCGGGAACCTAAGTCGACCGGGTATTGGGAAAATAATCCCAGCCGCGCAAACTCCTCTGCGGTGTAGCCCATCGACTTTGCAAAGGTTTCGATGAAGGAGCCGCAGCCCGAGGAGCAAGCCTCGTTGAGCATGATGGAATCAATGGCATTGTCCTTGATTTTAAAGCATTTGATGTCCTGACCACCGATATCCAAAATAAAATCCACCTGCGGGTCAAAGTGTTGGGCAGCTTTAAAGTGAGCAATCGTTTCCACGATTCCGTCGTCCAGATGAAAAGCGTGCTTGATCAGCTCTTCCCCGTAGCCGGTGGACACCGCATAACGGATGTTGACCTGGTCGCCGCAGGCTTCATAGATTTTTTGCAGCTGCTCCCGCACAATCTGCACCGGATTTCCCTGATTAGAGCTGTAATAGCGGTAGAGGGTCTCATAATGGTCGCTCATCAGCACCAGCTTGGTGGTGGTGGAGCCGCAGTCGATGCCAAGGTAGGCATCTCCGCAATATCCTGCGATGTCCTTCCACGGAACATTGGCGCGGCTGTGGCGCTGCACAAACTGGTTGTGCTCCTCCTGATTTGCAAACAGCGGCTGCAAATACTGGGTGGATTTGGAGCGGGATGCCGCATGTTTGAGCTTCTCGGTAAATTGCTCGTAGGTGTAGGTCGCCTGCAAGCCTCGGGTGTAGATGGCAGCACCCAGTGCCACCGAATACTGCGCCCACTCGGGAAAGACCGCCTTGCCCGGAGCCAGACGCAAGGTCTGCTCAAAGCGCTGCTGCAATCCCTTAAAGAAGAAGAGCGGTCCGCCCAAAAACAGCACCTTGCCTTCGATCTTTCTGCCCTGGCTCAGTCCGGTCACCGTCTGGTCGACCACCGCCTGAAAGATGCTGGCGGCAACGTCCTCCTTGCGCGCGCCCTGGTTGAGCAGCGGCTGGATGTCGGTCTTGGCAAAAACACCGCAGCGCGATGCGATCGGGTAGATGCGCTCGTGGTGCAGGCTTAGCTGGTCCAGCTGCTCGGGCGTCACATTCAGCAGCGTTGCCATCTGGTCGATGAAGGCGCCGGTGCCTCCGGCACAGCTGCCGTTCATCCGCTCCTCCAGTCCGCCGCTGAGGAAGATGATCTTGGCATCCTCTCCGCCCAGCTCGATGACCGCATCGGTGTCCGGCTCATACTCCATCACCGTTTTGTAGGTAGCAAATACCTCCTGTACAAAGTCGACACCGGCATCCTCAGCAAGTCCCAGTCCTGCCGAACCGGAGATGGCTACCTGAAACGGTCCATCCAGAAACTGCTTTGCTCCCTCAAGCGCATTCAGGGTCGCCTGACGCACCTGTGACAGATGACGCTGGTAAACCCGGTAAAGGACTCGGTCGCCTTCCATAACAACCACCTTGACGGTGGTCGAACCAATATCGATTCCTACGTTTTTTATCAATTTTCTCGCCTGCCCTTTCTGACAAGGCAAACCGAGCGCACACACGTCCGACCAATCCCAAAGCCGCTGCAACATGTTCCTCGGTTATCCTTCCTCTAGTTTCTCTTACCGCACAAAGGTCTATCTATTCTCTGTGCAATCCACACTTTTTGATGACAATTTACCTATTTATTAGGGCACATCCATTTTATTTCCACCATATTATAAGTCCTGTTTAAAAAAGTGTCAATTATCACAAAATAAAAATTAACATTCTATTCAGAATTACCTTTTGCCCTTGTTACATTTATTCTATATCGACAGCTTACAGCAAAAGTTTTATGAAAAAATATCAATTTTTCAGTTTATCAGGTAAAAGTGCTTGACAAATATGAAAAATCATCGTATATTTTTTACATCATCATTTTCAAGCGCCAGAAAAAGCGCAGAAATCGGAGGATCTTATGAGCTGCAAACCCATGACATCTGCTTATTTTGCATATTTTTTCAGCTTTGCCTTTTATAGCGCAGGGCGATTTTATCATGCAAAAAAGAATACAGATGCCAAAAGGACAGCTCTGACAGCGAACGGACAATCATCTCTGGTTCGTTCCTGTTAGGATACAGATGATTGCTATACCACAACCAAAATCTGTCGGTGCTTTTGACAAAAAAGCACCGACTTTTTTATTTTCTAAAACAGAAAGGACTTGTTGTTATGATTATTATTTTAAAAAAAGGGACTTCCCCCGTTCAAGTCAATAAAATGGTCAGTCACTTCGAGCAGATGAATTTTCAGGTGCAGGAGATTCGCGGCGTACACGAAACCATCCTCGGATTGATTGGTGATACCTCCCGTTTGGACACCGATGACATCAAATCGATGGACACCGTTGCCGAGGTCAAACGAATCCAGGAGCCCTATAAAAATGCCAACCGCAAATTCCACCCGGACGACACCGTCATCGATGTCTGCGGCAGAAAAATTGGCGGCGGACATTTTCAGGTCATCGCCGGTCCCTGCTCGGTGGAAAGTCGTGAGCAGATGATTTCGGTAGCCAATTCGGTCAAGACTTCCGGCGCAGGACTGCTGCGTGGCGGCGCATTCAAGCCTCGCACCTCCCCATACTCCTTCCAGGGACTGCGCAAGGAAGGGCTGGATTACCTGCTGGAAGCCAAAAAAGCATCCGGTCTGCCCATTGTCACCGAAATCATGAGCATCGACCATCTGCCGCTGTTTGAACAGGTGGACGTCATTCAGGTCGGCGCACGCAATATGCAGAACTTTGAGCTGCTCAAGGAGCTGGGCAAAATCGACAAGCCCATCCTGCTCAAGCGCGGACTTGCCAACACCATCGAAGAGCTGCTGATGAGCGCAGAATACATCATGGCAGGCGGCAACAAAAAGGTTATCCTGTGCGAGCGCGGCATCCGCACCTTTGAGACCGCTACCCGCAACACACTGGACATCTCTGCCATTCCAATCATCAAAAAGCAGTCCCACCTGCCCATCATCATCGACCCAAGCCACGCTGCCGGCATCCGCTGGATGGTTCAGCCGCTGTCGATGGCAGCCATTGCGGTCGGAGCAGACGGACTGATCATCGAAGTTCACAATGACCCGGAAAAGGCATTGTGCGACGGCGCCCAGTCGCTGACACCCGAACAGTTCGACCAGGTGATGGACGATGTCCGCCGCACCACCGCCTTCTTCGGCAAGATCATCGACTAAAATTCAGAAAATTTGTTCTTGTTTTATCGAAAACTTATCCCCAGTCCAATCGGCTGAAAGGAGTTGTTCGGATTGAAGACTGTGACCGTCAACGCCAGTGTGCGCTATGACGTTTTGATTGAAAAAGGGCTGCTTTCACACTGTGGAGAAAAAACTGCCGAGGTTTTTTCTCCGCAAAAATCGGCAGCTGCCATCATCACCGATGACAATGTATCCGCCCTGTACCTGAATACTGTTGTTCGTTCCTTCGAGCAGGCGGGCTTTCGCGTTTGTCATTTCACCTTTTTGCATGGGGAGGATTCCAAAAGCCATGCGGTGCTGATGAATGTCTATGATTTTTTGATCCAAAATCATATCACCCGCAGTGATTTCATCGTGGCGCTCGGCGGCGGCGTGGTGGGCGACCTTGCCGGATTTGCCGCTGCCACCTATCTGCGCGGCATCCCGTTCATCCAGATTCCCACCACCTTCTTAGCTGCCATCGACTCCTCAGTAGGCGGCAAAACAGCGGTCAACATCCCCGCCGGAAAGAATTTGATTGGAGCCTTCCATCAGCCTTCGCTGGTCCTGTGCGACCCGAACACCTTTGACACCCTCTCCGAGCAGACCTTTGCCGAAGGCTGCGCCGAGATGATTAAATACGCCATGATTTGGAACCGGGACTTCTTTGACCTGCTGGAAAGCTGTGACATCCACCAGCAGATTGAGCAGATTGTCGCCTACTGTGTCGACATCAAGCGGCAGGTGGTGGAACAGGATGAGCAGGACAACGCCATTCGCATGATTTTAAACTACGGGCACACCCTGGGACACGCCATCGAAAAGGTCAGCAACCATGCCGTCACCCACGGATATGGCGTGGCACTGGGCATGGTGCTCATCACCCGCCTTTCCATCCGGCTCGGTCTCTGCGATTGCACCGTACTCGAGCAACTGTGCCGGATGCTCAAGCGGTATCACCTGCCGACCGACTACCCGGGAGAGCTTGCCGAGCTTGCCCAAAGCTGCCTGCACGACAAAAAAATGTCCGGCGACACCATCCGTCTGGTGGTCGTCCCAGAAATTGGCAGCGCAAAGATTCTGCCCATGCCGGCAGAACAGCTGACTGCTCTGCTCAAGGAGGGACTGCCATGTTAAGCTGCACAGTACACGGCGCCTTAAACGGCACCGTATCGGCTCCTGTTTCCAAATCCGACCTGCACCGGCTGATCATTGCCTGTGCTTTAAGCTGCAGTGAATCACTGATTCATCGTTATACCCTCTCGCAGGACATCCATGCGACCGCCAACGTCATCGGCGCACTGGGCGCATCGGTACGCTTTGAAAACGACTGCACCATCGTGGACGGGATCTTCCCCTCCACCGAATCTGCGCAATCGGAAATTTTGTGCGATTGCAACGAATCCGGCTCCACCCTGCGCTTTTTGGTGCCGGTCTGTGCCGCGCTGGGACGCCGCGCGGTTTTTACCGGGCACGGACGCCTTTCCCAACGCCCGATGGAGCCGCTCTGCTCCCAGCTTGCCGCCCATGGCGTTTCTTTGCAGCTGCCCGAAAACGGCGACAGCCTGCCGCTGCACATCAGCGGAAAACTGCGCGGCGGGGACTTCTTCTTTTCCGGTGACATCAGCTCGCAGTACATCACCGGGCTGCTGTTTGCCCTTCCGCTTCTGGAAGAGGACAGCCGCATCCTGCTGACCTCTCCTCTGCAATCGAAAGGCTACGTCGAGATGACCCTGCAACTGCTCAAGCAGTTTGGCATCCGCATCCTGCCTTTGGAAAACGGATGGCAGGTGTTTGGCAGACAGAGCTACTGCCCGCCCAAGCAGCTGACCGCGCAGGGCGACTGGAGCAACGCCGCCTTCTGGCTGTGCGCAGGAGCCATCAGCAAAACATCCGCCTCCATTCGGGTCACCGGCATGGATATAGATTCGCTGCAAGGCGACCGGGAGGTCTGTCAGATTCTGCAACGGATGGGCGCCAAGATGAACATTGCTTCCGATTTTATCGAGGTCTTCCCATCCCAGCTGCACGGAACTACCATCGACGCAGCACAGATTCCCGACATCATCCCCATCCTGTCGGTCGCGGCTGCCGCAGCCCAAGGGCAGACCACCATCGTCAACGCCGGCAGATTGCGCATCAAGGAAAGCGACCGCCTGCACGCCATCTGTCACAACCTTACCACTCTGGGCGCACAGGTCACTGAAGGCACCGACAGCCTGGTCGTCTGCGGAACCGGCAGCTTAAACGGCGGGACGGTCGATTCCTTCAATGACCACCGCATCTCGATGTCGATGGCGGTCGCCTCGCTGCTGTGTGAGCAACCGGTCACCATCCTCGACCCGATGTGCGTCAACAAATCCTACCCGGACTTTTTTGAGCAGTTTGAGCGTTTAGGCGGCAGCGTCCGGTTTTCCAACTAAGCTGCATCATCTATAAGGAGGTTTTATCCATGTCATCGACCTGGGGCAGCAACCTGAAAATTTCCATCTTCGGCGAAAGTCACTCCAAAGCCATCGGCATTGTCATCGACGGCATCCCTGCCGGTACGGTCATCGACCGCGAACAGCTCCTCGCCTTTCTGGCAAGGCGCAGCTCCCGCGGCGGCAAACTGGACACCCCGCGCATCGAAGCGGACCAGCCGCAGTTGCTCAGCGGGATTCTTCCCGACCCACAGGACCCGAACCTTCTGGTCGCCTGCGGCACACCTGTCTGTGCGATGATTGAAAATGCCAACACCCAATCGAAGGACTATGAACAACTGCGTTCGGTTGCACGCCCGGGTCATGCTGATTTTACCGGATTTATGCGCTACCACGGCTGCAACGACATCCGCGGCGGCGGACATTTCTCCGGTCGTCTGACCGCTCCGCTGTGCTTTGCCGGTGCGATTGCCAAACAGTACCTGCGTCAGTACGGCATCGAGGTCGGCGCGCACATCCGCTCGATTGGCTCGGTGGAGGATAACCCTTTCGACCCGGTCACTGTCTCTGCCTCCACCCTGCTGGCGGTACAGGAAAAATTCTTCCCGGTCCTTGACGATGCTGCCGGAGAACAGATGCAGCAGCTCATTGCAGACAGCCGCGACCGACAGGATTCGGTGGGAGGTGTCATCGAATGTGCCGCCGTCGGACTGCCTGCCGGCATCGGCGACCCGATGTTCGACTGCATCGAAAGCCGCATTGCTTCGCTGGTGTTCGGCATCCCGGCGGTCAAAGGAATCGAATTCGGGCTTGGCTTTGGCTTTGCTGCCCAAATGGGCAGTCAGGCAAACGACCCGTTCTGCATCAAGGACGGTCAAATCAAAACTGCCACCAACCACAACGGCGGCATCCTCGGCGGCATCACCAACGGGATGCCGGTCCTCTTCCGAACGGTCATCAAGCCGACACCCTCCATCTCCCAAAAGCAGCAGACGGTCAACTTCCGCACCGGTCAGCCGGTCGAGCTTACCATCACCGGACGGCACGACCCGTGCATCGTGCGCCGCGCCGTGCCCTGCATCGAATCTGCCGCTGCGCTGGCGCTGATGGATTTTCTGGTCGCTTTGCATCCAAATAACGGGAGGGACTGCCGATGAACCCGATGGAAGCAATCATCCGAAGTGCCGAAAGCGCACAGCTGCGTGCGCTGCCCGCCCAGACTGCCTGTCAGGGCGTTGCAGGAGCCTTCTCCCACAAAGCCTGCCTGGAGGTCTTTGAACAGCCGGACATCCAATTTTACCCTTCTTTTGAAGAGGTGTTCGCCGCAGTCAGCAGCGGTCAGCGGAGGTACGGCGTCATCCCGATTGAAAATACGCTGGCAGGTTCTGTCACCGACAACTACGACCTGATGCTGCAATACGGGCTGTACATCGTCGGTTCGGTCAAGGTCAAGATCGAACACGCGCTGCTTGCCCTGCCCAACGCTTCGCTGGAGGGACTGCGGCAGGTGTATTCCCACGAGCAGGCGCTGCACCAGTGTTCCGACTTTTTAAAGGCACACCCGCAGCTGACTGCCCACCCCTACTCCAACACCGCAGCCTCCGCCAAGTTGGTCGCAGAGCAAAAGGACCCTTCGCTGGCTGCCATCGGTTCGGTCCAGTGCGCCCGGATGTACGGATTGCAGCTTCTGATGCCCGCTATCCAAAACCGCAGCGACAACTTCACCCGCTTTGTCATCCTGGCAAAACAGCCGCTGCACCATCCCGACTGTCAGCGCATCAGCCTGATTGTGCGGGTGCAGCACCGCGCAGGCGCCCTGTACAACGCCCTTTCCCGCTTTGCGGTGCGCGGCATCAACCTGCTCAAGCTCGAGTCCCGACCCATCCCGGACAGCCCGTTTGAGTTTTTGTTCTACTGGGATTTTGACGGCAACCTTGACGATGAACGGGTGGTGCAAGCGCTGCATCAGCTCAAGGAGGACACCCAGTACATTCAAATCCTGGGCAACTACCCGGAAGCGCCCTTTCCCTCTCCATCTTTGTAGAATATTGGAAGATTGCCTGTCATCAGAAGATATTTATTGTCTAAATTCAACAACCCATCTGCGGCAAACTGTTAAATATAGAATAAAATGTACTGGATTGGTTGAAAAATTTGCTCATTTGCGGTATGATAGTAGTGTGTTATGAATCGTACAGAGGGCAAGGATGTTCTCTGGTCAATTTCCCTCAGTTTTGAGCACAGGCTTTGTCCTGCAAAATGAGGAGCGGAGGTTATCTATATGCACGAACCAACGATCTCTTTTTCGCTGCACGACGACAAGGAAAAGGAAATCAAAAAAACGCTGACCATCATCTATGATGCACTCAGACAGAAGGGCTATAACCCAATCAACCAGATTGTCGGCTATATCCTTTCCGAGGACCCGACCTATATCACCACCTACAACAATGCGCGCAGCCTGATTCGCCGAATCGACAGGGATGAGCTTTTACAGATCCTTGTCAAATCCTATCTTGGCGAATAGGGTTTGTTTGATTATGGCAAAATCGGTGCGGACGGTCGCGTGCGGCTGTCCGCTTTTTTGTCAAGTCAGGCTGTTTGGCAGCATCTATCAGAAGGGAGTTTTTTGCCATGTCACAGGAATTTTTGAGATATAAAGGACGTCCGCTGGTCCGCAGCGGCGACACCCTGTACTACGGAAGCATGGGGGACAAATGTGTTGCTCATCTGCAAATCAAAAGCAACAAACAGGACCATGGGCTAAATATGGCGGACAAGGTCGTCATCCAGCTGATTTCTACCGACGAAACCTTGCCGCTCAAGGACCGTATGCTCAACAAAGCCGAGCGCGACGGACTGTACGAAGCGTTGTCCATCGCAAGCATCTGGATGGACCGCCACAATAAAAAAGAACAGTAACGTCTTTCTTTACAGACCATTCTCCCTTGTGCTATGGACAGGGAAACAGAATGGCTTTCCGATGAAACGAATTAGCCCGAGCAGAAAAACTGTTCGGGCTTTTTTACATCTTGTCGAAATTCCGGTAGAATTTTAATATCCTTTGTGGTATCATCTATACAAGTGAAACCATAACCAACTCAAATGGGAGGAGACAAAAGTATGGAAGAAAACAGAACAACGATTGTGGAAAAAACAGTTCAGTCAGGCATCACCTTTGGCAGCGCCCTGGCTATGGTCATCAGTTATACAACATGGAAATCCGTTGGGTGGGCAATTTTTCATGGATTGCTCAGTTGGGTCTATGTGATATATTTTATTTTACGCTATTAAATTTCAACTTGAGGAACGGATGATGAAAAAAGCAGTCGATCGATTTTGGGGATTGCTCCCCTTCCTAATTTTTCTTTTTTGCAGTGTTTTGGTGAGATTGATAGAAACAACAACGGAAAATACATTGCGAATCCTTCCACGCAACCTGTTGATCTGCTTCGGCATGATCAGCATAGGAATCCTGTTGTTATGGCTCAATACACGCAAAACAATCTCTGTTCATCGAATTTTTTCATTTGCGCTGAGAATGGTATCTCTTTTCCTAATCGCAGCTGTTACCTTAACCGGTTTATTTATCATGGGATTTTCACATTGTCCAGAACATATTGTTACCAAAAATGGAATCAAAATGGTAGCAAGTGTTCACAGCTTTCTGGATGAGCAAGTGGAATATTATGAGTATAAAAACTGGTTCTTTTATGGTCAACAGCTCGGTTATGAATATTACGGAAGCGGTGGCAAGGACCCGCTTGCCCAAGAACCAAAACCAGACCCCATTCGCTCTACTTTTTATGATTCAGATGGACACGTGATTGAATCCACAGGTATCCATTAAGATTCTGGTTGATACAAAATAACCCCTCCGTATGATGAATCCATACGGAGGGGTTTTCTGCTTTATAACTTCCGGTTTATCCTGACGGAAGGGGGTTTATGATGACAGCGAAATTACGCTTTGAGATAGTGGTCGAACCACTCGGTAATCTCTTTGAGTCTGCGGATGCGGTGCTCTGGCTGACCGGAACGGGAAAGCTCGTGGTTTTCTTTGTGGAACAGGCAGATGCGCGACTCGATGCCGTGGGTCTTGAGGGCAGAGAACATCTGAAGCGCCTCCACCATCCAGCAGCGGTAGTCCTCATCCGAGTGGATAAAGAGGGTCGGGGTGGTGCATTTGTCCGCATATTTGAGCGGAGAATGCCACCATGCCTGCTCTGGGTTGTTCCAGGCGTCGCCGCCCGACTGGTCCAGTCCAAAATAAGGACCGATGTCCGAGGTGCCTTCCATCGAAATCCAGTTGGAGATGGAGCGCTGGGAAGCAGCTGCTGCAAAGCGGTGGGTGTGACCGATAATCCAGTTGGTCATAAATCCGCCGTAGCTTCCGCCGGTGACACCGACACGGCTCTTGTCAATCTGCGGGTAGTTCCACAGAACATAGTCGGTGAACTGCATGATGTCCTCATAATCCTCCTGACCATAGCGTCCGCGGATGTCTGCAAACTCGTTGCCGCGTCCATCGCCGCCGCGCGGGTTGCAGAAGAATACAAAGTAGCCCTGATTTGCCCAGTACTGCATCTCATGGAAGAAGCAGGTGCCATAGACGGTCTTCGGACCGCCGTGGATGTCCAGGATTGCCGGATAGCTCTTGGAGGAATCATATCCGACCGGCTCAAGTACCCAGCCGTCGATCTCTACTCCGTCGTTGTTGGTAATGCGCATCAGCTTTGGTGTAACAACCGACTTGTTCTCCAGCACCTTGTCGTTGATGCCGGTCAGGCAAATTTCGCCCTGCGGTGTCAGGCTGTATACCTCCTGCAATTTATCACCGCGCATTGCCACATAGACCATCACTTCGCCTTTTTTGTCCATGCAGTCCACCGAGCCTTCGTCAGCGGTCAATGGGGTGATGTTGCCTTCAAAGTCAACATGGTTGATCTTCGACCAGTTGCGCTCGGTGCTGATCCAGCTGACTCCGTCCGCTTCGCAGACCATCGACTTGCCGCTGCCGTACCGGCAGTCGGAACCAACGCTGCTGCTCCAGGAGCGGTCCGGCGAGCAGACCAGTTGCAGGCTGTGACCGTCGCGGTCATAGCAATAGAGGTCGGAGTTTTCGTTGATGCCGTAGTTTTTATTTTCGGTGGCAACCACCATCAGTTGGTCACCCGCATAATCGGCACGGTGGATGTCCCAGCTACCCATCGGGATGAGCACCTCGCTGTTTCCGGTCACAAGGTCTACCTCCACCAGCTCCTGCTTGAGACTCTGGACACTGGTAAATTCGCTGCCAAAGTAGACCAGCTTGTTGCAGTCCTTCGACAGGGAGTAGCCTTCCAGCAGATACAGCGGACCGGTCAGCGGCTTCATGCTGCCGTCGCAGGAATCAAACAGGTACAGACGATCTCTGTGTTTATCGGTGATGCCGCCGCCGTTGCGCCAGAAGGGCAGCTCGGTAAACACCTCATAATCCTTTTCCTTCTTGCGGTCTGCCAGCACCTTGGCGCGTGCTGCACGGTCCATCTCCATAAAGTTTTCCGGGAGATGATTGTCATAGTCTGCACAGACCAGATATTTGCCCTTGCCCAGTTTTTTGATGGCAGATACTGCCGCCGGCACCGTCATCTTTTTCTGTGCTTCTCCGCCGCACAGCGAGATGGAATAGTAGTCGGTATAGGTGCTGTCCACCTCTTCCCTCTTGCTGTTTCTTTTTGAAGCAAACAAGATGGTTTCATCATCCATCCACAGGAAGGAGCGCTCATCCTTCCCGGCGGTCAACGGGCGGCACGCTTTGGTTTGCAGGTCCACTGTCCAGATGCCTGCCGCATAACCGTCCCTGTCCTCATTGCTCTTGCTGACAACAAACGCTGCCTTGTGCGCATTTGGGCTCAGCTGAAGGTTGGACAAAAAATGATAGTTTAAAAATTCGTCCAATCTGATCGTTTCCATGATCTTCCACTCCTTTACCCATCAAAACAGTCTGTTTTCGATAAAATCTTCAGACTGCCTTCCAAAATGAAAACGTCCTGCTGACGTTTTCTCCATTTTAACATATCATTTTGCTCTTGAAAAGACTTTTTTGAACTAAATTAACAAAAAGGCACTTGATTTTTGTTGTCTTGAGAATAAAATGAATGGTATCAACTTCTTTTGCAAAGGAGGTGGAACTATGTCCAAAAAAGATTCTTCCCATTCTTCGCGTATGCTCAAAATCCTGCCGCCCATCCTCACCGTCGCTCTGGTGCTGCTGTGCATCTATATTGGAAGCAGGATGTCGATACAGGGATTGATTTCCTACACGCCCTCCAATGTTCTCCTGGCTGCCGCAGGCATCCTGGCTCTGTTTGCCGTCAAATCGCTGTCGGTCATCTTTCCGCTGTCGGTGCTGTATATCGTTTCTGCCTTTTGGTTTGGTAAATGGGTCGGGCTTGCGGTCTGCTACCTCGGGTTGGTGGTCAGCTGCACCATTCCTTATCTGCTGGGCAGACACTTCGGTACAGGAATGGTGGAGCAGCTGCTCTGCAAATATCCCAAGCTGCGCCAGCTGCAAAGTGTAGGAGATTCCAACCAGCTGATGTTTTCCTATCTGCTGCGCATCGTGTCGGTCCTGCCCGGCGACCTGTGCAGTCTCTTTTTGGGAGCCTGCTCGGTGGATTACCGCCGCTACCTGATTGGCTCTCTGTTGGGTCTTTCGCCCATGATGATTCTTCACGTCCTGTTTGCCGACCTGTTCGCACAAAGCCTGTCTGGCAGCTTTTGGGAGGCGCTCACACCACAAACCATCGTGGTGATTGTGGTGCTGGTGGTTATTTCCATCATCTCCTCGGTCATTCTAAATAAGCGCTACTCCCCGAAGGAGCCGCCTGCGGACCGCACTTAGACAACAACAACTGCTAAAAAAGCAACAGCGTCTTTTTGGTGGACACTGTTGCTTTTTATTTTGTGTTTAAAATCCATACACTTTTTCCTGTATTAAAATAACTCTTCGATATTTTCCACCCAGAAAATTTCCTGCTGACAAACCACTTTTTCCTGCGGCTGCACTTCGGCTGCCGATGCCATCGAAATGGTAGAAATACCGGTAAATGCCATGCAAGCTGCCATCAGCATCACAAATATCTTTTGTTGACGATTCATAATTTCCCCTCCAAATACTACACACCTCTTGTACAAAATTATTATAGACCTTTTATTACTCTCTTTCAATACCCCTTTCGGACAAAAAAACACAGCAGAACTATACATTCTGCTGTGTTTTTGCTCTTTATAAGGTCGCCGCGATGGATTTTAGGTATTCCCTAAATTGATCTTTTACCTGAGGATGCTGCAAAGCCACCTCAACGATTGCCTGAAGGATGCCGAATTTGTTGCCCATATCATAACGGGTGCCGGTATATTCGACGCCCATCATCCCCCGGGTCTTTGCCAGCACCTTCATCGCATCGGTCAGTTGGATTTCTCCACCTGCACCCGGCGGTGTCTGTTCCAGGATGGAGAAAATCTCCGGCGGCAGCACCACCCTTCCCAGGATGGAGTAGTTGGAAAGCACCTCGGTCAGCGAGGGTTTTTCCACCATGTCGGTCAGATGGAAGATGCGCTCCTGTCCCGGCACCGGCTCGATTGCCAGCGAGCAGTATTTGCTGATGTCCTCTATCGGGACCGGTTTGATACCGGCTACACCGACGCCGAACTGCTCATACGCGCGGCACAGTTCCCAGCAGGCAGGGTGTTCGCCACCCAGTACCACATCATCCCCGTACAGCACGGCAAACGGCTCGTTGCCGACAAAGGCTTTTGCACACAATACTGCATGACCCAAACCTTTCGTCTCCTTTTGCCGCACATACTGGATGTTTGCCATCTGGGAGATTGCCACCATCTCGTCGTAGACCTCCTGCTTTTTGCTGGCAAGCAGTCTGGCTTCCAGCTCCGGGTTGCGGTCGAAGTGGTCCTCCACGGTGGTCTTTCCTCTGCTGGTGATAATCAAAATATCCTCGATGCCGCTGTGTACCGCTTCCTCCACGATGTACTGGATGGCAGGTTTATCGACGATGGGCAGCATCTCTTTTGGCATGGATTTGGATGCCGGCAGCACACGGGTCCCCAGACCTGCCGCCGGAATCACCGCTTTTTTAATTTTCATGTTGTTCCTCCACAGGCAATGCCCTGTTTGTGGTTGAATGTGCGTAGCTGCTCTACTCCTCCAGCGCCGCTTTGACCGCATTGCTCACAAAACGGATGTCCTCTTCGCTCAGATACGGGTGCATCGGAAGGGAAACGACCCTCTGACACAGGCTCTCGGTGACCGGACAGGCAACCGGCTGCTCCAGCTGGTCAAATGCTCCCTGCAGGTGCATCGGCTTTGGATAATAGACCATCGTCGGGATTCCCTGCTCCTTCAAGGCGTGCTGTACCTTCTGGCGCTGTGCCTCATCCTTCAGCAGGATGGTGTACTGTGCCCAGCTGGAGCCAAAGCCCTCTGGCACGACCGGTGTTTTGGTTGCCTCTCCCAGATACTCGCTGTACATCTGTGCTGCGCGGTTGACTGCCTCCAGCTCATAGGAAGCAAAGGCATCCAGCTTGACGCCCAACACCGCCGCCTGCAAGGTATCCAGACGGGAGTTCACGCCGATGCGAACATTATCATACTTGCTGACCGGGCTTTTTCCATGTACCCGCAGCGAGCGCAGCAGCTCGTCGAGCTGGTCGTCGTTGGTGAACACTGCTCCGCCGTCGCCATAGCAGCCCAAGGGTTTCGCTGGGAAAAAGGAGGTGGTTGCCGCATCTCCAAAGCTGCACGCTCTTCTTTCCCCGATGCTGCCGCCAAAACCCTGTGCGCCGTCCTCCAGCAGCAGCAAGCCATGCTCTTTACAGATAGCTTCAATCCGCTCATAGTCTGCCGGCTGTCCAAACAGGTCCACCGCTACCACAGCGCGCGGGCGCAGCTTGCCCTGCTGTTTGACAACAGCAATCGCTTTTTCCAGCTGATCCGGGTCAAGATTGAAGGTGCGCTCGTCCACATCCACAAAGACAGGGGTAGCGCCTTCAAAGGAAACGACCTCCGCGCTGGCAAAGAAGGTGAAATCCGGTACAAAGACCGCATCCCCTTCTTTGATGTCCCAAGCCATCATCACAAGGCTGAGCGCATCGGTCCCGTTGCCGCAGGTGATGCAGTGTTTGACCCCTACATACTCTGCCAGCTTTTCCTCCAGCTGTGCCACCTGTTTGCCGCTGATAAAGTTGGCATCATGGAGCACCTGCTGGATTGCCGCGTCCATCTGCGGCTTCAGCTGCTGATACTGCTTTTTTAAATCGCGAAATTCCATAAAGGCTTCCTCCCCTTTCCCTTGTTAAAACGAAGCTGATTCTGCTTTTTCTTCGACCAGACCTTCTGCCGACGTGCGGTACTGCCGCCCGCAGCTTTTGCAATGCAGCTGCTCGTCCAGCACACAGCCGCACTCGCAGACCCAGCCGCTTTGGCGGGCAGGCACACCCACCATCAAAGCGTGGTCCGGCACATCTTTGGTGACCACTGCACCCGAACCAATCATCGCCCATCTGCCGATGGTGTTTCCGCAGACGATGGTCGCGTTGGCTCCGATGGAGGCTCCCATGCGGACCAGCGTTTTTTTATAACCTGCCGAACCCTTGGGATATTTTGCCCGCGGGGTCAAATCATTGGTGAACACCATCGACGGTCCGCAGAAAACATAGTCCTCCAGCTCGACCCCTTCATAGATGGAAACGTTGTTCTGCACCTTGACGCCGTCGCCGATGCGGACGTTGCCTGCAATATTGACATTCTGCCCAAAGGAGCAGTTTTTCCCGATGACCGCTCCGCTTTGCAGATGGCAAAAATACCATATTTTTGTATTCTCTCCGATGGTCACACCGGGGTCGACGTAGCTGCTCTCATGCACAAAAAAATCCGACATTCCGTCCGTTCCTTTCCGTGGTCGGAAAAAAGGGGGAAACTCCCCCTTTTCTCTCTTATATCGCTTACTTAAAACTCGCCCTTCATGTCGATGCTGGCAAAGTTTTCCAAAGGCAGCTTGACTGCTCTGCCTTCCTTCTGGCTTTTATAGATGGCAAGTACCAGCTCCAGCGCATTTTTGCCGGCATAAGCGTCCACATACGGCGCACGGTCCTGCTCGATGGCTTCAATCACATCCGCATACAGGCTGGTATGTCCGTTTCCGTAGACGTTGCTGGTCGCTTCCTCCAGACCCTTGTTCTTCTGGTCCTCTTCTCCTTCGTCTGCAAAATCCCAGACGTCGATGTTATTGGTGGAGGTGCCGCCGAGCTTGACGGTGCCGTTTTCACCGAACAGATAGAGGGTTTCCTCCAGATTTTTCGGGTAAACGTTGGTGGTTCCTTCGATGGTGGCAACTGCGCCGTTTTTAAATTTGACAACTGCCATGCCAATATCCTCTGCTTCCAGATAATCGTGGAACTGCTGACGGGTCACGCCGTACACCTCGTCGATCTCCTCGCCCATCATCCAGCGCAGCAGGTCGATGCCGTGGATGCACTGGTTCATCAGCGCACCGCCGTCCTGTGCCCAGGTGCCGCGCCATTTTGCCTGGTCATAGTAGCCGTGGTTGCGGTTCCAGCGCACATGGATGGAGCCGTGGGACAATCTGCCAAAGCGTCCGGCTTCCAGCGCCTTGCGCATCTGCTGGACTGCCACATTGAAGCGGTTCTGGTGGCAGGCAGAAACCTTGACACCCTTTTCCTGGCTGCGGTGGATGATCTCGTTGGCATCAGCAATGCTCATCGCCATCGGCTTTTCGATGATGACGTTGACACCGTGGTCGATGCAGAACAGGGCAATCTGTGCGTGTACGCCGCTTTCGGTGGCAATGCCCACCAGCTGCGGCTGCTCCTTCTCAATCATCTCCCGATAATCGGTGTAACGATGGATGGAGCTGTCGTTTTGCAGCTCATGCTTTGCCAGCAGGTTTTCCATCTGCTGCGGCAGGACGTCGCAGACCGCTGCCAGCTCCAGATGGTTGTTCAAAACTGCTTTGATATGGTTGGTTGCGATTCTTCCGCAGCCGATTAACGCATATTTCATGTTGTTCGCTCCTCACTTTTCTGGGCGGTCACCGTCTTGCGATTAGAGTACCTCGATGTTCTCCCGCTCGGCTACCTTCTTCATTGCGTTCTTGGTATCAAAGACCAGAGCTGCATTCTTCTGCACCATCTCATAATCCACATTGGTGTGAGCGGTGGTAACCATAACAAGGTCTGCTTCCTTGAGCACCTGCTCGGTCAGCTGTGGGATGCTCTGGCGGACCTGACCTTTGTATTTGTACTCCTTGACCCATGGGTCGAAGAAGGTGACCTGTGCACCCTCGTGCTCCAGCTCCTCGATGACCCGCAGCGCCGGGCTTTCACGGTAGTCGTCGATGTCCTGTTTGTAGGCAACGCCCAGCACCAGCACCTTCGAGCCGTTCATCGCCTTTTTCGCACGGCGGTTGAGCATCTTGGCTGCGCGGTCCACACAGTATTCCGGCATCTTGTCGTTGATCATCATCGAGCTTTCAATCATCGAGGTATGAAAGCCGTACTCTCTGGCTTTCCAGGAGAGGTAGTATGGGTCCAGCGGGATGCAGTGTCCGCCCAGACCCGGACCCGGGTAGAACGGCTGGAAGCCGTATGGTTTGGTTTTGGCTGCGTCCACAACCTCCCACATGCTGATGCCCATTTCGTTGCACAGCATGGTCAGCTCGTTGACCAGACCGATGTTGATGTTGCGGTAGGTGTTCTCCAGAATCTTCTCCATCTCGGCAACTGCCGGGCTGGAAACCTCATAGACCTCGCCCTCCAGCACTGCGCGGTACATCGCTGCGATGACCTCGGTTGCATCCTTGCCGATGGCGCCGACGACCTTTGGAGTATTTTTGGTTTTATAAATCAGGTTTCCCGGATCGACACGCTCAGGAGAGAAGCCCAGATAGAAGTCCTCTCCGCACTTTAAGCCGGAGCCTTCCTCCAGGATTGGTTTGATCAGCTCTTCGGTGGTACCCGGGTAGGTGGTGGATTCCAGAACGACCATCGTTCCCTTCTTCAGGTATTTGGAAACCGCCTCGGTGGAGGAGCGCACATAGCTGATGTCCGGCTGCTGGTGCTCGTCGAGCGGGGTCGGAACACAGATGGCAACAAAATCCACATCTTTGACAAAGCTGAAATCGGTGGTAGCAGAGAGCATTCCGCTCTTTACGATTTCGGCAAGGTCGCTGTCCACTACGTCGCCGATGTAGTTGTGACCGGCGTTGACCATTTCCACCTTCTGCGGCTGCACGTCAAAGCCGATGGTCTTAAAGCCGGCTTTGGCTTTTTCCACCGCCAGTGGCAGACCGACATAGCCCAGTCCGACTACGCCGACCACGATCTCTTTATTTTCTATTTTGCGAAGCATCTCAGTTTTCATCATGTTCGATCTCTCCTGTCTGTGAATTGCATATATTTCTTAAATGAAGATTCATTATAAGCCCTGATAACAGATACACCACGATCAACGCAATCGCAGCGCCATAGATGCCCAATATCTTTACTGCCGCGATGTCGATGACCGCGTGGACGATGACAAAGATAATATTGATTTTGAGGTTGAATTTTTCCTCCCCCGTCACCGCCAGAATGTTGCCGGACAGCCCGCGGAAGACCGCCTGTATCCAGGAGGCAATCAGGAACATCCTCACCAGCGGCGCCGCTCCCATATATTCGGGTCCCGCAAAGATATACAGGTACAATTTAGCAAAGAGCAACAACCCTAGGTGAAACAGGGTCATCACCACACCGTTGATGGCAAACAGCTTTTTATAGCTGTCCCAAATCCATTTGCGGTCCCCGATGTGCTGGATAAAATACGGCAGGATAAACACCAGCAGCGCCTCCAGCAAAAACAGCGAAATGGACAGGATATTGGCTGCCACCCGATATTCTGCCAGCAGCTCCTCGTTTTTGAGCATCTGACCCACGATAAAGGTTTCGTTGTAGCTCATCACCATCGAGGTCGCCGATGCACTCAGCATCACGATGCTAAAGCGCATCATGGCTTTGACCTGTCTCCAGTCGGGCATCAGCGCCTTGACCTGCATCATCGGCAGGTCGCGAATCAGCAAAAATCCCAGCAGCACGCACAAGCCCATCGAGATGTACCTGCCGACCATGACGCCGGTCACACCCCACAGTACCGCAAAGACAATCTGGAAAATCATCAGCAGAAACGAGTAGGTGAAGTTGTAGACCGAGTACCGCTGGTTTTGGAAGGTGGCGCGCAGCAGCAGCTGGATGTCGGTAAACAGGAAGTAGAACACCGGCAGGCAGACGGAAATCAGCAGCTGAAAGCGTGCGCCCTCAAAGGGCAGCGGTGCAACCAGATAGGCTGCCGCCGTCAGCAGGATGATCGCCGCATCGGCGAGGATGCCCACCTTGAGGGAGGCCAGAAAGTAGCCCTTTTTCTCCTCATCGCTGCCCTTCTGCGCACAGTAGCGCAAAGTTGCCTGGGTGATACCGATTCCATTGAAGAGCATAACATAATTTCGTATATTGTCAACATAAGTCAGCAGCCCGTAGTCCGCCTTGGAAAGAAAACGCGGCAGGAAAAAAACCGAAACAAATCCTGCAATCTTTGCCAGAGTGGAACCGGCGATGATATGGAAAAAGCCGCGCTTGTGCAAAGCAGAAATTCCTTCGCACAGCTTTTCCCAATACACAGCAATTTTTTGCCTGTTCATGCTTTCTCCTTTCTAACCGAAGCGGTTGTCATCGCAACGGCTGCTGTGCCGAACGCGGACGAATGTATCTGGATGCACCCACAGCGGGTACCTGTGCGCCGTAGCGCTCTGTGTTCAAAACCAGCAGCGCCGGAACCATCAGGAACAGCACCTCAATGAGCGGCTCATTGTAGCCTGCGTTGACGGTGATCTGCACATAATAGAGGACAAAAACGACCAGATATAAAAATCTGCCGCGGCGGTCCAAAATCTTTTCGATTCGTGCAAAGTTTGTCACCAAGATACTGTGAAACAGCACGCTGCCCACCAACCCGTAGTACGCCAGATAATCGCAGACAATCGAATGTCCACCCACGATTTCACGCGGGTTATCCACCGTCTTTAAAACCAGATCGCCGATGCCAAACAGCGGCGCCGACAAAAAGCTCTTGAGCGAAGCGGTGTACAGCTTCATACGGGTGCCTGCGTCGCTGCCCTGGGTGATGCCCGCTCCGCTGAGCAGGTTGCCCACCTCGGCAAAGCGCAGCTGCATCTTCAGGCTGTCGGTATTTTCTGCGATAAAATAAAACACCCGATACAGGTTCGGCAAAATCACCATCGCTGCCAGCGCGCACAGCAGCACCACCGCCGTCGCCGGTCCGCCGCGCTTGGGCAGACGGCACAGCACCAGCAGAGAAAAGGCAAAGACAAATAAAATCGCAAAGGAATAGTTGGACATTACAATCACCAGCAGTCCCAACAGCACTGCCATCCCCCAGCCGATGGTTTCCAGCAGCTTGGGACGGTAATACCAGATTAGTCCAACCAGCGCCACGGTGAACATCGTCAGCGAATAGATGTGCTGATAGCCACCGGTCAGCGGGCTTGCCAACGGTGCTGTAACCGCGGGGTCCCCGTTTGCCAGCAGACGGGAAACATCCGGGTTCTGCCGCAGCGCAAACACCGTCCCGACATTGATCAGCAGGTAGTACGCCGTCGTCAAAAAGGTGAGCAGCTTGAGCGAAAAGCGGTCCTCCAATGAAAAGTAGAACCAGAACATCAGATAAAAAATCGGCATCAGCAGGTGGTGGAAGGGAAATTCCACATGACCTGCCACCGCGTACATCGCCAGCAGCACCGGCCATCCAAAGGACAGCAGCATCGCCGGGTGCAGCGTCGTCTGCCAGAACAGCTTCCACTGGGAAACCATTGCAAAGCCTGCCCACAGCAGGACCACCAGTGCATAAATTGCCCAATTATACAAAAACGATTCGGGATTGATTCCCCACAGCAGCACAAACGCTGCGCACAGCTCTCTGGGCACACAGAGGAAGGAGCAGCCCTTGTTTTGCCGGATATATTTTGAAGTTTCCATCCTTAACCCCTCGTCCTCCTTTTATGATAATCCTCTCACAGGCAAAAAATAAAGCAGAATATGTAAATTTTACCGGCAGACAGCCTCTTTTTCCAAATGTGTTTCCCGGCTGTCCAGCAGGTTTTCATATTGGCGAATCAGACTGCGGGCAACCGCCTGCGAGGAGTAGACCCTGCGGACCTCCTGCGCGATTGCCGGACGGTTATAAAAATCAATATTGCAGTAGATGGTCAGCATTGCCCGCGCCAGTGCATCCACATTGCCGGTCTCCACCATGATGCCGTTGTGCTCGTTGACAAAGCACTCCGGTCCGCCGCAGCGGGTCGCAATGACCGGTACGCCGCAGGACAGCGCCTCCAGATAGGAAACGCCGAAGGTTTCCGATTCGGAAGCCAGCACAAAGCAGTCGGTCTGTGCCAGCCGTTTTGCAATCTCCTCCCTCGGACGCAAGCCTGCCAGCTCGATGCGCTGCTCCATACCCAGTTCGGCAATCAACCGGCGCAGCGCACCCTCTTCTTCTCCCTGACCGCAGATGGTCAGGCTGACCTGCGGGCTTTCCCGAAACGCCTGTGCAAACGCGCGAATCAGCAGGTCCATCCGTTTGACCTTGCGCAGGTTGCCACAGCTGAGGAAGGTAAAGCTGCATCCTTCCTCCTCGGTCTGGGTTTCCTCCATCCATGCCCGCTGCCGCTCACGGCTGTCGCTGTAAGCAAACAGGTTAGTATCCACCATGTCCGGCACCCACTCGACCTTGCGCCCGCTGTGCTGCTGCATCCGCACTGCCAGCGCCGGACTGACTGCAATCAGGCAATCGGCTCTGCGGTAGGCTGCCTTTGCCGGCTTTTCAATGTCGGCAGGCAGCAGCTGCTGGTTGACCAGCGAGGAATGCTCGGTGACCACCAGCGGCAGCTGTTCCTCGTCTGCCAGCAGGGAGGCAAGGTAGGCATAATCGGTAAAATGGGCATGGAGCAAATCCGGTCTGCCGTACAGCTTGACCGCCTTGCGGTACAGGCGTCTGAGCGCCAGCTTTCCCAGAGGATAAAACATTGCTTTGGGTATGTTGCCCAGCGGAACACTCAGCTCCACCACCCGCACGCCCTGCTTTGTAAAGGTGTGCAGACCCCATCTTCTGGTGCGGCGAATCGAACGCAGGTCCAGCGCCAGAAAGACCACCTCGCAGCCCTCCTGCACCAGTGCCTTTGCCTGGTCAAATTCAAACACGCCGTTGGTCAGATATTTTTCGGTGGGTACCCCTCTGGATACGATAAATGTCAGCATAAAAAACCTCTTCCGTTTTTCTTTTTTCCTGTGCTAACTGTTTTGCTCAGACAAGCTGTCATACAGCTCCAGCAGCTTTTTCAGCTCGATGTCCCAGTTGTACTTTTGCAGCACTGCCTGTCTGCCGTTCTCTCCCATCTGCTGCGCACGCTGCGGGTCGGAGAGGATGGCACCAATCGCCTGTGCCACCGCCTGCACATCGGCAGGGTCCACCGCGATGCCAAAATCATCCTGCTGCACACTGCGGCGCATGAAGGGATAGTCGGACACGATGACCGGCAGACCTGCCGCCATATATTCATAGACCTTGGTCGGGAAATTATCCAAGCTTGCATACTGCCCGACATTGAGGATGGTGGACATCCCGATGCTCGAGCGGGCATACACCTGCGCCAGCTCCTGACGACCGATATAGCCCAGATATTCCACGCAGCTGTACTCCGGCATTGCCTCCAGCTCCCTGCGGTACTCCTCGGAGGAATACTGCCCGGCAAGGATAAGCTTGACTCCCGCCTGATGCGCCGCTCGAATCAAATGAGTAATTCCCCGCTGGTAGGTCAGACTGCCGGTACAGCAGATGGTGTCCCCCGACTTTTGCGCCTCCTGCTGCGGAGGTGTCATCTCCTCGAGCATCACCGCATTGGAGAGGATGACCACCTGTTTTGCCCGATTTTCAAAGATGTTGATTCCATTTTTGGTGCAGGGAAAGAGGACCGCATCCAGCTGTTTGACCACATGGGTTTCATAGGCGCGGTACGCCGAGGAAATTATCCGCCGCAAAAGGGTAGGAATCCACTCCTTCTCCATAATCTGGGTCGGGTAGTCCTCATGGCTGTCGAAGATGACCTTCTTGCCCTTTTTTGCTAATTTCAGCCCGTAAGGCAGCAGCTCAGGGTCGTGGAATTCGTAGATGTCCGCATCCACCTCCAAAGCCTTCTGATAAACCGCCTTGGCTCCAAACAGCATCCTTTTCAAACGGGAGGAGCTATCCACCGGCACCTGGATGACCTGCACCCCTTTCTGGGTGGTGCAGCCAACCGACTGCGCATCCTTTGCCTTTACGACAAAGCTGACCTGATACCCCGCCTTTGCCAGCGAAGCACACTGCTTGTGAAAAATGCGGGTATCGTTGGGCGCATGGGCGCTGGATAAATGACAAACCTTGGTCATGATTCTTCCCCTTTTGTTGATTTCTATATAAAAATTACGATTTGTTTATTTCACTGTGTCTTCTAGAATTTGAAGCAACCGCTGTGTCAGCGCACGGTAGTCATAATCCTGTGCTGCCCGGCGCGCATTTTTGCAAATCTGCTGGTATTCCTCCTGTGGCATATGAGCAAAGCGCAGCACCTGACGGCACATCTCCTCGGTGTCCTGCGTAGGCAGGGTCACACCCGCGCCGTACCGCTCGATGAGGTCGTAGTTGACCGTCAAATCGGACAGCACCGGCTTGCCGCTGGCAAAGTAGTCAAACTGTTTGTTGAGGCTGCATCCAAAGCGCATGATGCCCGTCTGCTTGACGTGGTTGATATTGAGGTCCGAACGGGAAAGGATGAACGGAATGTACTTTTTTTCCACCTTGCCCGGAAAACGGATGTTGGTCAAGCCCTTTTGCTTGCACAGCTGCATCAGCTGCTCCCGTTCGGTGCCGTCGCCGTACAGCAGGAATTTGATTTTGTTCTCCCCCTGCTTTTGCAGATACTCTGCCATTTCCACAATCTTTCCCAGGTTGTTGACCAGTCGAATAGAGCCGGTGTAGACCACCTTGAAGGTGCTCTCATCCAGCAAATCCGGGTCATCCAGGCGATATTGCTGACAGTTTTTGTCAAACTCCTGCAAATCCACGCCGTTGTTGAGGTTGTATATCTTCTCCAGCGGGACCTTGTCCTCCCAGTGCTTTTCCCGGATATAGTCCTTGCCGCCCTCCATCGTAAAAATCAGGCGGTCCGCCTTTTTGTACAGCCATTTTTCCAGTTGATACAAGGCTAAGATGATTGGGTTTTTGCGGGACATCCCCTTGTACTCCACAATCGACTCCGGCCAGATGTCGCGCACTTCTACCACGCAAGGTACCTTTAAACGCCGCGCTGCCACCAGAGCGGAAGCTGCCGCAAAGATGGTGGGTGCCGAGGTGTAGATGACATCGGGACGCTCCCCGTTTTTGACAAATTTTTTGACGGCTTGTTGAATCCGCAGTGGAAATTCCAACATGTTATAGATTCTGGACAGACCGTTGCCGCTGTAGTCGCGGGTTTTCAAAAAGGTATAGGGTACTCCGTCCATCTCCTGCTCCTTATAGAGCGAAGAATCACGAATCATATTGATGTTGGTGTTGTGAATCTCGCTGGCAGTAAAGATGCGGACTGTGTGTCCCATCTGCCGCAGAAATTTTGAAAAATAATAATGCCGCACCAGCCCGCCCATCGACGGCGGAATAGCATAATGGTTGATTATCCAAACATTCATCTGTGTCTAATTCCTTCTTTATCATAGTGCGCCTAGTGCAGCACTGCTCCCACCGTCTGCACCATCGTCTTGAAGTCCTGCCAGAGCGAAAAGTCCAGCAGACTGTTCAGGTTGTACTCCATCTTGCCCGGCAGCACCTGCTCGACATAGGTCCTGTCCGGGTCGGAGGAGCTGTCCAGCAGGCGGTCCTCGTCCTTATAGCGAATGGACGCCTGTGAGGTGACGCCCGCCGGCAGCAGCAGGGTGGCAAGCATCTGCGGCGTATACTGCCGGACATAGCGCGGGACCTCCGGTCGGGTCCCGACAAAGCTCATCTGTCCCATCAGGATGTTCAGCAGCTGCGGCAGTTCGTCCAGGCGGCATTTGCGCAGCAGTTTGCCTACACGGGTGATGCGCATATCGCCCTGCACGGTCACCTGTGTACCCAGCTGCTGGGCGTTGGCGACCATCGTGCGAAACTTGAAGATGCGAAACTCCTGCCCATACTGGGTCACCCGCACCTGACGGAACAGCACCTCACCCGGAGAATCCAGTCGGATGGCAAGGGCTAATATCAGCATGACCGGCGACAGCAGCACCAGCAGCACCAGCGACAGCAGAATATCGAACACCCGCTTGAGCAGCAGCTGCCCGCGCTTGCGGGAGAGCGCCTCATAATACGGGCGAACGCTGTCATTTTGCAGCTCCTGCGGCAGCTGTTCCCACCTTTTGAGCAAACTTCTCACCTATCCCTTCAGCACCTTGGCAAAGCATTCCAGCAGATACTCCACCTGTTCGTCGCTCAAACAGGTGTGCAGCGGCAGGGTCACCTCGTTGCGGTACATGGCGTATGCGTTGGGATAGTCCTCGATGGAAAATCCCAGCTTTTTGTAAGCGGTGTGCATCGGCAATGGTTTATAGTGGACATTGGTTGCCACATCCATCTGTGCCATTTTAATAATCAGCTCGTTGCGGAACTGCTCATCCTTGCCATTTAGACGCACCAGATACAGATGACCGCTGGAGGAAAAATCCTCCCCATAGTGGCGCAGCACCGATACCGGCAGCTGCTCCATCGCCCGGTCATACCGGCTGATGATCTGCTTTCTGCGGGCAAGCAGCGCAGGATAACGCTTCATCTGCGCTAGTCCCATGGCAGCCATAATGTCGGTCATATTGCATTTATAGCCCGGCAGCACGATGTCGTACTCCCAAGCGCCCAGCTGGGTCTTTGCCAGCGCATCCTTCGACTGACCGTGCAGCGAAAGCAGCATATAGTTGCGGTAGATTTCTTCATCATCCACCCCTTCCAGTGGATTCCATGTCACAGCTCCGCCCTCTGCGGTGGTAAAATTTTTGACCGCATGGAAGGAAAAACAGGTAAAATCTGCAATCTCGCCGCACATCTTTCCGTGGCGGTGCGCTCCAAAGGCATGGGCTGCATCGGCAACCACAGCCACCCGTCCCAGCGAGCGCTGGATGGCGTTGTCCGATGGGGTAAACAGCGACTGTTTGCGGCGCACAATTTCAAAGATGCGGTCGTAATCGCAGATGACCCCGCCGATGTCCACCGGGATGATGGCTTTGGTGCGCGGCGTGATGGCACCTTCGAGCGCATCATAGTCCATCTCGTAGCCGTCCTTCTGGCAGTCCACCAGCACCAGTTTGGCTCCCACATGGCAAGCCACGCTGGCAGATGCGGTGTAGGTGTAGGCGCAGGTGATGACCTCGTCGCCCTCCCCGATGCCCAGCTGATGCAAGGTCAGCTCCAGCGCTGCTGTCGCCGAGTTCAGGCAGACTGCGCGGTTGGTGCGGCAAAACTGTGCGACCTGCCGCTCCAGCTCCTTGGTCTTGGGTCCGGTGGTGATCCATCCCGAACGCAGGGTATCGACCACCTGTGCGATCTCCTCTTCCCCGATGTCCGGTGGAGAAAATGGAATTTTCATAGCTGACTCCCCTTTCGCCTGTATCAAGTCAAATCTATCTGTGCGGTCCTGTCTACTCGGACAGGACCAATCCTACGATTTCTTTTTCCGCCTTTTCCAGACGGATGATCTCACGGTTGATTTCCGAGAGGATGGAAACACCGCTCTGTTCTACCAGCAGCACCGCGTCCGATTCTGCGGCTGTACGCATCGAAGCTGCATCCTCCAGCACTGCCGGACAAGCGATATAGGTCACTGTATCGTCGGTGCAGGCTGTCAGCTGCTGAATCATCTGTTCTGCCGCTGCATCCTTTCGGCTGCTGACCACCGCTACGGTGCAGCTGCTTTTTGGCAGCAGAGCGCGTACCGCTGCATCGGTGTAGGCTGCCGCCTGCTTACTGTCTGCAAATCGCTGTCTGCTGGCGTTTGCCTCCAGACGGTCGATCAGCCCTGCAAACCACGGCTTTCTTTTTTTACCCTCGGCGCCCACTACGGCAAACAGCTCCAGATTGTACAGCTTGGCTGCCTGATACGCTCCGTCCAGACGGTTGTCCGCCAGATATGCCAGCAGCACCCACAGGCAGATGATCACGCCGCCCAGTACACCGCCGATGATGCCAAAGAGAATCGCTTTCTTAAAGACTGCCGTCTTGGAAACAGCCGGCGGCTGCGGCATCGTCCGCTCCAGATTTGCCAGCTGCGCCTGATTGGTCTTGATCGACTCCTGCAGCTGGCGCATCTCCTCGTCGGTGGAGCGCTTGAGCGCCTCCAGCTCGTCATCCACCACAATCATGGTGGAATCCGAAATCACGGTGGTGGTATGCTCTGCAATGGCGCTGCTCAAATTTTCCCGCAGATATTGAAAAACAAAACTGGTGATGGCAGAAGCGGTCTGCTCGTCCTGCGCTCTGGCACGGATGAGCACCACGCCCTGATTGCCGTCGCTGTGACGAACGGTCACATTGCCCACGCTGTCCTTAATCTTGATGTCACCTGCGCGCTGCACACTCAGCAGCTCGTCGATGTACTTAATGTCCACCGCCTCGCCCAGAATATCACGAATCCCGTCGTACAGCTGTGCGCTGCGGTAGGCATCGCAATAGGCGCTGACAATCTCGCCGGTTTTGTTCGGTGTCTGGTAGTATTGGCTGGGGACAATCTGGTAGCCGGTATCCACATAAAATACCAGCTCGCTGACTGCCTCGTTGAAAGCATCCAGATTGTAGTAGATGCTGTCCTCTGCATACTGCTGCATACTGTCCAGCCGCTGCTGCTGCTGTTCGATGGTGATGCGCAGCTTTTCGGTGGACTGGTTGTACTCGTCCAGCTTCAGCTGGTAGTCGTCCTGTAACTTCTGTGTGTTTTCCGCACTGACCGAGCGGTACGCCCGCAGTCCGCCAAAGGCTGCAAACACCACTGCAAAAGCCAGCGCAACGGCGAGTATCCTTTCAAATCGTTTCAAGAACAAAATGAGGACGTCCTTAAAGGTAACTTCCTTTCCCTGAATGCCCTGATGCATAAAATGCGGCATCTCCTTTCCCTGCTGTCAATCAAAATCTAATTGTTCTGTACCTGGCAGTTGACCTCCTCCGGGTCGCGGTAGGTCGGTACCACCTGCTTCATCGCCAGACGGATGTTCTCCCTTCCGCCTGCCTGCAAAGCCTTGTGCAGGATGTCCAGCTTTTCATCCATCTCCTCCTGGGAGATTTCCTGCTGGCGCTCGATAAAGATTTTGCTGCTGGTGGTCTTCATCAGACCGTCGCTCTTCATCAGCAGCTCCTCATACAATTTTTCTCCCGGGCGCAGACCGGTTTCCACGATGTCGATGTCCACATACGGCACATAGCCGGAGAGCTTGATGAGGTTTTCTGCCAAATCCAAAATTTTGACCGGCTGACCCATATCCAGCACAAACACCTCCGAGCTGCCTGCCATCGCTCCGGCTTCCAGCACCAGCTGCGCCGCCTCCGGGATGGTCATAAAATAGCGGATGATGCGCTTGTCGGTGATGGTGACCGGTCCGCCCGCCTCAATCTGCCGACGGAACAGCGGAATGACCGAGCCGTTGGAGCCCAGCACATTGCCAAAGCGCACCGCAGCATATTCGGTGTGGCTTCTGCCCTTCATGCTTTGCAGAATCATCTCGCAGAAACGTTTGGTCGCTCCCATGACGTTGGTCGGGTTGACCGCCTTGTCGGTGGAAATCAGCACAAACTTGTCCACTCCAAATTCGTCGGCGGCATGAACCACATTGTAGGTACCAAAGACGTTGTTCTTCACCGCCTCCTCCGGGCACTCCTCCATCAGCGGAACGTGCTTGTGGGCAGCGGCGTGGAAGATGATCTGCGGACGGTAGTAGCCGACCAGCTCACGCACCTTTTCCCGGTCGCGCACCGATGCAATCTCCACCTTGAGGTCCAGCTTATTTCCATATTCCATCTTCAGCTCCTGCTGAAGGTCATAGGCGTTGTTTTCATAAATATCCACCACGATCAATCTCTTGGGACCGCGCTTTGCAATCTGACGGCACAGCTCGGAGCCGATGGAACCTCCGCCGCCGGTGACCATGATGACCTTGTCCTGCAAAAAGCCGAACACTTCCTGATTATTAAAGACGACACGCTCTCTTCCAAGCAGGTCGTCGATTTTGACATTGCGCACATTCTGGGTCAGGTTTTCGCTTTGCACCGCAGCAAAGCTGTCCGGCAGTACCTTGACGTGACAGTGCAGGGTGGAGCACATCTCCAAAATCTCCTTGCGGCGGGTCGGGTTTGCCGAAGGGATGGCAAAGATGATTTCGGTGACCATTGTGTTGCGCAGCAGCAGCGGCATCAGGTCAATCTTTCCCTTGACCTCGATGCCGTGGATGAATTTGCCCACCTTTTCCGGGTCGTCGTCAAAAAAGCAGACCGGCTGGTAATGGTTGCTCACATTGTTCTTCATCTCATTGAGCAGCGCAACACCGGCGTTGCCCGCACCGATGATGGCACAGCGCACCTTTTTACCCTGGTTGCGGCTGGTGACCTTCATGCGGTATTTGCGGTAGATAAACCGTGCGGTCATCATCAAAAGCAGCGACATTGAATAGATGCACAGCGAAAGGACGCTGGGAATCTTTGGAATCGGCAATATTTTCTGAATCAGAAAATACACCACATACGCAATCCCGCCCATAAAAATCAATGAGATGTACTCGTCCGTTTCGGCATATCTCCACAGACTGTCATAGGATTTAGACGCCCACAAAAAACCGCACAGGCAGACAATCATCAGCGTCAGGTTCGGTATCCATGTGAATATCTCTGTGATCAATGTGCCGTTGCGAATCGGCACCCAGTAAATCATCACAAAATAGACAAAATTCACAATGAACAGGTCCATCAAAAACACAATCTGCTTTCGATACCTGCTCAAGCCCTTTTTTTCTTTCACAACACTGTTCTCCATTCTGCATTCAAGTAAGCTGTTTGCCTCAGCTCCATTTTTAAAAGACAACACAAAAGGGCGGTTTGTTTTTTATCTTACAAAAATAACAAACCGCAGTCGTAAAATAATATCCATATTATTTTATCATTTCCCACAACTATGCGCAATATTTTTTTGAGCCATTCGCCTTTTCCCACACGCGTTTTGTTCCTTTTTAGGGCATTTGCGGGGATGTTTTCAAAAATTCTTATACAAACTACCCATTTTTCCTGTTCTTTACCAAAAGCTGTCGGAATATTTTACAAAGGAATCCGCTTGCTTTTAGCATAAAATGACAAGGCAGCGCCCCTTTTTATACGGGTCGCTGCCTTGTGAGCAGATGTTGATTGTAAACAAAAGCAAATCCAGTTCAGAAAAATCATCTTCCCTTGCGGCTTTTTGCAAAGCGGAAAACCGGTGTCGGCAGCGAGAAGGTGAACACCACCGCCAACGCAATGGCAACGGCAATTTTGATGGTTTCCACCCCTTTTGCCACTGCCATCTGGTTGTTGCCGATGATAAAGTTATAGGCAGTGTAATAGATGCCTGCACCTGGAACCAGCGGGAAGATGCCACAAATCAAAAAGACGGTCACCGGCGTCTTGCGCCGCACTGCAAAGATGCGGGACATCACCGTCAAAACCACCACCGCCGCAAAGGAAGCCACTGCCGGCGAAGGGTAGTTCTGCATTACCAGCAGATAGCACAGCCAGCCGGCTGCGCCGCACAGTCCCGAATAGACATACTGCTCCCGCGGGACCTGAAACAAAATCGCAAAGGACACGGTGGCAACAAAGGACACCGCTGTCTGCGCCAACAAGGATAACATCCGTCCTTCCCCCTTTACAGCAATGTGATGCCGGTGAGCATCTGAAAGGCGCTGAGCACAATACCGACTCCCAGCGCAATACAGCAGGCTACCAGCACTGCGTCAATCATGCGGATGGTGCCCGACAGGTAATCGCCGTTGAGGAAGTCGCGTATCGAATTGGTCAGCGGAACACCCGGCAGCAAGGGAACAATCGAACCGATGACAATCATATCCATATTGTCCCCGAACAGAACATGAAAGAACAGCACACCCATTGCTGTCACCAGTGCGCTGCTGAGGATGTTGACCATGATTTTGTTGGCTCCCTTGGCAGTTAAAAACAAAACAAAGACCCACAGCACCAGCCCGGAGATAAAGGAAGCCAGGCAATCCAGCGGGCTGCCGCCAAACAGATAGCAGAAGGCTCCTGCGCCCACACCGGACACCAGCACCTGCAAAGCATTGCTGGTAAACGGAATCTGGTCGATCTGCTCAATTTTTTCCTTTGCCTGCTCAACTGTATACTTATGTGCGGCAATCTCTCGGGAAAGGTTGTTGACCGCCGCTACCCTGCCTAGATGGACCGATGACAGCGGTACATGGCGAATCTGGCTGGCAACCACCGGCTCTGCCTGTTCTGTCCCGGCGCCCACCTGGCGGCACAGCTGCTTGCCGTCCTCCTCAATCGACACAAACAAGCCGTTTGCCAGCACATAGACGTGAAATCCGCTGACACCGTATGCCTTGGCAACAATCTGCATGGTCTGTTGTACACGAAAGATCTCTCCTCCGTTTTTCAGCAGCACCTCACCGATGCGGGTGGTCAGCTCCAAAACGCTTTTTCCCTGAGTCAAAACGTTTCCCCCTTGCTTTAAGTTTCCCAAAGTAAATCCAATCTGTTTTTCAGTGTAACACATCCGGGTCAAATTCTCAATCATCTTCCAATTAAATTCCCTCGATTGATTGCATTTATTTTCATTTTGCGGTACAATCAATAGTTGTTGTCAGGTCATTTTTATAAGGAATCCCGCCGCTGTCCGCCCTGTCTTTCATCTGCGGACTCCATCCCAATGACCCGAACAAAGAGGAGGAATTTTCATGATACAATTTTTGATTCGGCACTTTGTTCCCGACCACGAGCAGACCCAGCAGCCGCAGGTGCGCCAACGCTACGGTGTTCTGGCTGCGGTGGTGGGCATCCTTTCCAACATCTTTCTCTTTTTGATAAAGGCGCTGGTCGGACTGCTGTTCCACAGCATCTCCATCACTGCCGATGCGGTCAACAACCTTTCCGACGCCGGCTCCTCGGTGATTACTCTGCTGGGCTTTAAAATCGCCGGCAAGCCTGCCGACCCCGAGCATCCGTATGGACACGCCCGCATGGAGTACATCTCCGGCATGGTGGTTTCCTTTATCATCATCCTGTTAGGTCTTCAGCTGATGGGCAGCTCCTTTGACAAGATTCTGCACCCGCAGGCGGTGACCATCTCCGTTTTAACCTACGTTGTTCTGGTCATCTCCATCCTGGTCAAGCTCTGGCAGGGCATCTTCAACCGCACCGTCGGCAAGCTCATCGGCTCCGAGGCGCTCCAGGCAACCGCTGCCGACAGCCTCAACGACGTTTATGCCACCGGCGCAGTCCTAATCGGCGCGGTGGTCTACCACCTGACCTCCATCCCGGTGGACGGCTGGATGGGTATGGCGGTGGCAATCTTCATCACCGTCTCCGGCATCAAACTGGTCATCGAAACCGGCAACCCGCTGCTGGGAGAGGCGCCCGACCCACAGATGGTGCAGGAGCTGGCAGAACGCATCATCTCCTACCAGGGTGTCATCGGCATCCACGACCTTCAGGTCCATAATTATGGTCTGGGACGTATCTTTGCCTCGGTACACGCCGAAGTTCCTGCCAACAGCGACATCATCGCCAGCCACGACATCATCGACAACATCGAGCGTGAGGTCGGCACACAAATGAACATCAATCTGGTGATTCACATGGACCCGGTGGTCATCGACGATGAACCCACCAACCGTCTGCGTGAACAGGTTCAGCAAATTGTCACCGACATCGACCCGCAGCTGAGTATGCACGATTTTCGTGCGGTATTCGGTCCCACCCATACCAATCTGGTGTTTGACATCGCCGTGCCGCCCTCCTTCTCTTTAAGCGACAGCGAGCTTGAGCAGCTCATCGAGCGCCGTGCCAAGGAGATGGGCAGCTACTTCTGTGTCATCACCATCGACCACAATTACGCTTATCTTCCGCACAATTAAGCGTTCGATGGTCGCTGCCTTTCGTGCTTATTTTGTGTTATAATCAAAATGACGACATTTTTTGAGGAGGAATCCACTATGATTCGCATTGCCATCGACGGTCCGTCCAGCGCAGGAAAAAGCACAGTCGCAAAACAGATTGCCCGCGACCTTTCCATCATCTATGTTGATACCGGTGCGATGTACCGCGCCATCGGTCTGTATGTGCTGCGCAAAAACCTTGATACCAAAGATGCCGCACAGGTTTGTGGCTGTCTGCCCAACATCCGCATCGCCACCTCCTACGACCCGCAGGCAGGTCAGCGCATCTTTTTAAACGACGAGGACGTTTCCGAACAGATTCGCTCCCCGCAGGCGTCGATGGCAGCCTCCGACGTTTCTGCCATCCCGCAGGTCCGCGCCTTTTTGCTCTCCCTGCAGCAGGATATGGCAAAAAAACAGAGCCTGATTATGGACGGCAGGGACATCGGCACGGTGGTCATCCCAGATGCCGAGTTAAAGATTTTTCTGACTGCCTCCAGCCAGTCCCGCGCCCGCCGCAGATATTTGGAGTATCTCCAGAAGGGACAGCAGGTGGAATATGAACAGGTATTGCAGGATGTCATCCAGCGCGACCATCAGGATTCCACCCGCAGCGCAGCGCCGCTGTGCCAGGCTGAGGACGCTGTCCTGATCGACTCCACCGAGCTGAGCTTTGTTCAGACGGTCGATACCATCAAGCAGCTGATCGACCAGAAAATCGAACAGCTTTCGCTGACCATCTAGCCGATTGGCTGAAGATTCGGCTGCTTTGTCCCATTTTGAAGGAGGATTTTACTTGTTCTGTCTGAATCTCTCGGGAAGTGCCGCAGTGCCTTCCGCTTCGATTTAAAATTAGTTTGAAAGGAAGATTGATTTGTTCTACGAAATTGCAATCCGAGCCGTCAACCTCCTGTGGCACTTCTGGTTCCGCCTGGAGATCAACGGACGGGAAAACGAACCGCAGTCCGGCGGGTACATCCTCGCCAGCAACCACTGCTCTGCCATCGACCCGATGATTGTCTGTCAGGGTATCCGAAAGCATCATATCCACTTTATGGCAAAGGCAGAGCTGTTTGATATTCCGGTTTTAAAGCACGTCATCCGCTGGCTCAAGGCATTTCCGGTGTCCCGCGGCACCGGCGACACCACCGCGATTGAAACTGCCATGCAGGTCATCCGCGACGGCGAGGTGCTTGGGCTGTTCCCGGAAGGCACCCGCAGCAAGGACGGCAATCTGCTGCGCTTTAAATCGGGACTTGCGCTGATTGCCCAGCAGACCGGTGCGCCGGTGCTGCCGGTCACCATCACCTACTGTGACCCTGACAAGCGGTTTCGTTCCCGCGTTGTGGTCAATTACGGCACTCTGATTTCCTGTGAGGAATTGGGGATTCACACCACCGGCGCTGCTGCTGCCGGAGACCTGTCCCACGCAAGGGAATTAAAGGACGCCACCAGAAATCTAAAAGCTGCCATGGAGGAACTGAAAGCCCGGAACCTGTAAAAGGAAGGGATTTTCATGTCAAAGCAGCTTATCCTGCACAACCGTTTATTTTTCTTAAATCTGATGTCGTTTTTCGGCGGGTTTGTTTTTTATGCACCGGTCTCTCTGCTGGTCCGCACCCGCTGCGGCGTCACCGAAGCACAGTTTTTCCTGTTGGAAGCCATCCTGTCGGTCAGCATCTTTTTCTTTGAGGTCCCCTGCGGACTTTTGTCCGACCGGCTCGGCTACAAAAACACGCTGATTGCCGGCTCCTGCTTTCTGTTTGCCGCAAGACTGCTGATGTTTTGCTCCGACCGCTTCTGGCTCTTTGCTGTCGAAGCAATCGCAGAAGGCATCGCCTCTGCCCTTTTTTCCGGCACCTTTTCCGCCTATCTGTACGAGGTGGAGCCGCAGGATTTTGCCGAAAATCTTTCTAAAAACGACAACTGCTCCAACCTTGGCTTTATCCTGTCCTCGCTGGGATTTTTTGTCCTGTACGCTTACGGCGGAATCGACAGCTTGCTGTTTTTCACCATGCTGTTTTCCTTTGCCGCGCTGGTCTGCTCTTTCTTTTTAAAGCCGGTCGGAGCAAAGCCCTGCCGCCTGCGCAGAAAACAGGCGGCGGTCCCGGTTCATTTTTCGCTGGCAGCACCGGACATCGTGCTGGTTTTTCTTCTGGGATGTGTCAGCGTTGCCTTTCTGCTGGTCAATTTTTTCTATGTTTCCCTGCTGATCAAGGTCGGCATCCCGGAAAAATATATGACCGCTTTCATCCTTGTTTATTCGGCAATCCAGCTGAGCGTCCCGCGCATCGTTCACCGGCTGCGTCGGTGGCAGCCACTGCTTTCCCTGCGGCTGTTTTTGGTTGTCGCCTGCATCATGGCTTGCGCCTTCCCCCTGATTTCAAACCTTGGTATCCTGCTGCCCATGCTGATGTTCCCTACCGTTTTGTCGGTTCTTGTGGTCTATCTGGAGCAGTATCAAAACAGACGGATTGATGCCTTATCTCGCGGTGAAAACCGATCTGAACTTCTCTCGGTTTACAGCATGGTTTCCCGCCTGACTGAAATCCTTTTCCTGCTTGGCTCTTCTGCGCTCAGCCGCCTGACGACCAACCTTGTGTTTTTCCTGCTCGGCGCGCTCTTTTTGATTTCGGTCTTTGCCTGCACCCAGCTGCCCAAACAGGAAAGCGACCAATAAAATCACACAGAAAGGATGGGTTTCCATGCCTGTTACCGTTGCCAAAACAGCCGGCTTCTGCTTCGGCGTGCGCCGCGCTGTCGATACCGTTTACCGGCAGCTGGAAGAAAGCTGCCGCACCGAATCGCCAAAGCTGTACACCCTGGGAGAAATCATCCACAACCCGCAGGTGGTCGAGGAGCTGAACGACCTGGGAGCGGTGGCTGTCGAACAGCTGCCCGAGCTGCTGACGCTGGAACAAACCGAAAAGGTCCCGGTCATCATCCGCTCCCACGGCGTACCGCACAGCGTCTATGAAGCGTTCGAACAAAACGGCATCCCCTATGTAGACGCCACCTGCCCGTATGTTCGCCAGATTCAAAAAATCGTCGCTGACCAGCCGCAGGACACCCTGGTGCTGGTCGCCGGAGATGCCAAGCATCCCGAGGTCAAGGGCATCATCGGTCATTGTAATGCAACATTTGTTACATTTGAATCTGCTGAAGAACTGCAAAAAATCACCGAAAACAGCCCAAATCTGGCTAAAATGAACAGCGTAATGGTCGCTCAGACCACTTTTAACACGTCGGAGTGGCAAAAATGCGTAGAAACTGCGAAAAAGCTGTATACAAAACCAAAAATATTTGATACAATATGTAAGGCTACATTGATGCGACAAACAGAAGCTGCACATTTGGCAGAAGTTTCAGATATCATGATTGTGATAGGCGGCAGACACAGCTCGAATACGAGGAAGTTGTCAGATATCTGCAGTCGGTACTGCAAAACCATTTGGGTCGAGACGGCACAGGAACTTTTGAACGGTCAAGCGGATGTTGTCTGCCAGATTGCTGCAGGCAGTCGTGTCGGTGTTACTGCCGGTGCTTCGACACCGGTGCGTATAATTAAGGAGGTACAAAAAACCATGAGTGAGATTTTGAAAGAAGAAGAAATGTCCTTTGAAGAGATGCTTGACCAGTCCTTCAAGAGTACATATACAGGGGAGAAGGTGAAGGCTGTCGTTACCAGCGTGGCTCCAAACGAGATCACCGTTGACATCGGCACCAAACACACAGGCTATGTTCCGCTTGCAGAGCTGACAAGTGACCCAAGCCTGAAACCAGAAGACATCGTGAAAAAAGGCGATGAGATCGAACTGGTTGTTCTTCGCGTAAATGACGTAGAAGGTACTGTTATGCTGTCCAAAAAACGTCTGGACGCACAGGCTGGCTTTGAAAAGGTAATGGCTGCTGCCGGCACCGGCGAAGTTCTCTCCGGTACCGTTACCGACGTTGTCAAAGGCGGCGTTCTGGCTATCACCGAGGGCGTAAAGGTATTCATCCCTGCTTCCCTGTCCGGTGTTTCCAAAAACGAACCACTCGAGCAGCTGCTCAAACAGAAGGTTGACTTTGTCATCCGCGAAGTAAACGAGAAACGTCACAGAGCAGTTGGCTCCATCAAAGACGTTCTCAAAGAGCAGAAGAAAGCTCTGGAAGAAAAATTCTGGGGCGAAGTTGAAGTTGGCAAACGTTATCAGGGCGTTGTCAAATCCCTCACCAGCTACGGCGCATTCGTTGACCTGGGCGGTGTTGACGGTATGGTTCACATCTCCGAGCTGTCCTGGCTGAGAATCAAACATCCATCTGATGTTGTCAAAGTTGGCGACGTTCTGGATGTATATGTAAAAGACATCGACACCGAGAACAAGAAGATCTCCCTGGGCTACAAGAAAACCGAGGACAATCCTTGGGAAGTACTCAAGAGAGATTACGAGATCGGCAGCGTAGTAACCGCTAAAGTAGTTTCCATGACTGCTTTCGGTGCATTCGCTCAGATCATCCCGGGTGTTGACGGTCTGATCCACATTTCTCAGATCTCCAACGAGCGCATCAACAAACCTCAGGACGTTCTGACCATCGGTCAGGAGGTTCAGGTTCAGATCACTGACATCGACTTCGACAAGAAACGTGTCAGCCTGTCCATGAAAGCTCTGCTGGACGATTCCGCTGAGGAAGCTGCTGAAGAAGTTTCCGCTGAAGACGCTGAATAAGTTCTTTTCAAGACCGGTGATTCCTTTTTAGGAACACCGGTCTTTTTCTATCTGCTTTGTAAAAACAGGAAGGAGGAGACAGATGTACCTGCACCAAAATGAATTGACCATCCGCGACGCTCTGCCCGCCGATGCGCTGCTGCTGTGCCGCTGGTGGAACGACGGCAAGGTGATGGAGCACGCCGGATTTCCACAGGGACTGGGCACCAGCGTAGAAAAAATCACCCATCAGCTTTTGGAACCGAACGACCCCACCCACCGGCTCATCATCGAAGCCGAGGGTCTGCCCATCGGAGAGATGAACTGGCGCAGAGAAGAAAGCGACCACGCTGAAATCGGCATCAAAATCTGTGAGAGCAACCGGCAGGAAAAGGGCTTTGGCTCCCGCCTGATTGCCATGCTCTGTCGGGATTTGTTTGCTAACCGCGGCATTGCCCGCATCACCTTGGACACCATGCTGGAAAATCAGCGCGCCCAGCACGTCTACGAAAAGCTGGGCTTTGTCAAAACCGGTGTACGGGAAAACTGCTGGTGCGACCAAACCGGAAGGCTGCGCACCGCTGTGGACTACCAGCTGCTACCGCAGCAGCTCCGACTCTCCTTTGGCGAAAAGGAGCCTTGGGTGCGCGACGCTGTACCTGCCGACCGCAAAGCAATCGCAGAAATCTACCGCACCCTGTTTGAAGCAATGTCCAATCTTCAGCCGCAGTATATCCAGGCAGCCGAACAGGACCCTGATTTTATCCTCAAAATCATCACTGAAAGCAAAAAGGACATCCTGGTTGCCCAGTGCGGTGTACAGCTGCTCGGCTTTGCACTGGTGCTGATGACCCACACCCCGCCCTACCGCTGCTTTGTCCCGCACCCTTATGCAGACCTGCTGGACCTTGCCGTTCTGCCCGATGCCCGCGGAAACGGTCTTGGCACCCTGCTGCTTCAGGCGGTCAAAGGTTGGGCAAAGGCATACGGAGCCGACTATCTGGAGCTTGGCGCCCTTTCCAACAATCAGGGAGCCATCCGCCTGTATGAGCGGGAAGGCTTTCGCGAATGTCTAAAGACCTTCCGTGCCAGCCTGTAACGACCGGTACCCTGCAAACAAGAAAGGAGCCAATTTAAATGCCAAAATATAAAACAGAACTTCTGCAACAGTTGACGGCTGAAACTGTACAGCAAAAAATCGACGAATGTACTGCCCGGATGGACAAGGAGGGATTTACTCTGGTCAGCTTTTCCTTTATGGATGCGCAGACCGCCGTTCTGATGTTCAAAAAAGGATTGAAGGGCAGTATGCTGTAACCATCATGCTGTAACCATCATGCTGTGATTATCATGCTGTAACCATCATACGATAATCGCTTTACATACAAAAGGAGGATGTGAAAAATTCACATCCTCTTTTTTGCCTTTTGTTATCGGGTCGCTTGAGCGAGCAGATCATCCAGCGAAAAGACCTGTGCATATCTTCCCTGCCAGATTTTCTGTTCATAATATGCTTCTGCCTGCTCGGCGGTCATGTATTCGTTATCATAGGTGGCGCAGCATCCCTGCGGCACCAGCACCTGATAGCCGCGCTCGAAGGCTGATTGGATGGTGGCATCCACGCACAGCTCGGTCATCATTCCCGCTACAATCAGCTGGGTAATGCCCTGCTCGCCGCACCAGTCCTCCAACTCTGTTTCCAGAAAGGCGCTGTTGTAGCTTTTGTCCAGCACCAGTTCGCCCTCTCTGGGTTGGATGCGCGGGTCAATCGGAGAAATTTCCCCCTCCTCTGCTGCCTGCCGAACATAGACCAGCGGCACCATCTGCTGACGGCACCACGCAATCAGACGGGAGAGGCGTTTGGTCACGCCTTCTCCGCCGTCCGGCAAGGGAGCGGTGGCTGCCTGCTGGACATCCACAATCAGACACGCTGTTTTTTCCATCGGCTGTTTCCTCCTGCGTGACCGCTTACTTTGCCATCAGTGCTTCAATGTCTTCCACCGTCTTCAGGATGTTGGAGGACAGGTCGATCGGCTTTTCTTCGGTGATGATGATGTCATTTTCGATACGCACGCCAATGCCCTCTTCCTCGATGTACAATCCCGGCTCTACGGTGATAACCATACCCGGACGCAGCGTCTTGGTGGTAGGGGTGGTGACATCGTGGCAGTCCAGTCCCAGACTGTGGCTCACGCTGTGATAGTAGTAGTCCCGAACGGTTTTGCCATCCTTGAGCAGACCGATTTTCGGCAGCTCCTGCTCATAGAACTCGATGACCATGTTGTTTAAATCCATCAAGGTCATACCTGGGCGGGCTTTTTCGATGATGAGGTCCTGCACTGCCAGTACAACATTGTAGACTTCCTTCTGGCGCTCGGTGAATTTACCGTTGACCGGGAAGGTTCTGGAGATGTCGGCGCAGTAGTGCTCGTGCGCACTGCCCAGGTCGATGAGGACCAGCTCGCCGTCGTTGACCACCTGATTGTTTTCCGAGTAATGCAGAACGGTGGCTCTTGCGCCGCCGGCAACGATGCTGGAGAAGGCGTGCTCTCTGACACCCTGTTTTGCCAGCTCAAAGTCAAATGCGCCCTCCAGCTCACTTTCGTTGATGCCCGGATAGGAGTGCTTCATCATTGCTTCGATGGCGTGCTGGGTGGTGGTCTGCGCAATCTTCATCTTTTCGATTTCTTCATCGCTCTTAATGGCACGCATCCGCGCAAGGTCGCCGAAGAGGTCGTTGATTCGAACTGCCGGATATTCCTGCTGTACCTTGTGTGCCAGCTTGTGTGCCAGGGTCGGCTCCTGCTCCGATGTGTGTTTCCACAGGTCCAGCCAGAGATTGGTTTCGCCCTCGCCGCGGTTAGCGCGAATCATCAGGTTGAGCGCCGATTCAAAGGTGTCCAGATAGCGGATGTCCTGCACGCCGCTGATGGCGGTGGCTTCGTCCGGTTTCATTCTGCCGCCGACCCACTTTGCCTGCACTTCATCATACGGCTCGATAAACAGCATCTCGCTGGTTTTTCCGTAATGGTCCTTGGTCATTACCAAAATCATATTTTCGTGGTCGATTCCGGTCAGATAGTAAAAATCGCGGTCCACCGAAAACGGATAAGCGCCGTCCGCCGAGCGCATGGGCGCACGTCCCGAAAAGACGACTGCTGCACAGGGTCCCGGTTTGTCACACAACAGCTGCTGCCGTTTCTGATTCAAATTGATATTCATGGTAAATTCCTCCTTTTTGTATATCAGGCATTTCTTTTGCATCGTTTACCCGAGCCGCACATCCATGCGCTGCTCATATGTTCAGTATATCACCTTAAATTTATAAATTCAATCATCTTTCCTTCTTGACAAAATGGATTTTCTCCTGTAAAATGAACATTGTTCAGTTTAAGAAAGGAGCTTTGCCATGAACACTTCTGTCACCTCCCGTGACACCATCCTGTCGGTCAGCCGCCAGTTCATCACCCAAAACGGTTTTGGCTCGGTGAATATGCGTGCCATCGCTGCCGCCTGCGGTGTTTCGGTTGGCTCGGTTTACAACTATTTCCCCTCCAAAGGGGATTTGATCTGTGCCGTTGTAGAAAGCGTGTGGCACGACATCTTCCATCTGTCCGGGCAATCCAGCCAGTTTTCCAGCTTTACCGACTGCGTCAAATGGTTGTTTGACAGCATTCGACAGGGCTGTGCAGAATACCCTGCCTTTTTCACCCTGCACTCGCTGAGCTTTTCTGCAAGCGAAAAGCAAAAGGGCAGAGAGATGATGGAGCGCTCCTTTGCTCACATCCGCGCAAGTATGTTCCGTGTCCTGCAAAGTGACCCAAACGTCCGCAAGGATGCTTTTGACGGGGAACTTGGTCGCGAAGAATTTGTACAGATGGTCTTTACGCTGATCACCACCGCCTTGCTGGAGGACCAACAGGACTGCCGCGCCCTGTTGGTGCTGGTCCGCCGCTATCTGTATCAATAAAAAAATTTCCTGCTCTTTCGGGGAATCTCTTTCTGCCGGGGAGAGGGAATTTTTTACCGGCAAAACTGAACATTGTTCAAATTCAATCGGATGAGGTGAAAAAGATGAAAGTAAAAAAACGCACCCTGCTGCTGATTGCCTGCCTTGTGTGGAGCGCTGCCGGAGCCAACATCCTGCGCATCGGCATCATCAGCTACCTTCCCTTTGTATCTTTGTTCCATCTCCTTTTGTCCGCCGCTGTTTTTCTGCTGTTTGACCGGATGATTTTTGGCAGGCTGGTAGAAAAACACACCCTGCGCATCCTGTCCTACCCGGAAGAACGGCAGATGTTCCTGCGCTTTTTTGATGGAAAATCCTTTGCCATCATGGCGGGCATGATGAGCGGCGGCATCCTCCTTCGCCGCATTCCCGCAGTTCCCACACAGTTTATTGCTGTCTTTTACAGCGGTCTGGGAGCCGCTTTGCTGCTGGCGGGCATCCTGTTCGGAGTAAAATTCTTTACCTCCCCCGCCAGGTCCTCTGCTGCTTAAAAGGAAACCGGCTCACCACCTATTTTAAAGTAAGAAAGGAAGTGCCTCTTATGCAGGCTATTATGGAAACTTCGTTCGACGTCGTCTATCTGATTTCGGTCATCACCATCGGTATCTTGATGGTTGCCAAAGCAAAAGGAAATAAGGAATACACCTTGTTCGGTATCATGGCAATCACCCTGGGCGCCGGAGATGCCTTCCATCTGGTGCCGCGCGCTGTCGCTCTGTGTACCACCGGACTGGAAAACTTCACCGTTGCTCTTGGAATCGGAAAGTTCATCACCTCCATCACCATGACCGTCTTTTACATCCTGCTGTACTACGTCTGGCACCGCCGCTATCACATCAGCGGACAAAAGGGCATCACCATCGCCGTCTATCTGCTGTCCGCTCTGCGCATCCTGCTGTGCCTCTTCCCGCAGAACGCCTGGACCAGCGCCGATGCACCGCTGAGCTGGGGTATCCTGCGCAACATCCCGTTTGCACTGCTGGGTCTGCTGATTATCGTCCTGTTCTATCAGAGCGCCAAGAAGCACAACGACCGCAGCTTTGGCTGGATGTGGCTGACCATTGTGCTCAGCTTCGGTTTTTACATCCCGGTCGTCCTGTGGGCAGACACCATCCCGATGATTGGAATGCTGATGATTCCAAAGACCTGCGCTTATGTCTGGACTGTATTGATTGGTTTTTTGGACATGAAGCGTGCAGCCAAGGCATAGACAAAGATAAAACAAAGGAGCCTGCTGAAAACAGGCTCCTTTGTTTTATCCAATAAACTGTATTCTTTTCTTGACAGGCGGCAGGTACGCCGTTAAAATCTCTCTTTGATTTGACCCAGCCTTTGGGCAAGGCTTGCAAGGTTCATCCCTTCTACCTCCTGTTGCTGCACAAAGGTTAATAGTTGCCGCCCACCGGAGCCAACAGCACCTTTCCGGTTCCGCGGTAGACGTTGACCAGACCTTCCCCGGAAGCTGCCGAGCCGAGCAGCGTCTTGCCCGAGCGCTCGACGGTAAAATCAAGGGTGCCGCTCCAGGCAATCGCCATGTTGCCGTCCACCTTCAGCACATCGTCCTGCAAGGTGACCTCAATCAATTCCTCCTTTGGTGAAGGAGATTCCAGACAGAGCACGCCGTTCCCGACAACGCCGAGGTTAAACAGACCTTCCCCGCCTGCCACCGCAGAGGAGAAATTCGAGCGCATGACCGCCTTCTGCTTGAGCTTGGAGTCACACGCCAAAAACAGCCCATCGTCCAGCACGATGCTGCCGTTCCAGTCCGCCAGGTCAACCAGCAGGATATGGCGGTAGGTCGGTTCCAGCACCAGCACGCCATTGCCGGTGTACTCCGGTTTGACTGCCGACTCACCGGTCACCTTGCCACGCACCGCCTTGCCAAAAAAGTCACCGACCCCTTTGAGTCCTGTGGTCGCATTGACATTGCCTGCCATCCACTGCATTGCGCCCGCCTGCAGGGTGATGTTCGCCTTGGACAGGTCGCAGATGACCTGACGTTTGCGCACATTCATTTCGTTGCAGTAATAGGCGGTCATCGCTGTCGATGGTGTAACGCTCAAATCCTTCAGATATTCCACCACGGTGAACGGTCCCATGCTTCCCAGCACTCTAACGTCATCATTGTCTGTAAAATTTTTGATAGCAAACATCTGTCATCCTCCTAAAATACATCTTATTGTGTCGGGCAATCTTGTTCTTTTAGTTGATTATATCAGCTCGGCGCCCGACGTGCAATCTTTTTTTAAGCAGGAAAAACAAAAAAGCCCAAAGCAAATCGCTTTAGGCTTTCACAAATTGGAGCGGGTTACGAGACTCGAACTCGCCACATCCACCTTGGGAAGGTGGCGCTCTACCGGATGAGCTAAACCCGCAAGGTTTTAGAGAACAAAAAAACAGACCAACCGGACTGGTTGGTCTGTGGAGCGGGTTACGAGGCTCGAACTCGCTACCTCCACCTTGGCAAGGTGGCGCTCTACCAGATGAGCTAAACCCGCAGATCATTTATCTGTATCCACCGAACGAAACCGGCATCCTGCTTAGAAAGAACTTTTAAAAAATCCATCCAAACAATTCTGGATGGATTTTTTGGAGCGGGTTACGAGGCTCGAACTCGCTACCTCCACCTTGGCAAGGTGGCGCTCTACCAGATGAGCTAAACCCGCA